>Ga0209087_1000886_pt1 | contig 18337 bp, 14 predicted proteins | sample S_130805_EF_Meta_FD_187321 | JGI IMG/M metagenome (GOLD analysis project Ga0209087, IMG submission 187321) | Freshwater microbial communities from Lake Simoncouche, Canada to study carbon cycling - S_130805_EF_MetaG (SPAdes) (version 2) | ecosystem: Environmental > Aquatic > Freshwater > Lake ... | reverse complement strand
TCGGTTGGAGAAAGTACGATGATCGGTCGGACGGGGGGGGCTCCGACCTTCGCGGTCGGAATGGCGCAGATTTTTGCGAAATCGGTGGGGCAGGCGGGGGGAGGGATGATGGCCTTGTGGTATCACTTTGCGATCATGTTTGAGGCCTTGTTTATTTTAACGACGATTGATGCGGGAACACGGATCGGGCGGTTTTTAGTGCAAGAGGTTTTGGGGTGGCTTTGGAAACCTTTGGGGGAGGTCCGATCGATCATGGGAAGTGCATTGGGGAGCGTCCTCTTTGTCGGAGGGTGGGGTTGGTTTTTGTATCAAGGCGTGATGGATCCGCAGGGAGGGATCAACAGTCTTTGGCCGATTTTCGGTGTGGCGAATCAGCTTCTGGCAGTGATGGCGCTGAGTTTGGCAACGACCGTATTGATTAAGATGGGGCGGGCGAAGTTTGCATGGGTGACGCTCTTGCCGTTGGCTTGGCTGGTGGTCGTGACGTTTTCCGCCGGCTGGCTCAAAATTTTCAGTGCTGATCCGCGGCTGGGTTTTTTGGCGGGTTGGGAACAGGCGGAAAAGGCGGGTCAAGGTAAGTTGGCGATAGCACAGGCCACGAATGCGGGTGTGACGGGATTCTTTTTGCTCCTGGTGGTCTTGATCGTGACGGCTTGCGGAAGAATCTGCTGGAGATCGTGGCGGGGCAGGAGTGTTCCTCCGGTGAAGGAAGAAGGGGTCGTGGCGGTCGCTTAAAAGAAAATGGGAATGATGAGGATGGCGACGATGTTGACGACTTTGATCATCGGATTGATGGCAGGGCCTGCCGTGTCCTTGTAGGGATCGCCGACGGTATCGCCAGTCACCGCAGCGGCGTGCGCGAGGGAACCTTTGCCCCCGCAGTTGCCTTCTTCGATATATTTTTTTGCGTTGTCCCACGCGCCGCCGGAGGAGGTCATGGCGATGGCGACAAAAAGTCCGGTGACGATAGTGCCGACGAGAACGCCGCCGAGCACAACGGGTCCGAGGCCGGGAATGGCGGCAACAGCGACGACAAAGGCGAGAGGAAGGAGGGCGGGGATGATCATTTGGCGAAGAGCGGCACGGGTCACGATATCGACGCAGGTTCCGTAGTCGGGTTTATCCTTGCCGAGGAGAATTCCAGGTTTGGCGGCGAGTTGGCGTCGGACTTCACGGACGACGGCGCCCGCAGCAACACCGACCGCATCCATCGAGCGGGCGGTAAAGACGAAGGGGAGGAGTCCGCCGATGAAGAGGCCGATAATGACCTTCGGTTCGGTGAGGGAAAACTCGAGGCTGGGCATAGCCGCACCCAAGGCGAGGAAGTGGGCTTTCAGTTCTTGAACGTAGCTTCCGAAAAGAACGAGAGAGGCGAGACCGGCGGAAGCGATCGCGTACCCTTTGGTCACGGCTTTCATGGTATTGCCGACGGCGTCGAGTTCATCGGTGCGTTGGCGGATCGATTTGGGCATGCCGGACATCACCGCGATGCCACCGGCATTGTCGGTGATTGGGCCGAAGGCATCGAGGGAGATGACGATTCCGGCCATCGAGAGCATCGCCATGACGGCGATGGCAATGCCGTAGAGTCCAGCAAAGTGGTAGCTGAGGAGGATGGCGATCCCGATGAAGCCGACCGGGAGGGCAGTGGCGTGGGAGCCGATCGCCAAGCCTGCGATGATGTTGGTGGCATGGCCGGTTTCCGAGGCTTTCGCGATATTCCGAACGGGAGAGTAGTGGGTGGATGTGTAGTAGTTTGTGATCAGTAGGACGACGAACGTCATGAGGAGTCCGACAAGAGAAGCGAGGTAGATGCCGAGGGTGGAAGCGATTTGGCCGTCGTGACGGAGACCGTTCGGAAAAAAGATCTGGGTGAGGGGCCAAAGGGCGGCAGCCGAGGCGAGGGCACTCAGGAGAACGCCGAGGCTAAGGAGGCGGGTCGGGTTGCCGCTTCCGAAATTCACCGTGAGGATGCCAAGAATGGCCGAGAGAATAGAGACTCCGCCCACGATGAAGGGGTAGCTGATTGCGGCGGGTTCGGGTTGGCCATCGCCCCCGAAGACGGTGAGGTAAGCAACGAGAACACACCCGATCAGGCTGACGGCGTAGGTTTCAAAGACATCCGCGGCCATTCCAGCGCAGTCTCCGACGTTATCTCCGACGTTGTCGGCGATGGTGGCGGGATTGCGGGGGTCGTCTTCTTCGAGTTTGGATTCGATTTTGCCCACGAGATCGGCGCCGACGTCTGCGGCTTTGGTGTAGATGCCGCCTCCGAGACGTGCAAACACGCTGACGAGTGAGGCACCGAGGGCGAGACCAGTGAGACTGTCGATAGCGGCGCGGAGGCCGAGATATTTCGAGGCGACCATATAGAAAGCTCCGATCGAGAGAAGGGCGAGGGCGACGACGAGTAAGCCGGTGACGGCACCGCCATTGAACGCGTTGCGTAGGGCGGCGGTGCGGCTGATGGTGGCGGCTTGGGCTGTGCGGACATTGGCCATCACGGCGATGCGCATACCGGCGAAACCGGCGATGAGGCTACAGGCGGCACCGACGAGAAAGCCGATGCCCGTGGGAAGATTTTTAAAGTAACAAATGGCGGCGAAGAGGAGGAGGGCGATGCCGGAGACGGCTTGGAGCTGGCGGTGGAGATAGGCGGCGGCTCCTTCTTGGATAGCAGCGGCCACTTCCCTCATCCTGTCGTCTCCGTCCGGTTGAGCCTTGATCCAGGCGATGAGGCCCCAGGCAGCGGCTAAGCCGACCAGGCCTGCAACGAGACTTAAGGGGAGTGCTTGTTGGAAGATAAAGTTAGTCATAGTAAGTTGTTGAAAAATAGGCTTGGGACAGGGGCGAGCAACGTTTTTCGGGTCGATTTTACGTATTTTTCAGTACTTGTACGCACTGGACATTTCATTGAGTATATATTTCACATGACTAAATATCCGCAGAATGGAGTCGGGGTGATCATGGATCCCCGGGTTCCCGAGTTGGAAAGGATTGCAACCCTTCTCCAGAGGCGGTTTTTATTGGATCTTTTCCGGCAAACTTCGGCAAAGCGACTTTCCATTCCACAATTTACCTTATTGGGGTTTTTGGCGGTGGAGTCAGGTGTGCCGATGGGCGTGTTAGCCAAACGGATGTGTCATGCGACCTCTGCTACAACGGGATTGGTCGATCGGTTGGAGGCGGTGGGTTTGGTGAAACGTCAGGCGCAGAAGGGGGATCGGCGGCAGAAGTTGGTGGAAATCACAACAAAGGGGAAAGAGCTGATGGGGCGGTTGCAGGGGGAATTAAGGCATCATTTGAGCGTCATTTTGAGTCAACTCGATTCAGGGGATCAGGATGCTTGGGTAAGGATTTATCGGGTAATGGAGAACTACTGCCGTGAACTACCGCGCGATTAGGATTCTTTGTCTTTTCAGCTTGGGGGTTTTGGGGGTTCGGGCAGAGGAGAAAAAAGATGCGGTGGATGTTACCCTGCCGTTGGCGAGTAAGTCGGCGGTTCCTGAATTTTCAAGTAAGAGGCTGGATTTAGCCCAGTGCGTGGCGCTGGCCTTGGAGCAGAACACGGAAATTCGGCAAGCGAAAGAGGAAGTTCATAGAAAAGAGGGAGTTTCGGTCGAAGTGCGAAGTGCTTTGCTCCCGAAGGTGACGGCACAGGGGACTTACGAATATCAGTCGAAAGAGTTGAATGGGTTGCTGGTGAACGCGGGATTTGTTTCCGCCGACGAGATGAACTGGAATGCAGGGGTACGGGTAACCCAGCTCTTGTTTGACGGAGGAGCCGCCTTGTCACGCACCCGGGCCGCACGAATGTCGGAAAGCCAGTCGATGCTTCTCCTCCGAGATACGGTTGACCGGGTGATTCTGGAGGTTCGAAAAAATGTGTACGCAGTCCTGTTGAACCGCTCCCTGATCGACGTGCAAACGGAGGCGGTTCATTTGAAGCAGGAGCAACTCACTTCGCAGCAGAAACGTTTCAAGGCTGGGACGGTGACCAAGTTCAACGTTCTGACCGCGGATGTGGAGTTGGCAAACAATATGCCACAGCTGATCCGGGCTCGGAACAATAAGCGGGTGGCGGAAGTGCAACTGGCCCGGATTCTGGCTTTGGATTATCCAGTCGAAGCGGCTGAGGATTGGACTCCACCGGTGTATGTTGAGGGGGATTTGCCCTATCAACCTGTGAAAACCGATCTCTCGGCCTCTTTGCGAAATGCGGTTTTCAACCGAAACGATTTGCGGGCAGTGAAAAAAGAGATCGAAATTCAGAGCAAACTTTTTGAAGCTGCCAAAAAGGAGGCGTTTATTCCAAAAGTCGTTGGCTCAGGTGGGTATGACGTGATTCAGAATCCGGGAAGCTCCACCTTTACGGATAGTTTCAACGGGCCTGTGGCGTCGATCAACGGAACCTGGACTTTGTTCGATGGGATGTTGAGCACGGGACGTTTCATGCAGTTGAAGGCGCAGATTCGGAAGGCTGAGGTGGTGTACGAGGAGAAGCGAAGATTGGTGGAAACCGATGTTCGGGATGCGGTGGTGAAGATGGAAGAGGCGCAGGAGTTGGTGACTTCCCAGCAGAGGAATGTGGAGCAGTCGCGGGAAAGTCTCCGGTTGGCAGAGGCGCGTTTCAATGTGGGAGCGGGGATCCAGTTGGATATCATCAACGCCCAGTCGAATCTTACGCAGGCTCAGTTCAACGAGTTGCAGGGGAGATACGATTATAATGTGGCAGTGGCTTCACTCGAGAGGGCGACGGCGACACCCTTTGGCCCAAAAAATCCTCCGACGGTCCCAACGGAGGCAGGCCTGACCCCCAAGCCAAAACTCAACATGCAGGCCTCGACTGCAGTGGGCCTTCAGCCTGGGCAGTGAATTTTTTACGTTTTCCCGAGCTGGAGGCGCGAGGATTGTTTCATGCGTTTACCCTTCGCTCGGTTCCTCCATTGATATCGGCGGATTTACCGCAAATTTTGCAAGAGGCGGGATTACCCAAGGATTATGGGATGGGAGAGCAGACCCATGGGGCGGGGGTCGCAGTCGTAAGTCTGGACGGCAAAGGGAAAGTGATTCCCTCAGTAGACGCATTGATCACCCGAAAAAAGAATCTATCCCTTGTCATTCGAGTGGCGGATTGTGGACCTGTCTGGATTCACTGTGGAAAGACGGGTGGAATCGGATTGGTGCACAGTGGAAGAAAGGGGACGGAGGCGGGAGTTGTGCCGGCGACCATCCGCAGAATGAAGGAGGAATTTGGGTCCGATCCACAAGAGATGCTCGCCTTGCTAGGACCATGTATCCGCCCGCCTTATTATGATGTCGATTTTGCCTCCGAGATTATTCGCCAGCTGAGATTAGAAAAAGTGGGGAAGGTGGTAGATAGTGGGCTTTGCACGGCGGCGGATCTGAAAAGATTTTATTCTTACCGAGCTGAAAAGGGGCAAACCGGAAGACATTTTGCGGCGTTTGCCCTTTAGCGGAGGCCGGGCCCAAGCCCGCCCTCCAGGAATCGCGAGTCGACGAAGTTGAGAGAACCGAACATAAAAGGGTTATGCGAAGAGGTTTGCTACTGGCAGTTATTTCGATGTTCGGAACAGGGCTAGCCTTGGCCGAATTGGGCAAGTCGCTGACGGATCTTAAAATTTTAAAGAACCTCGCAGTTGTCCGGGAAACCCTGCTTTACAATCGGACCTTTGTTTTGGCCGTGGCGGAGGACAAAGCAACGGCCGGACGGCAGGCACAATACCTGTTTCTGTTAGGAGAGTGCGTGCAGATCCGCTATTTCAGCGGAAAGAGTCCTTGGACTGAGGCCAAGGCCCAAGCTGTCTGGCGGGAACAGTTTGGAGATCTGCCCAACAAAAAAAAGGAGGAGGAGAATCTTTTGATCTTTCTTGGAGCCAACGGGGAGGAGATGTTGGTGGGCAAAGGCAAGTACGCGCCAGCCCTGCTGATTCAGTCTCCTCGAATGACCAAAATCCGAAATCTTTGGATGGAAGGCCAGCCGGCTGAGTTTCAGACGCGAAGGGAGAACGATTTGGATTTTTCACTTTGGGGATTTGGACCCGCCCCCGGGGACGATGGGGCCAAGTGAGTCGTCCTAGTTGAGCTGACAAAGCCTGGGCCTGCGGCCGGCAGCAAGGTAAAAAGTCGATGGCAAGAAAGAGCGGGTGCAGCAAAAATCCCAGCCTTGTTTGATTCGGGGTGAAGGAGGCATATTTAAAGGATGAATGCCACCATATTAGGGGATGCCTCGATTTGGCCTTGGGTCTTTCTTGTACTGGCAGTAGGGGCAGCGCTGAGTTTCGAGTTCGTCAACGGGTTTCACGATACGGCGAACGCGGTCGCTACGGTGATTTACACTCACACGTTGAAGCCGACTCCAGCGGTGGTCTGGTCGGGGATATGGAATCTCATCGGAGCGCTGACATCTTCCGGAACAGTGGCCTTTGGCATTTTAGCCCTGTTGCCGGTGGAACTGGTGCTGAATGTCGGGTCGACGGCAGGTTTTGCGATGGTTTTTTCCCTTCTGATTTCGGCGATCTTCTGGAATTTGGGGACTTGGTACCTCGGCTTGCCCGCGTCCAGCTCCCACACTTTAGTGGGATCGATTCTCGGGGTGGGATTGGCCAACTCGATCTTTGGCCCAGCTCATTCAATCACCGAGGGAGTGAATTGGGCGAAGGCGTCTGAGCTTTTTGCGGCTCTAATGATTTCACCCTTGATCGGCTTTCTGGGGGCTGCAGGGCTTCTTCTTTTGACAAAAAAGATCCTTTCCAAGCCGGAGCTGTATCGGGCACCGGAGGGGCAGGCTCCACCTCCCGGTTGGATACGCGGGTTGTTGCTGTTCACCTGCACGGGGGTCAGCTTTGCCCATGGCTCGAACGACGGGCAAAAGGGCATGGGAGTGATCCTGTTGATTTTGATCGGAATGTTACCAGGGACTTATGCTTTGAATTTGAAAGCCGATCCGAAAGTGCTTCCTGCAATTGAGCAAGCAGCCGCGGCTTTGACTCATGATTTTGAAGTAAAACAAAAAGGGACCTCGATTTATGGTCAAAAAGCACGGGATATTCTCGCAACCTATATCAAGCCTACGGGAGAATTTGGCTCCGATGCCACAGCATCCGTTTCCGGATTATGCGGGGAGATTCGTCGCCGGGTGCATGGGTTGGACAGCATTTCCAGCCTTGCCCCAGCTCAAAGAGGAGAGTTGCGGACCGATATCTATCTTGTTTCCAAGGCGATTGTGAAAATGGAACGAAACGGGAATTTCAACAAGGACTCGGAGGTTCATCAAATGGAAAAGCAGATGGCCTCGGCGTCGCAAAAAATGATCAACTTCATTCCCGTCTGGGTGAAGGTGGCTGTGGCGTTGGCCTTGGGTTTGGGAACAATGATCGGTTATCAGAGGATTGTGAAAACAGTGGGGGAGAGGATTGGGAAACAGCACCTTTCTTATGCTCAGGGGGCTTCGGCGGAAGCGGTGGCGATGGGTACGATCGTGCTGGCGGATCACTTTGGTCTGCCCGTAAGCACGACCCATGTTTTGTCTTCCGGGGTAGCAGGGACAATGGCGGCAAATCATTCCGGGGTCCAGATGAGGACCGTCCGGAACATTCTTGCCGCATGGGTCTTGACCCTACCGGTTTGCACCTTCCTTGGGGCCTTGCTTTTTGCCCTGATTTTGAACGGGGCGGCTTTGATCGGCCTTCGCTAAGGCTTGGCTTAGCTTTTGTCGGTTTGGGACGAGAGGAGAAGCCCTTCGGCGATCAGCTGTTCGAGAGTGGCGCTGACGGTGACGGATTCTTGGCTGAGAGTGACGGCGGCTCCGTTTGCCTGGTAGGTTTCTGGTTTTTCGAGTTCGGCGGTAATTTCTGACAGTCGAGTTTCCAGAGCGAGAATTCGTTTTTCCAATTCAGCAACTTTTGCTTCGTGCTCTTTTTTGAGGCGACTTTTGGCCTGGCGAGCTTCGGCCTCGGCCCGTTTTTGCTCCTTGGTTTTGCGTGGGGTGGGGCTTTTTTCCGGAGAGCCGGAGGCGGGGGAGGTTTCGGGTGTGACAGGTTGGGAGTTGGTAAGCTGTTCTCCTGCAGTCAGGGCGGCTCGGGCGGAGGTGGCCTTGGATTTCTCAAGGTAGTACTGATAGTCGCCCGCGTAGGGAGTGAGGTGACCCGCGCTGATGTGAAGGACGGTGGTCGCCATAGCACGGATGAAGTGAACATCGTGACTGATAAAAATGAGCGTTCCTTCGTACTGGTGGAGCGCGGCAATTAGGGCATCGATCGAGCCGATATCCAGATGGGTGGTGGGCTCATCCATCAGGAGAAGGTTGGGTGGATCGAGGAGGAGTTTGACGAGGGCGAGGCGGGATTTTTCCCCTCCACTGAGGACTCCCACCGTTTTGAAGACATCGTCTCCGCGAAAAAGAAAGGAACCGAGAACAGTTCGGGCGGTCTGCTCGCTGACGGGGTTGGGGGAGTGGAGCACCGATTCAAGAACCTGATGTTTCATGTCGAGCGTATCGCCCCGGTGCTGGGAGAAGTATCCGACCCTAACATTGTGACCGAGGAGTCGCTCGCCGCTTTGAATGGGAAGGGCTCCGCCGAGTAGTTTTAAGAGGGTGGATTTGCCGGCTCCGTTGGGACCGACGAGAACTGTGCGCTGGCCGCGTTCGGCTTCGAAATTGAGCCCCCGATACACGGTGAGATCGCCGGAGCCGTCGATGTTTTTGTAGGTGTGGCCGACGTCTTTCAGGGTGATGACTCGAAGGCCGCTACGGACGGGTTGGGGAAAGCTAAATTTGATCGATCGGGCAGCCGAAACGGGGGCCTCGATCTTATCCATGCGGTCGATCTGCTTGAGTTTGCTTTGGGCTTGGGAGGCTTTACTCGCTTTGGCGCGGAAACGGTCGGCGAACTGCTGGAGGGACGCGATCTCTTTCTGTTGGTTTTTGTAGGCGGCGAGGTGCTGTTCTTCGCGGGCGGCTTTTTCGACCACATATTTGTCGTAGTTCCCACGGTAGCGGTGAAGTTTCGATTGAGAAATTTCAACGATGGAGTCGACCAGTTCATTCAGAAACTCGCGATCGTGGGAGATCATCAGAATGGCGCCGGGATAAGTGCGGAGATATTCCTGAAACCAGACGAGAGATTCGAGGTCGAGGTGGTTGGTCGGCTCGTCGAGAAGAAGAAGGTCAGGTTCTTGAACGAGAAGGCGGGCGAGGTGAGCCCGCATGATCCAGCCTCCGCTCAGGGCTTTGGCTTTGCGGTGGAAATCGGAATCCCGAAAAGCGAGGCCGCTAAGGATCTGTTTAGCGCGGGGTTCAAGCTGCCAGCCACCGAGTTCGGTGAAGGTGTCGAGAGCTTCGTGGTATTCGGGATCTTCGAGAGTGCCGGCGGCTTCGTGTCGTTTGATGGCTTGCTGGACGCGAGACATTTCCGGCGAGGTGGCACATGCGAGTTCGAGGATGGTCTCATCGCCTGCCGGAGCTGATTCCTGGGGTAGAAAGCCCATGGTCACATTTTTTTCGAGGGTGACGCGACCTTCGTCCGGGCTGGCGTCGCCGAGGATCAGGGAAAAGAGGGTGGATTTGCCGGCTCCGTTGGGGCCGACAAGGCCGATCCGATCTTCGCGGTTGATCTGGAGTGAGACATCGCTGAAGAGGGTTCGCCCTGCGAAAGATTTGCTGAGTTGGGAAAGGGTGAGCATGGGAAGGAGACCGGACGGGAGGTCAGATCAGTTTCAAGGCAAGGAGCAGGGTGCGGGCGCTGACGAGGATGAGCAGAACTCCGACCAGGCGCATCATGGTTTTTGCGGGGAGGATCTTGCAGAGCTTTGCGGCAAAGGGGGCGGCGATCACGCCCCCCAGGATCAGGCCGGCAATGATGGGAAGATTTTCCAGTTTGAGAAAAAAGAAGAAGGTCAGGGCTTGGGTGAGAGTGACAAAAAATTCGGCCATATTCACCGAGCCGATGACGTAGCGGGGAGGATGGCCTTTTGCCAAGAGGGTTGAGGTCACGACCGGGCCCCATCCGCCTCCCCCCACGGCATCGAGGAAGCCACCGGCCAGAGCCAAAGGAATCGCGTGGGTAGCTTTGGTATCTACGGCGATCGGCTTGTGGTTCGAGCGCCAAAAGATGTACCCGCCCATCAGGATCAGATAAGCGCTGATCCAAGGTTTGAATTTTGCGCCATCGAAATTGGAGAGAAGATAAGCACCGGTGACGCCTCCGATGACGCCAGGAACAGCCAGCTCGAGGCACAGGGCTTTGTTGACGTTTTCATGGAAGATGTGGCTGACGCCACTGACGCCGGTGGTGAAGATTTCAGAAACTTTGACGCTGTAGCTGATCATCGCTGGGGCAATGCCTAGGGCGAGGAGGAAGGTCGAGCAAGTGACACCGTATGCCATGCCGAGGGTGCCGTCGACGATCTGGCCGGCGAGACCGACTAAAATGGCAAGGATGAGTACAGGGGACATGGAATGAATCCTAAGGGAAAGATGGTTTCTGCCGAACGGAAAAAGGGGTTATGACGCGACAGTGTTAGCCACGTTCGATCATGGCGAAGGCGCTGTGATTGTGGATGCTCTCGAAATTCTCGGCTTCGACGCGGTACCAGTTGATGTCGGGATGGGCTTCGCATTTTACCGATACGGCCCGGACTAGGTCTTCGACAAAGACGGGATTATCGTAGGCGTGTTCGGTGACGTGCTTTTCGTCCGGTCGTTTCAGCAGGGAAAATATTTCCGAGCTGGCACAGGATTCGACCAAGGTGACGAGGTCTTCGATCCAGACCGTTTTCCCGAAGGTGACTTCGAGGCGGACGAGGCCGCGTTGATTATGGGCTCCGCGTTCGCTGATCGCCTTGCTGCATGGGCAGAGGGTGGTGACGGGAACGGTGACGGCGACTTTGAAGCGGAGATCTTTGCCGTGAAGGGTCGCATCGAAGTGGGTTTGGTAATCGACGAGGCCTTGCGCAGCGGTGATCGGGGCTTTTTTTTCGATGAAGTAGGGGAAATCGAGTTCGAGGTGGGCAGAGTCGGCTTGGAGGCGTTCTTGGAGGGCGCAGAGGATAGCAGGGATGCTCTCCACATGAATGAGGCCACCATGTTCTTGGAGTACTTCGATAAAACGGCTCATGTGGGTGCCTTTGAACTGGTGGGGGAGATCGACGGCGAGGGCGACCGTGGCGACGGTGTTTTGGGTCGCGTGGGCGCGGTCCCGGACAACGATCGGATATCGGAGTCCTTTGACGCCCACTTTATCGATCCGCAGGTTGCGGAAATCTGGGGAAGCCTGGGTATCCTGAAGGGAGTGGGGCTGGGTCGGGGTCTTTTTCAAAGCATGGCCACCTTAACCGAATCTTGGTTCTGGGCAAAGGGCAGGGATTTGTATCTTGATCCTCGACTCAACATAAGTCACTGATAGTCAATATTTATATGGCTTTTTTTGATTATGATATTCGACTATGTATCCATGAAAAGGCGATATAGGAGGGAAAGTAGCGAACCCATTTGAGGAATTGGCAGTTTAATCCTGTATGAGGAGAAAGAAGAGTTGGCAGAAAAAGCCTAAATGGGCGACTTGTCCCGCCGTGGAGTTGGCATAAAAAGAGTTTTATGAATGCCCAGCGCGTTCGGGTGAAGTCGGCGGCAGGGGACTACTCGGTCTATGTCGGGGAGAAGATATTGCCCCTAGGGCTACAGTCTCATCTTCCGGCCAAGGTTCCTGTGGCGATGCTGGTGGATGAGGGGATCGCTGCACTTCCTCTGACCTTGGCGATTTTTGCCTGGCTGGAAAAGCGGGCTTCGCGTGTGGTTCGGGTGAGAATTCCTGCGGGGGAGCGATCGAAATCGGTCGAGGAGTATGGTCGCGTGGTGCGTCAGCTTGCGGGTGCGGGTCTGACCCGGGATGGATGGATTGTGGCGGTGGGAGGCGGAGTAACGGGTGATTTGGCGGGATTTGTGGCCGCGACTTATTTGCGCGGTTTGCCGGTGATTCAGATTCCAACGACGGTGGTTTCGATGGTGGACAGCAGTGTGGGAGGAAAAACAGGGATCGATCTTCCCGAGGGCAAGAATTTGGTGGGCGCTTTCCATCCGCCGAAGGTGGTCTTGGCGGATTTACGTTGGCTCGACTCCTTGCCGTTGGCGGAGAAGCGGGCGGGGATGGCAGAGGTTCTCAAATATGGTGCGATTGCGGATTCGAAACTTTTTGGTTCGCTCGCCAAAGGCCCGCCTCGCTCGATGAAGAAGGTGGTGAAGCGGTGTGTGGAGATTAAGGCCAAGTTGGCTGGGGAAGATGAGAGAGATCTCAAGGGGAAACGTGCGTTGCTGAATTTCGGACATACGGTGGCGCATGGTCTGGAAGGAATTGTGGGATATGAGGGGTTACGGCATGGGGAAGCGGTCGCGATCGGGATGGTGGTGGCGGCGCATCTTTCAGTGAAGGCGCGAAGATTTAAGAAAAAGGCGGCAGAAAAACTGAAGGCTGCGATTCGGGCACACGGATTGCCAGTGACCCATCCTGAGTTGCGTTGGGATCGGTTGTCTCCCGTCATGGCTCGAGACAAGAAAGCGACGACGCAGGGGATTCGGTGGGTGCTCTTGAAAAAGATCGGGAAAGCGGATTTGGTTGCGGGGGTCACAGAGAAGAAAATCCAGATGGCATTGGAGGAAGTGAGGGAGGGAAAACTCCCGAAGGGATGACGCGGACGGAGGCCTATCTGATCCTCAACGCCCTTCGTTTGGTGGGGCCGGTGAGGGTGAGAAAGTTGCGGGAGGTATTCGGCGGGGTGGAGGGTTTGTTCGGGTTGCCCACAGCAAAAATGGCGGGAGTGGAGGGAGTGGGGCAGGCGGTGGCGGAATCGATCCGTGGCTGGGAAAAGAGCTTTGATCTGGCGGCTGAGTTAAAAAAGATCGCCCAACTCAAACTGCAGGTAGTGGATTGCGAGGATCCTTTGTATCCATCGCTTTTGCGCGAAATTCATGATCCGCCGATGGTCCTTTATTATCGAGGTAATTTGGATGCGGTTCGAGGGGCATGCGTGGGCATCGTCGGGACGCGCGAGGCGACAGGGTATGGAATCGAGCTGGCAAAAAAGCTGGGATACCAGTTGGCGTATGCAGGGGTGGGGGTAGTGAGTGGTTTGGCTCGCGGGATCGACACTGCGGCGCATCAAGGGGCGTTGGCGGCCAAGGGGAGAACGGCAGGTGTGTTGGGCTGTTCGATGGACCAGATGTATCCGCCTGAGAATCGTTCACTGGCGGAAAAGATGGATGAGGCGGGAGGTTGTGTGATGAGTGAGTTTTGTTTGGGAACGGCGCCGGATCGGCAAACCTTTCCGATGCGAAACCGGATTGTCAGCGGCTTGAGCAAGGGGATCCTGGTGATTGAGGCTGCCCGAGCAAGTGGGGCGATGATCACGGCAAAGCAGGCGTTGGAGCAGGGAAGGCAGGTGTTTGCGGTTCCGGGGCGGGTGGATCAGGCCCAATCCGGCGGTTGTCACCAGTTGTTAAAGGATGGAGCCCGGTTGGTGGAGTCGGTAGAGGATGTGCTGGCCGAGTTTGAATTTTTAATTCCTCGGGGAGAGATGCCCGTGCCGGTGACGTCGGATGAGAATCTGGGGCCCGAGGAAAAGAAGGTGCTGGAGGGTTTAGGGCGGGAGGAGGTCCACATGGACCTTCTGACGCGAAAATGTGGGTTGCCATCCCCGGTGGTGTCGGCCACCCTTTTAAAACTTGAGCTGAAACATCGGGTGCGACAAATGCCCGGCAAGTACTTCACCCGCATAGATTAACCTATGGCAAAAAAACTGATTATCGCGGAAAAGCCGAGCGTGGCCAATGATTTGGCCAGGGTACTGACTGGTTTTAAGAAGGAGGGAGAGTATTGGGAGTCGGAAGACTTTGTTTTGAGTTCGGCGATCGGGCACTTGATCGAGTTGTGTAAGCCGACCGAATACGGGAAAGGAAAAGGGAAGTGGAGTTTTGAAAGCCTCCCTCTGTTGCCCGAGGAATTTAAGTTAAAGGTGATTGAGCGAACAGCGCCAAGGTTCGAGGTGTTGAAAAAACTTCTGAAGCGGAAGGATGTGACAGGGGTGATCAATGCGTGTGACGCCGGCCGGGAAGGCGAGCTGATCTTTCGCTACATCATGGAAGCGGCGGAGTGTAAGAAAAAAGTACAAAGGTTGTGGCTGCAGTCGATGACGCCAGCCTCGATTCGGGAGGGGTTCACTCGACTGCGCAAAGAAGAGGAGTTGGAACCGTTGCTGGCTGCGGCGAAGTCGCGCTCGGAAAGCGATTGGTTGGTCGGCATCAACACGACGAGGGCCTTAACGGCTTTAAACTCGAAGGGTGGGGGATTTTTCCTGACGACCGCAGGAAGAGTGCAGACACCGACATTGAGCATTCTGGTGGATCGGGAACAGCAGATTCGAGCTTTTGTTCCCAAGGATTTTTGGGAAGTGCATGCGACGTTTGGAGCGAAGGCTGGAGAGTATGAGGGCAAATGGTTTGATGAGAAGTTGGCGGACCAGAAGGTGGCTGAGAGAGGGGCAGAGCAGAGGCCGGAGCGGTTATGGAGCAAGGATCGGGCGGAGGAGATCGTGGCGGAGTGCCGTGGAAAGACGGGGGAGGTTCATGACGAGAAGAAGCCGGCGAGGCAGTTGTCGCCCCTGCTTTATGATCTGACCAGTCTACAGCGCGAGGGGAACAGCCGTTTCGGTTTGTCGGCAAGGCGGACGCTGCAGATTGCACAAGCCCTGTACGAGAAGCACAAGGCGATCACCTACCCCCGAACCGATTCCCGGTATTTGCCGGAGGATTATCTGGAAGTAGCAAAAACGACGTTGGAGAACTTCGCGGGATCGGAGTACGGCGAATTTTCAAAGGCAGTTTTGAAGAATGGTTGGTTGAAGCCAACGAAGCGGGTGTTCAACAGCGCAAAGGTAAGCGACCACTTTGCGATCATTCCAACGATGCAAATTCCTGAAAAACTGGATGAGATTGAGATGAAGGTATATGCGGCGATTGTCCGGCGATTCATCGCGGTGTTTTATCCTGAAGCAATTTACGAGGTCACAAACCGGATCACCCGAGTTGGAGAACATGCTTTTCGGACAGATGGAAAGATTTTGAAAGAAGCGGGTTGGTTGGCGGTCTATGGGAAAGAAGCTGTGGAGGAAGGGGGCGGGGAGGAGGGGAAACTTTTGGTTCCTGTGGTGGAGGGGGAGAAAGTGAAGACGGTGGCAATCTTGGCGGAGGGATTGCAGACCAAGCCGCCAGCACGTTTGACGGAAGCGACGCTACTAAGTGCGATGGAAGGGGCGGGAAAACTGATCGAAGACGACGCCTTGAGGGAAGCAATGGGGGAGCGTGGGCTGGGAACTCCGGCAACACGGGCGGCCACGATCGAGACGCTGATTTCGGAGGAGTATGTTCGGCGGATGGGGCGGGAGTTGATGCCGACGGCGAAGGCGTTCGGCTTGTTCGAAACCTTGGATGCGTTGGGGATCGAGATTTTGCAGTCTCCGGAAATGACGGGGGAGTGGGAGCACAAATTGAAGGAGATCGAGCATGGTCGGATGAAGCGGGAGGATTTCATGCGGGAGATCCAGAAGGTGGCGCGGGAGATCGTTGAGAAGGCTCGAGCTTTCGAAGATAAAGACCATGTGTTGCGGAAGTTGGATTTTAAGGACCCGCAATCGGGGCAAGAATTTGAGGAGACGTTGCGGGAGTATCGCACATTGGATCAACGGTACGCGGTGCGAAAAGTATTGGCGGGTCGCCGGATCGAGGCGCATGAGTTTCTGGAGTTGTTGGAGAAGGGAACGATGGGACTGGTGGATGGATTCCGCAGTCGTCTCGGACGGCCTTTTTCCGCCGGGTTGAAACTGGGGGAGGGGCGGAAAATCGAGTTGGTTGTCGGAGAGGAAGAGGGGACCTTGGATTTCACGGGGCAGGAGTCTCTGGGCCAGTGTCCAGCCTGCGGGGGGAAAATGTTTATGAGCCAACTGCGGTATGTTTGTGAGAACAGTGTGGCCAAGCCTTCGACATGCACCTTCAAGGTTTCAAAAAAGATTCTGAATCGGGATATCACTGTTTCCGAGGTGCAGGATTTGCTGAACAACGGAAAGACAGCCCTTTTGGAAAAATTTATTTCCAACAAGACACGACGGCCGTTTTCAGCCTTCCTCATGTGGAAGGACGGGAAGGTCTCCTTTGACTTTCCTCCGCGGGAACCGCGCAAGCCCAAGAGCGCCAAAACGGCGAAAGCCCGGGCCAGCGCGGCCGCCTGAAAACGAAATCGAGCGAAGCGGCCGATCCGAGGACGGCCGCGTTTCTCCGACATCTGGCGGAAGAGCGGGGCCTCTCTCTACACACCGTGCGGAATTACGGGCAAGTGTTGGGAGAGTTTCAAAAACAGCGAAACGGGGGATGGGAGGAGGTTCGTGAGGCGGATTGTCGTAAGTATCTTCACGGCTTGGCGGGACAAGGCCGACACGGGCCGGCTTCTGTGCGTCTTAGATTCTCTGCTTTGAGGACTTTTTTCCAGTGGATGCAGTCGCGCGGGGAAAGGGTGGATAATCCCGCCTCAGGGTTGCGTTTGCCTCGTCCGAGAAAGAGCCTTCCGCGGTTTTTAAGTGAGGAGCAGATGGCGAATCTTTTGTCCGCCCCATGTCGTCTGTTGGAAAAAAAACCAGCAAAGGTAGCAGGACGAAAAGAACCTGCTTGGGCAAGGTGGCGAGATGCGGCCCTTCTCGAACTTCTGTATGGGACCGGATTGCGCTTGGGGGAGGCGTTGAGTCTTTCCTGGCGGGCGTTTCATGAGGAGGGCAAGCGGACATTGAAAGTCAGAGGCAAGGGAGGGAAGGAGCGGTTGGTGGTGTTGGGGGAAGCAGTGCGGGAAGGAATGGCAAAATACTTGGAGAAATTGCCGGTGGGATGGAGACGGGAAGCGGGGCCGGCATTTTTGGGTCCGCGTGGAGATCGTCTTTGCGCGCGTGTTTTTCAAAGGAATTTAAAGGAGTATTTGGCGGAGGCAGAATTGGATTCCTCGTTGACCCCTCATAAGTTACGGCACAGTTTTGCGACCCATCTATTGTCTCGGGGGGCGGATCTTCGTGCGGTGCAGGAGCTGTTGGGCCACGCTCGATTGACGAGCACGGAAATTTACACTCGAGTGACGACAGAGCGGCTGCGTGGAGCATACGGAAAGGCACATCCCCGAGCATGAGTGCGATTCCTGAGCTATTCCTGAAAGTGGGATACAACATTCTCTTTACGATAGGCTTCGCATTGAGCTGGCCTTATCTCACGTATCTGATTTGGCGAAGGCAACCGTTTTGGGAGCGGTTGGGGGAGCGGTTGGGTCACTATCCGAAGGAGATTAAGGAGTGGTTGAAAGATCCTCGTCGGCCGGTCTGGATTCATGCGGTGAGCGTGGGGGAGATGTTGCTGGCGAGGGTGCTGGTGCGAGAACTGCGGGTTCTTCGGCCCGATTTGCGAATCCTGCTGACGACGGGGACACCGACGGGTCGGAGGGTGGGGGAACCATTGTTGGACGAAAAAACCCGATTGGTTTATGTGCCGACCGATTTTTACTACTCGATGTTGAGAGCTTTTCGCAGGATTCGGCCTTCCGTACTGATTTTGGTGGAAAACGAAATATGGCCAAATATGTTGTGGCGGGCACGGAAGATGGGGGTGGAGGTTTTTCTGGTGAATTCAAGGTTGTCGCGGAGGAATCGCAGGCTGTTTCGTCTGGCGAGGACCTTTATCCGTCCAGTGCTTCAGTTGTTTGATTGGATTGGGGTTCAAAGTCCTGAGGACATGCGTCGGTTTGCGATCGCAGGATTTCCGGAGGAGCGACTTCATTTGATGGGAAGCATGAAGTATGACGTTGCGGCTTTGGCGGCGGATCATCCTGGAAAAGGCGGTGAGTTGAGAAAAGCGGCAGGATGGGAAAATGGGCAGGTCATTTTGTTGGGTGGGAGCACCCATCCCGGGGAGGAGAAGATTCTCGCGGAGATGGTGAAGAGGCTGATCAAAAAACATCCCCAACTGCGGCTGATGTTAGTGCCGAGGCATGTCGAGCGAACGGCTTCGATCTTGGTGGAGTTGGCGGGGACGCGTTTGCGGGTGGTCAAGCGTTCAGAAGTGGATCGAGTGGAAAAGACGGATCCGGAAATACTTCTGGTAGACACGACGGGGGAATTGCGGGATCTCTACCCCACGGCTGATGTGGTCTTTATTGGAAAAACAGTGACAGGGACAGGAGGACAAAACTTTCTCGAAGCGGCACGTCATGGACGGGCGATTGTGGCGGGTCCTCACATG
>Ga0209087_1000884_pt1 | contig 18339 bp, 13 predicted proteins | sample S_130805_EF_Meta_FD_187321 | JGI IMG/M metagenome (GOLD analysis project Ga0209087, IMG submission 187321) | Freshwater microbial communities from Lake Simoncouche, Canada to study carbon cycling - S_130805_EF_MetaG (SPAdes) (version 2) | ecosystem: Environmental > Aquatic > Freshwater > Lake ... | reverse complement strand
CTGTTAGGGTGATAGAGTTTTCTCAGCCTGACTCCGGAAGGGGGGGCGATTGGTCGCACTATGAACGACGAAAGCGTTGACTTTTCTGGGGTAAAAGGTCCTGATCTCAATGACGCAAAGTCTTGCGAAATCATGCGCGAATTGGCCCTTGTATAGGGGGTCTGTCCAATCATAAATTTCTATATGAATAAATTCGCATTATTTTGCCTTTATCTGGTTACAGGGTGCGTTTGGGCAAATTCTGCTGGGGAAGAGAAGTCGTTTCAGTTTGATCCAACCAAGACGCCGTTTGATTATTTGCAGCCAGTTAAGGGCAGTCGTCTGCCCGAAGGGGTTTCGATCGAAAAAGATGAGACTGGTGGAATGTTGGCTTTCCGCGAGACCCAAGGTCTTTTTTGGTTTTACCCCGGGCAGGATGTATTTCTCTCCGGGGGAGGTGAATTACAGGTGCGTATGCGGACAACTTCGGGGGGAAGTTTCGGAGTGCTCTTGGGAGCCGAAAAGGCTGATGCTCCTGCTTATCTGTTTCATCTTTCCTTTAAACCAGGACAATCATTATTAATTCTGTCCAAAACGTCGATGTCTCCATCCCAAGACCCCGGAAAAACGAAGTTGGCCTCTAAAAGTTTTGTTACAGATATGTCAGGCCAATGGTTCGATTTAAAAATCACTTATGTTGGGGAGAAAGCGGGGGGTGTACGCGTTTCAGCAGAGATCATGAATGCTCAGGGACAGCTACTGGCCATTGCCACTGCCATCGACATATCAGATCCTTTGCCCCCAAAGGGAAAAGTCGGGTTACGTGCATGGGTTAATCCGAAGGCTGGTTCTGGCGAAATCCAAATTAAGAAAATAGTTCTCCGTAATAGTCGAAGTCCCTAGTCAACTCCATTCCGAATTCTCTTATAAAAATCGTTACTCCTCGGATATGGATTAAAAAATGTCGGAATAATCCTCCGACAAGTGAATTAATCGGGACTGTCGCAAAAACTTAGGTAAATTGCGATAAAAAGAATTGCCACCACCTCGGGTTAGTTCAGTTTTAGGTTAGTCATTGGTTTCTATGATGAGTTACTTCCTAAAAGCAAAGTTGGGAATCGCCACAAGGGGGGTGGCAAAAGCTTTGTGATTTTACATCCTGTGTCTATGGGGCGAGGTGGGAGTCATGGCGGGAATCAATATTCTTCCTTTACCTTGGTTGAGTTACTTGTGGTGATAGCGATATTGGGGCTTTTGACTGGATTGATGGTTCCAACTGTTGGAAAGGCACGGGAGGCTTCCCAAAATGGAGTCTGCCTTGCCAATTTAAAACAGTGGGGAACTGTGACTATGACTTATGTCGCAGACAATAACGGGACTCTCCCTTGTTTTGATAAACGGAGTTGGTACTTGGCTTTGTGGCAGGATTATCTCTATCCGAGCAAAGCATTTCCGGCCTATTTTGGTGCAAAGGCCGGAAGTTTTCCGCAAGAAATGGAGGGGACGATTTACGAGTGTCCACGCATGAAAAAAACCGATCCCTCTACCGAGTGTTACCGCAGTTACGGAATGAACAGCCAGGCAGGGAACCCAGACACAGGAAAAATCCTCGCTTTAAAAACGCCGAGCCAAGTGGCTTTAATTGCGGAAAATAGGGCATCCAGTGACCTTTCCCCTGCACGAATAAGAGCCCGCCACGGATCAAACTGTAATGTTCTCTATGCAGACGGACATGTCAGTCCGGTTGTTCTTACCAAAGATATTACAAACGGGCTTAAGAATATATTTTGGGGAACTAATTGAGTTTATGAATTGGAGGAAAAGGAGCAGGAATTCTTTCTTTTACATGTACTCACTTAATTTAAGCCTATTTGCTGTCACGATATTTGGCATAGCCCTTGGGCGTGCTTCTGATGTTGGTGGGGTGGATTCTGCAACCCTCGAGCAAGTCTTCAAGCAACCGCCAATTGGAGCGCGTCCACTGGGTTGGTGGCACTGGATCAATGGCAACATTACCAAGGAGGGGATTCGTGCCGATCTTGAGGACATGAAAAATGCCGGGATGGGTGGCGCCCAAATTCTTGACGTAGAGATTTACTTGCCCAAGGGACCGGTTCGATATGGATCAGATTCGTGGCACGAGCACGTGCAGTATGCCATCAAAACTGCAGCAGAACTTGGTCTAGAGCTTGATATCGCAAACAGCTCGGGGTGGTCTGGATGCGGTGGGCCATGGATTACGCCTGAGCGAGGGATGAAGAAGATCGTGTGGTCAGAGACTCCGGTCGAGGGCGGACCGGTCGCAGTGAATCTGGCAAAGCCTGAGACCAAGTTAGACTTTTACCGTGATATCGCCGTTCTTGCGGTTCCTGCAACGACTGGGCGTCTCGAGGATGTGGAAACCAAAATCAACTGGGCTACTAAACCTCTGATTCGCCCAGAATCATCCAGCCTTTCTGGGATCGCGCGCGATCAGATCCTGAATCTCACCGACAAAATGAATCCCTCCGGAAAACTTGCCACCACCCTGCCATCTGGGCGTTGGGTTATTCTGCGTTTTGGGTATGCAGCCACGGGAAGCAAAAATCATCCCGCTTCGCCTGAGGCGCAGGGCTTGGAGGCTGACAAATTGGATGCGGATACCGTTGCGTTTCAGTTTGAAAAGTCTCTCGGTCGAATCATCCGGGACGCGGGTCCCCTAGCAGGAAAATCTTTTAAGAGCATCCTATTTGACAGCTTCGAGGCGGGTTTCCAAAACTGGGCAGAACATCTTCCATCTGAATTTCAAAAACAAAGGGGCTACGATCTGATTCCCTTTCTACCTGTGTTGACTGGGAGAATCGTACAGACGCCGGAAGTTTCTGAGGCCGTCTTATGGGATTTTCGTCAGGTGATTGATGAAATGTTTGCAGAAAAATATTTCGGCACTATGCACCAGTTGGCGGCTAAGCACGGGCTGAGGATCTATTCTGAATCCCAAGGGGGGCCGCTCAATCCGATGTCAGCGAACCGGCATGTGGATGTGCCAATGAACGAATTCTGGATGCCAGATGTTTCTGGGCGGGCGTCTCGGATGAAACAGAGTGTCTCCGCAGCAAGTTTTCTTGGTCGACCTGTAGTTGCTGCAGAGGCATTCACGGCCAAACCCGAGAATGCGCGATTTATTCCGACCTTGGCCTCTCTCAAGGCTCCGGGTGATCATGCCTTTACCCTGGGGATAAATAGGTTTTGCCTGCACAGTTTCACCCACCAACCGGTGACGGAGGCGGCTCCCGGTTTTTCATTGGGTCGTTATGGCACCCACTTTGGACGGCTGGTGACATGGTGGCCATATGCTCGCAGTTGGATCGATTATGTTTCTCGGTGTTCTGCAATGCTGCAGAGGGGTAAAATCCGAGCGGATATTTGTTTATTGGTGGATGAGGATCTGGGATATGGATTGCCATCGAAGATCGCCACGGCTTATCCAGGATTCGATTTTCAAGTTGCTTACCCTTCGGATCTAAAAAGAATGATGGTGAAGGAAGGTAGGTTAGTTCATCCGGAAGCTGGTTCCTTCAGGATCCTTATTACTCCCCAGAAAGGTACTTCAAAATCCTGGGTGGCGGAGATGGCTACCTTGGAGCGTATACGCGATCTGGTGAAGGCGGGGGCGTGGATCGCTGGTCCTCCGCCCATGGCTCCTGCCGGTCTAAAGGATTGGGAGAAGAAAACGGAGTTTGACCTCTTGGTTCGTGAAATATGGGGAGATAGCGCAGTTGGATCTGGAGCCCATCGTAGCATGGGTCTTGGGCGCGTGGATGCGGCTCAAGCGGATCCTGCAAAACTACTGGTCGATTCTGGTGTAAAGAGGGATGTGGATTGCTCACCTTCAGAAGCTCAGATTCGATTTATTCATCGGCAGGAGGGAGAGAGTGATTTCTATTTCATCCAGTCTGCAGACAAGAAACCGCAGAGAATTCAGCTACAATTACGGCAATCTGGAAGGGTCCCTGAAATCTGGGATCCGATGACTGGGCAGATAGCCACATCGCCAGTTTTTGATGTGCAGGGTTCCGTGACAACCATTCCCATGGATTTAGAACCTGAAGGATCCGTTTTTGTGGTCTTTCAAAAACATCTTCCTTCCAATTGGGTATCCTCCGCGACGGATGTGCGGATGGAGCTAAAAACAGGACCACTTTTGGCTGGAGGAAACCTACCGCGTCTACGGTATCATGATGGCTCAGGGAAGGAGTTTCCCGTGGTGGCGTCCTCTCCAGCCGTCGAAATCAAAGGCCCATGGCAGATTAGCTTTCCAGCAGTGAGGGGATCCCCGCTGGATCTTCACGATTCTCAACTTTTTTCCTGGCCTGATTCGCCGGAGGAACGAATCCGCCACTACGCTGGGACGGCAATCTACCGATCAGAGTTCACCATGCCTAAAGTCGGGGGTGACGAGGTCGTGATCTTGGATCTTGGGAATGTGGCCGATGTAGCCCAAATATCGATCAACGGCAAAGATGCCGGTATTGATTGGCATCCACCTTTTCGCGGGGTTGTTTCTACATTGATTCGGGAAGGAAAGAACGAAATCGAGATCCGTGTAGCCAACCGCTGGATCAATCGACTTATTGGGGACGAAGCAATTCCCACCAACCTGTCCTATCAGCCGACTGGGAAAAACAAGTTTACGGATGGCCGTCTGGAGAAAATTCCAGATTGGCTTTATCAAGCCGACGCTCGCGCTGTGGAAGCGAAGAAAAGGTCTTTTGCCGTATGGAAGCACTATGAGGCGACGGATCCATTGGTGCCTAGCGGGTTATTAGGGCCCGTGAGGTTGGAAATCTTTCAGACTGTCTCAACGAAAACTCCATAAAAATGAGAATGAATCTAAACATTAGCCCGAAGGGAAAAACATAAATGCTAACCGGACCGTTCCTAGGCGTCATTTATCATTGGCTTGGCGGACTTGCATCGGCCAGTTTCTACATTCCTTATCGAGGGGTTAGGAGATGGTCTTGGGAAACCTATTGGCTTGTAGGCGGGGTTTTTAGTTGGATTATTGCGCCCGTTACCTTGGCCGCCTTACTGGTTCCTGGTCTTTGGGACGTTATAGGAAAATCCACATTCCAGACTTTGGCTTGGACCTATTTTTTTGGTGCACTATGGGGAATAGGGGGTTTGACCTTCGGTTTAACGATGAGGTACTTGGGTATAGCCTTGGGCATGGCCGTGGCGCTCGGATTTTGTGCGGCCTTTGGAACCCTTGTCCCTCCTCTCTTTAATGGGGAGTTCGGCCAGATTCTTAGTTCTGGAGCCGGCAGGATGATTCTTGTTGGAGTGGCGACTTGCCTCCTTGGAATTGGAGTCAGTGGAGTTGCCGGAATGTCTAAGGAAAGGGAATTATCTCCTGAGCAAAAAGTAGCTACGGTCAAAGAGTTTCATTTCAGCAAGGGAATGCTGGTGGCCACATTTTCCGGGGTCATGAGCTCTTGTTTTGCTTATGGATTGGCAGCTGGAAAGCCAATTGCCGAACTTGCTGCAGTATCCCTAAAGGAGAATGGGGGTAGTGACCTTTGGCAGAATCTGCCTGTGTTGGTGGTGGTTCTTGCAGGTGGTTTCACAACTAACTTTATTTGGTGTCTCATCCTCAATTTAAGGAATCGCTCGGGGCACGAGTATATAAATCTTGGTTCTAAAGTCGTGGCTGAGGTCAGTGCCTGCGAGGGGGTCTCTCTTTCTTCTGTGGTAGAGGATAAGATCATAAGGGATGCGAGTATGAATTCCCAGGACATGGTGAAGCAATCTGCAGGCCAACTGGATGCTACTGTTCTTATCAAAAACTATCTTTTTTCAGCACTGGCAGGGATTACTTGGTACTTTCAGTTCTTTTTTTATAGCATGGGCCAAACTCGGATGGGGCAGTATGAATTCAGTAGTTGGACATTGCACATGGCAAGCATCATCATCTTCAGCACTCTATGGGGGGTGATGCTGAAGGAGTGGAGTGGAGCTAGTCGGCGAACACATGCTCTAGTCGGTTTGGGGTTATTTTTCCTAATTTTGTCTACGGTGATTGTTGGCTACGGAAATCTTCTGAAAGGAATCTCCTCTAGCCATTAAGTGCAGCGTGAAAAAACCCTACCATGCATCTTCTCTTCAGCTTCAATCTCATATGAACCTCATATTTAACAAAATGAACTATTTTAATAAACTCCTAGCTATTTTAGCTATTGGACTTTTTGCCTTCGTTGGGGGCCACGCTAAGCCTCTAAAGCCAAGTGACTATGCGGTCACAGTAAGCACCGATCGCAAGGAACCTTTCTATCACCAGGGAGAAACCGTGACATTCACGATCCGATTCACCTGCAAGGGTGAGCCAGTACAGGTTGCCAAGGTAAAATGGGAAATCTCCAAGGATGGTGTTGAACCACCCTTGCAGCAAGGTGTGGGCATACCGGAAAACGGCGTGGTAACCGTTAGCGGAAAACTTGATGAACCCGGATTTCTCCAATGCCGTGCAGACGTTAGTATCCCGGGGGAGTCAATCCCAACCGGTCGCGCAGCTGCTGCGATTGACCAAAGCGAAATTAAGCCGAGCTTACCGCCACCAGATGACTTTAATGCGTTCTGGGATGATCAGAAAAAGAAGCTCGCGGCCATTCCGTTGAATATCAAATTGACCCCTGTAAAGTCGCCTGTTGTGGGGGTTGAGGTTTTTGATGTTCAGGCCGATTGCATTGGAAAACCCATGTCGGGCTATCTTGCGCGGCCGGCTGGTGCGGTTGCCTCGAGCCTTCCCGCCATAGTTCTTTGCCATGGGGCAGGAGTTGCAAGCTCTCGGTTGAGCGTTGCGGCTGAATGGGCAAAAGAAGGTTTTCTCTCCCTCGATTTCAACGCCCACGGTTTGCCGAATGGCCAGCCACCCGAGTTCTATTCCAACCTCTACAAAGGCGAACTCGAGAAATATTATCTCAAGAACCCGGAGTCTCGTGACACGATATTCTTTCTCGGCCTATATACCCGGTTGATGCGGGCGATCGACGTCCTCGCTTCCCAGCCGGAATGGGATGGCAAAATCCTAGTTGCCAACGGGCGCAGCCAGGGTGGCGGACAGTCGATCGCTGCCGCAGGGCTCGACCCGCGTGTAACATATTTCGCGGCGCAGATTCCCGCTATGTGTGATCATACTGGAGTTATTGCTGGCCGCATCAACGGATGGCCAAAGCTCGTACCCATGACCGACGGAAAGCCGGATGAGAAGTCTCTCCAGGCGGCCCGCTATTTTGACGGAGTGAACTTTGCTGCCCGTACCAAGGCGCCCGCCTTTTTCACGGTTGGCTTTATTGATGTGAGCTGTCCGCCCAGTAGTGTGTATGCGGCCTACAATGCGATTAGCGGAAAGAAGGATATCGTGAACAATTTTCAATCCGGCCATATCTCGACGCCCGAGGCTGACAATGCGGTCAAGGCTGCGATCCTCGATTATCTTAAATCCTTAAAGAATATTGGGCGTTAAGGCTGATTGATTTCGCGTTATAGAGATGAATTGTACATTTCGCGCTGCACTACCGTTCTCGCTGCTGTTTGTTCTATATGCCAACGGCCAAGAAACCAAAACCTCACTCATGGGACACCTTGGCAGTTCTGCAGGCCTTGGTGAGTTGCGTAATCTTCGAGCCTCATGGAATGATGGCAGACTCAAGCTATCAATCAACCAAGCCCATGGACTTGCCTGGGCTGTCATCCCGAGGCCGGAAGGTGGCTTTGACCTAGCGCGACGGGCCACCGTCAATTCTGAGATTGTAAATACCGGTGACGAACCTGTCCACGTGATGCTCTGGATTGTGGGTGATCATGGTTGGAGCGCAGTGGGGGATGCAGCGATCCTCGAACCACATGAGAGAAGAACCTTTTCGTGCAACTTGCGTGATGCATATCCAGATGGTACGCCAAAGCTCAATCCAAGCGATGTGAAGCTGTTGCAGGTCATGTTGAAGCCTGTCCCCGTCAAGGCCAAGACTGAGGATAACGGCAAGCCGCTTTCCAGTCCGCGCATTAATGGGGCCATCTCAGTTGAAATGAGCGAACTGACCGCCAAAGGAGATGCGCCAGAATGGAAACGACCGTTCGGCCGAATCGATGTGCCGATCGTCGAAGACTCAGCACCCGCGCCGGGGAAGCGCGTGCGCTATCGGCTCGAAGGCAATGAAGAAGCTGCCATCTACAGCGTGCTAAATCTTCCCGAGGATTGGCAGCCTGGGAAGAAGTATCCCGTCCTTGTCGAATACCCCGGCAACATCTTCTATACGCCTGCCTGTTACTCAACGGGTTTGCCGGATCAGTGTGTCATCGGCTATGGCATGACGAAGGGGAAAGGTGCGATCGCACTTGGGATGCCCTTTGTCGACAGCACAGCCAGAAAGATTGCCGAAAACGGCTGGGGCAACGCAGAGGATACGGCGAATTACGCTATGCGAATGGTGGATGAGGTTTGTGCTAAATTCGGAGGCGATCGTGGGAATCTGGTGCTCACTGGCTTTTCTCGCGGGGCAATAGCCTGCGGTTACATAGGCTTGCGAGACGACAATATCGCGGCGCTGTGGAAAGGTTTCCACGCCTGCCAGCACTATGATGGTGACGGGTGGAATGGTACCCACATGAAGGATGCCCTTGTGCGGGCTCGTCGCTTTCGTGGCAAAGCTTTTTTCAACACTGACAATCCCGAGTCAAAGATGGCGCAACTTATCGGCGCGATGCGATGCGCACCCACATTCGTGAAATCTGGTCTTGGCGCGCATAGCACTGCCATGTTTCTTGACGACCGTCCGTCCACGCAGCGGTTGCGCGACTGGTTCTGGCAACTTGTTGGATCTCCACAGAAATAAATCGCCCCAAATGAAGCTTCATCCTGCTTACGCTGCTCCATGCGAACGATTTGACTGTGCATTATGAAGGCATGATAAACGAATCCGAAAAAACCTGTGATTGATCAACTTCATTGTACTCGCGTAAGGCGAGCTCCTAAATCTTGAGTATCTCATGCCTATAAATAAGAACAAAAATATGTTGTGGATGCTGCTCCTCGCTGGAATGGCGTGCGTAGCTTTGTGTGTTTCATTGGAAGGTTGTGTGAAACCGAAAAACCAGAGCAGTGAGTACACGATTTCGATTACCAATAAAACCGACTTACAGGTGATATTAAAAGATGGGACCACACGTATTTTTAGGCCCGAATTTACCGTTTTGTATTCTGATCAAAACCCGGAAAAACAGCTTAGGCGTGGAAACTTTGGCATCAACCAAGGGCGTTCTCTTGATTATAAAATTCCAACATGGGGTAAAAAGGTGACTATGCCGGTGAAGTCTGGAGGGCATGTAATGGATGGATTTGATCCTCAAGTCGACCAAAGTATCGAACCAGGGCGTAGCGCGGATTATTTTCTTAGTGCAACCAGTAACGTCGTATATGCCAGCAAAGCCATTTCTATTGAGAATTCGATTCATTGGGAATTTCCTCAGGTCTTCGCCGGTCGACTCAGTGCCACCGTGAAACTACCGGTTGGAGAAGGGGGGCCTGAACTGAGTTTCGAATTTGTGCCCGCGGTAACGGGATACTACTCAGTCGGTTATACGGGTGCCCCAGGAATCACACTTAAGGAAGTTGATGAACTGTGGCAACCGATGATCTGGCAGGAAAAGCGGTTTCCGAACATGTCCTATCTTTCAGAATCGTTCCAGTGTCCGTTGCCGACAGCGCTGGTCGAGCAGCAGGGGGTGACGGTTGGGGTCCTTGCGGACACCTCCGAAATCCCGTTCGAACCACTTCCGAGTAAAAACAACTCGACCTTCGGTGTTATGGTTCGCGACAAAAACGGTCTAGCCAGACCGACGCTTTTTGCACCAGTACTCGGCGGAGTTGGGTCCAAGATGCCTGCTGGAATTCCGTTTAGTTTCAAGGCTCATCTTATTTGCCATCAAGGCCATCTTCTTGAAACCTATGATTATGTCGCTCGTAGCTACTTTGGATTTAAGGACTATCGTCGAAACAGCACGGTGACACTCAATCGTGCCTTTGAAAACATCGTGGATTATGGTCTTGGGCCTTTCAGTCAGTTTATGGATGAGTTGCGAGGTTGTAATTATGCCACCGACGTGCCAGGTGCAGTCAAAAATATCACTGGACTCAGTCCGCTTTCGCTAGCCGTCGTGACAGACAATGAGGAAATCTTTAAAAGACGTGCAAGGCCCATGCTCGAATACAGCTGGTCGAGAGAACGTTTTTTGTTTTCCACCAACCCTGAGGTTAAAGGGGATGGGACATCCTCAAAACTTGGTGGCCCTGGTGCCCCAATGTCGGACTTCACTTCGGCATATATCTTCTCCCAAAGGAGGACAACCTGTGATCTTAGGATGGCTGAGGAAATCTTTAGCGAACCACTTGATCTGTGTCTAAACCTTGCAGAAAAACTGCAGGGGAATTCGTGGCAAAATGCGATGCACCTTTATAAGGCGACAGGAGAAAAGGAATACCTCAAGAAGGCTATTGAAGGAGCGGACCTTTATCTCGAGAAAAGGGTTGTAACTCCTCAAGTCGATTTTGCGGATGAGGCCTCGCGAGACATGTTTTTCTGGACCTCTTATGCGCCACAATGGATGGAGCTTTATCTTCTTTACGAACTTACTGGTGAGAAGCGGTTTCTTGATGCAGCGCATAGAGGGGCTCGTCAATACGCGCAGTTTGTTTGGTTGTGCCCAACTATTCCTGAAACACGGGTAACAGTTAATGTCGGCAACAAGGTGCCGCGGTACCGAGCAGGCAATAAATATAAGGATATGAGCGCACCCGAAGAGGCCGTGGACGCCTGGCGGGTATCTGAAATTGGTCTGACTCCTGAGTCATCAGGGACGTGCAATGGTCATCGTGGAATATATATGACGCAGTTTGCGCCATGGATGATGAGGATTGCGCGGGATACTAAAGATCAATTTCTCCATGATATCGCCCGATCTGCAGTAATCGGTCGATATGAAAGCTTTCCCGGCTACCACCTTAATGCCGGTCGTACGACTGCACATGAAAAAGCTGATTATGCTCTTCGTTCTTTGCCGGAGCTAAACGGTGTCACCTCGTTGCACTTTAATCATCCATGGCCGCATGCCGCCATGATTATGGATTATCTGGTATCCGACATTTACTATCGCTCCGATGCGCAGATTGACTTTCCAGCAGAGTACGCCGAAGGCTACGCGTATTGCCGAAGCAAAATCTACGGAGCCCAGCCCGGGCACTTCTATGATGAAAAGAATGTCTGGCTGTTTATGCCGAAGGGTTTACTGACCTCTTCCAATGTTCAGATCAACTATCTGGCGGCATACGGTAATGGGAAATTTTATGTGGCGTTGGCGAACCAGTCCAAAGAAGCGGTGACAACTACGCTTACACTTAACAGTGGATTGTTAAAACTGGATCCCAGGAAGGGGTATTCCGCAAAGGTGTGGAAAGATAATAAACCGTCCGGAAGTGTCAGCATTACGGATGGTCAGGTCACGGTATCGGTGTCCGCAGAAGGAATCACTGCGCTGGCGATAGACTCCCTGTCTGTCAGTACGTCATTCCAATCCAAGCTGACAGAGATAACGTCGGCTTGGAGACAAGATTCCGCGAGCCTTGATTTTGGAGGTGGCAGCAAAGCTGTGCTCTTTAACTTTGGGCCAGCTTTGCAAAGCGTCTACACCTTCACCAAAGCGACGGGGGAAACATTTAAAGAAGTAACGCTCCACTATGCCTGCAATGGAAAATGGAGTGCTCTAACGAGAGAATCCTATCCTTTTGATTTTACCGTGGAGGTGCCTCAAGGTACGGAGGAATTTAAGTTTCGTTATGAAGGGGTTGCCAAGGATGGAAACCATATTTCATCTCAAGAGGGGATTCTTAAGAAATAGGATCATTTTCGTGCTAGGAATCGATATAGGTAGCGTCTTTAAACGAGGGCAAACTGGGAAATTACAGGGTGGGTGAGCAGGAATTAACTTTTGAAGTTGGCCTGGGGACTTTCCTGCGGTTGTCCAGCAGCCTATCGAATCCAACCGCCGATCGTTTATTTGCCGAGGCTCGTCAGCATCCGTTTTTTTAATTCGGGGTCGGTGATTTGACCGACCCAAATCCGTGCCGAATTTGGATCTGTTCTTACCAAGACTCTGCCGAAAGAGGCTATAGCCTGATCCCGGGAGGAAGTGTCGGCCAGAGATCTGATCCATTGGGCGGCTCGCTGTGGGTCGGTCGTCGCCCAGGATGTGGCCACTGCGGAAACCGCTTGCTTGCGCTGGGCAGTGTTGGGGACGGTCTGGGCCCAAGCTGAGGCGGAGGCCGGCTCAAAATACGCCCAACGTGACGCAACATCCCGGACGGCCCAGGCCGTGTAGGCAGCCGCCTGGGGCTGAGCCAGCCAACTTGCCGCGGCTCGGGGATCGCTTTGGGCGTAAGCCTTGACCGTTTCCCGCATAAAGATTTTCTGAAGTGCGGGATCGGTGATCTTCTGGGCGTAAGCGAGGGCCGTGGCGGGATCTCGGCGGCTCCAATTTTCCGCCAAGGACGCGAGGCCTTGGGTTCGCAGAATAGGGGAGGGTTGTTGAACCAGCCATTGGGCGGCACTTGTAGGATCCGTGCGGTACCAAGAAGTTAGAGTGTTCCGCACGGCCGCCCCCTGCAGGCTGGTGGGGAGGGAGCCAAGCCACTGCAGTGCCGCTCCCAAGTTAGACTTGGCATAATTGGCACCGATAGCTGCCACGGCAGAAGTTTGTGCGGAGCCGGGCGGGAGGGAGAAGATAGACTGAGCGGCCTGCGCTGCCTGAGTGGATGACCAGACACCGTAAATTGATTGGATGGCGGCATCCCGCGCGCTGGGAGAATTCAGCTGCGATGCCCACGTCGCCGCCTCCTGAGGATTTTGGCGGGCCCAGGCCTGCGTGGCTTGGCGGAGCATCCGGTCATTCGCCCCCTGTTGTAGGGCTTGGACGGCATAATCTGCTGCCCCTCGAGGATCAAGGGCTGCCCAGCGTTCCACCAAGGCTTCCTCCAGTCTTTCGGTAGCTGGCCCTGGGAGGGCTTGATTTAATTCCTTAAGCTTGGCGTAGATCTGCTCTAGGGAGAGTTTGGAAACTGCGGAAGAGCTTCGCCCAACATTGCGGGAATGGATCGGCGAGGAGTCCGAACCAAGATCCAGGGATGGGGCTGGCGTCTCTTGATTTCTAGGGCCCCGTCCGTTTTCGAATTCCTCTCGTTCAAGGGATGCTGATTCCTCACTGGATGCGGGTTGTTCAGTTTGAGGATGAAGGGGAACTCCCAGGCCGTAGCCCAAGCCAAGCCCTATCAAAATTGACAGCCAGGCTGGGGCAAAGGCTAAAGCACTTTTCACATGATAATCTTATTCTACTGAATTCTTTGAAACAAGGTGAAGGAGGAGTCCTTACGCCTAGCTGTCCGACACCCGATCCTCAAATCCCGACCATGCCCAACACGTGGCTTGCTTACTCCATTTTTAGACGGGCATGTGGAAATAATGAAAAACAGCGAAATCCAAACAAGTTCAATAAACGTTTTTTGGACAGGGCAGAATTAAGCAAAACATTTCGATAAGTGTAACTCAGGTTGGGAAATATGAAGTGGATGCGTGATCGGATAATAAAGATACACCACTTCCTAAAGGGAATTAAGCTTAGTTAAAGGTGAGAATAGGGGCAGGAACCATGGTCAATATGCGTTCAACACCATGGTCAACGCCACAAGCCACCACAGTCATCCACGGTCAATCCATAGTCAATCCACGGTCAACGCCATAACAATCCACAAACAACGCTAAACAATCCATAAACTTTAAAAAACAACGCGAAACAACGCCATAACTGGAACGAAAGGGGGTTTTAAGGGGTGTGAAAGTGGGGTTAAGGGCAAAAGATGCCATTCCAGGCCGAGAACCTGACCGAGAAAATACCGAGGATCTACCGGGAGCCTGACCGGGAATATGACCGAGAACTAAAATTAAATACCCCGAAAATAGCCCTAAAATAGGCGTTAATTCCGATTAAATGTCTGACTTGAGTAGAGCGGTGGCGATTGAGGCTTTGTAGGCAGGGGCTTTGGGTGCCGCGAAGGCTTCTTCCGGCCACTTTGCACCACTTTGCTCGATTTCGCGTTTTAGAGCGGCCAAAGGTTTGGCGAGATTGTAGTGCTGAACCGTTTTCAGAATGAACTGGCGGAACTCGTGTTCCCAAAGGACGCCTTTGCTCTCCCGCTGCATCAGCATGCCAATCAGCTCTAGAGCTTTTATACGGTCATTTAAAACGCGTTTAGGGGCATCCTCGTTCTCGTCCTGGCAGACCATTTGCCAACACTTGTACGAATTATGGTTAAATGGATACCCAAGGGTGGATTGAAGTGTCTTTTTGCTCCAAGACGCGGGGTTGATCCCTGTGACTAAGTGAATGGCGTCCTTAACCCGGTCGGTGAGGGGACGACGACACTGCTCGATTAGTTTGAGCATCATGGTCGAGATCCCGATACGTTGAGCAAACTCGGCTTGGGTCAAACCCGTGATCCTTCGAGCATGATGCAGGGGATGGATTTTCTTGGGGATACGGGTTGGGCGAGTCTTCACTTGACAAAGGTTACAGGCAACCATTATACTTCGTCAAATCATATGATTGGCCTAAATGACAACAATTCGTCTCAGGGGAAGTCTTCCTGGGACCATGCCTACCTGACACGGGAGCAGGTGGCCGAATATCTTCAGATTTCCGAACGGAAGGTTAGTGACATGACCACCAAGGGGGAGTTGCCGGCAGTTAAGCTGGGTACTGGTAGGAATGCATCGATCCGTTATCGACGTTCAGCTGTCGATGAAGCTTTGTTGAAGATGCAGATCAATTGAAAGAAGCCGCTCTTTTTTCTGCGAGTTACCGGAGGATCAATGGATTCGGACATCGGCGGACTTTCCATCATGGAACGACACCTCCATGCGTCCTCCCTCTGAAGTCGGAAAGCCCACGATGGTGTCACCTCCACGGGACTTTATCTCGACCGACTTGGCGAAGTCAGCAGCCTTGGAAGCATCGCGGATCGGCGCGATAATGGATGGAATGACGATCTTTTCACTCTTTCCGATCGGTCCATGGACCGAGTAGGTTTTGATTTTTTCTTGTCCTGCCTTTTTCTCTTTCTTGGTTTTATTTCCAGGATTCATCGGATCGGCCGCCAACCGCGCCTCCAATTTGTCGCTCTCCGGGAAAAGATAGAGCGTTGGGAAGCCCTTCCGCTCACGGGCTAATTCGGGCGCCGTCGGTGGTCGGGCAGCCTGGAGAACCCAACGAAGTGAGGGATCGCTTGCCTCGACGCCGGGCCAGACTTGGTAGATGACGCCGGCATTGAAGCCGTCGGGGAAATTGGATTCGGTAGCGATCGTGTCGAGCACCACCATGACACCGTTGTTCAGTAGAACCACTTCTCGGCGCACCGATGCGCCTTCTTGCTGGAACTTGGCGTAATCGGCGACACCGTAAGCTGCTTGCGGTGATATGTTCGTCGCAGCGAAGTGGCGAAGCTTGTAGCTGCCGTCCTTGGCTGAGCGACCGACCATGGCCAAGTATTCCTTCGAGGGATTCACCTCGCCCGGATCGGCCGGAACGAGGGGGAATGGGATGTTTGTCGGACAAATCAGTGGTTGATTGATCTGGTTGCCGTTGCCGGGGCGTCCGCTGTAGGTGCAGACATGGCAGGTGTCGAAGATGAGGTTGTCGATACCGATCCGGTGATCCGCCGCGTGCTTTGACTGCGAGAAACTCAAATCCATGAGGAAGTATGGCGCCTGCGGATGGGTGCCGGTGCGCAGAATGATCTTGTCCTGCACCAAACCGGTCTTTTTGTCGCCTCGGCCGATACGGTTGCCGAGATTGTCGCCGTCCACATGCGTCAGGCGCTGGGTGGTCAAAGACATAGGTTCATCTGCGGGAAAGGCTACCTCGCGCTGGTCCCATGCATTGATGCCTTGGGGATAGATGCTCGGCGGCGTGGCCTGCCCCTTGGACTCGCGCTCGCGCATCAAGCGGTCCTCGTATTTGCGCGCGACGTGCAAAAGCAATGGATCCCGGAACAGCTGGTAACCCATCTTGAGCGTCCAAGGCAGGTCGTCGCCCGCGGAAACGAAGGGCTCGCCCATCGATTTGCCCCACTTGGCGGACTCGCCGCTGTTCATCACGGTGTGGGCCATGCGCCAGGTGATCCGCCGGAAATCATCGCGTTTGCGGAGATCGCCAAGTCGGCCGAGAAAGTAAGCCGTGCGCATGAGCGATGGAATCCCCGTCCCCGCGTCATAATGCGGGGAATTATCGCCATCGTAACCGTAGTGCCACATGAAACCGTCCCAGCACACCGAAAAGGTTTTGCGGGCGACCGGGTATTTTTCCGGATTTTCGGCGTAAAGGAACTCGACCCACCCGCCGATTTCCATGTGGAAAACCTCTTTGTTGTAGCCGCCCGAAAGCCAGCTGCCGGTGAACCTTCCTTTGTTCTCAACGTAGGTCTCGATCAGTTCCTCGGTGTGGTCTGCGAACTCGCCCTTGTATTCGCCGAGCAACTTCATGCCCGCCGCGCTGATGAGGATTGCGTTGAATGGCTGGACCGTATTCAAGTCGAAGGGGTAGCCAAGATACTTCGGGACGTCTTCCTCTTCCCCAGATGCCCGCACCTTTTTGGCATCGTCGATGTCAATCTGGCGCTCGACCAAGAATGACTTGATCGCAATTTCCTGCAGGGTGCGAAACTCCTCGATGAGGAGTGGCTGCAACTCCTTGCGGCCGTCGTCCACAGCAAAACGGGTCAAGCCAAGCAAACGATGGGCACGTCCGTAGAGGTTTCCCCCGCTGGCCGCGTCGTCGTCCTCTTTCGACGGGGTTTTCGCCGCCCGCACGGCGTGCCTGCCGCGCGACTTGAGAACGGGCAATTCAGCCTGCAGCCAAGGCGCGAGCTTGCCGGATTCCTTGGCCGTGCGCAGCGAGGCGTGCCAATCCTTCTCGGCTTTCTCCAACCGCGCCTCGCGGGCGATGATTTCTTCCTTGGTTTCCCGGGCGGGCACCCAGTCGAGGGGGAACAACGCCGCCCCTGAGTTTGTTTCTTCAGCTGTACCTGGACAGGGCAGCAAGGCGAGCATAACTGTGAACGCGACGAGGGGCAGAAGCTTGGAGGCGTTTTTGATATCAGCAACGTTTACCATAAAGGATAATTTCTCATGTGGATTAAACTGACGATAGAGCAAAAGGGTTCGGTACGCTAAAAATATATTTTTAGAGTTGCTTATCATTTTCGGACAGAGAGATGCACCTTAGATCTCTTCCAATCTTTGATACCAGCGATTCGCTAGTCTGCTCCGGTGCTCCGTTGGCAACAGACGAAAGCGAATGATTCATGGTTACAGACTTGCTGGCGTGCTCATACTTTCAAAGGGTTTCATCAATCTGCCAATGGTGCTTTCTAATAACAGAGTAGTGGGCAAAAGTGGGCACGGGAAATGCGTGAAAATGAAAAACTGTGCGAGAAAAACTTTTATAAGCTGTTGAAGTGCATAATAGTCAATAATATATATATGGATTCAAATCCCACCGCTCCGATGGTTCGCGAAGCGAACCGAGGAGCGGTAATCCCTACAGCCGGAGGCGAAAGAGGATTGGGCCAGGGGTGGGTGTGCGGGGGCCTCATTTGCTCCCCCTTTGCCCCAAGACCTATGCCAGATCCTTTCCAAGAGTTGGGATTGTGCGCTTTCGCGCACCTGCATTGGTCCCCCTTCGCCCTTAGACCTATGCCAGATCCTTTCCAAGAGTAGGTATTCTGCGCTTTGCGCACGCGCATTCACCGCCTTAAATCAATCGTCCCTACCCAGTTTGAGGTTGGCTTTCATCGGGATTGCGTGCGGTAGGTTTTCTGAATATAACTTTCTCATGTCCTTACATCGCAGTTTACGTTCGGGTGGTTCGACAGCAGCGAAGCGCAATGTTTTAAAGCGTTTTGAGCGGGTTACTTTGTTGAAGAAGCGTGGTCAGTGGAAGGCGGGAATGAAATCGACCGGCCTTCCCAAAACCAAGCCCGAGTGATGCCTGCCGATCCCGCCCCCAGCGGGGAGGGGATGAGGCTGAACCGATATTTAGCCGCTGCTGGTCTGGGCTCCCGTAGGGGTTGCGAAGCTCTCATCACTGAAAGACGGGTACGGATCAATAAACGACAGGCGGAAAGTCCTGCGGAACGTGTCCCGGATGACGCTCAAGTAACGGTGGATGGCCGACCTATTCGAGCCTCTCAAGCCGTTGTCATAGCCCTGCACAAGCCAAGGG
>Ga0209087_1000883_pt1 | contig 18339 bp, 17 predicted proteins | sample S_130805_EF_Meta_FD_187321 | JGI IMG/M metagenome (GOLD analysis project Ga0209087, IMG submission 187321) | Freshwater microbial communities from Lake Simoncouche, Canada to study carbon cycling - S_130805_EF_MetaG (SPAdes) (version 2) | ecosystem: Environmental > Aquatic > Freshwater > Lake ... | reverse complement strand
ACGCCTTCACCAACACCAACTCCGGTACCTGTTGTGCCAACACCAACACCAACACCAACACCAACACCAACGCCTTCGCCAACACCAACTCCGGTACCTGTTGTGCCAACACCAACTCCGGTACCTGTTGTGCCAACACCAACACCAACACCGGTACCTGTTGTGCCAACACCAACGCCAACGCCAACGCCAACGCCAACGCCAACGCCAGATAAGACGCTGCCGGTAGTTGTGAGTGGTGTTGTTTCACCGTCGACGATAGAAGTCTGCAAGACTCTCTCGACGGTACGAGCCCTAATCACCGACAATGTCGGCGCGATTAGCATGCAGTTCAGAATTTTGAATCCAAGTAATACGCAAGTAACTATTTATGGCGCATACCGGATTGATGGAAGCCAGCTGAGCGGCAATTGGTCGAATGACTGGGTCGTTCCTTGTAATTCTGTTTATGGGATTTATACCGTTGAAGCACAAGGAAAAGATACTTCTGGAAACTTGTCACTATGGACAAAAGTTGGCAATTTTACGGTAACAGCGCCAATTATCGTCGACACGGCAATTCCAGTAGTTCTTTCAGGTACTCCTTTGGTTTCAACCGTTGAAGTTTGTAAAACATTTGCTGGTGTAGATGTAGCTGCAAGGGATGACACTGGATTAGCAAGCGTCGAATATCGCTTTGTTGATCCTTGGGGTCAGGTTAGAGCTACCAATTCTTCATACAATAAATCTGGCACAAAGCTAGATGGCGTCTACGGTAATGATTATGTAATTCCTTGTAACTGGCCATCTGGTACCTATCAAATCGAAGCCAGAGCTACAGATGAGTGGAAGAAAACAAGTGGCTGGATAAATGTGGCTGCGATTTCAATTACTTCACCAACACCGAATCCGGTTCAACAGCCAATGGTCATTGGGGTAACTGGCGCTACATCACTTTCTAAATCAACTCTTTATAATTTCTTTGAAACAGTTCTCCATGTCGATAGCAAACTGAACTGGGGATTAACAAGTTTGGGTCACCTTTTGACAGCTGTTTCAAATACTCCAACAGTTTGTAAAGTAGTTTCAAACGAACTTGCTGATTTAACTGGCGGAATTAAGAACAAAACTGTTCTGCAGGGTCTTTCAAATGGAACTTGCTCAATTACCTGGAGCTTCAGTGGGACTGATACCAGAGCCCCGACCAGTAAAACCTGGACAGGTTTAGTTACCGGCTTTTAGTACTACCTAAAAACCTTCCAAGTGTTAGATTTTCGATTACTATTGCGCCATGGCCACTAATCGCACCGTAATTGCCGCCGCTTCACGCACCCCATTTGGAAAGTATCGCGGAGGGCTTGCATCAGTTCGCCCCGATGACTTGCTGAGTCTGACTTTCCAAGACTTGCTAGGCAAAGTCCCAAATCTTGATCCAGCAACAATTGATGAAGTAATTGCCGGAAATAGCAATGGTTCAGGTGAAGATAATCGCAATGTTGCGCGCATGAGTGCGCTGCTGGCAAAGATTCCAGTAACGGTTCCGGCAGTTTCAGTAAATCGCTTATGTGGTTCTGGAGCAGAAGCGATTGCGCAAGCGGCACGACTAATTAACTCAGGTGATGCTGAAATCGTTATTGCCGGTGGCGTTGAAAGTATGAGCCGTGCGCCTTGGGTATTGCCAAAATCAGATACTCCACTTGATCCGAAACTTTCACTGCAGCAAACCACTGTTGGCTGGCGCATGATTAATTCACAGATGCCAGTTGAATGGACTGCATCATTAGGCGAGAGCGCTGAAAAAGTTGGCGAGCGATATAGCATCTCGCGTGCTGCGCAAGATGAATGGGCAGTTAGATCCCATCAGTTGGCAGATGCTGCTTGGCAAAAAGGTGTAAACGATTACGTTTTTGAAGTGAATGGCGTAAGTAAAGATGAGTGCATTCGGCCAGATAGTTCAACTGAAAAACTAGCAACTCTGCCATCGGCGTTTTCCAAGACCGGCCCAGTAACTGCTGGAAACTCATCACCGCTTAATGATGGCGCGGTCGCAACCCTAATTACTACTGAAGCTAAAGCAAAAGAACTTGGACTTGAACCAATTGGTTATATTCTGAGTTCAGCAGTTGCTGCGCTAGCACCAAATGAATTTACAGTTGCGCCAGTGCCAGCAATTCGTAAGGCGTTAGAACGAGCCGGAAAGACTTTCAGCGATGTCGCAATATTTGAAATAAATGAAGCTTTTGCTGCAATGGTTTTATCGGTGCTTCACGAACTTCCAGAAATAGATCACGCAAAAGTAAATCCAAATGGTGGCGCAATTGCCATTGGGCACCCAATTGGCGCATCAGGTTCGCGCATCATCGCTGACTTAGCGCGAGCACTAAAAGCTAGAGGTGGCGGAATCGGTGTAGCAGCAGCCTGTATTGGCGTTGGCCAAGGTATTGCTATGGTGATTGAGGTTTAAATTTCGCCGGCTCTAAAGCGCGCAAGAGTGGCTTTTAGGCCATCTTTAGCAATTAAATTCTTGTATTCGTTAACTTCTTTCATGCCGTGAACAACCACATCTGTTTCAGCGCCTGCGTAGGCATAATCACGGAATCCCTGCGCTACAAGTGTGCGGTTAATCGCCATCTTCTTAAGACTTAGAACACTGGTAGGGGTGCGAGAGATCTCAAGTGCGAGTGATCTAACGGTATCTATTAGGTCTGCCGATGGCACTGACTGAACAGCTAGGCCCCACTCAACTGCCTCTTTGCCAGTAATGCTCTTACCTGGAATGAAGGAGAGCAACTTAGCTCGGCTAATACCAATCTTGTAAGCCAATAGGGGAGTAATAAAGCCGCCTCCGAGTGGAATCATTGGCGAACCCGAAATATCAGCGGTTTCTGAAGTTACGATGAAATCACAGAACGGCAATATTTGAGTAGCGCCGGCAATACAGTAACCATCTACAGCGGCAATAATTGGCTTGGGATGATCAAAGATTTGAAAGAAAGTACTTAAGTAATAACGTTGACGATTTAAATCATCAAGTGAATCGCCAGGTTCATTCACTTCGACCGAATCACTACTTAGATCATGTCCAGCTGAGAAATTTCCGCCGGCTCCTTTGATAATTATTACCTTAGATGCAGATGTTGCTTCACTTTCTAAAGTTGCTCTTAGGGTTTCGAACATCTCATGGGTTAGCGCATTTAACTTTGTTGGTCGATTAAGCGTGATCCAGGTAATTGGACCATCAAACTCGACTAATAAATCTTGGTTAGCTTCGGTCATTTAAGGTAAACCTTTCAGTTAGTTACGCTTCCAAATTGGTTTACGTTTCTCAACGAAAGCGAGTGCGCCTTCTTTGGCGTCATTTGTTGAGAATAGATTTGTGCGAACATCTTCACTAGCTTTCCAACCAGCAGATTTCCATAAATCACTTTCCGGATGGCCCTTATGTAGTAATTCCTTAGTAGCCTCAACAGCTAATGGGGCATTGGCAGCAATTACATTTGCGATCTCGAGGGCCTTAGCAAGAGATTCGCCAGGCTCAGAAATATGGTTTACCAAGCCCAGGCTCTGCGCACGAATAGCTGTGATCGGAAGCCCTGTGTAAGCAAGCTCGGCAGCAATCGAGAATGGCAAACGATGTGGGGTGCGAATGATTCCGCCAGCAACTGCGACTAAGCCACGTGTTACTTCAGGCAAAGCAAATTTAGCTTCTGGGTCGGCGATGATAATGTCGCAAGAGAGCGCAACTTCGAATCCACCACCGTATGCGATGCCATTTACCGCAGCAATTACTGGCTTGGAAACCCAATGTCGAGCTACTCCACCAAATCCCCATTCTGGATTTTCAGTTGAGTAGAGAGGTTCCTTTTCAGAAACTGCCTTTAGATCAGCACCCGCACAAAATGCTCGGCCATTTCCAGTAATGATGATGACGTTGATCGCAGGGTTAGTGTTTGCTGACTCAAGTGCGTTGCCGAGTGCCAATGCTTGAGCACCATTCATAGCGTTTAACTTTTCGGGACGATTCAATTTTAGGATGGCAATTGAATTTACGATCTCAATTTGAACAACGGCTTCAGTACTCATTTTTCCTCCTGCTTAGTAGTGGCAATCTTAACTGGTTGATTCCTTAAACTTGATTCGCGGATCGCTAACGTGACTTCAATAGCCTTTAGGCCATCGATCGCTTGGCAAGCAAATTCAGATTTACCCGCGACCCAATTATTGAAATCTTCAACTTGTAACTGGTAAAGATCAGGTTCGGAATAGGTGTGGCTATGAGTTTCAGTCGAGCTTTGAAACTCAATGGAACTTGGTTTTTTGCTCCACCATTGACTTGTGGTGTCTTTAGCAACTGCCCAACCTGTTCGGCCATTAACGCTGATGCCTTCGCCACTAGAACTGGCATTCATGGAAAATCGCACAGTTGCTGATGCGCCACTGTCGAATTTGAGCATCGCAGTTACGGTATCTTCAAATGGCAATGATTGGTCTCGCTTTTCGACAAATGCGCTTACCTCAGTAACTTCTGCGCTTAGTACGTATCGCAGAAGATCTAAGCGATGCACGCCAGTCATTGGAAGCACGCCACCACCAGCAATATCTTGATCGGAGTACCAAGCCGGATAGGGCATTGGTGGCAAGTGCACGGCTGAATCAGCGAAGACAATTTCGCCAAGTTCACCATTGCTAACTAATGATTTGATTTTCTGATGTGCCGGATGTTGCCGATACTGGAAACCAACGCCAAATTTGACTCCAGCACTTTCGGCATAAGCAATCATGCGTTGTGCAGCTGCTACTTCATTTGCTAATGGCTTTTCGCAGAGAATTTGCTTTCCAGCGGCCGCAGCCAAACGCACATGTTCCTCGTGCATGTTATTCGGGCTAGCGATGTAGACGATTTCAATCTCTGGGTCAGCCAATAAATCTTCGATTGATTCGAAAGTCTTAGGAACTTCAAATTTAGCGGCGAATTTCTCGCGATTAACTTGAGTTGGGCTAAAAATCGCGACCAAATTAGCATCGCTACTCTTATTGATAGCGGCAGCCATTTGTTCACTTACTCGACCGCTACCAATAAGTCCCCAACTGTGCATTTAGCGACCTAGATAAACAGGTGAACTCTTATTCGCAAAAGCTTCCTTGGCACTCTTATGGTCTTCAGTTGTATACAACGTAGCTTGACCATATGACTCAAGTTCAGCGATTTGCGCCAAAGTAGATTCGAGCGAGCGATTAATTATCTTCTTAGCTAGACCAAAGGCTTTAGTTGGGCCACTAGCGAATTCTTCGGCCAGTTTGTTAGCTTCGATTAGCAATTGATCTGCTGCGTAAACATGGTTAACGATTCCCATATCTTTTGCTTCGGCAGCCGAGAATCTACGACCCGAGAAAATCAATTCTTTCGCTAAGTTCATGCCGATAAGTCGTGGCAAGAAATACATCGAACCGCAATCTGGCAACAAACCAATCTTAGAGAATGCGCAAGAGAAGACCGCGGCATCAGATGCCACGATGATGTCGCAAGCCAAAGCCAAACTTAAACCAGCGCCATGTGCGTGCCCATTAACAGCTGCGATAGTTGGCTTCTCTAACTCATGTAACGGAATGAAGATGTCGGCTAATAACTTCTGTAGCCGTTCGCGACTGACTGTCATCGAAGTGTTTAGCGCCATTTCGCCGATATCGCCACCGGCTGAGAATGCCTTACCGTTTCCGGTTAAAAGCACTGCACGAACTTGCGGATCATGGGCAACCTGAGCGATTGCCCGAGTTAGCTCACCCTTTAAACTCATATTCAATGAGTTCATGGCGTCTACCCGATTTAAGGAAATCGTAGCTACGCCATTATTGACAGCAAGGGTCAGATCCTGAAATTCCACATTGCTCATTGCTGCTTCTTTCGAATTCGCTAGTTAGTCGGAGTTAGTCAAAGATTGGCTGGAAGTATTCAATGTCATCAAGCGTACCCTTGCATTGATCTTTCGGGCGCCAGACAGCTTTTACCTGCATGCCGATAGTCAAGATCTCTTTAGCTTTCGTGATATCAAAGCCGCCAATGTTATGAATCAAGCGAGTCGCAGATCCGTCAAGTACAACTTCGCCATATACGTATGGGGGAGTGCGTGTTTGGCCTACGAACTCGAGATTAATGATTGAAAATGCTTGTAGCTTTCCCGCATCAGACACATCTTTATATAGATCAGTCTGGGCAAAGCAAACATCGCAGTATTCGCGCGGCGGAACCAATACGTTATGGCAAGCCGAACAACGTGAACCGATTATTCGTTGGTTTGTTGCTAGCTCGTCAAACATACGACCATAGTGTGGGCCATATGAATGCTTATAATTTAGGGACAACTTATAAGGCATTTCAGAAATAGGTTCGATAGTGCCAGTAAATGGCTTGCTTGAACCAACCGCTGAATCTTTAGCTAATTCGAAACCGGCTAGTGAAGTAATGCGACTAGCAACTTCAACACTCTCTGGCCACTTTGCAGTGACTCGAGCGCCAACTTTGGCCGCACTTAGGTCACAATGGAATAGGTGAAGCAAATCAATATCAGCACCATCTAAGCGAACAAAGATAAATACTTTCTCATCAACCTTAGTAACTGCGGTGATTGCTCCGGTATGTGGCATCTCTAGGAAACCAACATTCTGGCCACCACAAGCTCCGCAATAGTCTGTTGCCGGAACAATTACTTTCTGGCATTTCTCGCAAGTTGTACCAAGGATAATTTTCTGATCAAGAGCTACCAAAAACGTGCCAGCAGCCTTGCCAGTTGTTAGCGTGTAAGGAAGATTAATTTGGGCATCAAGTACCGCGTCATCATCTATTCCGGAAGTAAATGTATTGTTCATATTAATTACCCTTTCTCGCTCGACACAACAGCAACTCCGCGCAGGTTTGCCCAGCCACCACCGGCTTGAGCGAGACCAACTTTGGCACCATCAATTTGATATGCGCCAGCTTTTCCACGTACTTGCTGGGCGACTTCAGCTAGACGAATCAGCGCAGTGGCACCAATTGGGTTAGCTCCCATACAGCCACCAGATGGATTAACTGGAATATCACCATCGATTTGAGTTGCCCCAGATGCCATAAGTTCGGCAGCACCACCTGATTCACATAGACCTAAACCTTCGTAGTAGCTAAGTTCGAAACAGGTATATGGCTCTTGTACTTCTACAACATCTACCTGACGACGTGGATTAGTGATGCCAGCTTGGCGATAAACCTTAGCTGCCGCGATTGTTAATGGTTCAGATTGAATCATTGAGCGGTAAGCCGCATTTTCAGCTTCACAGTAATAAGCCATTCCGCGAATCCAAGCTGGATTTTCAGATTTCTTAGCCGCATCTTCGCTACCTAAAATAATTGCACAGGCACCATCTGAAATAGGTGGTACATCTAGCAATTTAATTGGCCAGCAGAGTGGCTTGGAATTCAAAACATCCTCAACGGTGATTTCTTTCTTCACGTGAGCATATGGATTAAGAAGTGCATTCTTATGGTTCTTAACTGAAACCATCGCAGCAGCTTCTTCTGAGTGTCCAAGTAGATCCATACGGGATTTCCAATACGCAGCTGAGAAGCCCATGATTCCGACCGCAAACTCGCGACCCCAGAATGGGTCATACAAAGTTGAGATGGAATACTGCAGAGCACCTTCAGAAAGTTTGTCGTATGCGATTACAAGTACGCGATTGGCATGACCAGCACGCACTTGATTTACTGCAGCTAGGGCACCGGCCAATCCAGTTCCACCACCACTAGTAACTCGAACAACTGGCTTATTTCGTGCACCGATTGCGTCAGCTAACCATTTTTCAGGTTGATTAACTGCCGCAAAGAGAACTGGGCCAGAACATACGACAACGCTATCGATATCATCCATAGTTAAATCTGCATCTTCTAGCGCGCGCAATACAGCTTCACGAGAGAGTCCGATAGTTGAAACATCGGTACGGCGACGAGCGTGATTTGTTTGCCCGGTACCAAGAATTGCTACATTTCTCATGGCTTATGCCTCCAATGTAATGACGCAGTGATTCTGCATGCCTAGACCGCCTGCGCCGTGCGCAATTGCTTTATCAAACTTAACTTCACCATAGCCACCACTTAACTGCTTATAGGCTTCATGAAGACGCACTAAACCAGTAGCCATAATTGGATCTGCCGGAATAGCACCACCTGATGGGTTAATTGAAACTGCTGAATTATCGCCATAGCAGTTGATTGCTTTACCAAATTGAGCAAAGCCCATTGCTTCAACGACCATTGCTTCATTAGCAGAAGAAGTCGCTGCTACTTCAGCTAGTTTGAATTGCTTGATATCAGTGATGCCAGCGCTCTTTAACGCAAACTTAGTTGCAGTTTCAGCTGCCTTCATTTTTCCAGGAACACGTTCAGTCAAATAGTGACTATCAATTGCTGAACCAATTCCAGTAATCCAAACTGGCTTAATTGAAAGTTTGCGAGCAACGCTTTCCTTAGCAATCAGAATTGCGACGGCACCGTCGACGTTGCGGGAAATCTGTGGCGCAGTTAGTGGGTCCGCGACTCGAACTGCGCGAGCAATGTCATCACGTGAAGGTGCAGCCAACATTTGAACATCTTTGTTATGACTTGCTTTACGCCAAGATTCAAATGCGATAGTAATTAGATCTTCTTCAGTAGCACCCGAATAAGTTAGATATTGATTTGCGAGCAAACCAGCAGCGCTTATGTGATCAAGACCAAGTGGGCGTTGATAGAACGGTTCAGATAAAGTTGAGTAATAGCCCGCAACACTTGACTCTGAAGGTTTTGAGTAGGCAATCACAAGGGCTACATCTGCTGATCCGCCACTTACTTTGTTAGCGCCATAGATTGCTCCGAAGATGCCATCTTCTTCAACACGGGATTCTTCTTTATGGTGCGCGCCCATTGCGCCGAGGAAGCCGCAATTAGAGATCGAACGACCATCTAATACATCGCTTCCGCAGTCGATAACTACATCGATATCTTCGATTCTAAAACCACTTCCATTAAGGAGGTCTTTAACGGTTGCCCCAATAAGATCGACATGCTGCATGGATCCCCACGCGCTGCGAAGTTGGGTTTGGGCACTTGCTACTATGGCTACACGCTCTAAATCATCGTTCATCATGGCGGAAAAGTACCATGCCAAACGGTAGGTAGGGAAGGGTTTCTAGGCATATAATTCACAAAATGAGAGCCGGGTCATAATGGAAAAATTAGTACTGGCAGAGCTACTTGAGGTTGCCCAGCAATCCGAAAATAGTTTCGAAGGCACCTGTCTTACAGGTGCGCATGGTCGGATTTTTGGAGGCCAAGTTGCCGCCCAAGCGATGCGTTCGGCAACACTTGTAGTTCCCGCTAAACGCGGCATCCATTCATTTTCTTGTTTATTTCTTCGCCCTGGTAACCCAGAACTTAAAGTTAGGTATGAAGTTACTGAATTACGTAACGGCAAATCTCTAAGTACCTATCGAGTAGATGCTTATCAAGATGGCACAAATGGCCAGAGTTTAATTCTGACCTCGACCTCGTCTTTTCACATTCAAGAAGAGAGTCAAAGTTATCAAGATGAGATGCCTTCGGTTATCTCGGCCGCTGAATGTGAATTAATTCAATACACCCCAGCCGGAACCAATTCACGAGTTCGCGAACCAATCGATTTTCGCTGGCCAGATAATTCCATGATCTCGCCAGAGCCGTCAGAGCCACATCAGTTAACTTGGTTTAAAGCCAATGAACGATTGCCTGATGACCCGATGCTTCATGCCTGCGCTTTGGCCTACATTACAGATTTAACGCTAACTCGTACCGCTCATTTGCCACTTCGAAATCCACAATCAAAACAACTGGGTGCTTCACTAGATCACACGATGCATTTTCATCGCCCATTCCGCGCCGACGAATGGTTGCTATTTGAGCAAGAGGCAGCCAGCTATTCAGGGTCACGATCAATTGCAAGCGGCAAACTATTTACTGCCGATGGCACATTAGCTGTTTCAGTTAGACAAGAAGCACTAATTCGCCAGACTGCTGGTGACTAAATTAAGGGTAATTTGGTTCCGAAGGAATGTGTTTAGTTACACCGAATAACTGAATTAGCTCTGGCGACATTTCCGAAATATCCATTTTCCAGAATGGCGCATCAAATCCTGCATATAGTCGATGTATTCGCCACACGCCATCGCGCTTTTTATAGCCCATTTTGTACCAACCGGTGATTTCAACGGCGCTCTTAGAACGGCTAGAACCGCTTAAAAGCAGGTATGCCAGGGCAGTTGCGGAGTCTTCGGTAATTTCTTCAACTATAAAGTTCACGATCATGTGACGACGTTGATCTTTTTGATAATTCCAGAATCGTGCCAACCACTCTAAAACTTGTTTTTTACCCACGAATGGGCCAACGGTGCTCTCGCCCATAACAATTGCTTCCCAATGCGCGTCAATATCGAAAACTTCATCAAGCATTTCCATATTACGTTCATCAAAACCCCAGCAATAGCGGTGCAGGGTTTCCTGGATCAGAGATCGATCATCAAGTGGCGTAAGGATCTTGCGATCCTTAGCTAATGTTAAATTGAGAATGTTTTTACGGCGCGACCAAGCAGGTAAGGGACGAAGCGTGATTGGCTCTTTAGCCATTACGCAACACCTAGGTATGCTTCTTGAAGCGTAGGATTATTTAGAAGATCTTTAGCGCTACCAGTTAAAGTGAAGCGACCTTGTTCAAGAACGCTGGCACGAGCAGATAGCGCAAGTGCTTCGGCCACATTCTGTTCAACTAACAGAACGGTTAAGCCGCGTGCTGGTAGTCCGGCAATTAACTCAAATAATTGGCTAACTACAATTGGCGCTAACCCAAGTGACGGTTCATCCAACATTAATATTTTAGGTTGCGCCATTAAGCCACGGGCGATTGCGCACATCTGCTGCTCGCCACCAGATAATGATCCAGCAAGCTGGTCTTTGCGCTCTGCTAGTCGCGGAAACATCTCATACATTTCTTCGATTGTTTCTTTAGCAACTTTGCGCGCAGCCGAATGATAGGCACCAAGTTTTAGGTTGTCCTCAACTGAGCAGTCTGGAAATAATTTGCGACCTTCTGGAACTAAGACCAAACCATTCTCAGCAATTTTATGAGGTTTAATTTTCGCTAAGTCGACTCCATTAAAGTTAATGGCTCCCGAAGTTGCCTTAACTGTTCCGGCTAAGGTATTTAGAAGAGTGCTCTTTCCGGCGCCATTGGCTCCTAGAATCGAGTAAATCTCGCCCTTATTGACGCTCAGTGAGACCTCATGAAGAACTGGCAGATCGCCATATCCCGAAGTCAGGTTATTTATCTCAAGGATTACTTCGCTCATTTTTCCGCCTTCTTTGCACCTAAATAAGCTTCGATTACTTTTTGATTAGCCAAAACTTCGGTCGGAGTTCCTTCAGCAATTGGCAAACCGTAATCAATTACCAAAACATGATCAGCCAAGGCTCGAACCACTTTCAGATTATGTTCAATAAAGAGAACCGATAGGCCTTCATTACGCAAGCGCTTAATCATTTCAATGGCGCGATCGGCCTCAGTTGGATTAAGACCTGCCATTACTTCATCAAGCATAAGTAGTTCGGTTTTACCGGCAACTGCGCGAGCAACCTCAAGTCGTTTACGGTCAGCCAAGGTAAGAGATTTAGCCGAAACTAAAGCGCGATGAGTCAGCTCGACTCGCTCTAAAGTTTCCCAAGCATGCTTTTCGGCACGCCTACGATCGCGGTGTGAAGCAAAGGCGCCCACCATTACATTTTCAAGGACAGTTAAAGAAGGAATTGGACGAACTATCTGGAAAGTTCTACCTAGGCCATTATTTGCCCGAGAAGCCGGCCCAGCGTTAGTTACATCTTTTCCATTTACCGAAACGCTTCCAGCGGTAACATCTAAATGGCCGGAAATCAAATTAAATAGCGTTGTTTTACCGGCTCCATTTGGACCAATAATTCCCATGATTTCGCCTTGACGAACTTTTAAGGAAACGCCACCAACGGCAGCAAGGCCACCGAATTGTTTTGTAACGTTAGAAACTTCTAATAGGGGAGAAGTGCTCATTTTTTTGCCCCTTTCGCAATTCTTTGTACCCATTTACCGAATTGCTTTAGCGCGCCCCAGAATCCTTGTCGGAAATAAAGTGCTGCCAAAATCAGAATGATTCCGACCGTACCTTGTGAGATACCGGCTAGCGAACCAGCGAACTGACCGCGCAGATAAGTCTGGCCAGGTTCTAAGAAAAGTGCGCCTAGGAGTGGGCCAACGACAGTTCCCAAACCGCCAATCAGGGCTAACAATGGGATGAATGCGCTAATTTCTAAGGTACTTAGGAACGCTCGTGGATCTAGGTAGCCTAAATAAAGAACAAAAAGAGATCCACCGATTGAAGTCAGAGCCGCACTAATTGCAAAAGCAATTGTTTTAATAGTCAATGGATTTATTCCAGAAGCGGCAGCAGTTGCTTCATCATCGCGTACGGCGATCATGTAATAGCCAAGTCGACCGCGAATTAAAAATAATGAGGTTCCCATACAGAAAACCAGGTACGCGAAAAATACAAGTAACCAAACTTTTTGATCAACAATAGGCAAGCGATCGAACGGGATCTGAACACCTAAAGCACCATTGGTCCATGAGAAATAAAGTGCCAAAGATAGAGCCACTTCAGAAAAAGCTAAGGTGCCAATTGCAAAGAAAGAGCCGCGTAATCTAAATAGTGGCCAGGAAATTGCAATGGCAACAGCGATCGAAATCATGACGCCAAGGATGATTCCTGGAATGGTTCCCACATCATGTTCAGTTTTAGGAAGTGCCACACTGTATGCGCCAATACCCACGAAAACTGCGTGCCCAAAAGAGAATTGACCACAATAACCACCCAGAATATTCCAAGCAATAGCCAGTCCACCAAATAGAAAACCAGAATTTATCAATGAGTTGTAGTAACCATCTGCTGAAATAAGTCTGGCAACAATGCCGAGAATCAGCATTCCAATTACAAAGCCACCCCAAGACTTAAGCGGCGATTTGAGTGTGGTTTTTTGTGGCGTCGTTTCAATGTCTAGAGTCATGCGAGCATTCCACCCTTTACAGATTTTCCGAATAAGCCATTTGGGCGAATTACGAGAACGATCAAGAACAATGTGAACCAGAGTGCCTGTTTAATTTGTGGATCGATGAGGTAACCGGCTAAACCTTCAACTACGCCAATTAAAATGCCACCAATTAAGGATCCTTTAACGCTGCCCAGTCCACCAAGTACGACAACGGCGAAAGCCGGCAAGACAAACCCAAAGCCGATTTCTGATGTGGCCGCATAACTTGGAGTCAGCAGCGCACCAGCCATTGCGGCAAGGGCAATCGAGATTCCAAATGTCAATAGATAGATGTGATTGGCATTTATACCCATCAGCGTTGAAGTTTTTTGATCTTGGGCAACTGCGCGCATGGCGGTTCCGACTATTGTACGTTTCAAGAATTGCGCTAGTAAATACGCGACCACAATAGCAACCAATAAAACTATAAGTCTTGGGATACTGACATCTAGGCCGAATGCGTTAATTGTTTTGCCCGCGACCACTGATTTAGTTTGTTTAGCTTCACCGCGTGAGAGTGAGAGAACTAGATTCTGGAAAACAAAGATCAGGCCAAAAGTGGCAAACATCTGCATATAGTGATCATCAAGCAGGCGACGAATCACCAGGATATAAACTATGGCTCCCAGAATAAAACCGAGTGGTGCGATAATTAGCCAGGCCGAAATATATGGATCAAGCTGGAAGTTAGTCTGAAGTAAATATGTAACAAACATGCCTAGCATTACAAATTCACCTTGGGCAAAGTTAGCTACGCGAATAACACCGAATATTAAGTTCAAGCCGATAGCAACGAAGGCGTAAATTCCACCTATTAGCAATCCCGAACTTAAAACAATTGCGAGATCCATTTATCCCTATTTCTATTCATTTGAGTTTCTGAATTATAAACAGTAATGATTACATAAAATAATTGATTTTTATAGAGTTAAAATTGAAGAATTGGCTCCTTGGGCAACGATGCCCAAGGAGCCAATATCCCTCGGAGTTAGCCGGTTAAGGCGTAACTACTATTTATTTATTAGCCTGTTAACTTAACAGATTGACCTGGCAGCTGTGCTGCATCTGGCCAAACCGCTGGAACAGTTCCATCAGCACGCCACTGAACAGCGAGCAAACGAATTGCGGTGTTTTGGCGATTTTCGTCCATCTTTACACCGAAGCCATTTGGCTGTCCACCGATAGGAATCGTGATGGTTTTTGCTGCGGCACCAAAGCTGACTGGATCAACTTTGCCTTGAGCAGCATCGATCATGCGAAGTGCTGCGGTCATGCCGCTGTATGCGGTACTAGCAACAGTTCCCAGTGGCTTAACCTTGAATTTAGCTTCGAAATCAGCCCAGAATTTTCCAATTGAGGGTGCGAAAGCTGGATTAACAAGTGGAGTCGTATATGCGATAACCATTACGCCTGTTGCCACCTTTGCACCAACTGCATCGAATAGAGACTTAGCATCGCCAGTACCTACGAGAACAATTGCCTTAGGGCGGAAGTTAAGCGCATCAGCAGTCTTAAGGAATAAAGTATCGGCTGCTATGTAGCTAGTGATCATCCAGATATCAGGGTTGAAAGCTTTTGCAGCAAGGATGGAGTCAGTCACATCTGTTGCTGAGTAGCTGTGCTTTCCGCGACCAACAGTCATGCCAGCGGCAGTAAGTAGTTTCTCCTGGGTATCTGTTACTGAAGTTCCGTAAAGACCATTTTCGTGCTCGAGGTAAACCCGCTTGCCAACTTTTGCAGTTAGATCTGAAGCTAGGAATTCCGCAGATGCCTTAGCAAAGTCAACTGCGCGAGGTCCAACGCGGAAGTAGTTAGTTGCTCCCGCAAGTGTCAAAGCATCAGTAAGTGCAAGAGTTTCGACAACTGTTTTATCGTAACGAGCAGCAGCATCACGCTGACCTAGTGAGATACCTGATGAATAAGTTCCAACAAACATGTCAACTTTCTTCTGAGTGATCAAACGAATTGTTTCAGAAGTTGCTACAGGTGTAGTAGTTGCATCTCCGAAATGGAGTTCAATTTTGCGTCCGCCGGCACTGCCACCGAAATCAGCAACAGCCATTTCAAAACCACGACGAGCTTCATTTCCCTCAGGTGATTGCACGCCGCTCTGCGGAAGAACAATTCCGATCTTTAGGCGAGGGCCTGAGGCAGTCTTAAGCTTGTAAATATTTGATTTCGAAGTGACCTTCGCACATTCCAAAACGCCACCTTGTGCGTTCTTAGCTTCGCTTCCAATAGTTGTGCACTTATCGCCAGACTTTGCTAGTGGCAAATCTGCTGAATATGAAGTCGCACTTCCTCCGACGAGAAGTGCAGTTGCAGCTAGAACTGCAATTCCACGCGTTAGTTTTTTCATTACGCAATTCCTTTCCAAGAATTACTCATCTGGGTCTCTATTTGAGAGCCTGCTCGCGCTAACCCAACTTTTGGTCGGTCAGTCACTTACCATACGAACGGTAGTTTGAATTTGGCAGAAGTCAATCACTTTGGGGTAACGAAATTGAGACTAAAATCGTTATAAAGCGCGATTTTAGGTATGTGAGCGGTGTCCGAAATGTCGTATTTCCCAGAAAATGATCTACGGCCTATTTGATGGCTATTGGGTTAACCGGTGAGCCAACTCCGCGGGTAAAAGGCAGCGGCGCGCCGACAAAGAGAAACTCATAAACCCCATCAGTGGCGCAATCCTTAGCCAGACTCTCAAAATCTAGGATCTCCGCTAACGGCATCCCCATGTCACGAATTGCGATTAAGTGAAAAGGCAGATCTTGATCTATATATTCTGGAGGCAATACCTCAACTGCATAATTATCACTGCCAACGGCGGCAATCTCGTTTTTGGCTAACCAATCAAGGCATCGAACCGAAAGGCCGGGTTCGCCAGCTTTGAATGCCTTTTTATCGAAATCATGGGTGTAGCGATTTCGCCAACCAGTGCGAATTAAAAGCACGTCACCACTTTTGATCTCAACTTTTTGATGTGCGATGACTTCTTCCAGCTCTTCAGGTGAAATTGCGTATCCTTTTTCGAGCCAATCAACTTTCTTATAACCAGCAACATCAATTAAAACACCACGCGAAACGACGCCTGGATTTAAATTTGTAATTGCACAATGTTGGGCGCCCTTCTCATCGATCGTATCAATCGAGAAGCCATTGAAAAGTTTTCCATCGTAATGAACATGGGCAAGAGCATCCCATTGCGATGCAGATTGCAGGGCCATAAAAACCACATCATCGGTATAACGAAAGACGCCTTTGTAGCCTTGATCATTGTGACCAGTCTGTCGCATATAACGCATTGGGTTAGTTCTCATAACACCATCTTGTGGACCAGTTTCATCGAACGGAATTGCCATAGCAAAAACTTTTCCAGTACGAGCCAAAGTTGCGGCATGTGCGATTACTGATGGCGTAATGAAATTCAGTGTGCCTTTTTCATCAGCTGCACCCCAACGTCCCCAATTACTTAAGCGCGCAGCAATCTCGCGCCATGGATCAATTGAACTTATTTCTCCCATTTGTAGAACCCCTCACCACTTTTTTGTCCCAGTTTGCCCTCAGCCACCATTTTGCGCAATAGCGCTGGTGGTTCGAAACGATCACCTAGTTGGCTATGTAAATATTCGGCAATTGCTAACCGCACATCAAGGCCGACCATGTCTGTTAATTTCAGGGGCCCAATCGGGTATTTATAGCCAAGAACCATGCCTTTATCGATATCTTCAGCTGAAGCAACGCCTTCTTCAACCATTCGGATAGCCTCGAGGCCGATTACTAAACCTAATCTGCTGGTCGCAAAACCTGGACTATCGCCCACAATGATTGGCGTCTTATTGATGCCAACTACTGATTCGCGGGCAATCTCAGTTGTGGAATTTTTAGTTTTAGTTCCGAAAACAATTTCTACTAATTGGCTAGCTGGAACCGGATTAAAGAAATGCATGCCGACAAAACGCTCTGGAAACTTAAGCGACTTTGCTAATTCATTAATTGAAATGCTGCTGGTGTTAGATGCGATGATGGCATCTTTACTTAGAACTGCATCTAATCTGCTCAGGACATCATTCTTCAAACTAGGAATTTCAGGAACTGCTTCGATTGCGATGCGGCAACTAGGTAATTCCTCAATGCTTGTTAAAAAAGTTAAACGCTTAGAAACTTCGGCTAATAGAACTTCTGCGCCACGATCAATCGAGCTTTGAATTAATTTTTTGATGCGATCGCGTGCCGCAATAGAGGCATCATTATTTGCCTCAACTAAGAAAACTTCATTGCCTGCGAGCAAGTAAGCATGCGCGATTCCAGAGCCCATGCGGCCGCCACCGATTACTGCGATTTTAGCCATTTTATTACCTTCCGAAAGTTTCTACGATGTTATTGAGATTATCAATTGTTTCTTCTTCGTTATCACCTGAGCCAACGGTCTGGAAAACAATTTCAGTTACACCACGATTTGCATATTCAATTTCTAATTTGCCGTATTGCTCCTGCACTTCCGCAGGAGTTCCGGCGATGGCGAAGTCATTGACCATCTCAACCGGAATTAACTGACTGATGGTCTCCCAGTCAGCGCCTTTTTCAAGGAAAGTTGCCTTAACTTGCTCAGCCACTTCGCCCCAACCGGATTCATTTGCAGCAGCGGCATAACTTGGGGTCGAGAAGTAGAAAGCCAAATTTTTCTTCGCACGATCGCGCGCCACATCGCCATCTTTATCAATTGAGGTAATCCGCCAAACGGCTATTTGTAGGCCACGATTATGTGCTGCTTTTCCTTCATTCATGGCCGGTAGCGCAACTTTGTCTAAATAATTTAGATTAGCAACGAGCGGATGAGTTGCTACACCATCGCAAGAACGAGCCGAAAGTTTTAACATAATTTCATTTACGCCTGAACCCCAGATTGGCACTGGTGTGCGAGCGCCATCTAGATCTGGATAGTTACCTTTGAAATAAGTTCCTTCGTGCTTAAACTTCTTTTCGGCTTCCCAAGCTGTTCGCATAACCTGAACATATTCTTCGAGGCGACTTGCCGGGTGATCGAAATCTTCAATGCCATACCAACGACTGCGCATTCCTTGGGTGCCTACTCCGATACCAATTTCAAAACGATTATTTGTGGCAACTGCAATGTCTGAAGCAGTAGCTGCCATTGCAAGAGGAGCGCGAGTAAATGCGTAGGTAATTCCAGTAGCGACACCAATGCG
>Ga0209087_1000882_pt1 | contig 18371 bp, 11 predicted proteins | sample S_130805_EF_Meta_FD_187321 | JGI IMG/M metagenome (GOLD analysis project Ga0209087, IMG submission 187321) | Freshwater microbial communities from Lake Simoncouche, Canada to study carbon cycling - S_130805_EF_MetaG (SPAdes) (version 2) | ecosystem: Environmental > Aquatic > Freshwater > Lake ... | reverse complement strand
TCAACCCTTCTTGGGCAGTAATCAATGAGCCAATACACAGGTGACGGAGGTTCGTATCCGGGCGCACCCAAGCGGGATCAGTTGTTCACCCGCTGGGGTCAGCTCAAGACCGAACGCGCCACCTGGTGGGCGCACTATCAGGAACTGACCACCTACATCCTTCCGCGCAACGGCCGTTACTTTCGGCAGGACCGCGACAAGGGATGGCGGCGTCACAACAACATCTACGACAACACGGGTACGCGGGCCTTGCGGACGCTCGGGGCCGGCATGATGGCCGGAGCGACCTCGCCCGCTCGCCCGTGGTTTCGCCTGGCTACCGCTGACCCGCAGCTTAATTCGTACCAGCCCGTCAAGCTGTGGCTAGACGATGTGACCAAGCGGATGCAGTCGGTGTTTCAGAAGTCGAACACCTATCGCGCCCTGCATCAGATGTACGAGGAACTGGGCTGCTTCGGCACGGCGACAAGCATTGTGCTTCCCGACTTCAAGAATGTAATTCATCACTACCCCGTGACTACGGGCGAATACTGCATCGCCACCGATTACCAAGGCCGCGTCTGCACCCTGTACCGGGAGTTTGAAAAGACCGTTGGAGAGATCGTGAAGGAGTTCGGTTACGACAACTGCTCCAATACGGTCAAGAGCATGTACGACCGGGGCAACCTGGACAAGTGGATTCCCATCATCCACGCCATTGAGCCGCGTGCTGACCGCGACATCAAGAAGCGCGACAACAAGAACATGCCGTTTGGGTCGTGGTATTTTGAGGTCGGCGGCGAGCATGACAAGTTCCTGCGCGTTGGCGGTTTCCAGCACTTCCCGTGCCTTGTCCCCCGATGGGCAACCGCCGGCGGCGACATCTACGGCAACAGCCCTGGCATGGAAGCGCTTGGAGACATCAAGCAGTTGCAGCATGAGCAGCTGCGCAAGGCGCAGGTCATTGACTACCAAACCAAGCCGCCGCTTCAGGTCCCGATTTCCATGAAGAACCGCGATGTGGAGATGCTGCCTGGTGGCGTCACCTTCGTGGACGGCACTTCGCAACCCATCCGCACGGCGTTCGATGTCAACCTAAATCTTCAGCATCTGTTGTTTGACATTCAGGACTGCCGCGAGCGCGTGCGTGGTGCGTTCTACGCCGACCTATTCCTGATGCTTGCCAATGCCACGGACACGCGCATGACCGCGACCGAGGTGGCTGAGCGGCATGAAGAGAAACTGCTGATGCTTGGCCCGGTCCTTGAGCGTTTGCACAACGAGCTGCTGGACCCGCTGATTGACATCACGTTCTCGCACATGGTTTCCGCTGGCCTGATCCCGCCCGCCCCCGAGGAATTGCAGGGCATGGATTTGTCGGTGGAGTTTGTGTCCATGCTTGCCCAAGCGCAGCGTGCCATTGGCACCAACAGCGTGGATCGCTTTGTTGGCAACCTTGGCGCGGTGGCGAAGTTCAAGCCGGATGTCTTGGACAAGTTCGATGCCGACCAGTGGGCCGACATTTACAGCGACATGCTTGGCGTTGACCCGAGCCTCATCATTGCCGACAAGAACGTGGCCGTGGTGCGCGATGCTCGAGCGAAGGCGCAGGCGGCGCAGGCCCAGACGGCCGCCATGCAGCAGCAGTCGCAGACTGTCAAGAACATGGCGCAGGCCCCGACCGGAGGCCAGCAGAATGCCCTGACGGACGTTATGAACATGTTCTCCGGTTACAACTCCCCTTCCGCAGTAGAGGTCTGACACATGGCAAAGGCAATGACGCTTCTTTACGGTCCCGAATCCAAGGGCGACGCCGCCGGCGCATCGGCCTTCATTTCGCGCCTTATGCACTGCGCAAACGCCATTCACATGCACCACCTGATGGTGGAGGGTCCGGGCAGCTTTGCCGCCCACAACGCTTTGAGCGTGTACGAACCGCTGCGCGAGGCGATTGACGATCTTGCCGAAGCGTGGATGGGCTGCACTGGCGAGAAGCTCAAGTTTGGCCCTGGCGCATTTGAAATGGCACCGACCCCGCTGGCCGAAGTGCAGAAGGTCTACGAGTACCTCGAGGCCGACCGCATGGTCATGGGTACCGAGAGCCACATTCAGAACGAGATCGACGCGATCTGCACGCTGATCTCTTCAACGCTTTACAAGTTAACTCGCCTTGCCTAATGGGACCCATAGGCATTTGACGAGTCGATAGATTCCCCCAATGAGTACACACGACCCGCTCGACATTCGCGGTCAAGAGCGCATTCAGGCCAACCGTGCCATGCGCGACAAGCTTGAGCGCGAAAGCGAGGAGTCGGACATTCGATGGTTGATGAGCAGCAAGCGAGGTCGCCGAGTCGTATGGCGGCTACTGGACCAGGCAGGAGTGTTTCGTTCGTCTTTCAACACCAACGCGATGGCAATGGCTTTCGCCGAGGGCAACAGGAACTACGGACTCCGCACTCTCTCACAGGTTCACGTTCTCTGCCCAGAGTTGTACCCAACCATGATGAAGGAGCAAACCAATGACCGAACCAACGATGACGGAAGCCCCAACGAACAATAACGGCATTCCGGCATCTGAAGCCCCGAAGAGCGCAGCGGCGACGGCTGAGGCGCTTTACGGGGAACAGCAGCAAGCACCGAAGGCCCAGGACCAGCAAGCCGCGGAGTCGGCCGATACTGGCAAGCCCGAGGCAACTGAGCAGGTGAAGCCGGAAGGCGCACCGGAGAAGTACGAGTTTAAAGCCCCTGAAGGCAAGCAGCTCGACGCCGAGACCGTACAAGCGTTCTCGGAGGTTGCCAAGGAATTGAACCTGACCCAAGATGCCGCGCAGAAGATGCTTACCGCAATGTCCGACAAACTCGGCACGCGGCAGGCAGCACAGGTTGAGGCAGTCCGCTCGCAATGGGCGGAATCTTCAAAGGCCGACAAGGAATTCGGTGGTGACAAGATCACCGAGAACCTTTCAGTTGCGAAGAAGGCACTTGACACGTTCGGCACCGCCGAGCTGCGCACGTTGCTCAACGACTCTGGCCTGGGCAATCACCCGGAGGTAATCCGGTTCATGTTCAGGGCAGGGAAGGCAATCAGTGAGGATCGCTACGTCGGGACATCCACGGGTTCATCGAACGGAAAGTCGAACGGACCAATGGACTTTGCTGGCGCAGCGGCCGCCCTCTATTCCAATCACTCGTAAATCACACACATAAGGAGTTGGCACCATGCCATCAACGACTACTACCCCGACTACTAATCTGACTCTCGCCGATTGGGCGAAGCGCACCGATCCCGATGGCCGCGTTCCGGTCATTGCCGAGCTTCTTTCCCAGAGCAACGAAGTCCTTGAGGACTGCGTGTTCAAGGAAGGCAATCTGCCCACGGGCGACCGCGTGGTCATCCGCACTGGTCTCCCGACTGTGTACTGGCGTGCGCTCAACCAGGGCATTCCCAGCACCAAGTCCACGACCGCGCAGGTCGATGAAGCTTGCGGCATCCTTGAGGCCCGCAGCGAGGTTGACAAGGACCTCGCCATGCTCAACGGCAACACGGCTCAGTTCCGTCTGTCCGAAGACACGGCGTTCCTTGAGGCCATGAATCAGACGCAGGCTTCGACCCTGTTCTACGGCAACCCGGCTACCGATGCCAAGCAGTTCCTTGGCCTCGCGCCGCGTTACTCTGTCACCGGAACGACGGGCAACGGCCAGAACGTGCTTCCCGCCGCCGGCAGCGGCAGCGACAACACTTCGGTGTATCTCGTTGTTTGGGGCGACCAGACCGTTTATTGCCCGTTCCCGAAGGGCAGCAAGGCTGGCCTGATCCATGAGGACCTGGGCGAGCAGACTGTCTACAACAGCGACGGCACCCGCCTCCAGGCGTATGCCACTCGCTACCAGTGGAAGAATGGCCTGGTTGTGAAGGATTGGCGTTACGTTGTCCGTATCTCCAACATTGACGTTTCCGACCTGATGGGCCAGACGGGTTCCCAGGCTCCTGGCGCATCAACGGCCCTCATCAAGCTGATGGCTCGCGCCCTGTATCGCATTCCCAACATGTCGATGGGTCGCGCTTGCTTCTACATGAACCGCACCGTCCACAGCGGCCTGGCGATTGCTGCTCTTGATAAGAGCCAGTACGTCCTCAAGGTTAACGAAGGTCTGTCGCAGTTCGGTATGCCGTACAGCTGGCTGTCGTTCCTCGGAGTTCCGCTTCGTCGCGTGGACGCCATCCTCAACACCGAATCCCTCACGACCTGATAGTCGTTGATTCAAGAAAGGAAACTCTCACATGATTTCTGATAAGGCACTCCGCATTTTCGCTGATTCAAGCGATACGACCGTCAGCCAGGCAATTGGCACGACCGCGGCCGTTACCACCTACAGCAACTACAACATTGATCTCGTTGGAAACGTGCCGACCTCGGGCAGCAATCCCAACAGCAATGGACTGCAGTACCGCGACATTGGCGAAGGCGAAGATCTGTATCTTGCCATCACCGTCGCTACCACGTTTGTTGGTGGTACGTCCGTGCAGTTTGTGGTGCAGGCAGGAACCGATAAGGCACAGCCCCCGGCGGGCGTGATTGATCTTGGTACGAGCAACGCTGTTCTGACGGCCGATCTGGCTGCTGGATACCAGGTGTTTGTTCGTATCAACCCGCTGTGGGCAAAGAACGGTCTTCGCTATCTGTCTGCAAAGATGGTTGGCGTTGGCACGTTCAGTGCTGGCGCGGTGTTTGGAGATATTGTCACCGACATCTCCGACAGCAAGAAGTTCTACGCTAGCGGTTTCTCGGTTGTCTAAAAAGACAGGAGCAAACAAGTGCAAGTACGAGTTCTTAAGAAGTGCTTTGTTGACAATGCTCTCCGAGAGGAAGGCGATGTCTTCAGCTACAACGGCCCGCGAAACACCAACGTTGAACCCGTTGATGGTTCTTGGGACGATGCGGTTGGCGAAACCACTACTGCGGTCATGGAAGCCCCGAAGCGCAAGCCCGGTCGGCCCAAGATGACCAAGGACACGGACGGAGCTTGAGTCCTGTGAAGTGAAGCGCAACGAGGGGAGCCGTCGGGAAACCACGGCTCCCCTCATTTCACTAGGAGGCGGTCATGTCATCAGCGGTTGAAATCTGCAATCTTGCACTGGCGCACCTTGGAGACACGGCAACTGTGTCAAGCATTGACCCGCCAGAGGGGTCTGCCCAGGCCGAGCATTGTTCGCGGTTCTACCCCATCGCGGTGGACAGCCTTCTTGAGATGCATTACTGGAACTTCACCATGCGCCGCGTGGTGCTTGCTTCCCTGACTAGCACATGGCCGGAATGGTTGTACGCCTACGCCGTTCCCAGCAACGCCAACAACTTGATCTCGGTGCTGCCGCCCGATTCAGTTGATGACTATTCAACGAAGTTCTCGCCGACCGACACGCCAAACTTTGCGCACAACTATTCCCCGATGATTGCTGCAGGCCGCTATGCGCCGCAGCCGTACACGCTGGAAACCCTGGACAACGGTACTCAAGTCCTATACACAAATCAAGAGAACGCGGTTCTGCGTTACACGGCGCACATCACCGACCCAACGCAGTTTTCGCCGCTGTTCGTAATGACGCTGTCGTACCACTTGGCGTCCATGCTTGCCGGCCCGATCATGAAGGGTGATGCGGGCGCGGCAGAAGCAAAGCGGCTGACGCAAATGATGATGGGCTACTTGCAGAAGGCCACCGCGTCGGATTCCAACCAGCGCAATTCCAGGCCTGAAATTGTGACGCCCTGGATGTCGGGAAGGTAAGCCATGCCAAACACCCGTACCTACTACCGTTCCTTTGCCGGCGGCGAGATTTCCCCGGACATGTTCGGTCGCATTGACGATACGAAGTTCCAGACGGGTGTTGCCCGCATGAAGAACTTCATTGCCATGCCGCAGGGTGCAGCCGACAATCGTCCTGGCATGGAGTTTGTCAAAGAAGTCAAGGACAGCACGAAGAAGACGCGCCTGATCCCGTTCACTTACAGCACCACGCAAACGATGGTGCTTGAGCTGGGCGAGTATTACATGCGGTTTCATACAAATGGCGGAACGCTCAATACCGGATTCATTGGTTTTTGGAATAGCGTCACTGCATATGTGCTTGGTAATTTAGTCAGCACGGGCGGAGTGAAATATCAGTGCATTCAAGCCAATACCAACAAGACGCCGGCAACGGAGCCGACATATTGGTATCCGATACCGTCTGGCGTTTATCAGATTGCTACGCCGTATGCGGAAGCAGATTTGTTTGACATTCACTACGTTCAATCTGCCGATGTGATGACGTTGGTGCATCCCAACTATGCACCTCAAGAGTTGCGCCGTTACGCGGCAACTGATTGGCGGCTTGAGGTCATTTCATTTGGCGCAACAATTGGCACGCCTACTGGTGTTGCGGTAACCGCTAATCGCGGAACGGGCGTCAATATCACCAACATTACGATATCTGCTGCTGGCGCACAGGGTGTATTTACTCTGTCAAATGACGCAAAGAACAAACAGCTTGCAGAAGGTGATTCAATCTACATTACTGGCGTAGTTGGAATGACGCAAGTCAATAACCAGTATTACATCATTGATACGTTCCCAAGTGCGTCAACAATGAAATTGGTGTATTACCAAACGGGTACGTTTGTCGATACGCATACCTTTACTGCGTACACAAGCAATGGTCTTGTGCAGGCAATGACGCCTGCGGCGGACATCACGAATTACTACGTTGTCACCGCGTTGAATCCAGACCACCAACAGGAAAGCGTGCAGAGCGCCGTAGTCAGCGTGACAAACAACCTGAACGTCCAGGGCGCATACAACACAATCAGCTGGACCGCCGTTTCTGGCGTGCTGCGATACAACATCTACAAGCGTCAGAATGGACTGTACGGTTACATCGGGCAAACTAGTTCAACATCGTTTGTTGATGACAACATCGCCCCTGACTTGTCAATTACGCCGTCGATCTATGACACGGTGTTTAGCAGTGCCGGGAATTACCCTGGTGCCGTGTCGTACTTTGAGCAGCGCAAGGCGTTTGCCGGCACAACCAACGAGCCGCAGACGTTGTGGATGACGCGCTCGCCAACCGAAAACGACATGTCGTATTCGATTCCGACTCAGGACGATGACCGCATCAAGGTTGAGGTGGCTGTCCGCGAAGCATCAACCATTCGGCACATTGTTCCGCTCACGCAGATGCTTATGCTGACGAACAGTTCGGAGCTTCGCGTCAGCCCGATCAATAGCGATGTCATCACGCCTAGCACAATCTCAGTTCGTCCGCAGTCTTACATTGGCGCAAACAACGTCCAACCGGAGATTGTCAACAACGTGGTCGTGTATTGTGCAGACCGCGGTGGACATGTGCGCGAACTTGGATATTCGTGGCAGTCCCAGGGCTTCATTACTGGCGACCTGTCGCTACGGTCTACGCACCTGTTTGACAACCTAGAGCTGTCGGACATGTGCTACGCCAAGAGTCCGCAGCCAATCCTGTGGTTTATTTCAAGCAGTGGCTATATGCTCGGCCTGACATATGTGCCGGAGCAGCAGCTGGGCGCATGGCACTGGCACGAAACCGATGGCACGTTTGAGAGCTGCACCGCGGTGGCCGAAGGTGACGAGGATCGCGTGTACGTGGTGGTCAAGCGCACCATCAATGGCAGCACCAAGCGTTACGTTGAACGCCTTGCTTCTCGCCAGGTTGATGCGCTTGAGGATTGCATCTTTGTTGACAGCGCACTGACGTATGACGGCGTCAACACCAATGAATCAAATTACCTGACTGTGTCCGGCGGCACATCTTGGGATTCTTCAGAAGTGCTAACAATGACTCAGGCCGCTAGCGGCTTTCCGGTATTTACATATCCCGGAACCGACAACGTTGGCGATTGCATCATTTTCACGGATTCCAACGAAAACGAATACAGGTTCACCATCATTTCCGTCACCGCCGCCGATACCGCAACGGTTCGGGTTGACAAGACGGTTCCTGTTTCTCTGCGCAACGTCCCCATTAACGAATTTGATTTTGCCATCAAGGATCTTGGTGGTCTGTCTCATCTTGAAGGCAAGACTGTCAGCATCCTGGCTGACGGCGCGGTCATGCCCCAGCAGATAGTGACAAGCGGTTCGATCTCGCTTCAGCGGGCGGCAACAAAAATAATTGTTGGCCTGCCGTATGAAAGCGATTTGCAAACGTTGCCCATGACGCTAAACGTGGACGGGTTCGGCCAGGGCCGCATGAAGAACGTCAACAAGGCGTGGTTGCGCGTTTACAAGTCATCCGGCATCTTTGTTGGCCCGGACGCCGATCATCTTGTTGAATATAAGCAGCGCACTACTGAACCGTACGGCAGTCCGCCATCGCTCAAGTCGGATGAGCTGTTGGTTGTTATGACGCCGTCGTGGGGGGCGGGCGGACAAGTCTACATCAGACAGTCCGACCCGCTCCCGCTGACCCTGGTGGGCTTGACCCTTGAAGTAAGCATCGGAGGCTAATCACATGGCAGTAGTCAACGTCCCATTCTCCACTAGCCCGACCGGACCGACCCTGCTGACCGGGCAGTCGTATGCAACAAGTGCGGGAACTATGGCCCCGTCGTTTGGTTCGCAAATGGCCGAGGCCTTTGTGACTGCCGGCCCGATTGTCAGCATCTTTGGCGCGGTCAATAGTGCCATCGGCGCGTATTACTCAGCTGAAAGTCAGAAGAATCAATTGAAGATGCAAGCGCAAAATCAGCGATTCCAAGCTGAGATGTCCCGAATCAATGCTCGAGGGGCGGCCTTTACTGCGGCACAAATCACCCAGGCAGGGCAGCAACAGTCCGGTCGCTACACCATGCAGGCAGGTCAGGCCCGTGCTAGCGCGGTCGCGTCAATGGCGGGGCGTGGCATTCGCGGTGGGGTCGGCAGCGCGGGTGAGGTCCTTGGCAGCATGGATCTCATTAAGGAAATTGACCGTTTGACCATTAACGCCAACACGACCAGGCAGGCAGAGGCCGCCAGGGCGCAGGCACTGAATTACGCCACCCAGGCGACTATGGCTGACCTTTCGGCGCAGAACCTGTCCTCCACGGCAGGAACGATCTACCCCGGTCTTAGCGCCTCTACAAGCCTTCTTGGAAGCGCGGCCGACATTGGCACAACCTGGGCGCGTAACCGCCGGCTTGAAGAACTGCTGGGCGGCGTGTCCACCAAGCGAATCTGACGAGGAATACCAATGCCCACCGTACCTAGTTCTTTTATCCCGCAGGTTGGAATGGCCGGGGAGGGCGCGTCCGTGCCTTACCAGGCCCCGCCCGTCATGCCAATGGACGAAGCTGCATCCAAGCAGCAGCAGGAATTGGGGCGATCCATGATCGCCGCTGGCAACACGGCGTACCGCCTTGGCTCCGCCATCCAAGATGACATTGACGATGCAGCTACTAAGGAGGCCGACACGGCGTTCTTGAAGCAGGCACAGGACATCATGCGTGGCAAGTCTGGGTATCTCAATACCACGGGCAAGGATGCCGAGGCCAGTTTTCAAACGACACAGGATGCCATGGCTGGCGCGGCAAAGAACGTCATGGACGGGCTTGGCAACGACACGCAGCGGCGCATGTTTCAGCAGGTGGCCGCTCGCAACATGGTCTCTTTCCAGGGGCAGATGCTTGACCACCGCGACCGCCAGGTCAAGGTGTATGCCACCAACGAGGCCGCCGCTCGAGCTGACCAGTATTCCGATCTTGCCATCATGTCCTACGCGGAACGGAACAAGACCGATGCGGCGGGGCGTCCTGTCGGGCTAGTGAACTACCAGGCCAACCTTGCGGTTGCCATTCAGGAGGTTCGCAAGGCGGCATCCCTGAACGGTATCCCTGAGGGCAGCGCACAGATGAAGGCGATGGAGCAGAAGGTTTACGACAAGGTGGCAACTGGTGTCGTAAACGATCTGATGAATGCTCGCCAGTATGGTCAGGCTGAGGCGTTCCTAAACGATCATCCGGTCGATCCCAAGGTTGACACCAACTTGCGGTCATCGGTGGAAGCCAACCGCCAGCGCACCACGGTTGAAGAGTTGACCGCAAGCATCATGCAGCGCGGCGTTGTTGCTGCTGACAGCGACCCGAAGGCATACCCTGACAAGCCAAGCAAGACAGATACCGCGCCTGACACGCTGCGTGAGGCACTTGCCAAGGCGGATCAAATTCAAGATCCCGAAATGCGAAAGCTAGTGCAGAACAACCTTCGCACGCAGTACGGGCAGCAGGACGCACTCATCGAACAGGAGTACAAGACGCTTGTTGACAATACGGAACAGTTCCTTGCGGTCCCTGGGAACACGATTGCTATGTTGCCGGCGGGGCAGTTTGGCAAACTTCGCCCGAAGGATCAACAGCAGTTCCTCAAGGGCGAGCGACAAGACAACGAACTTGGAACGATGGAAGAACTGGCGCGGAATCCGTCCCTGTTAAGCAACGAATGGCTTGCTGCCAATCGAACCAAGATGACGCACGCCACCTACGTCAAGCTGCTGGCTGATGTCAATCAGCCGCAGAAGGTCTACGAGGCATCCGTGAATGCAACGCAACTGAATGCCACGCTTGCAAACAATGGAATGCTCAATCTTGTCGATCCAAAGTCGGACGAAGACAAGACTGCTTCGCTTATGCTGCGCGACAACATTGCCAAGCTTGTAAACGCCAAGCAGGCAACGATGAAGACAAAGATGACTGATACCGACATGCAGGTCATCATTGACAAGGCCATCATTCAGGACAAGGCATTCCTGCCGTCCTGGGGCCGAGATGCACAGAAGCCCATTGCAGCAATGACGCAGGAAGAATTGCAGCGTGGGTATGTGATGATTCAGAAGGAAGAAATTCCTGTCATTCAGGTTCGCATGGCAAAGAACGCTCTTGAGCGTGCTGGCATTCGGAACCCGACTGACGTTGAAGTTCTTGAGTATTGGACGAGAAAGGGCAGGCCGCAGTGATTGAATCCGACATCAACGAGCAGATGGCGAATTTCTCGCCGACGCAGAACGTCAATCCTGGTATCGACCGTGATGTTGATCCGGTTGCCGCCGATATTGCGTCTAATCGCACGCTTCTGCCCGACCCGATGTTGCCGAAAGAGAACGCCGTGCCGGACATTGACCCGGACGCGGCTGCAATTGCGGCTCGTAGAAACAACGAGCTGATGGCATCCATGATGGCGGCATCGCAAACAAATCCCGCTGAAGCTGCCAAGGCTCTCAAGCTCGGAGAAAAGTTTGGCGTTGGCACGGACATGGCACTCCGCAACCAGGCTGACCTGGAGCGCATGGACCTGATGAACAGTGTCCAGCGGCGCGACCTTATGCAGCGTGACCCAATCCTTGCTCGGTATTTGACGCAGCGAGATTTTGCGGCCATCGCTCACGATGACATCGACAACCTTTCCGCAACGGAAAGCATCTTTAATTACATCAAGCGCATTCCATCGCGCATTGAAACCGGACTGATTCAGGCTGTTGACACTGCTGAACGTGGCGAGATTTACACGCGCCAGCGTGCGGGCGAGTTCCGCGAATCCGACAAGATTGTCCTGGATGCCATCAAGACGGAACTTGCCAATCTGCCGCAAGACACTGGGTTCATCGAATCCGCTGCGCAGTTCATGGGCATTCGCGCCGAAATGGCTCCGACCATGTTTCGCCGCGCTGCGTTTGGAACGGTGGTTGGGGCGGCTATGGGCGGCCCTGCCGGCGCGGCTATCGGCATGGGCGTTGGCCTGGATGTTGGTTCGTTTGAGGTTGGCGCGGAGATGGAGGGCGGCAACGCCTACGGCGACATGAAGGAAGCCGGGTACAACGATGCGGTTGCCGTCCCTGCATCGGTCGGCGTTGGTGTCATCAACGGTGCGCTTGAGCTAGTTGGCGGAAAGATCCTTACTGCCGGATACCGCTACGCATTCAAGTCTGCCGTCAATACCGCGACTCGTGAGGCGTTGGTGCGACCCACTACTGTGGCCGCTTTGAAGACGCTTGGCATGGGTTACGCCAAGGGCATTGCTGGCGAAACTGCAACCGAAGTTGCGCAGGAAATCGTGACTATTGCTGGCGACGAAATTGCCAGGCACTACGGTTCCAATTTGGAATCTCGTCTTGCAAGCCCAGAAGGTCGCAGGGAGATTGCTGACCGTCTGGTCGAAACCGCCGTGCAGACGGCGATGGGAATGGCCGTCATTGGTGCTGGCGGACCTGCGGCCCAGTTCTACGTTGATCAATCTCGAGCCAACGCAGCCAACAAGTCGCAGCAGTTCTTTGAACGCCTGAACAACAACGTGGTCAATAGTGAGGTGCGCAGCCGCAACGCCGACGCATACGAGCGATTCGTTGCATCCCAGGCGGAAGGCACTGGCGCGGAAACGATCTACGTTGATGCACGCGAGATGGCAAACGTGCTTCGGCAGTCGGAAATCACCGATCAGGAAATGGATCGCGTGCTTCCTGGATTGCGGCGGCAGCTTGAACAGGCAATGTCAACTGGTGGCGATGTCAAGATTCCGACCGCTGGCTTTGCAGCCCGTGTTGCTGGCACGGATCTTGGCAATGCCATGATGCCGCACATGCGCCTTGACCCGACTGCAATGAGCGCACAACAGGCAGAACAGTACGCCACTCAGCTAGAGCAGCGCAAGGCGGAAGCTCTTGCCATCATGGAAGAATCGGAAAAGACAAACACCACGTTTGTCGACGAAGCCCGTGTCATTGAGAGGGACACACGGGATCAGTTGGAAGCTGCTGGCCGGGACAAGAAGCAGGCCAAGTTTGAGGCCACGATCTACCGCGACATGGTTGTTGTTGCAGCTGCTCGAGAGAAGATGACGCCCGCCGAGTACCAAGCTAAGCACGGCCTGCGCGGAATTGTTGGCCCCGAAACGCAGCGGGCGGCGGCTCCGCTTGAGCAGGCGGCCATCTCACGCATGGATTCCGACTACCTCGCCGCCGTTGAGCGCGGCGACACGGAAGCAGCTCAACGCGTGGTATTCGAGGCAGCAAAGGCTGCTGGATTTAATACTGACAAATACCTTCACACAACAAGAAGTCTGTTTTCCAAGTTTAAACTTCCGTCTGGGCTTACTTCGGATATGAACGGTCTTGGAATCTGGGTTACTAAAGAAACACGACTGACCGACGCACTTGATGCGGAAGTAAATGAAATTGCCGCAATGCGGGGCGATGTTATTAATCCGCCGCGATTGCTAGAAGTTTATATTCGTGAAGCGTCTAATCCGTTTCGTGTCAAAACGCGAGAAGAACTAGATCAATTAAACCCAACAAATCAAAGCGCAAGCACGATAAAACAACAATTAATTGATAGCGGATTTGATGGAATTATTATTGAAGATGACAAGGGATATGGTGAAAGTCGCGTTGTCTTCAATGAGAGTGATATCAGTATTGCCGATCCGGTAGTCAAGGACGAATCTGGAAACATCGTCCCGCTGTCGCGTCGTTTCAACATCGCCAGCCCAAAGGTGTTTGAGCAGGCGGCGGTGCAGCGAGGCGAGCCAGCAACGCTGGAGCGGTTGCAAATGCAAGCCAAGCGTGGCGTCAGAAGGCAGGCGCGAAAGGTTGAATTGTCGCCGAATGAAGAGGCTGCAGTATCAACAGCGGCTAGCGAATTTGGAGAATCAGCCGCAGAAATCAGCGAGGCAGTGCTGAATCACAAGAAGGCACACCCAACCGCACAAGGATGGGCTCCTCTTGAGTTCGTTAAGGTGTCCGTGAAAGATCGCAAGGACAAAGGAAAGAAGGGGCTTGGGCTTGAGAAGTTGGAGTTGCAGTATCGCCAAATCCCTTATGCGTTCCACCGCGACAAAACAGGAACGGCTTTGCTTCCAGGAACGCCAGAATATCAAACTGCCGTTACCGGAATAGCACGCCGCATGGTCGATGAAGTTCGGGCTGTATTGCGACGAGCAAATGCCGGCGACCAGAATGCCCTGCGAATCATCAACCAGTCCACTTGGTACAAAGCAATGCGGGAGGCATTGCGCCGCGAGTTTGGAGGTCTAGGAGACTTGTTTGCCGACTTGCTCGGCGCAACAAGCCCGAATACGCCCGTGCGAGGGAACTGGGATTTCGCGCTAGATGTATTGCGGCGCGCCACCCGTGGTGATTTTGATGTTGTCATTACGAAGTGGGAAGCGTGGGTCGAAACTATTGAGCGGTTGGAAACTGATCTTCGTGCCTATGTCAACGACGAAATGCTGGCGATGGAAGCGCGTGGCGAGAAACCAACGCAAGCTTCAATTCAACGGAAGCCTGAATACGTTTCGAAGTTGACGGCGCTCAAGGAAGCTCGTGAGCTTCCAGACGATTTACTGCCGCGGCAAGAAAATGGCAAGAAATATGGTTTCAACGGCGGGAACGTGGTTCGCGCAATGGTTGGCCTGTGGCGTACTGTGCGAGAGCAGAACACACTGCTCGGAACTACGGCACAAGCACCAAAGGCTCTGAATTTTTCCGGCAATCTCATTGGCTTTCGGTCACGGGCAACTATTGACGTGTGGGCAGCGCGGATGCTTCAGCGTCTCGCTGCGCTCTTGCGAATCCCGTCAATGGCAGAAACGGGCGTTGCCGGAGACATGCTTCCTGATGGGTCAACGACGGGACAGTTTGGATTCGGACAAGATGTATTTGCGGAGGCGGCGCAACGCGTTCGCAACGATGCAGAACTCAATCAGAATCCTCAACTCTCGCAACTCAATGACGATGACCTTCAGGCACTTGTTTGGTTCATCGAAAAGGAACTGTGGACGATCAACAACTGGACGAGCGTTGCTGGCGAGGGCGGGTCGTTTGAACTAGAGGCAAGTTTGTCCGGCATCAGTGACCAAGAGATGGTCACGCAACTTCGCAAAACGATTGACGCCGGCGTCCCTGGCAAGATTCTTGCGGATGCCAATCGTTTGCCAGCAGCGCAACAAACTCTCATCAATTGGAAACTTGATCCGGCAAAGGCTGGGTGGCGCCAACGTATCGCAGATTTGCAGTCTGAACTAGCCGCAATTCCCGCGACGCTAACAAAGAAAGAACAGCGCGAACGTCGATCTGAAATTTCCAACCGACTAGACGTTGCATTGCGAAAGTCTGGTTTGGAGAAGATTGAGCAATTGCTCGCCGACGCCACCAAGGCTGACACGAAAGTCGCGCAAATTGAGGAGGCCAGAAAGGCAGCGCAAGCGAAATTGATTTCAATGGAGCGCCGTGTCGATAGATATACGGCGGGCCTTTCGCAACAGCAGTCGCTCGACTCGCAGGGCGTGGACTACGTTCCAACGGACGCGGACCAGGCACGGTTGGCCGACAATGTCCGTTTGCGGGCATACCGTGCAGACCTGAAAGAATTGCTCGTCGCCATCAAGTCGATGTCCACCGAAGGTCGCTATGGATCGATTGAACGGTCAATCGATCTTGAGGTCATTGCGCGGCAAGGCTGGAGTCCAACAGAACTGTGGAAGGTCATGCTCGAGGAAGCCAGTGCCGCACGGCAGGAGAGCACATTCCTGTCTCGCGTGCTTCGGGCCGACGAGTCTATTGACCCGGCACGGCACAGGCCGGGACTGGAGATTTACTTCAGGTCGCCGATCCCTCGAGACAAACTTGATGCGCTCATTGAGAAGCTCAACGCGAACGGGGTCGACTTCTTTACGGTCATTGTCGATGCCCGCCGAAGTGCTGAGGCACAATCTGGAGCGATGGCTGATGCGGTCGGAATCCGCATGCAGTACGTCCCGGAGTTCATGCAGCGATATGGAATTGAGGATTTTTCGGGTTTGTCGGAGGAGGAACTTGCGAGTAAAGTAAAGTCGAAAGAGGCAGAGTGGCTACTACTGGCCGACCAAATACTGCGGGTCATGCCAGAAGTGTCATTTGCCGGCGTGTTCTGGCACGAGACGCGGGTCGCATTTGCGGATGCCTACGAAAGAGAAATCGATGCAATCACAACAGGAACGGCTACAGAAGATGGTGGACAACTTGCTGGAACGGAGTGGGCCGGACAGTCCGTTAGCGAAGGCCTTGCAGCAGCAAATCGTTTCGTTGAATCGCGGGAAGTCCAGGCCGAACCCGATGGGAGAGGACAGGTACTTGGGGGGGTTCAAGAAGGGGATCGTGGCGAATTCGCCAAACCAAGCCTAAGAACGGGATTTGAGCAGGCCGCTCCTGGCCCAGCCCGCGGCGGATATGACCCGAGCCGACTGACCATCCTGCTTAACAGCAACGCCGATGCCAGCACGTTCTGGCACGAACTTTCACACTGGCAGCTTGATGTGATGTCTCGCATGGCGGCAGACGGCACGGCTTCTGCGGAAACGCTTGCCGATCTTGACACGATGTATCAGTGGTTTGGCATTGCGGGCAACACCCCGCAGGAACGCCTTGCTACCTGGAACTCCATGTCAATGGATCAGCAGCGTCCGCACCATGAGGCACTGGCGTACAACTTTGAGGTCTACGCCTTTGAGGGCAAGGCACCGAGCATTGAAATGCAGGGCGTGTTTGAACGCCTTGCGTCGTTCATCAAGCGCGTGTATGTGTCGATCCGTGATGACCTCAATGCGGTGTACCGCAAGGAGTTTGGCAAGGATCTTCCGATTCTGACGGGCGAAGTGCGCCAGGTCATGGACCGAATGCTTGCTACCGATGAGCAAATCAAGCGCAAGCAGGACATGATGCAGATGGTTCCGCTGTTCCTTACGCAAGAGGAAAGCGGCATGGATGACGCGACCTACGCGGCATATCAGCAGATGAACAAAGAGGCGGAAGAGGCCGCGGTTACGGATCTAAACAAGGCAAGCCTGCGGCAGATGGAATGGCTGTCGGGCGCACGCAGTCGCGTGCTAAAGGAACTCCAGGCTAAGCATGACGAGCTTCGCAAGAAGACTCGCGCCGAGGTCATGGATGAGGTCAAGAACGAACCCGTTTACGCCGCCATGTCCATTCTCAAGACAGGCGAGGGCCGCGCCAAGAACGGCGAACTGGTCAAGTTTGATGACAAGTTCAAGCTGAACCTTGAAGCCGTCAAGAAAATGCTGCCGGCGGAGCAGGTCAGTCAACTTGGCTATGGCAAGTACGGCATGGTGGCCGCAGACGGCATCGCCCCGGACATGGTTGCCGAAATGGTTGGGTTTGGAAGCGGCGATAAACTAGTGCTTGCGTTGCTGGCGGCCAAGCCCATGAAGGAGGAAGTTGACGCCCGAACCGATCAGCGCATGATGGCTGAACACGGCGAGCTGAATACGCCCCAGGCGATGGAAGAGGCCGTGCAACGCGCCCTGCACAACGAGGCTCGCGCCCGGTTCAACGCCGTTGAAGTGCGGTGGCTGTCCAAGGCAACCGCCCCGGTCAAGGTGTTTATGGACGCCGCCAAACTTGCCGCCAAGCAGGTTATTGCTGGAAAGGTTATTCGGGACTTGCGCCCAAGCGACCATCAGGCTGCCGAGGCCAAAGCCGCCCGAGAGGCCGCAGACGCCCACAAGAGCCGCCGGACGGCCGGACAGGCTGCGCAGGCGGCCGCCACCAAGGAACGCAACGTGGGGCTTTCTGCGGCCGCTGCTGGCGTTCCTATGGCCGAAGTGGATGCCGCTGCCGCCGTAAAGGGTCAGGAAGCCGCCCAGCGGGTTGCTGAGCGCGAAGCCGAGTACAAGGCCAAGTACGGAGACCGGACGCCTGAGCAGGTCATTTTGCGGGCAAAGCAGATCCAGTTGCTTCAGAACCAGCTGGCTCGAGAAGCGCAGGAAGCAAAGGACGAGATTGCCAAGGCGGCCAAGGACTTCCGCAAGTTCTTCAAGGCGGATGACAAACTTGCCAAGACCAGGAACATGGACTTGGTTGAAGCCGCTCGAGCCATCCTGTCGGCGTTCGGGTTTGGCAAGTCAGACAAGTCACCCGCTGAGTACATCGAGAAGCTCAAGGCGTACAACCCGGAGATGTACGCGGCAATTGAGCCGCTTGTCATGGCGGCTACCTCGGGTTCCAAGAACTACAAGGACCTGACGGTGGAGCAGTTCCGCCAGTTGCGTGAGGTGGTTGACGCCCTGTGGGAGCAGTCGCGCCGCGACAAGCTTGTTGAGATTGACGGCAAGATGGTTGCCCTGGCTGACGTTGTTGGCGAGCTGGAAACCCGCCTTGACGAGATTGGAGTACCCAAGGTTGTCGCCGGCGAGCGCGGCGCACCGACCACCAAAGATCGCGCCGTCCGTGGGTTCTATGACGCTAAGGCGGTCATGCGCCGAGTGGAGCATTGGGCCGACGCAACTGACGGTGCCAAGGGAATTGGCCCGTTCACCAAATACATCTGGCGACCGATCAAGGATGCCGTCAATGCCTATCG
>Ga0209087_1000881_pt1 | contig 18386 bp, 14 predicted proteins | sample S_130805_EF_Meta_FD_187321 | JGI IMG/M metagenome (GOLD analysis project Ga0209087, IMG submission 187321) | Freshwater microbial communities from Lake Simoncouche, Canada to study carbon cycling - S_130805_EF_MetaG (SPAdes) (version 2) | ecosystem: Environmental > Aquatic > Freshwater > Lake ... | reverse complement strand
CCAGATGGAGGCCGTGTCATTTGCCGCCAGGATGTTTTTGAGCCCGTGCGCCCCGAAGGCTCCCAGTGCGACTCCTATGAAACCCAGAACGCCTGCAACTCTTGTCGTGATCATGTGGGCATGCTTGCACGAAAACCGATGCGCCGACAATATCGCGCGGTATGGGCTCGCTCCTCCTTGGTATTCTTTGTGCAACGCTCCTCTGCTATTGGCTCGGAGTTCGATTTTACAGCCGCTTCATCGAACGCGCACTGGGCGTCGATCCTTCCCGCCCGACCGCTGCCGTTTCCAAAAATGACGGCACGGACTTCCTGCCGACCAAGCCCTACATTCTCTTCGCCCACCATTTCGCCGCTATCGCCGGGGCCGGCCCCATTGTGGGACCGACGCTGGCTGTGGTTTACGGCTACCTGCCGGCCCTCGTTTGGATCGTCATAGGCGCCACGCTCATGGGGGGCGTTCATGACATGGTGACGCTCTTTATTTCCACACGCGAGGAGGGGCGTTCCATCGCCGATATAGCCCGCGAGTATCTCGGGCCATTCGGCTATGTCTGCATCGTGAGCTTTTTGGTGATCGGTCTCTTCATGATCACAGCGACATTTCTAAACCTCAGCGTTACCGCGCTCACCAGTATGTATCCGGTAGTCCTGCGGAGTTGGAGTCCGCCATGCAGGCGCCTGCCGACCACATGGGCATGCATCCTTTTCACAAGGGTGGGGGATTGCCCACGGTCGTGGCCATGAAGGATGGGAAGCCCGTCGTCCTTGCCCGCATCGGGGGTATCGCCTCCACGAGTGTTCTTTTCATCACGCTCTGCGCTCCGTTTCTCGGCTTCTTGATCTACCGCCTCCACACTCCGGCATGGTTGAACTACGCAAGCGCATCTCTTCTGTGCGCAGCTTCGGTTGTTTTGGGAATCTACTTCCCGATTGTCGTAACGGCCGATGTCTGGCGTCTGCTCATGACATTTTATGTGGTCCTGGCCTCAGCCGTTCCCGTCTGGCTGCTGCTGATGCCGAGGGATTTTGTGAATGTGCAAATCCTCTACGCAGGCTTGTTGGCCGTGGTTGTTGGTCTCGTGGTGGCGGGTGTGAGCGGGAATTTTCCATCGATTCCTGCCGCGCCGCAAAATCCTGCGGAGGTCATTCCGGCATGGAGCCTCGACACTGGGTTGCAGTATGTCGGCATTCTCTGGCCGATGCTCTTCATCACGGTTTCCTGTGGGGCGATCAGCGGTTTTCATTGTTTGGTCTCCAGCGGCACAACCGCCCGCCAACTCGCTTGCGAGCGCCATGTCGGCAAGGTTGGCTACAATGCGATGCTGCTCGAGTCTCTCCTGGCCGTATCGATCATTCTCACTTTGCTAATTGGCTTGGACTGGCAGAGCTATCTGCAGCTCACCTATGTCGAGAAGAATCCTGTCCTTGCGATTTCCCTCGCCACGGGAAGTCTCGTCAATCTCGCATTCGGGCTGCCGGTGTGGACGGGCACAGTGCTTGGCATCCTGTTGTTGGAGGGTTTTGTGGTCACCACACTCGATGTGGCGGTGAGGTTGAACCGCTACCTGCTTGAGGAGGTGTGGCGTTTTCTTTTTCGGAATCCACCGGCGATTTTGCGTGGGGTCTGGTTCAATACGCTCCTCTGCGCGGGTCTTATGTTTTTGCTCTCCCGTTCAAACACCCTGCCTGTGCTCTGGCAGGTCTTCGGCTCCGCGAATCAAATGATGGGTGCCATGGCGTTGTTGGTCGCCGCCGTGTGGCTCCGCGACCACGGTCGGCGCTGCATCTTTGTTTTGATCCCAGCGTTGTTGATGTTTGCCACCACATTCGCTTCGACGGCTCTTGCGCTCGAAAAAAATTTCCGCGACTCGAATTGGGCTCTCGTCACGGCCTGCGGAGTCCTCATCCTGCTTGGCGCCTGCACGGCATTCATTGGCGCAAGGATTCTCCTGGCTCCTTCCCGCCGCGTGGGAGGGGAAGCCTACTCTCCGCGATAGCTGCAGCGGGCGAATGGAGTCTCGTGAATCACGATCTCGGCAAGACCCGGCAGTTGGGGGGAGAGTTTGTTCCAGAGCCAGCCAGCCATCACCTCGATGGTGGGGTTTTCCAGTCCGGGCACATCGTTCAGATAGGAGTGGTCGAGTTCCTCGATGATCGGCTTCATCGCTGCGCTGATGAGGGCATGGTCGTAGAGCCAGCCGGTCTCGGGATTCACTTCGCCTTCGACGGAAATTTCGATCGTGAAGGTATGGCCGTGCAACCTCGCGCACTTGTGACCGGCGGGCACTTTCGTGAGGCTTTGGGCGGCTTCGAGAATGAAATCTTTGGTGAGACGGACTTTCATGGCGGTGTGTTATACCGAGGCCGCCCGAGTATCCCAATTTAATTTCGCGATGACTTTCTCCTTGCCCTCGCGCCCTCTGAGTGAGAACTTTTCTGCCTTCATTAACAAAACGAAATAACAAATGGCAAAAGCAGCAGTAGTTAACGGGGCGGATTCCCTTCGCCTTCACGAAAAAGACACCGGCAGCGCGGACGTTCAGATCGCGCTCCTTACTAAACGAATCAGCTCACTCACCGAGCACTTGAAAGTCAATGCGAAGGATCATGCATCCCGCCGTGGCTTGCTCAAGCTCGTCGCCACACGGCGCAGTTTGCTTGATTATCTCAAGCGCACGGCTTCAAGCCGCTACGCGACGGTCCTTGAGAAATTGGACCTTCGCAAGTAACGCGACTTCCTCACTCAAAGCCCCGTTTATCAGCGGGGCTTTTTCCTAAAATCCGCCCGCCAACTTCTGGCGGGCACTCACGCACTTATATATAATATGTCCCATACCACTACAGCCCAAGCGGGCTCCTCACCCATCATTTTTGAATCCGGCAAACTCGCGAAACTCGCTGACGGCGCCGTAACTGTCCGCTGCGGCGACACAATCGTGATCGTCACAGCCGTTTCGGCTACCACCATCAAGGAAGGCCAAGATTTCTTCCCGCTCACCGTCGAATACAAGGAAAAGGCCGCCGCAGTCGGCAAATTCCCCGGCGGTTACTTCAAGCGCGAAGGCCGTCCCACCGAGAAGGAAATCCTCACCGCCCGCATGACCGACCGTCCTCTGCGTCCGCTCTTCCCCAAGGGCTACCTCTACGACACCCAGATCATCACGCTCCTCTTGAGTGCGGATGGTCAAAATGACCCTGATATGCTCTCGATCAACGGTGCCTCCGCCGCGCTTTGCGTTTCGGACATTCCGTTCGCAGGCCCCGTCGGCGCCGTTCGCGTCGGTCGCATCAATGGCGAGTTCGTCATCAACCCGACCCATTCCGACCGCGAGCACAGCGACCTCGACCTCGTCTATGTCGGCGATGGTGAGAAGGTCATCATGATCGAAGGCGCCGCCACAGAACTTCCCGAAGCGGAGTTCAACAAAGCCCTCGACTTCGCCCGCGACGCCGTGCGCGTCATCGTTCAAGCCCAGCGCGACCTCGCCGCAGCAGTCGGCAAAGCCAAACGCAATGTGCCACTCTTCTCGGTTGCCGACTCGATCTCCGAAGTCGCCTACCAAGTCGCAGGCGACCGCATCGAATCCGCCATCTACACATCCGGCAAAGTGGCCCGCAGCAAAGCCATCGGCACCCTCCGCGAGGAAGTCGAAAAAGCCGTGCTCGAAAAATTCCCGACCGCCTCGAAATTCGAAATTTCCCAGGCCTTCGATTACCTGCAGAAAAAAGCCTTCCGCGTGAGCATTCTGGACCGCCAAAAGCGCTGCGACGGTCGCGGATTCCATGACCTCCGCCCGCTTTCCGGCGAGGCTGGTCTTCTTCCCCGCACGCATGGCTCGGCCCTCTTCGCCCGTGGCGAAACCCAGGCCCTCGGCATCGCTACACTCGCTCCGGCTGAGGAAGCCCAGATGATCGACTGCTACGGCGGTGGACCTGACACGAAGCGCTTCATGCTTCACTACAACTTCCCGCCCTTCAGCGTGGGTGAGACCGGCCGTTTCGGTGGTCAAAACCGCCGCGAAATTGGTCATGGCGCCCTTGCCGAGCGTTCGATCGAGGCAGTCATCCCAAGCGAAAAAGACTTCCCATACGCACTCCGCGTCGTCAGCGAGGTTATGGAATCTAACGGTTCCACCTCCATGGCCAGCGTGTGCGCGGGCGTTCTCGCCCTCATGGATGCAGGCGTGCCACTCAAGGCCCCTGTCGCCGGCATCTCCGTCGGTCTCGTGACCGAATACGAAGGCGAAACCCTGAAGCGCTACACCACGCTCACCGACATCATCGGCAGTGAAGATCACTTCGGTGACATGGATTTCAAACTCTGTGGAACATCCGAAGGCGTCACCGGCTTCCAGCTTGATCTCAAGCTCCCAGGCATCTCCCACGAGATCATGTTCGAGGCCGTCGCCGAGGCAAAGACCTCACGCACGAAAATCCTTGATGTCATGAACGGCATCCTTGCCGCACCACGCTCCGAGTTGAGCCAATACGCGCCACGCATCGAAACCATCCGCATCAACCCCGATAAAATCGGCCTCATCATTGGACCAGGCGGCAAGACGATCAAAGGCATCGTTGCCGAGACCGGTGCCGAGATCAATATCGAGGACGACGGAGCCGTGCACATCTACTCCAATAACGGCGACAGCCTGAAACGCGCCAAGGAAATCATCCTCGGTATGACCAAGGAAATCTCCATCGGCGAACTCTACCAAGGCACAGTCGTATCCATTAAGGAATTCGGCGCCTTCGTTGAAGTCCTGCCCGGCAAAGACGGTCTCTGCCACATCTCCGAACTCGCCGACTTCCGTGTAAACAAAGTCGAAGACGTCGTAAAGATGGGCGACTCCATCTGGGTCAAATGCATTGGCGTCGATGACAAAGGCCGCGTCAAACTCAGCCGCAAAGCGGCCATGAAAGACCGCGACGAAGCCGCCGCCGCTCCCCAAGCCTAAGCGCTCACGCAAAAAAATCCAAAGACAGGGGCTCCCGCAACCGGGAGCCCCTTTTCTTTTGGCCCGAGAACCGGCAATCAAGACTTGAGGGGCTTTGCCGAACTCTTCAATGTTGATCTCCTATGCCCGCTATCCCATCCGAATTTTCGAATGTCACCGCTCTCACCAAGGCCAATGTGTATTTTGATGGCAAGGTCGTGAGCCATAGTCTTGTTTTGGCTGATGGGAGCAAGAAGACCCTTGGTTTGATTTATCCCGGTGATTACCACTTTGGCACCGAGAAGGCTGAGCGGATGGAAATTGTGTCGGGCGCCTGCGTGGTGAAAATCGACGGCACCGAGGACAGGGTTTCCTACTCGGCAGGAGAGTTTTTTGATGTTCCAGCCAAGTCGGGGTTCGACATTTCGGTGACTACTGGCATCTGCGAGTATATTTGCAGTTTCCTCGATTGAGGCTCAGCCCTCGACGGCGTAGGCGGTAACGGGGTTCTCTCGGCCGCGAATTGCTATCTGGCCGAGCGACCGGAATTGGAACTTTGTGCGGGCGGCGACATAGGTGTATTCGCTCACGATGATGTCGGTGCCGAGTTCCTTGGTGGCTGATTCCAAGCGGGAGCCGAGATTCACTGTGTCACCGATGGCGGTGAATTCCATGCGCTGGTTGGAACCGATGTTGCCCACCAAGGCGATGCCGGTGTTGATCCCGATGCCTATTTTTAAATCAACCTGGCGCTCGGCTTGGAAGCGCTCGCGCATTCCATCGAGAACGCGTCGCATTCCCAGCGCGGCTTTGATGGCGTTTTCCTCCTGATACGGGTCCTCTTCCAGGGCCCCAAAGACGGCCATCAATCCATCGCCCATGAATTTGTTGAGCATGCCGTGGTTTTTGCAGATCTCATCGATCATCTTGTCGAAATAATCGTTCAGAAGTGAAAAGACATCCTCGGGAGCGAGTTTCTCGGAGAGGCTGGTGAAACCACGCACATCGGCGAAGAGGACGGTAATCTTGCGGCGTTCGCCCTTGAGGTCGGGCATTTTTCCGGAGCTGAGGATTTTATCTGCCAGTTGGCTGGACATGTAGCGGACGAGTGTTCCCTTGAAAACATCGCGTTGCTGCAGACCGGCGGCCATTTCGTTTACTGCAAGCGCGACCTCCGCAAACTCGTCTCGAGATGAGGTATCCAATCGCGTCTCAAGTTTGCCATTTCCGATTGCGACAACGGCATTGTGCAATCTTCGCAAGGGGCGCGCCAGTTGCACCGAAAAATAAACGGCCAGGCCAATCGCTAAAACAATGGACAGGAGTAGGGCAAAAAATCCGAGTGTCCTGAGCGTGTTCAGTTCCCCGATCACGCGTTTGGCATCGATATCCACACCCACAACGCCGACGGAATCCCCCGTGCTCGAGCGGATGGGGGAATTCGCAGTGAGCCAAGTGCCCCACTGATCTTCGACAAACACCGGTTGCACTTGGTTTACATCAAAGCGCGTGGGCTTAGCTCGCGGATCATCCTTCTGCTTGTAGATGTCGCCCAGGAGAGATTTGTCAGGTCCCTCCTCCTCGGCGTCCACGCCAAAAATGATGGTATCCTTGTCCTTGGGGCTCGGCATAAGGGTGTAAACAAACTTGATCTGGACATCGTCGCGGCGGTTGGCGTCCCGGATTTTTCGGAGTTGTGCCTCGATTTCTTTGTAGGCCTCGTCCGTTTGATCTGTGTCGTTGCTCAGCTTGCTGTGCAAGTCGCCGTCGATCACGGCGGAGGCTGTCGCGGCGATGGAGAGGGCTGTGGAGGCAATTTGATCCCGCAGCATTTTGCCGGCTTGCCAGGAATTGATTATAAAAAGCATGCCATTTGTTACTAATGACATGAAGATAAAGAGCAGGATTAGTTTTGTCCGGAATTTCATGTTTGCTGGAGGGGTAGAGGGGTAGGCTAGGCGGCTGTCGTGGTTTTCGCTGGAGTGGTTAGGCTGGATTTCAATGCTGCGAGGATTTTTTGAACGGTGGCCTCGATGGTCAATCCGTGCTTGGCGCGCAGGATCGGCACGGTGCCGTGCTCGATAAAATGGTCGGGCCAACCGATGCGGACGACGGGAGTCGTGATATGGCGGTCGGAGAGGTGTTCGATCACGGAAGAGCCGAAGCCGTTTGTGAGAACATGGTCTTCCATGGTGCAGATCACATCGCAACCGCCGGCGAAAAACTCGAGGGTTGCGGTGTCGAGCGGCTTGATCCAACGGGCATTGATGACCGCCGTGGAAATACCGAGTTTCTCGAGTTCCTCTGCGGCTGGGATGGCGAGTTCGCACATATTGCCGAGGGCGAAGATCGCGGCCTTGGTGCCGTGGCGGAGGACCTCGGATTTTCCGATTTCGAGGAGCTCCGGCTTCTTGGCGGGGACGGCGCCGGTTCCTATGCCGCGCGGGTAGCGGATGGCGCATGGACCGTCGTGGTTGACCATGGTCCAAAGCATGTCGGCGAATTCCGCCTCGTCCTTGGGCTGCATGTGAAGGATTCCCGGAACCGGTCGCAGGTAGGCGATGTCGAAGAGGCCGTGGTGCGTGGGGCCGTCATCACCCGAGAGACCGGCGCGGTCCATGCATAAGGCGACATTCAGGTTTTGCAGGGCGATGTCGTGAATGATCATGTCATACGCGCGCTGCATGAAGGTGCTGTAGATGGCTACGAAAGGTTTCAGTCCCCGTGTGGCCATACCACAGGCAAAAAGCGCGGCGTGCTCCTCGGCGATGCCGACATCGTGGCAGCGCGCGGGGTGGCGCTTGGCGAAGTTGATCAGGCCTGTGCCGGTCGGCATGGCGGCTGTGATGGCGACAATCTTGTTATTGTCGTCGGCGAAATCCGCGAGCTTCGTTCCGAGCAGTTCGGAGTAGGTCGGGGTGGGGGAGGCGATGGTCTCGCCCGTATCGAGGTGGAATTTCCCAAGCCCGTGAAACTTGTCGGGCTTCTCCAGCGCTGGCGCGTAGCCTTTGCCCTTCTGCGTGAGGATATGCAGAATGACGGGCTCGTTCTGGGTTTTTAAAAATTCAAAAGTCTGTGTGAGAAGCGGAATGTCATGTCCGTCGATCGGGCCGTAGTAGCGGATGCCGAGATCATCGAAAATCACGCTTGGCGCGATGAGGCTCTTCAGCCCCGCCTCCGCCTTGTGGGCCAGCTTGCGTGCGGTTTTTCCACCGATCCATTCGAGGAATCTGGCGGCGTTTTCATGGAGGTTCGCGTAGGCGGGATTGGTCACCAGGCGGTTCAGATAATCCGCAACGGCGCCCACATTTTTGGCGATCGACCACTCGTTGTCGTTGAGAACAATGATCAGGCGCTTGGTGGTCGCGGCGACATTGTTCAGTGCCTCAAAGCTCACGCCGCAGGTGAAGGCGGCATCCCCCGCCACGCAGATGACATGCTCGTCGGAGCCGATTTGATCGCGCGCTGCGGCCATGCCCAGGGCGGCGGAGAGCGCTGTTCCTGCGTGGCCCGCGCCGTAAGAGTCGTGCTCGCTCTCGCTGCGCAGGAGAAATCCGTTCAGCCCCTCGTATTGGCGAATCGTGTGGAACCGGTCGAGGCGGCCGGTGAGGAGCTTGTGGACATAGCCTTGGTGGCTGACATCGAAAACAAACTTGTCCCGTGGCGTGTTGAAGACGCGGTGTAGTGCAATCGTCAGTTCGACCACGCCAAGATTCGGCCCCAGATGGCCGCCGGTCTTGGAGAGGACGCCAATCAATTCCTCGCGGATTTCCTGGGCCAGTTGGGGTAGTTGCTCGGATGGCAGGGCTTGGACATCTGCCGGTGAATGAATCTTGGCCAGCAATGGGCCGGGAATGTGTTCAGGCATGCCTCAATCTTCCTGATCCTCGAACTCGCCAAGGGCAACACCTCCGCGGGCGTCGCGTGTGATTATTTGGATTCGCTTCTCGGCTGCGTCCAATTTTTCTTGGCATTCTTTCACGAGGCCAATGCCCTCTTCGTAGCAATCAATCAACTTCTCCAGAGGCAGGTTGCCCTCCTCCATCGCGTTGACGATTTCGGAGATCCGCTGCATGGCGGATTCGAGGGACGGAGTTTCTTTTTGGATTTTTTGAGCCATCGGACGAGCGAGCCTTCTGACCCGCATTACATCGAAGTTAGGCCCTTTTCGCAATGCGTATATTAGGAGGCGCGCGATGGGGCTTGGATCGTAGGGGTTAGTCCCCATACCGCAGCGGGTGGAGGGCTTTTAAGGTGCGGTCCGTGAAAACTCCGAACCTTTCCAAAATGTCAATGCACTCCGCAATCCTCGCAGCGCTGGTCGCCGCTGGGTTGGGATTCACCGCGCTTGAAGCGGCCCCTGCCGATCGATCTCCTGCGACCGGCACCTTTGAAGTTCCCCTGTTTGAGAAGGACCAGAGGCGCATCGAGGGGGTGCTTTCCAAAAAGGACTACGCCTTCAAACTTCCCGAGCATGTTCGTCTGGAGCCGGGCAGCGAGTTGACCCTGCTCTGGCAGGCTTCGCCTCTCCTCTTGCCGGATGTCTCGACCATGAGCGTCCAATTGAACAACCGCGACATCACCAGCGTTAGGCTTGGGACGAAAAAAGAGAATCCCGACGCACAGGATCGTGGCAAAATTTCGGTTCCGCTTGCTGCCGACATGCTCCAACCCGGTTGGAACCGCGTTACGGTGAGTTGCCTCCTGCAGACGACACAATCCCCCTGCCGGGATGTCGACAATCCCGCCGCCTGGGTGGAACTCGGCGCGGGCAGTCGCATTCAGGTGGCCTGCTCCCAGACAGCCCTTTTTCCCGAGATTCAGCGGTTCCCGGAATCCCTCACAGAGCCTGCGCTCATGAATCTCGCGGAGTTCCGCCGGTCGGCCTCCCAAACGCGTCCCGAGCCTGTTGTCTCACTGCTCGTGCCGAGCGAGGCGGGCGAGGCGGAACTCCGCACACTCCTCATAGCCGCATCGCGCATGGGACAGACCATCTACACGGATCCCGCTGCCGTGCAGGTGAAGGAAATTTCGGCATTCGCGGGGGAATCCACCGCCAGAAACGGAATGCTTATCGGTGTGCGATCTCATCTCACGAAGACTCCGCTTCCGCCGGATGTTCAAAAATGCCTCGAGTCCCTCGGCGAAGGGGAGGGGATGGTTGCGGAGATTATTACAGGGTCGGCGGATTCCCAAAGACGCTGGATGCTCATTAGCGGAGCGGATTCCGAGGGTCTGGAAAAAGCCGCGCAAACCATAGGCAGCGAAACGGCCCTGCGGAATGTGCCATCCAACCCATGGATCATCACTGCGGCTCCTGCTGTTTCGCCTATTGCGGAGAAGTTGGCTCAACCTCTTCCTGGAAATATCACCTTCGACTCTTTGCGTGATGGGGACATTGTCCTGCGGGGGCTTTTCCGGAATCAAACCTCGCGGAATATTGCCTTTCCCCCAAGCTATCAAACGACGCCCGGCGGGTATGTGGATGTGGATCTCTCCCACTCCGGTGCGCTCGACAAGACATCCGCCTTCGATGTGCGATTGAACGATGTCGTGATCGGCAGCGTTGCGCTTACTCCCCAGAACGCCTCGGGAACCCGTCAGCGCCTTGTCATCCCTGCAGGCATCACAGGCCGGGATCCCTCGACACTCGCCGTATCGAGCTATTTGGATATCGGCACGGTTGATTGTGCCCACCGCAACGACGAGCGGGCATGGGTCTCGCTGGGCGGGAATTCGACGCTGAATATCCATTCCGCGCCTGTTGTGATCAACGACCTGAGCCGCCTTGGCTCGCTCAGCCTACGCGATGCATTCCTGCGGCGCACCGCCATTTTGCTGCCTGCGGAGAGCAGTCCCGAGCGAAATGAACTCCTGAAAACCATCGGCATCCATCTGGGTCGCCAGTTGACCGATATGCCGGTGCTTTGGCCTCAGGTGGCGACTTATGGTCCAGCGCTTCCTCCCGATCCGGCCCGCCTGGAAGGCCGCTCCGGCCTGATTCTGGGGTCTGCGTTCCAGTGGCCGATGGCCTTTGGCAAAAACATGCGCCTCGCCATCGAAGGCACGGAATCGAACTCCAGTTCGATCATGCTGCGGGGCGAGCCAGTGCCAGTGGCGGATTTCGACTCCACCCTCAGCTTTGTGCAACTCCTGCCATCCCCTTGGTCGAAGGGGGAACTCTTCGCCGCGATTGGTGGACTGGATGGTTATGGCGGCCAAACCACGGTTGATCTGCTTACCGAGCGCAGCATCTCGGAGCGTTTGACCGGCACGGTCGCTGCGGCGGATTCGAGCGGGCGCGTCATCACCTATGATGTGCGTTTCATTCAGGAGGTCTCCCTTTCCCATCAAATTCTCACCGGCTTCGCCTCCGGGACGACTCCGGCAGACATCGAGGACAGTCGAATGGACAAAACCGAGGCCGGATTTCTGACGCAGAGCGTGAACTATTGGATCGCTGGCGTGTCGTTTGCTGTGATGGCAGGTCTTTATCTCCTCCAGCGCATCATGATTCGCCGTCGGAAAAATCATAAAAATGGAGAAGAACTGTGAAAATTCTCTCCCTTGCGGCATCCATGGTTCTCGTGTTTAGCGCGGCGGCATTCCCTGCGGCCTCCAATACACTCATCATCTACGACACGCTTTCGAAGCCCTTCTCGCTCGTCAATGAAGTCGCTCCGATCGAAGCCTCGCTGAAGCGTTTTGACACCCGCGTGCAAACTCTCGCGGATTCGAAGGTGACCGATGAGGATTTGCAGAAGGCCGATTTCATCGTTCTGGCCGGGATTTCGGGATTCCCGAAGTTGAAGCCTGAGATTTTGAAATCCCTCCAGCAATCGTCGAAGCCCGTCATGGCAGTCGGAGCTGCGTCATGTTTCGCCTCGGATACGCCCTCAACCATTGCAAAGGCCTCCGCTCCTCTTGAGAAAACAAAGCTCAATTATCGCGGAGCTGAGTGGACTCTCCGGGTGGATCCATTTTACGGGGAGACCCGTTCAGGTGCCCGAGTTCTTGCAGGGACCTCGACTTCGAAGGGAACCCAACCGCTGGCTTGGAAGGCTGGAAACCGCATGGGATTCGCCACCTTGCCGACGGATGCTCCTCTTTCCATGGTCTTCTCGGATGTCCTGCTCGACTTTTACGGAGCCGCTCAGGAGGCCACGCCGGCGATGGTTTTTGTGATTCAGGACTACAATCCCTCCTGCAATCCCGCTGCTCTTAGGCGTCTGGTGGACTTTTTTGAGAGTCAGAAGATGCCCTTCGTCGTCACGGCGCAAATGAAGGAGGTTCCTCCCGGTGTTGAAATCACCCCGCGTGACGAGTTTCTGGATGGTCTTCGTTACGCACAGGCCCACGGGGGGCGGGTCTTTTTACGCGGCGGCAATGGCCCCGAACGCTTGGAGGTATTTCACAAGGAAGGTATTCGGGTCGAAGGGACGGAGGACACTCCCTCTATCGCATCCGGTCTTGAGGTTGGCAGTGCGTTTGTTCAGCGGATCCCGGGCGAAGCTCCTGTTCCTTATGCCAGTGCCGTGCCGCTCCGCCTTCCCGAAGGCGGTTGGCTCCTGCCTCCGAATGTGCATGCGGGAATGGACGGCGCTGTTAATGCCGAACTCCTGAAAATGATCCGAGGCATATCAAGCCTCCGTGGTGGACTGGCCGTGGTTGTGATCCCTGCTTGGATGCGCTTCCAAGACATGTTTGCCGCTGTGGAGGCGGCCCGGTCATCGAGTCTCCCGGTCATCGACCCCGTAACCCGTTTTTCCGTTCCCAGAAGTTGAATTCCATGAAACCACTTTACTGTTTTTCTCTGGCCCTATTGGTCACCACCGCACCGCTCTTTTCGGAGTCGGGCGATCCGGTGGCCGAAGCCACCGCGTTGGCCAACCAAGGTCGCCATGCCGAAGCCACGGTTGTTCTTCAAAAAGCCGTTGAATCAAATCCCGGCGACGAGGGGCTTCGCTTCCGCCTGGCCACAGGGCTTGTCTTTGATCGGCGAAATGCCGAGGCGCGCGGGCTTTTCAACGAGCTGGCAAAATCTTGGAACGCCGATATCGCATCCATGGCGGCCGGCAGCCTCAAGGCGCTCGACCACGCCGAAGCACTTGAAAACGCGGCCCGCGCCCAGCCGCCTTCCGCTGAAGATCTCCGCCGCCAAGCCGATTACCGCGCCCGTCAGGCAAGGATGGATCGCCAGCAAGCCGCTTACGACCTCATCAGTTCGAGACGGGACGAGGAAGCGGTTCAGGCGATTGACGAACTCGAGCGCAACGGCGAGGCAAGCACGGAATTGATCATGGAAAAATCCGGCGCGCTCCAGCGTCTGGGTGATCCAGTGGCCGCGATTGTTGTCCTTCGCGATATTGCCGACGGCGAAAATCCAGATCCCCGTGCGCGCCTTCAACTGGCCGCCTTGTTGGCGGAGCAGGGCCGCCGGGTTGAGGCCTTTGAAATCTGGCGCGATGTGCGCGACCAGGGAGGCGATGCAACGCTGAGTCGAGTCGCGGCTGCCGAGATCGACGCTCTCTGGCCCGCCCACAATCTCGAGCGTTGGGCGTGGGGCGAGTTGGACCTCTATGGCACCTACCTCTCCCGTTACAATATCGGCGTATCCTCCGGGCGGCTCCGCGAAGGAACATTTATTCCCGGCGCGCGTTGGATCGAGCCCTTTGTGCAAGCTGACTTCAGCCTCGACTCGACAAACACGAGCAACGGGCAAGGATCAGGGCAGGGGATTCCGACGATCTACAACGAAAACCTGGCTGGTTTTCATGCCGGTGCGCGCATTCGTCCATTCGCCAGCCAGTCATTTGTTCTCTATGTCCTCGGCGGTATTCAAAAGGATCTTCGCGGCACCGAGCAGCACGATGGAAAATGGTTCACCGAAATCATAGCTGGTCTCAATGGCTACTGGGCCTGGGGTCCCGGCCGGGAATGGACCAGTATCGATCTTGAAGCCGTATCCCCCGGTGGTCTTTCAACACTTCCCTCTAACAGCCAAGCATCCCGCTGGTCGCTCAACAACTGGTCCCCGGTGCGATTCCGGTTCGACTGGTTTGTTGAGGCCGGCGGTGATGCGGCCTACTACAGCCGCCTACCGGACTGCCTCGCTTATGGCCAGTCCCGCCAAGGAGCCCGCATCATGCAATTCGGCAAGGCCGCTGCCGTTGACATTTACGGACTCGAAAACCTCACGATGGATACGAAGGGTAACTACTACGACAACTACTTCGAGGCGGGGCCTGGCATGCGCTTCGTCACGGCACCCGTAGGCGCCGCCGTTCTGACAACAAGCGTTGATTATGTTTTAGGTTCCTACCTCGGACGCAACAGCAACAACACACGCGGCGACACCGCCGCAAACTATTCGGACTTCCGTCTCACCGTCGCACTCTCCCTCCGCTGGTAATTCCTATGGACACTCTGCACACATTATTTGTCGTTCTCGCCTATATCTCGGCCGTCGGGTTCCTCGTTTTTGGGATCGATGATGTCTTCTTTGATATGCAATTCCTGCGCTACCTGCGTGGCCATCGCAATGCCCGACCGGTCTCCCTCGAAAAGCTCAAAAATGAACCTGAAAAACTCATCGCCATTTTCATCCCGGCATGGATGGAGGGAGGAATCATCAACCGCATGGCCGACTATGCCAGGAAGATCCTCATCTACGAACGCTATGACATCTTCATCGGAGTTTACCCCAATGACGACGAGACGAACCGCTGTGTGGATGAACTCACCCGCATCTCTCCCCGCATCCACAAGGCGGTAACGCGCCGCCCCGGTCCGACATCGAAGGCCGATTGCCTCAATGCCATTTTTGAAGTGATGAAGGCGCGAGAGATTCCGGGCCGCAGGCAGTATGAGATCATTGCCCTTCACGACGCGGAGGATGTCATGCACCCGCTCACGCTGAAGGTTTACAACCACTATGTGCCCGAGCTCCTCGACATGGGCCAGATTCCTGTCTTTCCGCTGGAACTCAATCCATGGCGTTACTGGGTAGGTAACACCTACCTCGACGAGTTCGCCGAGTGGCATGTGAAGGACATGTATTCCCGCGAGGCTATTGGCGGCGTGGTGCCATCCGCCGGTGTCGGCACGGCATTCTCCCGCAAGTCGCTTGATTATTTAGCTTCAAAAAATGCTTCAGGCCCCTTTCGTGAAGGCCAACTTGCAGAGGACTACATGGTAGGTTTGGAACTCTGCCGCGCCGGATTCCGCGCTGGGTTTATTGACCATCCGGTGGAGCGCGAAATCGTGACGCGAAATGCCCAAGGCGAAGTCGTCTCGACGCGCACGGTGACCGAGAGCGTTGCCGTTCGTGAGAATTTCCCGCTGCGCTTTGTGGATGCCGTGAAGCAAAAGGCGCGCTGGATTGTCGGCACAGCCTTCCAGGGATGGCAGCACGGCGGTTGGTGGGGTTCCGCCGCCGTTCGCTACACACTCCTCCGTGACCGACGCGCGCCTGTAGTGCACTGCATCAATGCCGCTGGCTACTGCGTGATGGGCTATGTGCTCTTTGAATTTGCCGTGCTTCACACGGACTTCCGCAATTGGATTTTTGTGAAGCCGCTTTTCGAGGCCGACAGCCTGCTGTGGCGCATCGTTCTCGTCTGCACTGCGCTCCTTGTTTACAGGGTCGGCCAGAAGGTGACCTGTGTGTCCAATGTCTATGGTCTCCGCCAGGGTCTCTTTGCGATTCCTCGCTATCCGGTGGTGAATTTTATCAACATGGGAGCGACATTCCGCGCCGCTTGGCTCTATATGCGCCACCGCCTCTTCGACACGCCGCTTGCATGGACGAAAACCAGCCATGTCTTTCCAGGAGTGGCGGAGTTGGAGGAATACTCGCGCTCCGTCGAGGATCTCCTCGTCGAGGAAGGCTATGTTTCCCGTCCCGAATTGCAGGATATTCTCAGTAAACACCGAGGTCTCTCCGCACCGCGTGCGCTCTTGGATATGCAACTCATCGACGAGGATCAGTTTCTCGACATCTGGTCTCGTTTCGCACGCCTGAAAGCGGAAATCGTCACGCCTGAGGACATCTCTCCGGAATCCTTGGACGGATGGTCCGAGTTGCAAGCCCTGCGCTTCCGGGCCATTCCTTCCACGGTCGGCGAGGATGGCGCGCTGGCTTTCGCTTTTACGGAACCGCCCTCTGAGGACGACATCCAGGCTGTTGCGGAAATAGCAGGCGCTCCGATCGAAGCCCGGCTTCTGCGCCCTTCGAATCTCTGGGCCCTTCGAAATTTGATTTATCCGGCACGCCTTCTGGACGGCCAACCACGCCATCCGCTCAAAGAGGATTTTGAAAACCTCAACGCAAGGGACCGGCTCCGCGTCCGGCAATTTCAGATGAGCCGCTCGCGCACCCTGGCGGATGCCATGATCAGCTTGCGTTTGATCTCGCCGGAAAAAGTCCGTCGTCTCGTGGCAAGCGACCTCGGCGTCTCCGAGGCGGATTTCTCCCGCCTGACAATTAGCGTCTCGCTCATCAAGGCCCTGGGCCCTGTTTTCTGCGAACTCCATGGGCTGATCCCGCTGAGCGACGGAACGATTGGCGTCACCAATCCCGTCCATCCGAATGTGGGCCTGCGCATCAATGAGATTCTCGGCTCCGAGGTTACATTCTGCGCGGATACGCCAACGGCTTTCGCCAAGTTGCACCATGACCTTGCCGTCCTGCGCTTCGGCGAGGACGCACTTATGGACTACTTTGTCGATGAGGGTGAGTTGACCCGCGACCATGCCGTGCGCATCCGCGATATGCGGCGACTCATTGCCGGTCCGGTGGATCGCCTTCTCGTCCAACTCGGCCTCGTCAAACAAATCAAAATCCTCAAAGCACTTCGCCATATATCAGGTCTCGTAACCGCGAGCGCAGCGGAAGGTCCCTCCGGTCTTGAAGCCGAGGAACTCCTCGCCCCTGGCTTCGGCGAGCGGACGGGAGTGGTCGTCCACCAGATTCGCGACTCGGGGATTACCTTCCGAATCAGCGGGCTTCTGTCGGAAGCCGAGCTGCATGAAATCACCGAACGCTGCGCCGGTATGCCATTGGAATTTCAACTCAGCCCTTTATGACACCCCTTTCATCCCAAAAAACCATCGCCGTCATTGTTGGCACGCGTCCGGAGGCCATCAAGCTGGCTCCCGTGATTCGCAGCCTGCAAGCCTCCGATTCGCTTCGGCCGCTTACCATCTCCACATCCCAACACGCTCAAATGACGGCCCAGATTTTCCAAAGTTTTGGCATCACTCCCGATCTGGACTTGGGCGTCATGCGGCCGCGTCAAAGCCTCTGGGACCTCACGGCCGCTCTCACCACGGCACTGGGACAGGTTTTCAGCGGAAACCGCATTGACGGTGTTGTCGTGCAAGGCGACACCACCAGCGCGTTCGTGGGAGGGCTTTGTGCCTTTTACCATCAAATCCCCGTGGCACATGTGGAGGCGGGGCTGCGCTCGCACGACCGCTACTCGCCCTTCCCCGAGGAACTCAACCGCACCATGCTCAGCCGTCTGGCGAACTGGCATTTCGCGCCCACCGATTTCTCCGCCTCGCTCTTGCGTGCTGAAAACATCCCAGACGATTCGATTTTCGTCTCGGGAAACACCGTTGTCGATGCCCTGCAGTGGATGATCCAGCACTCCAAGGCTTCCACGCTTCCGGGCAGCGTGCCGAATGACGCTCGGTCTTTGATTTTAGTTACCTGCCACCGTCGTGAAAACATTGGCACGCCCATGCGCTCTGTGGCCCTTGCCATCAAGCACCTCGCCGAAAACAACGCTGGCATTCATTTCCTCTTCCCGCTGCATCCGAATCCCTCGGTTCGCGAAAATGTAAAACCCCTGCTTGAAAACCGCGCTGGCATTACCCTCTGCGAACCACTCAACCACGACGAATTTCTAAACGCCTTGATGCAGTCGCGTTTCGTCCTCTCAGATTCGGGTGGCGTTCAAGAGGAAGCCACCGCTCTTGGTAAGCCGGTCCTCGTGCTGCGGCGTGAAACCGAGCGACCCGAGGGCGTCATGGCGGGAACCCTCCGACTCATCGGCACCGATGTTCAGGATATCATCCGCGAAACGGAAAACCTTCTCACCAATCCGGCCGCTTATGATGCCATGACCAAAGGCTCCAGCGTTTTCGGTGATGGCCACGCCGCCGAGCACATCACACGCATTCTCGAAGAAAAACTCGTCGCATCCGCAACTCCATGCAGGCGCGAAGAATTTGATCTCATGCACTAACCCCACGCGCCCATGACCACCTCCGCCCTTCCTGCTATTCTCCTGATTGATGACGACCCGATGGTGCTTGAGACTTTGAAGGACCTCTGCGCCAGCATGGATTGCCAACGCCAGGTCCACCACCTCGACACCACAAGCGCTTTCGATGCAGCAGCCGATCCCGATATCGGTCTCATCGTTTGCGACTATCGATTTCC
>Ga0209087_1000876_pt1 | contig 18429 bp, 20 predicted proteins | sample S_130805_EF_Meta_FD_187321 | JGI IMG/M metagenome (GOLD analysis project Ga0209087, IMG submission 187321) | Freshwater microbial communities from Lake Simoncouche, Canada to study carbon cycling - S_130805_EF_MetaG (SPAdes) (version 2) | ecosystem: Environmental > Aquatic > Freshwater > Lake ... | reverse complement strand
GCTTGTGTAAGCGCGTATCTACGATAGTCTGTCGTTGTTCCCGGCCCAGAATCTCCGCCTTTAGCAAACCCAACGATCCCACCATCAGCCATGTTAGACAGACTGCGTTCGGGTAGAGCACCTATACCCATCTCTTCGGGCAGGCGCGAGTCCATGTAGCCACCGTCTGCAGCCGTCCGGGTTGGTTGGACTTGCGGAGCTTGCTGCTGTGGCATGGCCTGCTGTGGCATGGCCGGTTGAGGCATGGCCTGTGGTGCTTGCGGCCCTTGCGGTGCTTGTGGCTGACCCTGTGGGGGCATACCTTGTGGGGGCATACCCTGTGGCATTCTTGGCTGGTTCATGGCCTGAATAGCTTGCTGCACTACCGGAGTTTGTATCTCAGGCTCACCCTGTTTGCCTTCTTTCAGTTCTTTGGCAATGTTGTTTACAAACAACGCCATTGACACAGCAATAGGATCATCTGCATGGTCAGCAGCATATCTTTGCCTGCCTTCTGGCTTCATCCTAGCCAGCATCTTTTGCAGGTTACCAATTCGATCATCAAACATTTTGATTCCTTATGCCATGCTGTGGATAGCCAACGCAACAAGACCTTGGGGGCGGGATCTTACCAAACCACCCTTGGCATAACGCCCAACCATGCCGCCTTCTGCTTTAAGACCAAATGCACCAATTGCAGCAGCACCAGCACCACCTATCTGGCTCAACATGCTGGGAGGGGCTTGGTAGTTGTACATTGTGCTACCGGCGTTGGTGGTTGGTGCTCCGCGAAGAATGTCAGACATGAACCCAATTTGTTTATACGGGTAATTCTGAGATCCTAGGAAGTCTTGATACTGATTGTTTAAATCGCTTTGAACTTGTTGTTGCTGTTGAGCACCAAGTCGGTTCTGCATCTCGTTGATGCCCATATTCTGGTTGTACTGCGTGTTGCCAAGGTTGCCAAGTGTGCTTGCCCCTGTCAAGGCAGTCTGAAGTCCTTGCAAGCCAAGTCCAGCACCAAACTGTCCTTGCTGTGCGTTTAAATTAGCCGCAGATTGCCCAAACTGTGCGGTATTTTGTGCGGAAGCTAACGCTGCTTGCTGATTAGCAAGTTTAGCCTGTAGTGAACGGCCTTGGTCAGCATTGAACTGTTGTTGAGCTTGTTGATATGCAGCCTGCTGGCCCTGTGCTTGAATATCGCCTTTCTGAATGGCAAGGTTACGGGCAGCTTCAGCCCTCATAATTGAATCTCGACTGCCGCCAAACCCACCGGCCTGTGTTGCAGCAGCCTGTTGCTGAGTACCAGCAATATCCGCTTGGCGCTGCGCTTCCCGTTGCTGGATGTCCACCACATTTTGCGTGTAGGGTGACATGTAGGAACTTGCTGTTCCTGCGTCTGTAAAGTTTTTAGTGGCGACTGTATTTTTAGAAGGGGCTGTATATTGGTTGGTTACTGGGTCGTAGGTGTACCCGGTGTTTAAAGCGCCTAGTGATGCCAACCCTGCCGTTGCTGTTGCATCTTTTAGTTGTCCAGAACCCTGCATAAGAGCAGCGTTGTCATAGGACATCTGCTGCAAAGGGCTAAACTGCGCTACCCGATCCCCCATGTACTGCATGTAGGGATTTTGAGTAAGATCAGTCAATGCTGCGGCTTGCCCCAGCATGTCTTCAGCATAAGGCTCTAACTGAGGCGCAAAACCGTACTGGTTCTGTTGTATTTGTGTTGATGTTGCGTCTGCCATGATTTATCCTTATGCGGGAAGGTATTTATGTGATTTGCTGTCAACAGCAACACGGGTTCTGCCAGTAGTTTTACGGCGGTTGGCTTGTATACGATCCATCATTTTGTACAGCGCCCGTGCGCCTGCTTCGGTGGAGCCGTTGCCAAGCTCAGACACAATCCGGGCAGGCACAACAAATTCACCATCTGCAAGTCGAGCAGGTTGCCTGTCACCAATGCTTGCAGGGATGCTGTCTGACACACCATCACCGGGGCCACGCAGTAGCCTGCCACCGTCTGAATAACCACCAAGAGAGCCTAGCCCACCTTGGGCGTAGCCTGCCATACCGCCAGCAGCAAACGGGCTGTTTGAATCTGCGGGGCCACTAAGGTCTCCACCAGTTGGGTCTGAAGGCGTATTAGTGTCAACTGCATCTGAGCTATTAAATGTTCCCGGCCCTTGCCCAACAGGCATCCCTTCCGCTGCATCACCGTACAACCCGGTTTGACCTTTTTTCCCTTGACCTTGTAAGCCTGTATCCGGATCAACCCCACCGCCGGGGACACTGTTTCCAAGGTATGCTTGATCTTGTAAATATGCACCAAGAGAAGTAAAACCAAATCTAGATAGCCCCTTACCAATCGTATCAGTTGTATCCCAATCAGGTGTTGTATTGGGTGCGTTCTCTCCACCAGCGGGGCTACCATCTGTTGTATTCAGCAAACTATTTAAACCAGCATCAGCAGCAGCTAGTTTATATTCGTTGGCCGCTTTGTCCCATGTGTACGACTTGTTGTTTTTAAGCAGTTTTTGAGGACGGTACATTCCATTTTCCCAATCCCAAACATGCGTGTCACCTTTGCTATCAATGTAGTCTGCTTTAACTCCACCACCATTGTCATACGCCATACCACCATTGGCAAGCTGCATCAACCCGCCTTTTTTAGCAGGTATTTTTTTATCCGCTTTAACTTTTGCAAAGATGCCAATTACTTCTTGTAATGGTATGCCTAGAGCATCAGCAACGGTTTGTTCATCTACATTGCTTGTAGTTGCCCAATCAACCAACGCTGCCCCAGAAGTTTTATCTAATTTGTTTTCAGCAATTCCAGCTTTGGCTTGATTTATACTCTTGTACGTTGTTGTGTTGTATTGATAGTTTCCATCTGCATCCCGTTTACGTGCTCCATTGGCATCTAAAATTGGTGCTCGTGTTGTACGTACATAGTCAGGATTACGTTCGTAAGATCCTGTTGTTTTATTCCAATTAAGGGGTTTGTTTGTTTTGGCTGGAACTCCCAGTGTGGCCTCGTTATACGGGCGCATAATCTCGCGGTATGTCTTATTACCCGCCGCATCTACATCGGTCATCTTGGTTGGTTTTGGCCCTTTGCCCATCAAATAATCATACATTTCTTTCTGGTAACCAGTATTTTTATACTTGGTATTAAACTCTTCTATTGTTTTTGGCGCATAGGAGGTATAACCCAGATTGCCACCGCCGGTAGTGTATGCATCTTGTACTTGCTGCATACCTGTAAACCCACCAACAGGAATACCGGGAATACGTGGGGATGTTGTAATTGTCCCGTTAGGGTTTATAACTGTTCCACCGCCTATTTGCCCAGCACCTGTAGAACCACCAACACCGGATGCTATGTATCTTGTATCTGCTGTTGTTAGGTCGGTAACTACTGTGGGGTTGACCGTACCACCAACAATTGAATCATTACCAGTACCACCAACAATTGAATCATTGCCAGTACCACCAACAATTGAATCATTACCAGTACCCCCGACAACGGAATCATTGCCTTTACCGCCAACAACGGAATCATTGCCTTTACCGCCAACAACGGAATCTGTTACTACGGTTCTTGCTGCACGTTCTTTAGCAGCTTCTGTTTTAAACCCAGCTAGTTCTGTTGGGTCAATGTAGTCACCAAAAGCATTTTTCCAAAAATCTAAACCAGCTTTTTCGCCGGGGCGTCCAAGTTCTGATTGGTATAGCGCGTCAAGGCCAGAAATTGGTATGTATGCATTATTACTGGCCTGCCGTTTAGTAATATCTCCTTGCGCCATATCCCTAAACTGTTGCAATTCACTTGCATCAATTGTATTATCTGCACCAAATCTACCAGACCAGTACTCTATTTCAGGCACGGTTAGCGTGTTGTTTGCTTTTGTTCTATCCAACACGTTTCGGAACATGTCTTGAACTTGATCGGTTATTAAAGGGCTTGTTGCTTGACCCGCATAGTTTGTACCTAAATTTTGTATTGTTCCTGTTCCTGTTCCTAATCCTGTTCCTGTTCCTGCTGCTGTTCCTGCTCCTAATCCTGTTCCTGTCCCTAATACTGCACTGTTTTCTGCTGTATTGTTAGTTACTGTATTATTAGTTGCTGTATTATTAGTTAACGAAGCAAGACCCGCCCCTAATCCTGTTCCTGTTTCTGTTCCGGCTTCTACATTATTTGATGCTGTATTTTGAGTAACAGCTCCAGTTTTAGCACCAGCACCGCCAATAGTAGCGTTATCGCCGATATCGCCTAATCCAAAGCCATAAGGAAAAAATTTATTGCCATTAGCATCGGTATCAGCAAATGCTTGTGCGGCAGTTTTGTCAGCCGTATCTGTTCCACCCAGTGCCGATGTTCTAAAGGTGGCTAATTCGTTTTCATCAACTGTATCCCCAAACTGCCCTCCCCAAAATTTTGCTCCCTCTGTATCCGAGGCACGTCCTAAAACATTTTGATATGCTTGGTCAAGCGTTATCCCACCCCCCTCGTCATAACGAACTGCACCACCATGAGCCAAGCCCATTAACCCACCTTTTGCGGCGGCATACGGTGTGCCACGGGTGTATTCTTGATAATATGGATCGTAAGTGAATGGTCTAATAGACCCAGTGCGTGGTCTTGGAGTAACAGTTTGAACTGTGTTTCCCGTTTCACTCGCAAGAAGAGGAGATAAAGCAGCACCAAGCGTTGCAAAACCTTTACCCGCACTCCCGCCACCAAGAGTTTTTACTGCACTCATTGGGTCGCTCATGGCTTTTGATGCGCCTGCTGACAATGTGTCAAACTTACCGGAGGCTGCAAGTCTGGAACCAACTGCATTTTGAGCTAATTGATCTGCTTCCATAGCGGATAGGTTTCCTGCTTGTGTTGCCGCTGCACCTGCTTCAGAAGATAGAGCGCCTGTTCCAAGTCCCATTAACCCATCAGTAATACCTGCACCACCATAAGCGCCAAGTCCTGCGCTTAGACCTTTTCCTAAATCTCCAGAAAGAGCCGCTGTAGCAGCCCCAACAGCAAGACCTGTTCCAGCAGCACCGCTTAAACCCAGCGCCCCTCCAATGGCTGTTCCAAAACCGGGAGCGAAATAGTTAATTGCCGCGCCTGCAAGGGTAGGCAGCAAGTCTTTAAGACTAAATGCTTCTGGTAACCCTGTGTCTGGGTTGATTGTCAGAGTCGTACCGTTTGCCACAGCTAGTTTTTGCAGACTTGCCACCTCGCGGGGGGACATGTGCACAAGGGTCGAGTCTGGGCCTCTGCCTCGGGCAGACATGTGGTTGGCTAGTTGATGTAGGCTCATAGTGCGGTCTTTATTTTAAGCGTTTGGTTGTTGCTCATCACACCGTTCTGGGTGTCTCGGTAAACGTCCCCGATCCTCAAACTGGCAAATTCAGCGTCTGTTGGCAAGCTGGGGTCTGTGCCAGACGTAGGGAAAAAACTCAATCCCGATACTACAGCGGTTCCGTTAGTTTGTGTAGAACCTGCCATTGGCCCCGGATTGTCCAGTTGGTTGAAGTACAGACGCAACAAACTCAACAGTTGGTTCATGTAAACAGGGTCGTACTCCTGTGGGGGGCTAGGTAGCCGGGGAGCTACTACGTTCTTTTGTGCCATCAGCGCCTCCCGTCTTGACGTATATCAATTCTTGGAGCGCCTAGCTGCCACTGTGTGCCAAGGGTGTTTGAACTGATCTTCATAGCCATTTGCCGTGCCCGGACTCGGATGTTTAACTGCCCGTTGTAGGTGTCTAGGTCAATGGGGTAAGTCTGGGTGGCTGTGACTACGCCCTCTGCGCTGCTGCTGTCGCCGCCAACTGACTTAGGACTGTTGTAGCCAGAGCCTGAGTTCTGTAGCGGCAGAAGCTGCATGGTCAAGCTAGGCGTTGCCCCGGCAGTTGAACCATTGAAGGTTAGGTCTGGCAACATCCTCCAGACAAACGCAAAGTTGTGCCCATCGCCAATGTCAAACTGGGATGAGGTAATGAATGCATTGATTGGAACAGCGGTTGCGGCTGTGCCGTCATCAACACCCAGTTCATGCTGGACAAGGTTATTGCTGTAGGTAGCTGCAACCGGATAGTCTTGAAGGCCGCTGTCCAGCCATGCGGTACGGGCCATAGAGCCGTAGTACCAGACATTCTCTACATAGTTGAAGACCACATAGCTGTCGTTGGTCGTCGAGCCACCACTGGGGTAAAACCACCATACCTCATTAAACCCTTCATTGGTAGCTGCGTAGACCTGCTCAAACTGTGTTCTCTCAATGTCGTTGTAGACATACCTGAGTAGGTCACAGTTGAGGGTCTGTAGCCGTCCATCGTACTTGTAAAACTTGTCTACGCCCATCCAGTAAATAACCCCCGCTGCCAAAGCCACCGAATTGGGGCCAGCAACAGATGTGTTGTCAGCAATCAGTTGTGACCCCCAAACATAGGGTGGGCCAAGGTACTGGAGCGAATACAAAGCCACATCCGTAAACACTACTATCTCTTGCTTGCTCTGAATAGCCGTCACGATGGTAGAGCCGTGAGACAACGTAATACTACCTGACTGATTGGTAATTGACGGTGACCACTCCGTAACACTTTCTTGATCAGACCAGCGTATTAGAAGTGGATCGGCTACCGTTGATCCAATGTCATTGGTTCCAAAGCAAAGCACAAAGCGGCTGGCGTCAGAAACAAGAAAAAAGATTTGGGACAGCGGAACACTGCTTGCCCCATTTAACTGTGATACCAGTACACCCCGTGCAGATATCTTGTGTGTTCCAGACTGACTGCCTGTAGTGGTTATAAGCGCCCCGGTGGGGGTTGCCGATAAGTTGAACGTGGTAGATGACACAAAACGGGTGTAGTAGGTTGTGCCCACCAGCAGACCTGTTGGCAGTGCGCCAGAAGTTTCAAGGACAATGGCTGTTTTATCTGGAAGGTTTATAGTGGTTGAGACAAGGCAGGGGTTGGCAATTGTCATTGTGACTGTAGGTGCTTGGAAGCCAATAGTGGCGTCCCAGTAATACAGCGGCCCCCCCCTTGTGCCATAAATCAAATCTTCACCAAAGTTAAATTGATTCCATAGCCGCATAGCTTCCGTAGAAGACGCGCTAGCCCCCCAAACACCAGAACTCCAAGCTCCTGCACCCCAGCCTACTTGCGGTGCAGCAAAAGATGGCCCTGTATTAATTTGATACACGGCATAAACCGTTCCACCTCCTGAAGCTGTGGACGTTGCCGCAGATGAGGCGGTAATGGTATAACCAGCCAATATCTGGTACTCCCCGGCTATGGTCAGCCCCCCAACGGCGGTAGCGCCTGTAAACGTCACAAAATCATTGACGCCGTAGCCGCCACCAGCATCAGTAACTGTAACTGTAGTAGACCCACTGACAGTGGCAAACGGGTTGGTTAGTGTGTGGACAGTCTGTGTAGGGGTGATGTCGTAGTACGCACCACCGTTAAGGATGTAAAACTTGAGGTTTGTTCCAACTCCAAGGAGGTTTTGGAAACCAAGGGTAACCCAGTTCCACAAGGATCGGCAGACACCCAAGAACGTGTTGGCAGAGATGCGTACCCAACCGCCTATCTTTTCAGGCGTACCTTGCCGAAACCGGACGTTATCCGACTCATAGTAGCCGCCTTCATTGGTGTATCTGGTGTTCTCCCTGTTTACACCCGGCTTGAGTTGAATTTTCTGTAGTGGCATTTTCCATCCTAAGACAGGAACAGGGCACGTTCGTCATTGCGGCGCTTGACTAGACCCGGTAGGATTTTACCCCCGCCCCTCGTAAACTTCAAGAACTCATCTGCCGCTTCTTCAATTTCTCCACGAAGAACCTTCTGACGGAGGGTGCTTCGCTGTACGCCCCCCAAACCCAAATTAAAAGCAAAGCTGACAAGAGCATCATTTTGACCTTGGGTAAGCACCATATGAAAAAGTCGGGCGACCCCAACTTCAAATCGGATGAGATCAGCACTAAGGGTTCCATCTACCTCATCCTTTGAAAAAGCCCGACTATCCTCTGGCGCAAGCGGGTAAGCGTCTCTTTGATCCAGTGGTAAACGTCCTTGATCTGGGTATAAAACATGGCCTACTCCTACAGTCCAGAGCCGCGCTGGGCAACGGTACGGCTTAAACCTCACGCCTTCATGGTGCTTGATCATCTCCTTGCACCGCTGAGAGACTTTCAATCCTTGCCACCTTTAAACGCCCGTCCACCGAAATGGAAGCTGATGATGCTGGCAAAGATGATTTGTGTGTCGTCGTCCCAAAGTTTTTGAATCAAAACGTCAAATGCAATATCCCGCTGCCAAGCGTAGACAAACCCACCGATCTCAACAAACGCAAACAGTCCAAAGAAGCCGTAGGTCAGTATCGGGCGCACACCGGAGCGCAGGTTGATCATCCACTGGCTGGCCCCTTGCCCGATGGCTATGTCGTGCGCGTACAGTGCAGCCCGTTCGGATGCCTCTGCTTCTATGGCCTGACCCTCTACTTTGATCTCCTCTACCCGCTGCTGGGCCTCAAACCCGGCCTTGCGTAGTTCCAACTCACGCTCAATCTGAAGTTGAGCCATCGCCATCTCATGCTTCTTGTCGGCACGATCTTGGAAAAAGCCAAGCAGCTTTGGTAGGCCACCAGCAAGGAAAGAGATTAGGGTTGAGAGTAGGGTTAGCATTTCTTTTCTTCCTCATGGGACAGTTTGACGCCAGCAAGTAAGCCAATGAAGCCGCCGACAATGGTCTGAAACGCAGGGCCAACAAGCTCAAAAATCTTGTTGTTGTCCACCTTCTCGTCAAACAGTCCCATTAGCATTACACCCGACATTGACAGGACAACAATACACAATGTCATGCTAACCATCAGAGTTACAGCAAAAGTAAGTTTGGCTCTCATTTTTTATTCCACATTTCGAATAAAGTCTTGATCTTCTCTTCCAACACCGCCACCCGCAAGTCGAGCTTTGCCAACACGATGATCAGCGTGATGATTGCCAGCAGGATGGGCCATGCCTTAGACAGCAATTCAAAGAAATCCACATCACAGCCCTAGTACTTTCGCAACAAACTGGGCAGCAGCCCCCGGGCCGAAAAGCACTGCAACGATTACAATGTACAGCAGGTACTCAATCTTTGTCATCCGCTTTGAGCCATTGGCAAAACTCTTCTGGATGCCCTCATAGCGTTCAGCGCAGATGGCCTCATGCGTAGCCAGCTTGGCCTCAGTCTCGCTGATCATTTTCTCGCTCATGGCGCGTCAGGCCAAGTGACTGTCCACGGGAACCCAGCCTGTGCAGTTACATCCCGCAGTGCTTGACGGTAAACGGCCCATGCAGTCTTGTCAGCAGTAGCGTCAGTGATCTGCGTCCAATCGCTGTCTTTTAGCTTGTCGTTGCGCTGTTCCCGAACGGCAGATGCTGCGCTGTCAAAGCGTTGCGTTACCTCTTCAGTTGTCATCTCCCGCACCCGCCACACTTGTGTCCAACGCTGGTCTTCATTGCTAAAGACGGGCGGGTCTTCCTCCAGCACCTGAGTGTCAGACAAAACAGGTTGCGTAGAGAAGTACACCCGCATCGCACCATACTCAGCCATTGTTTCGTCGCTGACCGTGCTTGGAAAGCTGGTATTGAGATTGGCGCGTTGTATCTCGTACAGGCTGTACGGATACTTCTTGACCGCACCGTTTTCAATGAGTGCAAACATAAATCACCCCACTTGCTTCTTTATGACAGCTAACATGATCTTGGCTTTTTTCTGCTCAAGTTTTTCAGACGCATACAACGTGTGCAATTGCTCAGTGAATGCCGCCAGTTCAAGCCGCTCATCGGGCGGCATTTTGCTGATTTCTTCAAATGCCAGCGTGTAGTTGTCAATGTTGATCTGGTAGTGCATGACCTCTGCCTCACGGGCGGTGAGTGATGATGCGAGAATTTCTTCTCGGGTTTGTGGTTTGATTTCAGTTTTAGCTTCCATGATTTTCCTTTGAATTAAGTAGTGCTTTGTGTGAAGGCTATGGAGTGTCCAGTACTTGCAGGCAATGTAGTTGGATCAGAAAATTTAGCACCAAAACCGCTGCCAGACCAAGGGTAAGCTGAAATAAACGGTGTTGTAGCGTGAGCTACTGCAACGGTTAATCCATCAGAACTAAAAGCTACACCATTACCAATGCCCGCAGGAAGAGTTGAAGGGTTGCTATATTTAGTTCCGAACCCCGACCCAGACCATGGATAAGCTGTGACAAATGGCGAAACAGAATGAGATATTGCAATAGCAGAACCATCAGGTCTAAAAGCTACACCGAATCCAGTACCGGGAGGCAACGTAGCGGGGTTAGAATATTTAGTTCCAAATCCAGAACCACTCCAAGGGTATGCTGATACCCACGGGGTATTATTATGCGCGACGGCAATTGCTAAACTATCAGGACTAAAAGCTACACCTTGCCCATTACCTGTAGGCAATGTTGCTGGATTGGCATATTTAGTTCCAAACCCGCTTCCTGACCAAGGATAAACTTGAATAATTGGGTTATTGGTCTGGTTTGATACAGCTATATTTAAACCATCAGGGCTAAATGCTACACCTAGTCCATCATTAGGTGGTAACGTAGCTGGATCAGAATATTTAGTTCCAAAACCAGAACCAGACCAAGGATATGCTGAGACAAAAGGGCTTGTGCCGTGTCCTACAGCTATATTTAAACTATCAGGACTAAAGGCTACACTACGCCCAGTATCAGGAGGCAATGTGGCTGGGTTAGTATATTTAGTACCAAATCCCGAACCAGACCAAGGGTAGGCTGATATAAATGGGGTTGTAGAGTGAGCTACAGCGATTGCAGAACCATTAGGACTGAAGGCTATACCAAATCCACTGTTAGTAGGTAACGTAGCTGGATCAGAATATTTAGTTCCAAAACCTAACGCGCTGTTCCAAGGGTATGCAGATACAAATGGGGTTGTAGCGTGGCCTACAGCCACAAACTGCGGGTACTTCACATCGCCAACTGTGCCCCATGCACAAGATGATGCATTAGCTGTTAGCAATGATGTTGGATTTGAATATTTAGTTCCAAATCCACTGCCAGACCAAGCATAAGCTGCTATATATGGGCTACTATTATGAGCTACTGCTAAATTTAAACCATCAGCACTGAAGGCTACGCCTTGTCCAGTACCGGCAGGCAACGTAGCTGGATTAGTATATTTAGTCCCAAAACCACTGCCAGACCAAGGGTAGGTTGAAACAAACGGGCTTGTGCCATGACCTACAGCTATTGCAGAATTATCAGGGTTAAAGGCTACAGAAAATCCACTACCCGTAAGCACAGTGCCGGGATCAGAGTATTTAGTACCAAAGCTAGAACCACTCCAAGGATACGCTGAGACAAATGGTGCAAGGTCGTGAGCTATAGCTATTGCGGAACCGTCAGGGCTAAAAGCTACACCGGCTCCAGTACCAGTAGGCAAAGTAGCTGGGTTTGAATACCTAGTACCAAAGCCACTACCAGACCAAGGATAAACGGAGATGTACGGTGATGTACTTTGAGCTACGGCTATTGCAGAACTACTAGGACTAAAGGCTACGCCGTCTCCACCGCCTACGGGTAGTGTAGCTGGATTAGCATACTTAGTACCAAACCCACTACCACTCCAAGGATAGGCTGAAATAAATGGAGTTGTAGCGTGACCTACAGCAATATTAGCCCCATCAGGACTAAAAGCTACGCCTTGTCCAGTATCAGTAGGCAAAGTAGCTGGGTTAGTATATTTAGTACCAAACCCGCTACCCGACCAAGGATAGGCTGAGACGAAAGGTGTTGTAGTGTGCGCTATCGCTATTGCGGAATTGTCAGGACTGAAGGCCACACCGTTTCCAACACCCGTTGGTAACGTAGCTGGGTTACTGTAAGTACCTCTAAACCCGCTTGTGCCCCATGAATACACAACAATGTAGGGTGAAGCATTAAAACCTACCGCCAATACTTTAGGCGCTGTTGAACTACTCTGTGTGCCGTTGCTTGAGAACATAACGGCCTTTAGACGGTGTAGTTCTGACCAGCCACTGACCCGAGCCAGCTTGTACCACTGATAGCTGTAAACACAAACTTGTCACCACGCAATGCAGTTGCGGTAAGCGTTGGTGCAATTGCGCCGGGCCAGTCAACCGTGGCAGGCCAAGTGACTGTGCGAGAACCTGTTGCGTCTTGCAAGTGAACTAAGGTAAAACTTTTACCCGCTACTGGCGTTGGGAATGTATATACACAATTACCTGTCAGCGTGATGATCTGCACTGTGCCGTTAGCTAAGTCTAGCGTGATGGCTGTTGAACTGTTAGCTGAAAACGGCGTCTCAACGTAGTTGGTTATTGTTGGGAGTGTAAGAGTTGGGGAGCTTGACAGCACTACAGAGCCAGTGCCTGTTGACGTTACAACACCTGTACCGCCAGATGCCACAGGCAGCGCAGCGCCCAGAGTCAAAGCAGCAAAGTAGTTCTGGGCAACGATGATGTCTGTGCCGTTGCTGACTAGGGCTATTTTTGCTGCGGCTGGAATGGATACTCCAGTCTGGCCTGTGACTTTAAATGTAATAGCAGACACAGTGTTGTTGAAAACAAAGTACATCTTTGTTTTAGCTGTGGGGACGTTTACCGTACCGCCACCTGTACCGTTAAGCTGGATGTAGATGCTCCGGGCTACTCCCGTTGTGCCATCAGGAATGGTCAGCGTGTCTGAGCCTCCAGTAGCAGTAAAAGCCTGATACCCCAACGCTTCGTCAAGCATGTTGGTGATGTTGGAATTAACAACTGTGCCCCAAGTGCCTGACAACTCCCCTGTAGCAGGTAAGGCTAAAGCCAAATTTGAAGTGTATGACGTTGCCATTATTTTCTACCCTTTAAGACCAGTTGCCAACCGTTACGTTAGTAGTGCTGTTTGTTGGGCTAACTGCGTTAATTTTAAAGTAGGAGCCAACACCAACGACAGGGGCCGCAGCTATCGTAACTGACACTTGCGGGATAACCGTGCCCGTTACAGTCACATTAATAATGCCAGAAATAAAAGCATAGCCCACCGTATTAACAGAGGCAGTTGCTAACGTAGTGTTGGCTGCTGTGCTAAATGTTGCTTGAGTTGCTGTAGCAGTCGCTAAAGTCGCCGTTCCTTTTTGAGCCTCAGACCGCCACTGTTGTGTAAACGTTGCTGTTCCACCCAATGCAAAACCAAACGATCCAGAGGTTGCGCTCATGGAAGATAGGCTGTAAAAACACTCAAAAAAGTATGTTCCAACAGGCAAAGTTACTGCCCCGTTGGTCGTGTTATTAAATATTTTTTGCGCCGCTGTTTGGCTTGCTAACGTACTATTTGCAGTATTAAGCACTAACGATTGTTGGGCAACAATCGTGGTTCTAGTAGACGCAGCAACATCGGCATAAAACACCGTGCCATCGTACTCAACTACACCAGCTTCTGCCGTTGTAAGATTTGTTCCGGCAGTAAACTTTAATGGGGCTGTGCTGGCGGTAGCTGTACCAGCTTTGAGCATAAGAACAGCAGTTGGTGTAACGCCAACTCCAACACGCTGGGCGTTATCAATAGTTACAGCCGTTGTAGCTGTTGCGGCTCCGTCTGCGGTTGTCTTAAACAACAACCGACCGGGCATATCAGAAGTGCCGGGAGTTCCATCAACCTCCGCAACAATAGACGCCGCAGGGATAAACGTAGTGCCGTCAGCACCAGAAAATACAATCTGACCAATTTGGTCGCTAGACTGGACAATCGTGTTGGTTCCAAGTGCCGCGCTTCTGGATTTCAAGAAGAAATAGCTTGCGGGTGTAGTGTCTGCGCTATAAATACCAGATGCAATTGTGCTTAACGAGGACGTTACACCAAGCACTTCAAGTTTAGGGTTAACCGCTCCACCCGCATTGATAGTGCTTGTGTATCCAACAACAACACTACCGTTGGCGGTAACGACAAATGGCGATCCATCGGGGTTGCTGGCATCTTCAACTACAAACGCATTACCGGCCCCATCCTGTGTAATTCGCAACGCATCAAAAGCTGAATTAGCAGTTACAACAGTGCCCTGCGTTATGTTGTCTGTTAAAGTCCCGCCGGTTATTGTCGGGGACGTTAGCGTGTAGTTAACAAGTGGATTAGGCGCTGGGACAACAGATGAGCTACCACCTAATGCAATAGTTACGCCATTGATGGTGATTGTGCTGTTTGCAAGCAAAGAGTTGGGTACGGTAGCACTATTTGATGCCGCTACACTAGTTCCATTGACATAAACCGCCCGTTCTGCTGGCTGGGTAAGAACTACGTTCTTTGTGCCTGACACAAAGTCAACCAAAGAGCCGCTGTTTGATGACGCTAAAACCGTGGTACGCTGGATTATGTTGGAAGCAGATACGTATGTTCCAATGCCAACTTCCCATTGATTGCCACCGATCATTGCATAGAACGTGGTGTCCGTGTTACTCAGTACAGAAGAAAATGGGATAAAGCCAGCTACAGCGCCGCCAAGAACAATGTTGCCAGTGCCAACTGTTGCCGTTGTTTCCCTTACTCTATCCCCAAGTTTGAGTGCCATAGTATTCTCGTTAATTTGTGGGAATTAAAGTCCACGGATCATAAACAACCCCGTCAGCAAAAGAACCTTCAGCGTAAGCAAAATTTGCAAACGGGTTAAAGTCATAGTTACTACTGGCGGCTTCAGTTGTTATTACACCCCAATTTGATGCCTGTGATGTGTCAATAAGACCCCAATCCGAATAAATAATTCCGTCAGCAAAGCAACCTTCCGCATAAGCAAAATTTGCAAACGGGTTGAAGTCATAAGACGTTGAGGCTGTCGTTGTGTTAATCGGAGTCCAAGTAGCCATATCATGGTAGCCGTATCAATGAGGTGGTGGACGAGTTGGCAGGCATCACAACGGTGAACGATGAGGTGGTGGTTTTGTCAGCACCAAAGTCCAATACTGCCACCGATTTATTGCTCTTGGTTAGATTGTAGATCAGCGCACCCCTTGCTGTAAACGCACCTGTTGTCCAGACCACATTGCTGAAGTTTACAAACGCCGTGGTGTCTGTGACACTGACCGAGATGCCCGTCATCACCTGACCCGTAGCGGTGTAGCCAGTGCCTGAAATCTCCCCGGTCGCTGTGTAAACGGTGGTAGCTGCCCCTATATCGGCATTGGCTGTGTACAGCGCCATATAGAAGGTGTCTGTGGAGAAGTCATGCACCCCCTGAAGCAGTTGCTGCTTAAAGGATGTGGTCAGGGTCTGGGCAATGCTCATGTTACTGGAATCCTAGCTTGCCCACTGCGGTATGCGTCCTGACGCTCAAGGCCGTCACCCAGACGTTTAAGTTGCACCAGCGCCTCACCAAACTTAGTGTTGTACAACAGAACCATGTCCTGCTCACCCTTCATGTAGGTGTAGGCTTCAACCAGTGTCCCATACAAAAGCACGGGGTCATAGTTATCGCCCAACCAAGTACTACCGGCAGAGGTAATCGACTCTGGGTAGTAGTAGTAATGAAGCTCCATACTGTAGGCAGCGTCTGGAGTTGGGCCAATGATAAAGGACAGTTCTACTGTGATAACACTGGACACAACTGCTGGGCCAAACAGCGCGTAGTACTTGGGTGATCCGGTGGATGTTGGCTTGGGATACGCTTCCCTGATGAAGTTCACATCCTTATTCAGCAGGTACGTATACGCGCCCGTAGTTGGGTTTATTGCTGCTAAAGAGTAAGAAGAAAGGTAATCATCAGGACAAGCCAAATACTTATTGCTCGCCGTTGTGACGCCCGTTACATTCTTGCGTAAGGCTGGGATCTGTACAGCGTTGTATATACGTTTCTCTGCCTGTGTGATGAACAGGTTCATGTCCACCGTAGGGAAGGTGTTCTCCGTGTACGAAGAAACGGCAGAAACAAGGCTCGAATAATTGATTTAAACCACCATTTCCAAACTGTACTTGTGTAACAGCTTGCCTTTCTGCTTTACAGCGTTAGCTACACTTGTACGTAAAGTGCCAAAATACTCGGCTGCATATTTTCCACAAAGAAATGTGGTTTGTATTTCAGGGCAGTATAACGGTTTCCACTTTGCTCGTGCTGTTTTTTCTACAGCTTGCCGAGACATGACTCTGCCTGTTAAGGAAGCAACCAGCTTAGCGTGAACTTCAGGTTTGCCAAACGCAACTTTTAGTCCATCAATACGTTTTTGACGAATAATTGGGTTTTGCCAAGAAGCCTTTATTGTTGCGCTTTTATTGGCAACAGGCCGTTCTTTTTTTACGTGCCCCGCCCAACGTCTTTCAGGGCCTTTGTGTGCTTGCAGCGCTTTACCACGCAGAATAGATTCTGGAGTTTGTGCCGCAATCTTAATGCTGGCAACAGTCTTTTTTCTCCATTCCGGGTTTGCCCATCGAGCCTTAGCCGTTTTTGACCGGCTTGCTTTTGTTTGTTCTGATACCACTATTGGGCGAAGCCCTTTGCCACCCCGAGAAGCGTTGTACTCTGGGCTTAACGCTGCAATCAAAGATATCTCAGCAGCATTTAGTGCGTCTGCGTCAAAAGCTATAAACAGTTCGTCGACTTTAAACGCATCCTTTCCTGCGGCAAATAACGCTATTTGAAACTTAGCTTTTCTTGATTTGCTGCAAGCAGCGGTTCTCCAGTGCGCGTCCCATCTTTTTTGCACAATCTGGCGCGTTTGCCCCACATACTGCGCTCCAGTATGTTTATTTGTTACAACGTAGACGGAACCGTGCCGAAGGTTCATGCCATTGGGCCTCTAGACATCAAGCCTTTAGTGGCTGCACCTGTTCCACGCATTTTGATGCCAGTTGTCTTTACACCGGGTTGCTCTTGGTTAGTGATGCGTCCAATCGAAGCACGGGCATTGTTCAACATGCTCATGTCTTTGCCCTTGCCGGGGTTGGCCTCGACCGTCACGGACTTGCCAGACATGGTGTGCGGCTTGGCGTAGGCCGCTGCTTGTTTGTTGTTAATCATCTTAACCTCCACGACCAGATTTCTGGTTCATCACTTTAGCCATACCACGACCGTACTTCATCATGTCCATGTCGGTCTTGCCACCTTTGGCAAACTTGGTCATGGGTTTGCCGGGATGCATAGACTTCTCATGCTTATGAACGGCCCCTGCCATCATCTTCTTATCCTGCTTCATGTCTGCCTTGTCCATATCAACTCCTAAGTTACTGTAACTGAACCAAGTTCCAATTCTGCCACCAAATAGTTGGGTGTCAGCCCGTCATCGTTTGCCCTAGACCCGCCTACGGGGTTCCAGTTCCACTGAAATATTCTGCTTCCTTCGCCCGGATACCCGTCTACCAACAGGCCAGAAACTACGTAGCTCAAGTCCCTGCGCGGCTCCCGCACGGCTTGCGGGTCATCTACCGGGTACATCCCCAACTGCAACTGCGGTTGATCCGGTGTCCAGCAGGTTGGGCACACCAGCAAATTGTACGTTTTAGTCTTGACAACTTCCTTCTTCAGTTCCTTCAGCTTGTAACGGAAACCACAACGATCACACTCCGCTATCGCATTCTTACCTGATGCAAACCTATTGCCCATGATTACATAAACATTTGTCTAGGTACAAATCGTACGGCGGCTTTTTCTCGATCTTCATCCTGCGCTAACTGCCAAGCGTTATCATACTGCTCTTTCAGCACTTGTAAACGCTCCATGCCGTTGGGCAACTTGAGCGCCAAGTAGTAGGCCAACCCTGCTGCTACGCAAGGTATAAACCTAAACGGCACATCCATCGTGTCAGAGCCATCCCCAGCGTTTTGATTCCTACGCAGCCGCCAGTACACGAAGGTGTAGGTCTGAGAGCCATCAGGAGTGGGCCAGACGGTGATTGCCGGGGGGTTTGATACATACACCGCTGTGGTGCTTGTATGCGTTGCTGCGGTGGTGTTAGCCTGTCCTCTGGCGCAATCTGTCAGGACATTGCCCACAATGTAGCCGTAGTAGATGATCTCGCTGTCCACCTTGATGTACCCGGCAGCAGCTAGTCCTATGACTGAACTCAGGGTGATGGTGGTGGCTGTGGCAGTGACTGCTCCGTTCAAGGTCAGTGTTGTGGCTGATGTCTGCCCTGAGTTGCGCTGCACCATGACCTGAATGGGTCTGGCTTGGGTTAGCTTGTTGGGTAACGTAGCATACGTACTGACGCTGATGCGGGTGATAGTCAGGTCTGCTTGGTTGGATGTTGAGTTGGCGCTTGTACGGATGACATGCTCAAGCAAGTCCACGGTATCCACCGGAAGTGCATAAGTATTTAAGCCTTGAGTCAGGGTGAACGATCCCTGCTCAATCGTCCACATGTTGATGCCCCGGTTGGCCCAATCCGCAAACATGATGTTCAGGGAACGCCGTGCAGTACGCATGTCATA
>Ga0209087_1000875_pt1 | contig 18439 bp, 37 predicted proteins | sample S_130805_EF_Meta_FD_187321 | JGI IMG/M metagenome (GOLD analysis project Ga0209087, IMG submission 187321) | Freshwater microbial communities from Lake Simoncouche, Canada to study carbon cycling - S_130805_EF_MetaG (SPAdes) (version 2) | ecosystem: Environmental > Aquatic > Freshwater > Lake ... | reverse complement strand
AACAAGCCCGTCAACAAGGGTTTAATGAATTAGCATATCAGCGTAACGAACCTATTAACACGCTAAATGCGGTGCGTTCAGGTGCTCAAGTACAAAGTCCTACTTTTGTAAACCCTGCAATGCAAGCTAATACGGCTGGTGCTGATATTTTAGGTGCAACGCAAATGGGTTATAACGCCCAAATGGGTGCGGCTAACGCACAAAATGCCGCTAACAATGCAATGACACAAGGTTTATTTAGCCTTGGCGGTGCGGCTTTAATGTCGGATATTCGTACTAAAGAAAACATTGAGCCTATTGGTATAGCCAACAACGGCTTGACAATATATAAGTATGAATATAAACCTGAGTTTAAAGATCACGAATTAGCTGGATCAGGCGTTCATTACGGCTACATGGCTCAAGAAGTAGAGCAAGTATATCCTTACGCAGTCAAAACTTTAAATGACGGCTATAAAGTCGTAGATTACGGACTACTATGAATCCTTACATCCTACCCCAACAACCAATGCAAGATGTTAGTGGATTGCAACCCGTGTTTCAAAACTTTGGTCAGCAACAAGCCAATCAACAAGCCGCACTTGCACAGCAAAATCAATTGATGAACCAAGCTGGGCAAACTCAGGGCGGTGGTATAAACCCTATGGCTTTAGCTTCTATGTTGCGTAATAAAGACCCACAAAGTTTAGGAAACAAACTAGGTAATTACGCTAGTTCTATTCCCCAAATGATGCAATACGGTGCTGAAAATGTGTACGGTGGATTTGGTCAAGGTAAAGTGCCAACAACCAGCACAGGAATGGATTAATTATGGCTGATATTGGAACACTAAACCCCGAACAGATGTTGGAGCAACAAAAGATATTACGCCAGCAAAAAATGGCTGAAATGTTGATGCAACAAGGTATGCAACAGCCACAAGGACAAATGGTTAGTGGTCGCTATGTTGCCCCTAGCATATTTCAAAATCTAGCTGGTTTAGCCAATACTTATGTTGGTCAAAGAGGTATTAAAGAAGCCGAAGATGCCCAAATTAATTTAGCAAAGCAGTTAAGAGCAGATGAAATTTCTGCTATGGCTGATTTTAACCAACGAAAAGAAGCTGGAAAAGTTGATTATGCAAATCTTTATGCAAATCCAAAAGCATCTGCCGCACAAAGACAATTTGCCTTTACTAAGATGAATGAAGGCCCAATAAAAGTAGGTGTAGAAGATACTTTAATTGACCCAATTACTATGAAGCCTGTATTTACTGGGGCAGGTAAACCCCGTGCTCCATTGCAAATTGATACTGGTACAGCCATTGAATTGCGTGATCCAAACAATCCAACTGTAGTATTGCAAAGAATTCCTAAATCTATGAGCCCTGCTGATGCCGCTAGATTGGCTGATGAAGGAATTACTGGTTATGGTGGCGGTGGTGGTCAACCTATGGTTCGCACAGGTGTACCTATGGGTCAGCCTCAAGGTCAACCTCAAGGTCAACCAGCTTTTGCTTCAAGCACAATCCCAGCATACCAACCTGACCCAATGCTAAGTCCTAAACAAAATAGAGAATTAGCACTTGAATTTAGCAAAAAACAACAAGGTAATGTTGTTAATGCTAAAGACAGTTTTGAGTTAATGAAAGAAGCAGGAAAGATTTTGGCTTCTAACGCACCAAGTTCAGGATTTTTATCTAATGTAGTTACAACTACTGGCGAAGCATTTAATTTGCCTTTTGGTGCTAGAAAACAAGAATCAGAAGCAGATGCACAATTAAAAATGCTTTCAGGTGCTTTGACTATGAAGCAACCAAGATTTGAAGGCCCACAAGGTGTTCTTGATGTTATTTTGTATCAAAAATTAGCTGGTGATCTAGGAAACACAAACATTCCTAATGAATCTCGCCTTGCAACTATGAAACAAATGGTTAATTTACAGAAAAAATATTACCCTAATGGTGATTGGGATACCATTGATACTCAACTTAAAGACACAGGTAAAGTTTCATTAGGCCCTAAAAAAGAAGTTGATTTCAATAGCTTACCTACAGGAAGAAGATAAGCATGGATGTAAGGATGCCCGATGGCGTTTTAGTCAAAAATGTACCTGATAATGTAACTCAGGCAGATTTGTTGGCTAGGTATCAACTATCGCAATCTCCTAATGCTGGGAATGTCATTAATACTGATGTTCCTACTGTTGTAGGATCACGCCCTAATGCGGTCAATCTACAGCCACAAGCTAGACCAGTAACAATGATGGATCGGGTAAAAGCCTTGTACGAAGTGCCTACGGCTATTGCTGGAGCAATGGTTACTGAGCCATTAGCACAAGCCTACGGCATAGCTAGAAGTATTCCTGAAGCAATCCAAACAGGTCAAGCCCCTGCACAAATAGGTCAAAAGTACGCACAGCAAGCAAGCCAAGCAATGCAATACCAACCTACTTCTCCTGTATCTCAAGAAGCATTGGGGGCTGTTGGTGAAGCGTTGACTGCGGCTAAGATCCCTGCTTTTACCCCTGTAATTGGCAAGATTCCATCTGCTATGCAAGCGGCAGGTGCAATACGCCCAATGATTCAAGAATCCGTGATTCCTGCTGGTAGAAGAATGGCTGGGGCATTACGCAATGAAGGTCAGATGATCCAAGAAACAATCCAGCCTGTTACAAGCACAATAGCTGGTGCAGTTCAACCCGTTACATCAAGAATTGCAGGTGCTTTGCGTAGAGAACCAACAATGGCTGGAGTAGGTGCGGCAGAAGTTCCTGAAGCTAGAACCCGTTTTGAACGGGCTCAAAACTTGCCTGTACCTATTACTTTAAGTAAAGGTGAAGCTACTAAAGATTTTGGTCAGCAAGCATTTGAAATTGAAACTGCTAAAAACTTTCCTGATACTGCTGGTAAAGCATTAATTGAAGGTAAAGCCAATAGAAATGATGCCATTTTAAAGAACTTTGATGCTTTTGTAGATGCCAACAATAAAGAATTTTTCTCTTTGCGTAAGGTTGGCAAAGTGGTTGATGATGTTCTTACAAAGAGTTATGACAAAGATGCTGGTTTAGTTAGAAAGGCTTACGAAAAAGCAAGAGCCGAAGGTGCAATGCAAGATCCAATTGATTATTCACTTCTTACAGCCCACATTGAAAAACAAGCCCCTACAGTTAGAGCAAAATTATCTCCAATACTTAATGTAGTTGATGAAGAAATTGCTAGAAATGATCCAAATAAAACTGGTGTTATGCCAATCAATGCCTTAGAAGATATTTACAAAGTTATTAACGAAAATTACGATTTTAACGCTCCAAAACATTTTATTGAAATGAAGCAAATCATTAATAAAATGACAGAAAACAAGGGTGGCGAAGCCTATACAGAAGCTAAAAAACTTAGAACAAAACTTGCTAACAAGTACGAAAATTCAAGCTATGTAGATAAGTTGCTTAATACCAAAAAAGGTTACAACAAAGACCGCATGATTGCCTTAGAAGATGTCTTTAAACATAGCATTTTAGATGGCTCATTAGATGATGTTAAAGCTATTGGATATGTATTAAAAACAAGCGGTGAAGATGGAGCAAAAGCCTTAAATGAGTTAAAAGGTCAAACCATTCAATACATGAAAGATGAAGTTACTAAATCTACTAAAAATGATATTAAAGGTAATCCAATCGTATCTCCAGCTAGGTTTAAAGCCATTGTCAAAGAATTAGATGATGACGAAAAGTTAGATTATTTGTTTGGTAAACAAGGTGCTCAAAAAATTAGAGATTTGTTAGATACCACTTTAGATATTCACACTAATGTTGACGGATCAGCAAACTACTCTAACAGCAGTAGTGCCATTATTCGTGGTCTAGACTTGCTTGGTAAATTCCCTATTCCTAAAGCGTTAGGTGCAAAAACGGTTGCTGAAATGGCAAAAAGTAGAGAATTAAAGAAAAAAGTTGAAGAATCATTAAACTATACGCCTGAAGGTATGGCAGACGCATTGAGGAAAACAAAATGAGTAGAAACGGATCGGGTACTTACACCCTACCTGCTGGTAACCCAGTAGTAACTGGCACAACTATATCTAGCACATGGGCTAATAACACTCTTACAGATATTGCTACTGCCCTTACAGGCTCATTAGCCGCAGACGGACAAACTACGGCTACTGGCAACCTTAAAATGGGTGCTAACCGCATTACTGGTTTAGCCGATGGAATAGCGTCTACAGACGGGGCTACAGTTAGTCAATTAACTGCGGCTGGTGCTACTTATCTTTTAAAAGCTAGTAATCTTTCAGATGTGGCTAATGCTACTACATCACGCACTAATTTAACTGCCGCCAAATCAGGTGCTAACAGCGATATTACTTCTTTAACTGGTTTAACTACTCCATTAACTGTTGCTCAAGGCGGTACAGGTGCGGCTACATTAACTGCAAACAATGTTCTTCTTGGTAACGGCACTTCTGCACCGCAAGTAGTTGCACCAAGCACAACAGGCAATGTATTGACTTCAAATGGCACTACTTGGGTTTCTTCTACCCCTTCTTCTGGTAAATTATTGCAAATAGTACAAGGCACAGTTGTTACAACATCAACATCAACCAGTTCTTCTACTTTTGTAACAACTGGAATTACAGCATCTATTACGCCTTCAAGTGCTAGTAGCAAAATTTTAGTGTTTGCAAATACTGCTTTAGATAACTCAGCAAGTGGTAGAAGTGGATTTTTTACAATTTATAGAAATTCTACTAATGTGGTAGATAGTGGTAGTACTTCAGGCAATGGATTTAATGGTGTTTTTGCTGATGCTTCAAGGATTCAAACAGCTTTGTCTATAACTTTTTTAGACGCACCGTCTACAACATCAGCAACTACTTACACAATTTATATAAGATCGGCAAGTGGTTCTATTGTTGCAAACCAATCTTGTAGTGGATATGTAACAGTTATGGAGATTGCGGCATGAGCTTAAATATATTTCAAGCATTACAAAAATTATATCCACAAGTTATTACTTTGCGTGGCGATGTAGCCTACGATGCAAATGAAAATGAAGTAACTTATGATTTACAAACCGTAACTGCACAAGCCCAAGCTGATGCACAAGCAGTCATTGATACAAAGGCTTCTGCATTAGCTAAACTAGCCGCACTTGGTCTAACCCAAGATGAAGTAAAAGCGTTGGTCGGCTAATATGTCTTTTGAAATTGACCCTGTAAAGTACGGACAACTTTGGGAAAAGGTTGACCAACTTACCGCCAAAGTAGACAAACTAGAAGATGGCATGGAAGAACTACTTGCTTTAGCTAACAAGGGTCGGGGTGGGTTTTGGGTTGGAATGATGGTTGTATCTGCCTTATCTACCTTCATTGGTTTTATTTCACACTACTTCACAAGTAAATGATCCTAGAAACCATTATTGGTGCTTTAGTCCCCGTAGGAATTGATGGGATTAAAAGCCTGATTGGAATGGTTACGGGCGGTGTAAAACCTATTTCTGTAGATGAGCAGATTAAATTAGATCAAAACGAAATAAACAAGCTACAAGCCATTGCCCAGCTAGATAACCCCTACGGTACACCTAGCCAATGGGTTATTGATCTGAGGGCATCTAGTCGTTATTTAGGGGCATTGTTTGTCATTGTCGTAGGTATCGGTACATTGTTTTCATCGGTTACCCCTGAAATTCAAAGAATTGGTATAGAGGCGGCCAACATTGCTTTTGGTTTCTTGTTTGGTACACGCATTATGGCCAACCTAAAAAAATGATAAACAGCCGAAGCCTTAATGACCTGATTCTTCCAGCAAAGGAGCGTGTAGAGCACTTCCTTAGTCTGTGCAAGGATGAGGGTATAGACCTGCTAGTAACATCAACTTATCGTGACAATGAATCCCAACAGGCTTTATACGAACAAGGTAGGACTACGGCAGGAAAGGTGGTTACCAATGCTAAAGCTGGTGATTCTTGGCATAACTGGCGTTGTGCTGTTGATGTTGTACCTTTGGTCAATGGCAAACCTAATTGGGATGGTTCTGACCCTGTATGGTCTAAGATCGGAGAATTAGGAGAACAAGCAGGATTGGAATGGGCTGGTAGATGGCGTTCATTCAAAGAATTAGCCCACTTCCAGTACACGGGTGGGCTAACCCTCACAGACCTTAAAGAAGGCAAGCAGATCGCCTAAAACGGGGCGTATTGGTTGTGATAGCTTGCCTTACGAACTCTAAACTGAAATAACTCCTCATGTTCAGGGTATTCCTTGGCAAACTTTCTAGCGTAATGGCTAATCCAGCCGTCATCTATCTTAAAGTCCCCAGTATTGCCAATGGCCGTTTCCCAGCGTACCCGATGGAATACGCACTTAGCTGAAAAGTATTGGCGTCTTGCCGCTACTTGCAATGAAAACTTTTTGAACATTTCCCAAATATCAGGATGCTGGGAATCATAAATTTCAAAGTTTTCTTTTGTCCATTTATTGTTCATTTTGTGCCTTTCTTAGTATTGCTCTAGCAAAACCAATAACATCACTATTATTTAAAACCATGTCAGACAGCTTCCATATTTCCTCATCTGTTAGTGTCTTAAACGCTGGCTTGTAGATGGTTGTGCCACATTGTAGGCAGATTGATTCATAGTTAGGAAACCTGTCTTTTGCTTTGGATACTGGATGGGTGTAGAGTGGTTCACCTTGACCAATTTCGTTATAAATCCATTCAGAATCTTCACCTATGTTTCCTACGCACAAATTTCTCCACGCTACTGGTTTCATATTACATACCCGTGCATTAAATAGTTAGTGCCAAAAATAATGACGCAGATCAAAATAGCTACTAAACCGCCTTGAATAAACTCTTTCATGCTGATCTCCTAGTGAAAAATCTTATAGCGTGGGTTACAGGTAACTTCTACGGGTACATCACTCATAGTGCCATTGATCCTACGCTTTGCCGTAATAACTACAGGGCGTGTACCAGCATCTTCACATTCTGTAATACCAAGAATAACTTGAGCACGGCTCATGTGAAAAGCCTGTTTATCAGTTTCTAAGCTGACATTGGGTGGTTCAAAAGAACTACAGGCGGCCAATGCAAACGGGGTAAGTAGTAGTAAATATTTCATCTGTCGTTCCGTTCTGACCAAGCCATTTGAGCCTGTTCGTTAAATTTATCAAAATTGAGTGCGTGGATCATTTCCCATACGCTTGTTTTAGTGTCGCAGGTGCAGACATCTTCAATCTCTATGCCGCCTACATGACCAACGCTAGGTTCGTCTTTATCTATATACCCGTAAACATCTAGGTAGGTGTTACCAACATACATCGAAAATAAATAGTTATTGCTCATTTCTATCTCACTTTTTTAAAAAGTAGCCCCCGTAGGGGCTGGTTAGTTATTATTTGGTAATTTTAAAATTGGGGTGCTTGAACAAATCAACTAAACGCAAGATTTCTTCAAACGATAAATCAGGGCAAATTTCTTTGATTTCGTTGTACATAGATTGTGTAATTGTCCAACCGTCTTTTGTAATGTATTCCATTTAATGCTCCTTTTTCTATTTCACTCCCCAATGGAGTAACTCCAGTTTAGTTAAGCTATCTTAACAATGCAAGGGTTATTTATCTAAGGAAAACCCTAAGTGCAAAAATACAACAATGAAAAGTGGGGTACTCGCTCCGTGATGCTTTCCCCCGTTCCCGTGAAGGAATTAAAGATTGTTCTTTACCTGATAAAAGCGTAATAAGTGTTGAAAGCATTCCCAGCCCTTTTGAAGCTGGGGTTCTTCTACTTCTACTAATTTTACTTGGTTAGTTGTGCCGTTGACAAATACTATTGCACACCGAGCGTTGGGCAAGCCTAGTCCTTCGCGATAAGCCGCTAGTTGCATTTCATGTTCAAAATATACATCAACTTTATCAAGGTCAGTATCTTTTGTTTTGAAGTCAACAATGAACCCTGTACCGTGCCCGTTGATTGGTTTGGCCATGAGGTCGCATTTGCCACCGTACCCTAGATGATGCCCAAAAGACTTCTCTGCAAGCCACGGCTGGCTTCCAAACGCACTTTTAAGCGTACTATCAATTGCATCAAGGTAAGCTGGCTTTTCGGGCATATACACTTGCTCAAAATAACCTTCAATGATGTTATGAATAGCCGTACCACGCTCTGCCGCTTCCCTACCAGTAGCCTTACTATCCTTCATTACCCTAGATAGCCAAACCCCTTCTTCTTCTCCTTCTAGGCGAGGAAGTGTAAGTGCGGCAAGGATAGCTTGTTCTTGCATCCATCGGAGCAATCCTTCACCTTTGCTGGCAACACCGATGATTGTAGTAACTGAGGGCAGTAAACCAAGTTTTCGTGCATCAGATACATTTGTTGCCCGTTCCTTGCCCGTAGACGATCCAATGACTGTATAGGCTGGACTGCCGTCTTTAGTATAGAAGTGACCACTTTTTTCTTCCTTTTCTTTAACTATCATTTTTTTCCCCAAAAATACAAATCTTGACTGTCAGAGTTTACTGAAATGCCAAAATGTTTAAAAATTGTGTAAAAGTCAAAATGGTCTACAAAGTCTTTTATTTCAAGGTTTTTGTAATAATTGTTGGTAAAAGGTGATGCGTCTGCGTTAGTGTCTGAAGTCCCATGCTTGGGTCTGCCAACCGTAGCACAAGTCATAATTACTAAGTCTTTAGACAACTCGCACATTTTGTCAAATGTTTTTATCCAATCAATGTCGTGTTCTAAACATTCACAAGAAATAACGGTGTCAAAAGACAAGTTAGGAAAAGGTAATTCATGGCCTTTACAAACCATGTCTACATCCTTACCTGCCCCAATGTCTACCCCTAAATATTCGCATCCTGTAAAAAACTCCCTTACAGACCCGTTAATGTTTAATGACCCTACTTCTAGGACTTTTTTGTTGGCAAAACTGTCAGGGAAAAAACCCCTAACAGATTGCACAAATGCCATTTGATTTGGATGGCTCATCAGAACGGAATATCGTCAAGTTTAGAATCTTCAGCTTTTGGCTCATCAGCTTCCCGTGCCTTTTGCCCACGCCACTCAGACGATTCCGTGATCTTTTCTTTGTAATACTTTGGCAGGGAATCGTACTTAGCTTGGTCAAACTCAGCTAACCAAAAATGCAAGGTAGGGTTGACACCTTCAGGCTGGGCGTTACGCAAGGCAGACGGTACAGGGCTAATACCGCTAATGTTGGCGTACTTACCATCTTCTGAATGGGTAATGTTGACCATGCAAAACTTACCTAATAAATTACGCAGGTCAAAGTTCTTGCGATCTTCTGCGGTCATCTTTTTGTTAGACCATGCTTCTAGATCTTGACGCAATCTAGCTTGATCCCCAAGACTGACTGTATAGCGTTTAGACACAATTAACGGCTTTTTATCGTCAGTTTGTAATGGCTGGTCTTGATCGTCATTACCATGCAATTCCCAAGTAAGCACTACTTTGTGCATGATCTTGGTTTCGCCAGCCCATTCGGTAGCTTGATGCCCTAGGTCAATGACCGAGTACAACCGAGCCATATGAAGGCCAGCAGGTGCTATTTTAAATTCTTTACTGTTATCTGAAATAATCATTTTTTGCTCCACATTGTTGGAAATGTATTTAAAGGGTTGCCAAAACAATTGCCGAAGTCATTGATGACATCACGCAATACAGGGTTTACATGGTTATTGCGTTTAGGTGCGACATATCCGCAACAATGGCGTAATAGGTCTACTTGACGATTGGTAAGAAGTACACCATCTTCCAAGTCTTTGAATACTTCATCCAGTTCAAACTGCATCTGAACTTGGTCTGCTAACTGCTGGTCATAATCACTCATTTTTAGTCTTTCTCACCCGTTTGGGTAGTTAACACGGCATATACCGTAATTAGATATTAAGCCAACTTAAAACATAAAGCAACAGTTTATTTGCAAATAGTTGTAAAAATGTTAAGATAGCTTATGGATAAAATTACCGCAACAGCAATGATTCGTCTTTTAGGTGGGCCAACAAGGGTATCCAAGATAGTCAATGTATCTGTTCCAGCCGTATCTATGTGGCAAAACGGGGACATTCCTTACGATAAGCTGGTGATCTTAGCCGCCACCCTAGAAAAAGAATCACATGGGCTAATTACCCGTAAAAACTTGTTTCCCAACAATTACAAGTTAATTTGGCCTGAACTTGAATAACATTACCCTTTGCTGTATTGATTCGGTACAGCCTGACAAGGCTAAAAAGGCAATGAACAGGTGCAAAGAATACTTTGATTTTGGCGGTGAAGTCTTTATAACTGACCCCCAAATCAATAGCCGCCAAGCGTATAGCAAATTTATTCTTCAAGAACTGCATAAACACATCCACACGGACTTTGTTTTAATAGTTCAATGGGATGGGTACATCATTAATCCTGACGCTTGGAATGACCAATTTTTAGAATATGACTATATTGGAGCAGTATGGCCTTGGCATCCAATGGGTAGACAGGTGGGCAATGGTGGCTTTAGCCTACGCTCAAGGGTGCTTTGCCAGCTAACAGCCAGCCCTAATTTTGTATATTCTGATGACAATGAAGATGACCAAATTTGCCATTTAAACAGGATATATTTAGAAAATCAAGGTATCAAGTTTGCCCCTGTAGAAATAGCCCGTTATTTCAGTTTTGAGCGTGAACTGTCTAATATCAAAACATTTGGCTTTCACGGGGATTTTAATTTTGAAAGACTTGGGTTATACTAATCAACATTGAGGACTGAAACACTCGATAAGATAGGGTTTTAGAAGTGACTTTGTGGGTTTAGGAAATAAGATAAGAGGTATTTCTTAAGCCGTTTCAGCATAAAGCCACTTTTAAAGCCCTTTTTTATTGTTCATTCCCATTCGTACTCCATACGATAACAAGCACCTAAATGGGTGGCGTGGAATAGAACATGGGCTGGTTTACACCTGACAGCAAGCCCCGTAGCCTTGAGTGGGGACTACACAAGATACAAGGACAATGGTGATAGACAACCTTGTAATCGAATGAACACTACCTTAGGGAGCATTAGTTCGGGACACATCCTGAATGGATGAAGGCTTATCACCTTTGGGCAACCTATGGCAAAAAAGCAACACATTAGGGAAAACACCTATAAAATAATACAAAAAACCCTTGACATGGTTAAGCTATCTTAAGAAACTACATATACCCAATGTCGGGTGAGATAGGAAACCAAAATGAAAACATTTAAATGGGTTGTAGAGTTTGAAGTAACAGAAAACTGGGTAGAAGATGGTTTTGATATTGACCAAGACCGTGCTACCGACATTATTGCCAATGCCTTACCTTTTGCACATGGTTCGGAGATTAAAGCGGTTGTATTAAAAGCCCCTGATGCTAAATTGATTCGCAAAACACAGGGTTACACAAATTAAATTAAAACCCCTACGGGGGTTTATTGGCATGATTGAAAATTTGATATTAATTTTTTCTGTTGGAATCTTTGCCATATTAGGCGTGGCAATGCTCTTTATGGCTTTGATCTTTTATTGGGTGAAATAATGACTTGGAACTTACGCTTGGTAAACATGAGTAATTCGTATGAGGATTACTTTGAAATTCGTGAAGTCTATTACGACAACATGGGAAAGCCGATTGGACACAGCAATGCGGCTATTGGTGGCGAGGATAGGCTAGAAGTAGACCGTTACATAGAACTAGCTAAACTTGCTTTGGATAAACCTATTTTAAAGTTTGCAGACAATGAAAATACAAGTAAAGATCATTAAAGAAAACGCTGATGGCTCTGCCAATGCTGAAGTTGATTTTGACAAAGAAGGACTTGAGTGCCTTGTCCAGCACGGGCTTATCAGTCTTATTACCCAAGGACTTGATGTTCACAAAGTTAAACCCGAAGGTGATGAAGCACTTATTCAACGGGCTAAAAACATCATCAAAGATTTTATTGAAAAAGACAAAAAACTAATTGAAGCGGCAACTTTGTAGAGATAGACAAATGACCTTTGCCGTGTTCTATGCCCTGTATCCCCGTAAAATGGCTCGTAAAGACGCTGAAAAGGCTTGGCGGTCTATGACTACCGATGAGCAGGAAAAAGCCTTAGAAGCCCTGCCACAGCATCTTAAATACTGGAAGATCAAGGAAACCGCCAAAGACTTTATTCCATACCCTGCCAGTTGGTTACGGGCTGGGCGTTATGATGACGAACTGGATATTGAACCTTTAAAGAAACCTGAGTTGCCTTGGTATTCCAGCGAAGAACTTACTGCTAAAAAAGCCCAAGAAGTGCAATGCCCTGCTTACGCTGGTGAGGGTTGGCAACAATGGCGAGCACGGATTAGTCAGAAGATAAAGCAACTTGAAGAACAACTCTGACCCATTTGCAGGGATGATTCAAGGAATCTTACAAAGACCTAAAGCAGTAAAACAGATGTACCTTGTAGATTGGTACATAGGTGTAGCAAAGAAGCGTGGCTGGGATGAAGTGGTTAAGTTAATACAACAAAACCCTGAAACCGAAGCGGAGATAAAAATTTTAATTAAAAAGAGATTAGGCAAATGAAATTATGTTCTTGCTGTAACAGAAAACTACCAAACAAACAATTTAGTCGTTGGTACGCATCTATGTGTAAGGATTGTGCGAAAGAAAATGAATGAGTTGGCTTTATTCGCAGGTGCTGGTGGCGGAATACTTGGGGGAAAACTACTCGGATGGCGAACAGTCTGTGCCGTTGAGTGGGAACAGTACCCAGCTTGCGTACTTGCCGCAAGACAAAATGACGGACTTCTTCCGCCTTTCCCGATTTGGGATGATGTTCAAACCTTTGACGGAACAAACTGGCGAGGAATTGTTGATGTCGTATCAGGCGGCTTTCCGTGCCAAGACATCTCTGCCGCAGGAAAAGGGGCAGGAATTGACGGAGAGCGGTCAGGAATGTGGCGAGAAATGGCAAGGATCATTTGCGAAGTTAGACCCAAGTTCGTCTTTGTGGAAAACTCACCAATGCTCACTCATCGAGGATTGGGAACAGTTCTCGCAGATTTGGCCAACATGGGGTTCGATGCGGAATGGGGCGTGTTGGGAGCGTCAGACATTGGGGCTAAACACCACCGAAAGAGAATTTGGATTGTTGCCCGACAACGAAAGGTTCTTCCATACTCCGACAACAGGATCGAGCGGTGGAAGCAACAGCAGGAAAGCAATGGTCAAGAGGGGAGTAACATGGCCGACACCGACAACGGGAACGGGTGGGGGCAACGCTGGGGGTTCGGGGGTCAGACGCACCGCAAAGGAGAATGGGACATATGTACCATCTTCAATCAACCCGAACCTGCAAGAATGGTTGATGGGGTGGCCGCAAGATTGGACAGAAATAAAGCCATTGGAAACGGACAAGTACCGCAAGTGGCGGCAGTTGCATGGAACTTATTAAGGAAAAGATTAGATGCGTGAGATAGACCCAAACAAATGTATAGACTTTATTCTTGAAAATGCTGGTAAATACGCACAGGCAAAGGGTGAATTAGCCCAATTAGAAACATTTAAAAGTTCATTAAAAGCTATTATGATGAAGAAATCTAATGAGCAAACTATTGGAGCACAAGAGCGTGAAGCCTATGCCAGCCAAGAATACCAAGATTTATGCAACTCTATTGGTACGGCTACAGAAAACGCTGAAAAACTTAAGTGGGAACTTGAAGCCGCTAGACTTAGACATTCCACATGGCAGACCTTAGAAGTATCAAACCGTACACAAGATCGGATATTAAAATGACACCATTAAAATTAACCGAAGAATTTTTAATTCTTAAACTATTTTGCAAGATGTATGAAGATGCTTTAAACCGTAAGGACTACACACAAATGCTGGAATTAAGCGTTGACATTGCAGAATCAGGCGAAAAGCTAGAACAAATGACCGTGGATCATATCAATGGCCACCAAAAATGAGAAAGAAAGGTATCGCAAAATTAGTGAATATGAATATATTATATAAAAATTTAGATTACAAAGAAGGAAAGTTGTACCGAAAAAACGGTGATCTTGCTGGAACTTTTTTAAAAAGTGGGTATGGAATAGTTAGCGTTGAGGGAAAAAGAATGGGAATACATAGGGTAATTTATGCTATGCACCACGGATATTTTCCTAAAACAATTGACCACATAGATGGAAACCCATTAAATAACAATATTTACAATTTAAGAGCCGCAACAAAATCGCAAAATGGAATGAACCAAAAGTTATCCGTTAAAAATACTTCAGGGTATAAAGGAATTAGCAAACACGGTAACAATTGGAGAGTTTGCATTTATGTTAAAAATAAAAAAATTAACATCGGAACTTATAAAGATAAGCAAATAGCTAATTTAATGGCTATTTCGGCTAGAAATAAATATCACAATGAATTTGCAAGGCATGAATAAAAATGACAAAACACGATTTAGAAGAATCGCAGAACTTGGGTGTTCGTTATGTAGGCATCAAGGCTTTGAGGGAACTCCAGCAGAATTGCATCACATTAGACGAGGTAATATCCCTCGCTCTCAAGCACCCGTCATTCCGCTCTGCCCCTATCACCATCGAGGATCAAATACCAGTATTCACGGCATGGGTAGAAAACGCTTTGAAAGGGAGTACGCTATCTCGGAAGAACAGTTGTTGGAGAAAACGGAAAGCCTTATAAATGAGTAGCTGGCTAATTGCTTTTGTTGGATGTATATATCTTGGAATTGGAATTATGCAATTCTTAAAAGGTCAAATTGGTATGGGTATAACCTTTACTGGTTATGCTTTTAGCAACATTGGTCTATACATCCTAGCAAAATAAATGTACACAAAACGGTTTAATTTATACATATAGATATTAATATGTATACGCAATCAATATATATTAAATATATATTTTAAAGTTCTAGCGGATCAAACCCTAGTTCGCTGGCAACCATCTTGCAACGGGTTCTAAACGGCTTTCCATGTTGCATCCACTTTTCACCTTTTTGCTTGTGAAAACTCATGTGTACACACTCATGGGCAAGGGTGGTTAAAACGGTGTAGAAGTGGCTACAACGCCCCGATGAGATAGTAATGGTATGACTGTAATCCTCGCCCGTATCTAGCAGGTATGTACCCATTACTTCAGGATCAGCCGTAACAACAAACTCTATTTCTTCAGGCAATGGCATAGGCCATTTAGTAAACGGATAACAACAATACAGGCTTGCATACAAGTTTTTTAATACTTCAGGATTTAATCTCATATAGTTCACCCCTAAAAAACACAAGCCCCTCATCTTCATTAATAACCTGCACTAATTCAGGTGGCATTAAATGACCGTTGACATAGGTAAGAACTGCAAATCCTGCTCTCCAGTTGACGCTTGAATCTTCATGGTACAAAAACTGTTCATCCCTAACTGCCGCCATCATTCCAGTATCAACGCCATATTTGTCCCCAGTATAATTACTCCACGGGGTAATTTTTAGAGAATGCAAATGGCCTGTAACCATTGACATACCGCCTTTTAGAACATTGTTATATACCGCATGAATACCGTTATGCCAACGGTGCTTTACCATTGTGTTGTTGTTAATCATAACTGACCAGCTATATGACCAGCCGTACAGGTGATCCGCTAAACACATACCCTTAACGCCTTCATACTGGGGTAAGACATTAGATAGTTTGCCATCAAAGCGAAGGTCATGGTTACCAATCGTGCGGTGCAAAATACATCCAGCAGGGCGCACCGCTTCAATGTCACCTAATCTTGCTTGGACTTCTTCTAATTCTTGCTGGACTGTAGGGTGGTCTTGATAACCTATCCTGTTGTGCTGGCTTATTACCGCAAAATCAAACAAATCCCCATTGAGGATAACCATGTTTGGCTTTAATTGTTTCGTAAAATATACAAAAGCACGGTGAGCAGTAGATATATATTTAGGGTTGTAATGACAATCTGACCCCACCATAACCACGCCATTTTTTAATTCGTATTCACAGCGTATTTTATTTTCGGGAATAGTAAATCTTGGAATACCCCGATTATTATTAGATTCAAGCACAATATCGTGCTTTTTTTCTATGTTTTTTCTTCTTAACATTACACTTCTAGGATCAATACCTAATATTCTAGCTACCGTTGTTGGTGATCTATGTTCTTTATATAATGATATAAACTCTTGCTCACTACACGCTGGCTTGGTCATACCACACCTTTATAATGGTAAAGTTAGCTAATACTAATCTATTTTAATTGAAAATCAATGACATACGCACGAATAGATACAAACCACAAAGAGATAGTCAAAGCATTACGAGAAGCAGGTGCTACTGTAGTGTCACTTGCATCTATGAAGCACGGTTGCCCTGACTTACTTGTGGGCTACGCTGGTGAAACCCTGCTAATGGAAGTTAAGATGCCGAAAGGTAAATTTACCCCTGACCAATTAGACTTTTTAGGTAAATGGAAAGGTGGTGCAATTAGCCGTGTAGATAGCGTTGATGCCGCCATAAGAGCACTAGGTATTACTAGAAAAGTGTTATAAAATAGATTAAAAGGAGCGTTTTATGGAAAAGTCAATGGCATTATTCCTAGCAACATTGCTACATTCGGGTACAAATACCCATTTTTTCCATTGGGCTACCAAGTCTTATGCCAAGCACAAGGCATTAGGACACTTTTACGAGAATATTATTGGTCTTACCGATACATTGGCAGAAACCTACTTTGGTGTTTACGGTCAGATTACTGATTTCCCTGCTACCTATCACCAGCCAAAAGAACCGCTGGCATACCTACAATCATTACAGCGTTTTGTAAAAGAAGCACGGGCAGACCTGCCACAAGACCCTGAGATCTGCCAGCTTATTGACAATATCGCCCAAGAAATTGACACAACCATTTATCTACTTAAATTTAAGGCTTAACCATGCCATTGGACAAATCAGGTTCAGCCGAATCAGTCGGTAAGAACATCAAAGCAGAGAAAAAAGCAGGCAAAAGTACCGCCCAAGCTACGGCCATTGCCCTAAATACTGAGCGTGAATACGCCAAAGGTGACCGTAAAGCCAAGCTAGAAGATGCTTACGCTAAATACATTGAGGAAAAGGTTTGAGCCGTCAAGATGACATCCGTGCCGCAGTAGAGAAGCACGATAAGCCGATAGCTAAGACCACTAAAGGTAAGGGTCGGCACTATCAGTCAGTAGAAGAAGGTGCAGGAATGACCGAAGCTGGTCGTAAAGCGTACAACGCAAAGAATGGTAGTGATTTAAAAGCACCCCAATCTAGTGGGCCAAGACACGATAGTTTTTGTGCAAGGTCAGCAGGATGGAATGGGGAACGGGGCAAAGCGGCAAGAGCAAGGTGGAAATGTTAATGAACGGACTTTACGCAAATATTCACGCTAAACAAGAGCGTATTAAAGCTGGATCGGGCGAAAAGATGGCTAAAAAGGCTTCTGAAGGCAGACCGTCTGCACAAGACTTTAAAGATGCCGCCAAGACTGCCAAGCCTACTCGCAGAGAAATGATTGCTTCAAAGATGAAGGATATGTAATGGAACACATGAGCCGCAAATACAAAAAAGAAGATGCCTTGTTACGCAAAGAGCATACATCTACACTAGAGAAGCAACAAGCTGACCGCATTGCCCGTAGAAAGCTAATTGCCAATAAACTTAAAGACTTGGATAAAGAAGTTAAGTAATGGCTACGCTGGCAGAAATGTTACGGCAAACTGGTTACTCTAAAGATAATCAGTTACAAGCCCCTGCCCCTACGCAACCAAATCTGTCAACAATGGCAGGTGATTACATTAGACAGTTGCCAGCAAAAACGGCTCAAAACGCTATTGACATGAATTACATGGTGCAAAACGCCATGCCGTATAACCCACAAACAGGTAAATTCGAAACAGGGCCAACTTTTTCACAGTTTGCCAACTATGTACCTAACCTTATGGGTAGCACTAATGCAGTAAAAGCCGTAAAAGCTATGTCTTGGGAAATCCCAAAGAAACCCAAAAACAGCGTTTTAGTTGATATTCCGTTAAACAAAATAGAGCACGGTGAAAGTGCAATGGCAGGTGGTAAATTAACTTGGCCAACAGCAGAAAAAACAATTAAAGAATATGCTGAAAAAAAGACAGATTTTCCCCCAATAGAAGTAATGGGTAACGAATCCTTAGATGTTCCTTTTATGATTTACGATGGTAGTCATAGGTATGAAGCCGCCAAATTAAGAGGTGACAAATCAATTCAGGCTTATGTAAAGAAAAATGACGCAGAAGCTATGAATGCTTTAGAACAATTGAAATCTTCAAGAAAAGAACTGATACAACAACAAATAGACAAAATAGAGTAGAATTAACTTATCTTAATCAACCACTTGGGTAAGGTATGAGTATTAAACAACAAACTAATAATCCGAAGGGTAGACCTAAAGGTA
>Ga0209087_1000872_pt1 | contig 18471 bp, 35 predicted proteins | sample S_130805_EF_Meta_FD_187321 | JGI IMG/M metagenome (GOLD analysis project Ga0209087, IMG submission 187321) | Freshwater microbial communities from Lake Simoncouche, Canada to study carbon cycling - S_130805_EF_MetaG (SPAdes) (version 2) | ecosystem: Environmental > Aquatic > Freshwater > Lake ... | reverse complement strand
TATTCAACTCATCGGGTATCTGGACTGCTCCGGCTGGCGTGACGAGCGTGAATTACCTTGTTGTTGCGGGTGGGGGTGGTGGCGGTGGTGGTGGTTCTAATACTGGTGCAGGTGGCGGTGGTGCTGGTGGATATAGAACCTCTACAGGCTTGTCGGTAACAAGCGGAACGTCCTACACCGTTACTGTCGGTGCTGGTGGTTCAGGAGGAAGTTCAGGAGTAACTGGAACAAACGGTGCTAACTCCGTATTTTCTACTATTACCTCAACTGGTGGTGGTGGGGGTAGCGATGGCACTTCCCCTTATTTCCAAGGGACTTCTGGTGGCTCTGGTGGCGGTGGCGGTGGTGCAGGAAATACGCCAAGCACATCGCCATCGCAAGGTCAAAATGGGGGAGGAACCTCTAACCTATATCCAGGCAGCGGTGGTGGCGGGGCTAGTGCTGTCGGAGGTAGTGCTGTTTCTAATACATCAGCAGGAGCAGGTGGCGCTGGTTCTGCATCCAGTATCTCCGGTTCCTCTGTGACGTATGCTGGGGGTGGAGGTGGAAGCGGTGAAAACGTACAAACAGGTGCTGCTGGCGGTTCTGGCGGCGGTGGAGCAGGTGGCGCAAGTACAGGAACGCCAAACGGGATTGCTGGCACTACCAATTTAGGCGGCGGTGGCGGCGGTGGGCATTACAGTACCGGCAATGGCGGCGCTGGCGGTTCAGGTATCGTAATAATCACATGGTAAAGGGATAAACATGGCACATTTTGCTAAAGTAGAAAACGGTGTAGTTACTCAGGTCATCGTCGTATCAAACACAGACACGGCTGACTCCCAAGGCGTTGAGAAGGAGTATCTCGGCGCTGCGTTCTGTGAGCGGCTCTTGGGTGGGGAGTGGAAGCAGACTTCCTACAACGGGAATAAGCGTAAGAATTACGCAGGTATCGGCTTTACCTACGATGCTGGACGCGATGCCTTTATCCCTCCAAAACCTTTCCCAAGCTGGACGCTGGTTGAGCAGACCTGCCAATGGACTGCACCGACTCCTATGCCCGATGACGGGAAACGCTATACGTGGGATGAAGCAACTCTAACGTGGATTGAGGTGACAAATGGGTCTTAATGCTTTTACGCCGCTAGGCAATACGGTTACATTTACTGCAAATACGGCAGCACCTACTCCGGTTCAAGTTTCATCTTCCAGCCTAGGTGGTAACCAGTACCGTGTAATCAATGCCGGTACGGTGACCGTTCATCTTGGTTTTGCAGCCACTTCTGCGCTTGCGGCAACTAATGCCACTATCCCTACGGGTGGAGGTGCAAGCGGGGCTTTGAGTATTCCTATCATAGCCAGTACGGATGAGATACTTTCATTCGTTCCTAATATGTATGTTACGGGCATTACCGCATCTGGAACCGCTGTTGTGTACATAACACCAGGCGATGGCCTCTAAGGATTAGATCATGCTCAAAGTAGCGGGTGGTGGGTCAAGCGGAGGCGGTGGCAATGGAACAGTAACCTCTGTTGCTACAGGCACAGGGCTTACTGGTGGCCCCATTACGACTACGGGAACGGTTAGCCTTGCCAACACTACCGTTACAGCAGGAACGTATGGCAATGCGTCTACGGTATCCCAAGTAACCATAAACGCCCAAGGGCAGGTTACTAACGCTGTCAACGTAGCAATTAGCATTGCCAATAGCGCGGTAACCGGCCTTGGCACAATGGCTACGCAGAACGCCAATGCGGTAGTCATTACTGGCGGTACGATCAATAGCACTACGCAGACTACAATTACTATTAGTAGTGGAAACTCTACTTTTACGACTAGCAATGTTACTTACGCAAACGTAGTAACTGCTATCCGTACTCAGGCTTTGACGGGTTATTTGTACGGCAATGCCAATACCAGTAACGTCACGGCTGCTACAACTATCCCTAATGCTGGATTGGCTAACAGCACCGCTACGCTAGGCAATGCCACAATCACGCTAGGCAGCACAACGACTACCGTAGGGAACCTGACGCTATCAAACGCCAATATTACTTCTGTTGCAGCCACGTTCCCCAATAGTTACCTAGCCAATAGTACGGCTACGCTTGGGAATACTACCGTCACGCTAGGTAGTACCACTACCTCTGTCGGCAACCTGACCATTACCAATACCCAGATCAATAACTATACAGAGGGTGTTGTAACGGTAGGAACGGTAGGCGCATCGTCCACTCTTTCACTTACAAACGGTACGGTTCAGACAGCAACTCTTACTGCCTCCACCCCGTGTACGTTCACCATGCCTACTGCCACGGCAGGTAAGTCTTTTATTCTTATCCTGACGCAAGCATCTTCAGGTATGACTACCGCTACGTTCACCAGCGTCAAGTGGTCTGGCGGTACTGCACCTACTATCACGGCTACGGCCTCTGCCAAAGACATTCTCAGTTTCTTTGCAGACGGTACTAATTGGTACGGATCGGCTATTCAAAATTTCTCTTAATATGGACATGAACACGCTCAGCATTGTGAAATTTGGGGATGTAGACTCCCTGGGCGAGTTTTTGTTTGAAAATGGGCTGCAACACAAGTTATTCCAAGAAACATTTATGGATCAGGGCATTTCAGTACCTATTTACCCCCTAATAGATGTTGATATAAACAACCTAGATGATTGGTTACAGGTGCATCAAGTGGAGCATCAAGCCTTCGCTGGCTATCTAGATTTAGATAATCCGTGGGATTTGCTTGATACGGATTGGAACAAAGAGGACGATTTCTACGATTGGGTAGCCTCTCATTTATTTATTCATCAGCAAATAGCCGCATCTTTAGGACTGTAAATAATGACTCCCGCACCCCAAAAAAAACCAGTTATTGCGCCGCAGCAAACTCCTGACGTTATGGGTGCGATGAAGGCCGAGAAGGTAGGGTCTGATTCGACCAAGACTCCAGAAGAAATTATACGGACTGACTCGGCGCGGCAGGGCTTAGATCCTGTTCGCGTACTCAAAGGGCTGGCTTCAGATAAGAAAAATAACCCGCAGGTTAAGACGGTACAGATTGGGAACACGGTATTTTTAGTTAAGCAGGTAGAACTTGGAACCGTAGAGTCACATATCTTTACTTCTGAATCACCCCAAGTCATTGCCAAGCGTTACGCAGCCTTGGTCAACATCCTCAAATCTCAGGGTATGAAGCGCGGCTATACCTATTCAGATCAGCCTGGGTTTAAGAAAGTAGCTGAAATGACCGGATTGCCGGTCAAAGTAACGCAGACCACGCAACCGATGGGTGGAACGATTAAACCCGTCTACAAGTTTGAATTGGAGTTTTAAGATGCCAGCCGCACCGATACTTGTTGCTATTGCCGTTGATTACGCGATTGAAGCTGCGGCTACTTATTTTATAGAGGCAGCACTTGCAGATACGTTAGCGTACTCAATGACAGGTGAATTAATTGGTGGAGCGATTACTAGTACAGCATCCTCTGGACTAGCTTCTGCTATTGGAACAGGCGCATTAAAAGGCGGGATTACCTCTGTCATTACTGGCGGCGATGTTGGTAAAGGGGTACTTAGTGGGGGTGTTGGCGGGGCGGTAGGAAGTGCCGTTGGCCCTAGCATTAGAGAAGGCGTTAGCAGCATCTTCCCAAGTTTTGCGGCTCCTGCTGTGAGCAGGGGGGCAACAGAGGCAGTCAAGGGCATAGCTGGTGGTGTAGCCAGCGGTCAGTCACTAGGCGATGCGGCAGAGGGTGGGCTTAAGCGGGGCGTTGCCAGCGGTCTTACTGATTACATTGTCGGGGCTACAAAAGACGATCCCAAGGCTCCTGATAGCATTTCTAACCAAGTGGAACGGGCTGGAGTACAGTACGGTATAACGCAGCTAATGGGACAAAATACGGGCGTTACGCCAAGGTCTGTTGACGCAGGATCGGCTACAACTACCGGACAGCCAGGCGCTACGGCGGGTGAGGCGGGGGTTGGCGCACCAGGATCTGCGGCATTGGCTCAGGCATTGCGGGTTGACCCAGGCGCACCTACTTTTGGTGGGCAAGGTGAGGGTGAGCAGAAACCAGTATGGAATTTGGCTTCATTGAAACTTAAAGATGAAACGGGTGCATAAATGTCTAAACAGATAGCGCGGTTGCTCAAAACCGACATGATGGGTGACCTTGACCTAAAGTCATTAGCCCAATTGCTCAAATCCCGTGGACGGGGTAATGACAAGATACTTGCCCACATTACAGCGCGTGAAGCTAAGAGGCTCAAGGAAGAAGGCGGTTCCGGTACGATTAACCCCGATACCGGCTTGCCTGAGTATGACGATGGCGATATGGGCGGTGATGTTTATATTGGTGAACCGGCGCAAGTTGCTCAAGATATGCCAGATTTGTATCCAGGCGGTCAGTTGCCAGCGCAAGGTGACTCTACGGTATATCCTGGATTTAGTTTGCCAACAAATATATCAACTTCAGCCACCTATCCAGCGGCAGCAGCGCCTGTTGCCACTACTAGAAGTATGGCTCCTGCTTCTGCTCCTGCTGCTACTGCTACTCTCCCACAATTTGGCAGAACTGCGGAAAGTTTTAATCCAGACGCACAAGCCTATGGAGCAACAAGTATTAATCCTCCTGGCACTCGTGTTGTTACTGCACAACCTATAAAGCCTGGGTTTTTTGAAAGCCTGACTACCGATCAAATGATCCGTCTTGGTCTGGGTGGCGGTCTTGGATTAGCGGGTGTTCAAGCAGCAAGGCAAGGCGCTCAACAGGCAAAGCAAGCCAAGGGTGAAGTAGCGGCTCTTGGTGCGCCGTATCAGCAAGCGGGTAAATCCATGCAGGATGCGGCATTGCGAGGTGAACTGACACCGGCAGGACAGCAGCAAGTAGCGGCTGCTAGGGCGCAATTGGCTCAAGGCGTAGAGAAGCGCGGTGGTGTTGGTGCTGCGCAAGCAGCTACGCAACTGGCTCAATTCCGTCAGAACTTGCTAGACCAACAATATAACTATGGCTTGAAAGTGGCGCAGATTGGCGATACTTATGCTCAGAAAGCCATCCAGACCGGCCTGACACAAGACAAGGAACTGGTAGCCTTGATGCAAGGATTGACGGGTGCATTTGGTGGATTCTTGGGCAACCAGCCTAACCAGCCCGTAGCTTCTACCCCACCGAGGGCTTAATCATGGCTGAAGAACTCGCTACCCCTGAAGTATTTACACAACAGACGCAAGACCTTATTGGAGGCATAAAAGCAAAGCCTTTAGCAAAACGTGAACCTGAATATCAAAAAGCTATGGCAAAAATGTTGCCAGCGCAGATACAGGCAGGGGTTAATGTTAAAAAGGCAGAGATAGCGCGGGATGTAGATGTTAAAGAATCCGTTGCAAAGGAAGGCCAGCGTCTTAGCGAAGAACAACGGGTAGAGCAAAAAGGCTTTGCAGAGAAGCTAGATAAATACGCGCCCCCTACTTTTCAGCCTAGCCAGGAAGATCTGACTACTTACGCTCAATTGGGCAGTTCCATCGTCACGCTTGGCATGATGTTAGGCGGTGGTGGGAAAGTACCTGCAAAGGCAGCACTATCCTCAATGACGGGTATGTTGAATGGCTGGCGTACAGGGCGTAAAGAATTATACGAAAGAGAGTCTAAGAATTTTGAGAAAGAATCGCAGCGTTTGACTGCTGTTCGTAAGTCTATTCAAGATGATATGAACCAGGCTATGTCGCTCTGGCCTACCAAGCGCAAGGATGCAATGGCGCTCATAGAGTCTGCACGATTTAAAGCTGGTAGCGAGAGTGTACTCGGTTCAATGCTGTACAAAGGTAATTACGATGGCGCAATGGAGTTACTAAAATCTGCAAGTAAATTGGATGCAGCCAAGTTAAAAGATGAAAATGCTTTAGCCGTTAGAAAAATTGAGGAAGCCGCAAAAGAACGTAGGCATCGTGAAGATATGGCGCAAAGGGAAAGATTAGCTCAAATAAGAGCGCAATCCAAATTAGATGGTAAGGGTGATAAAGGATTCTTAAAGCCTGGAGCAGAAGTTACTAAGAATTATCTTAGCGTAAATGCTTTGTCATCAGATATGAAAGATATACAAGAAGATTTAAAAAATCCTAAAATTAGAAAATTAATTGCTGATAACAGACTAGAAGCATTTGCATCAGAAGAACTTGGAAAAATAGCTTCTCAAATTGTTAATGAAGAATTGCCTTCAGAGTTAAGACAATTTCTTATTAAAGTTAGATCCGTAAGAAATAATTACTATTTAACAATTTCTGGTAAAGCTGTAACTGGCGGTGAAGCAATGCGAAACTATGGCGTTGTTGCTCAACCAGGAGATGGCGCAGATTATATAAAAGACAAAGTTGATGTAATGGTTAAAAATGCAGATAGAAACATATCTCAATATCAAAAGTTATACGGATTACCGTCTATTGATAAAGAAGTGATGAGTTCTTTTAGGAATCCTGAAGGTGGATTTGACGCAAGAACAATATTGCCAGGAGATGGTGAAAAAGAAACTGCTGCACCTGAAAATATTGTAACTATAGGCGATAAAAAATATCGTAAATTGCCTAATGGAAAATACACTTTGGTAGAATAAAATGGCATCTAGAGAATATACAGCCGAAGAACTTGGCATTGCGCCGAAAGAGCAAAGGGAATATACCGCTGAAGAATTGGGTATTCCTAAACCTGCTGTTTCTGAAGCAAGGCCAACTCCAGAGAAAAGGCCAATAGAACCAGGCAAAGTGGGTGGCGCTGGATTGGCTGGCATGGCTGCTGGAGCCGCACTTCCTTATGCCATGCAAGCGGCGGGAATGATACCTAGCCCTTTATCTCCATTCTTAACCGCTGGAAGTCAGATATTAAAAGGTGTACGGGGCGCAACAGTTCTTGGAGGCGGTCTTAGCGGCGCTGGCGGGGAAGCATTAAAGCAAGCCGAAAGACGATACGGATCTCCAGATAAAAGTGTTCTGCAATTCCCTGGCGTTAATATAACCAGAGAAGATGTTGCTGGAACAGTTGGAGAATTTGCAGGGCCAGGGCTACCTAAAGCTGGATACGCTTTAATAAAAGGCGTTCCACCAGTACGTTCTGCTCTTGGAGCATTAGACCGATATTCCCGTATGGGCGGGGATGAAGTATTTAAAGAAGCTGCCACCAGACAGTTGGCAACTCTGCGCGGGAGAGATAAAGCAACAGAAGGTTCTTATTACCGTGAAGTATTCAATGCTTTGCAAAAAGCAGATGAATCTACAAAATCTCAAGCAAACCAGCAACTAGCGCAAGCAACAATGTCGGCTGACCAAGTTCTACAAAGTTCTAGGCGCAAGGCAGAGCAGATTTTATCTACGGATAAAGAAGCTGCAAACAAGATTATTGCTGATGGTCAATTATCGGCACAGAAATTAATTGACGATGCCATAGATCAAGTTGCGGCAAAAACTGGTATTCGGCAAAGGGCAATAGTTGCCAAAGAAAAGGCTGGCGCTGCTCCGCAACAGACACTTAATTCTATTGGAAACCCACAGTCTAAAGAGGCTGATATTGGCGGCGGTTTGCAACAGAGAGTAACTAAAAATATTAGTGATGAACAAAAAGTATTAAATGATGCTTATAAAGCAGATCGTGATATTGCCCAAGGAATAGTCAATCAAAAACAAGCATCAGGATTACCCATAAAAGATACAGAGGCTGCTAAGAAATATTTAGATTTTCTTAATCAGCAATTGTTAGAGGGCAAATACGCTAAAGAATCAAAGTTTGCTCCAGTAACAGAGCCTGCGCTTAAAAAAGTATTCAAAGAAATTAGATCTGCAATTATTGATCAAAGAATTAAAGTTGGAGAAGATGAAGAAGGTAAAGCTATTTATAGATCTGTTCCAACTGCATACGAAGCTATTGACCATGTTCGCCGTAGGTTAGGTCAAGCCTTTGAAGGCAATTCCGTAGAGGGTTGGGCTGGCCTTTTGAAGAATGAGGCCAAGGAAGCCTATAGGAATGTACGGGCGATGCAGGTTGAGTACGGTGGCGGTAAAGATGGCCCCGTAGATATGTTGTTGCGGAATTATTCAGAAGGTAAAGATTTACTCAATTCTTTGAATATTCCTGCTGGCAAAAAAATATCAAAGACAGATCTAATAAATCCAGAATACTTGGTTTATGACCCGTCTAATCTTCCTAGTGAGTTTTTCAAAACAAGAAAATCCGTACAGGATTTGCTCAATGTTACAAAAGATCCTCAATTTGTTGAGAGATCTGCGTCAGATTATGTTGCTAGGCTTTTAAAAGATAAAGATAAAAAATTTACAGAAAAGTATTTATTTGACAATAAAGAGTGGATTGATCTATTCCCTGGCTTGAAAGGCAAGATAGAAAATCATATTAGTTCTTTGCGTAGGGCAGAAAGTGTTGTGCCTAAAACGACTGAACTAGCTAAAGGTCTTAGGACTGAAATAAAATCACTACCTATTAAATCCGCAGAAGCATCTGAAAAAGCAAAGAAAGATGCTGTATCTCAAGCCGAGAAATTACTTAAAGAATCAAAATCAAAAGCAGCAGAAGAAATAAAACAAGGGCAAAAACAAGCAAAAGAAATTACTGGTCAAGTTGGTAAATTTAGAGAATTAGTTGGAACTGGCGATCCTGTAAAAGAAATAGAGAAATTAATTGTTGGCGGTCAAACACAAAAGTTAGCCGCAGTTGCTCCTTATATAAAATCTGATCCTGAATTGTTAAATAGTTTTAATAAGGCAATTGATGTAACGCTTTCCAGATCTAACCCAACAACCATATCAGATGATTTTGAAAGAATAATAAAACCAGCGTTAGAAAATACTGGATTAATTACGGCAGAAAAAAGCAAAGAATTAAGCAAGCGCATTAGAACTGTGCAGATGACTTTAGAACCTGGCGCAGCCGCACAAACTATACGTTGGATTATAGGAACAGCATTTGTTGGCGAGTTAGGCCAGAAGTTTGCTCCTGAAGGTGAAGCTGTAATTAAATCAGCAACTAAAGTAGGCAAAGAACTTTTAAAATAAAGGAAGCCAAATGAGTACTTATCAAGAACGTAGTCCTGAAGAACAGCGCAAAGCTGACAAGGGTGAGGCTAGGGGTGGTGCTAACGAAGCCGTGATGCCGCCCAATCCTATTACTAGGAAGCCTATGCGCCCTATGACCAAGCCAGCGAGGAAAGGCCGTAAGTGAGCAAGAAAACCAAGGGGATAAATCCAGATCTGGAGAAGGCGGTTAGCGACCTGTTGAAGTCGGTCATGCTAGATCCTGAAGCCAGTTTGACGGATAAGACAAAAGTTATTGATAGGGCGTTACACCTAGAGAAGATTAAACAGAAAATTAGTGACGAAGAATGGGGAAGCGGCCTCATGGATAATGAGGAAGATAACGCGTAGAATAAAGAATTAACATTAACTAGGGGATAGTAATGGATGAAACAGTATTGAGGTTTGTGCGGTTGGCGTTGGCTATTATTGCTGACAGGTTGCTAACGATCTTAGGGCTTACCATGTCCTTTGTGTTGGCTTGCTGGACAATGAATCAGCCGACAATTGAGAGATTGGGCATGGCTGCTTTTTTTGCTGGTTTTGCTTACTTAATCGTTAAAGTCAAAGAGAGGAATGACAATGAAAGATCTTCAAGTTAAAAGCACCGTACCAGGCGCAGAGTTGCTGAATAAGAATCAGCGCATGGCAAAGCCGGTACGCGCTCAACGTCCTGCTGATAACACCGATGGCGGTCAACCGCATTGGCCTATAGGCACGATGCCGGTAGGTGGGTTCCGTTCCGTGTTCAACTTTGACGATAATCAAACCTCGACCAAGTTGTCACCCACGACTAAACCTGGTCGGAAAGTCTACTAATGGCTAACAACATTGCTTTCCAAGTTAATGGAAAGACTACTAGGATAAATGTAACTACCTCTGCAAATACGGTAGCCATTCTTTCTGATAGTCCTTGTAATCAGGTTCGTATTCATAACGGAACCGCAGCAGAAGTTTTTATCAGGTTGAGCAATTCTAGCGTAGGCGATGTTGTTATTCCGGTGGCAGGAACGCCAAGCTACGGAGTTGTTTTGCACAACAATCAGACAATTATTTTGACAACGCCAGCGCAGTCGAGTAACACGGCTACGCTGTATCTATCTGCTATTGCTGCCTCTGGAACTGGCATTGTCTATGCAACGCCAGGTGAAGGTTTGTAATGACAACAATCACAGAGGTTGATAATAAGATAGAAAATCATATTGACCTTTGTGCCTTGCGATACGAAGGAATTGAGAAGGAAATGCGCGGTGTTAATGCCAGGTTAAAGCGCATAGAAACATTGTTTGTTACCGGTTTTGGCGCAATATTTATGGTGCTTGTGTCTTTGGTATTGAAAGCGCATTAATGTTTGAACTACTTGGTATTGTCTTTGGTGGCGCATCTAGGTTGTACCAGGCACATATAGAGATGCAGGACAAAGAAAAAGAACGCCAGCACGAAGCGGTAATGTATGACAAGCAGGTAGCCCTGCAAGCGCAAAAGAGTGAGTCTGACAAGTCATTGCGTCAGATGGATGTAGATTTGGCTAGGGAAGCCGGTGAGTTGGAAGCACTAACAACCGCCATTAAATCCCAATCTCAAGAAGCAACTTCTGCTGGTGGCTGGACATTAGCCCTATCAGCGTCAGTCAGGCCGATAACAAGTTACTGGCTGTTGGCTATCTATTCGGCTGCAAAGGGCGCTACGCTCTACCTGTCCATGCAGACGGGCATATCTTTGGCAGAGGCGGTTAAAGCCGCTTACACCGAATTTGACGGTGCATTGCTTGGCAGCATTATTAGTTTCTGGTTTGCAGATAGATCCTTACGCAAGTCTAAATGAGTGATTGGCTAGACTTTGCGCTACCTCTTGTTATTTACTTTGAAGGTTGCGAGAAACGGCGCGGGGGGATGGTCTATCCCTATCTGGATCGTCTAGCTTCTCCACCTGTATGGACACGCGGATACGGGAGAACGTATGGAATCTGTGAGGACAGTCCTGGGATTACGGGAGAGGAGGCCAAGAAAGAACTCCGTGAAGGATTGGTCAGTTATTCGTGCGCTATGCTCAAACTGGCTGCTCCCATTGCAACAAAGCCACAAAGCCACGCAGCAGTTGTCAGTTGGTGTTGGAATTGTGGAATCGGAGCCTTCAGAGTTTCTAGACTTAGACGGGCTATCAATGAAGGAAACTGGGAGAAGGCGGCGGTATTGATTGCCAAACCCCGTACTGCTGGTGGGGTAGAGTTAAGGGGATTAGTCAGACGCAGGGATGCTGAAGCTGCGCTCTTTGTAAAGGGAATGTAATGTCATGGCTAGAAAAAAGTTTCCTAATCTATCGGTAGGACGCGGTGAGAAATTACCTGCGTCTAAAGGTGCTGGCTTGACTGCAAAAGGTAGGCGCAAGGCTAATGCTGCTGGCAGTAACCTCAAAGCACCTAACAAAGATCCGAAGAATCCTCGACACAAATCTTTCTGCGCCCGTAGTAAGAAGTGGAAAGGTGTGAGAGGTAAAGCCGCTAGGAAACGTTGGAATTGCGGTAGATAGTTACTTCTTCTTCTCTACTTTTGTAGGCGGTTTGTCTGTAACTATTACATAGTGGGAGAGGACGGCAGCAGCAGCAATCGCACCTAAAGCTGCCCAGGCAAAGCCGCAGACTGCCCCTGCAATCCACGCTTGGCGGCGGTGCGCTGCGAGCATTGCATCTATCTCATCTTTATCCACCGTTCTTCTCCTTGAGTTTGGCTTCTATTGCACGGTAAAATTCTAAGGGCTTGTAGATAAGCTTGTCTTGGTTATAAATTCCATCAAGTTCCTTGTCCGTCAGACCGACCCACTCTTTCTTCTCTAGCTTTACCCGCAGGTCTGTAATCGTCAGACGCAACCGACCAATCTCTTGCAGGGCGCACTCATAGTGCTTTGGGCCAGCTTGTATGCACCCTGCGTAGTGTGTAGTCCCGTCACTCATTTCCCTTCCTCCTTCATAGCTGCCTCAACTCGACCAATGCAATCCCTCGCTGATATAGTCGTTTGCTGACAATCCGTTAGCCTGTCTGCGGCTGTTTTCAGTTCGTGCAACACCCATTTGATCTGCTCCCGCAGGGCGGCAACCTCCTCCCGATGCTCTTTACTGGCAATCTCATTGCCATCGAACCGGCGCTGCGTTTCTTTTTGTAGCTGCCCCCGCAGGGCGGCGTTCTCATCCAGCAACTTTTCAGCCCACGCCGTCACGCCGTCCTGCGCTGTTGCTAACTTTTGTTTATCAATCTCGCGACACATTTCTAGCACTCGTTTATCCACCGTTCTTCTCCCTAAAAGTCATTATCTGTAGGACACTTGTGCGGTGTCACTCTGATGCCGCAAGTGCAGATGTACTCTGACTGCGCTTTCCCCAAGAGTGCTTCCTCTGCGGCAATGCGTACTGTGCCGCATTTCCCGCCCATAGCGTCATGAACCTTAATTAACCGCGACAGGACATCCCGCAGGGCGGCGATTTCACGTTCAGCTTTAACCATCAAGTCAAAATACTCTGTGCCGAGTTCATAGTGTTTATCTGCCTTAGCTTTCTGTACCTCTACCTCCTGCCTAGCCGCTTCAAGTTTTACCCGCAAGAGCGCACTTGTAATGTTTCGGGACAGACTTTGCCTGTCAACTACGGCCGAGCAATTTTTCAACTGCTCCCGCAGAGCAACGAGTTCGCGCTCAAGGGTTTGTGCAAAAAAAATTGAAACGACTGTTGCTGCTGGAGCCGTTTCCCACTTTGCTTCGTCCGTCCTCGGTGTATCACTCATTTCCCCACCTCCTTTCCGCCGGTTTCCTCCGCATACCGTTTCATGGTTTCTAGGACGTTGGTATGTGCCGAATCGGTAGGAATGTAACCAGTAGTTAGTAAGTGCTTACTTCTATCTTTTAAATACTGGATAGCCGCTTCTCTTTTACGTTTGTTATATTCACTACTCATGTTTAATTTCCTCTCTAATAAGTCGTATGAACTCCAGCAAAGGCAGGGTGACTAGCCAACCCTTGCCATCACCCCGAAAAGCCACCACAGGCCGTTCTGATGCGTTCTGTAGCCCTTCTATGGACTCATCCATCCAGTCGTAGAGCAGTCCTATGCGTTTCCTGCGTTTAATTTCCCATCTATAAGGGGGAGTTGATATGTCAGATCCTTTATCTCGCTCCTGACCTAGTAACCGATTAACCTTGTAATTAAGATGATCAGTCAGGATTGCGGCTACTTCCCGTTCCCCTTCCTGGCCTCTTTGACGGTTACGTTTGCCTCTAGTTTTTGCATTTGAGATAATAGGTTTAGCCATAGGAACTCCCCTTACCCCGCACCTTGTTCACGCTCGGTGTCGGGGCTTTTTTTATTTAGATTGCAGCAGTTGACCTTCAAAGGCATAGGTTCCAATGTGGCCTAGCCGTACCCAGGGTGCTGCCCAGACCTTGCCGCCAGCCTTCCTCCAGATATTGCAGAAGTGGTAATCCTCTGACAGTAGCCTGTTGGTTCCTTCTTCAATGCTGGTAGCAAAGTATTCCATGATCTTGTCCTGCGCCTTGATGGTTCCACCAAGATCCATTACATCGTTGGAATAAGACGGTACGCGCTTGGATAGCTTCTCAAACACCTCGCGCTTGATGAGCATGAACCCTGTTCCCCCATTCCATATCTCTACAGGCTGGTTCATGGGAACGGTCACAGATCCGGTATAGCCCACCAGGTTGACCACAAAGCTGCCGGTATGGTGCTTCATGTTCTCTAGTGCTACGCCACTATCCACAGCGTATTTGACGGATGACCAGTTGATTTCTTTTTTAGGATAGATGCCGCAGATAATGTCTTTGTTGGCAGAAATCATGGGCGGTATATCCGTAGCTTCAAAACGTATGTCAGCATCCACAAACATCAGGTGTGTGCAGTCAGACTTCATGAAGGCATGGGCTAGGGCGTTCCTTGCGCGGGTGATGAGTGATTCGTTGAACATAAACGAATAGACAACATCCATATTCCCATGCGTAATCTTGGTGAGATTGATGAGTGCCTGGGCGTAATACCCGTAGCACAGTCCACCATACATGGGCGTAGCAAAGAACAGCTTTGGCTTCTTAGGTTGAGCAAGTACCTTCTTGGGCTTCTTAGGAGCCACCTTTTTAGTGATAGCCATTAGAACTTTCCTTTTTTAATCATATTGTTTATTTCCTTATGTCTTTGTTTATGACATGGCTGGCATAGCCAAATAACTTGTAATGGTTTATCGTAATCTTCATGGTGCGCTAAACTTTTTTCACTACCGCATCTTGAGCAAGAATTTTTAAGCAATCGTCCAGCAAGTATTTCTCTGCGAACAGCATTGTGGGCTTTTTGTCTGCGCTTATCTGCTGCTTTCCATGCTTTAGTAACTTCTACATTTTGTTTAATGCGATGAGCAAGTTTTGCTCTTTTCCTGTCATACGTTCTTATCCTTTCAAGATTATTGTTACGATGCTCAAGAACATCTTTTTTAGTACAAGTTTTACATTTATTTAAATGACCGTCACCCATCATTGCGTGTTTGTAAAACTCATCTAATGGCTTGACGGTCTTGCATTTAAAACACTCTTTAGAACGAGCCATGTTGTACTTTCTATGCGAGTAAGTACAACCATTATAGACCCGTTCTAATTAAAAGGTACATCCTGGTCATCCTGCTGTTTAACCTCACGCGGATACTGCTGCGTAGCCATTGGATTGACTGCCAGGCTGATGAGTTCACCGTAGGCTGAAGTACGCTTCCACGCGGAAAGTCTTATCAGTTTCCCGTTAGCCATGACCTCACCTTTAAAATCGGGTGCTTTCTCATTCCCTTTCTTGTCATTGCTAAAGAGTACGCCTTTGCCTTCTTCTGGAATCTTAGTTGCCATAGTTTTTCTTTCCTAATTTATCAATACCAATTGAAATTAACACTCCCTTTTTTGTTTCCACTATCCATCCTGCAATGCGGAGGAGTTCCCCGTTGTAGAACAGTTCGCCTTTCATGTCGGGGGATGCCTCATCAATCTTGTCGTGATTAGTGAACAGCACCCCCTTTCCATCTACTAATGATTTACTCTTGAAATCACTCATATTTATGCTTCTCCAGAGGCAGAGAACTTGGCATCAATTTCCTTGTAAATCTCGGTAGTGCGCTGAAGGCCAAAGCGCCTGAACACCGGAACGTTGATCAGCTTGAGTGCCTTGATTTTCTCTTGCTTGGCCTCCCACGCCAGTTTGCTGGCAATGATCTTGTCCACCACAATCATCAGCGCATCCAGCCATTCTTCTGGAGATCCGTAGATAACCGCATCCTTGCCTGGCAGGGAGAACGCCCATTCCTCTGGAGGCACGTCATTGGTCATGGTTGAGATGGATTCTTCTACCGGCACAGAGTCAGACTCCACCACTTCGATAGTTCCCATGTCGCGCTCTACGGGCTTTCTGACGGGTTCAAAGTCTTGCACCTCCTCGGGTGTATAGACACCGACTACACAGCCAGGGTAGACCGTCCTGATACCCTCAGAGATAACCCTAGCTCTCAACATGGCGCGGGGATAGTTCTTCCAGTTGTCCTTACCCGTCAAGCCGATCTTCCGCGCCTGCTCGAACGTCCAGGACAGGGTGATGCTGCCACCCTGCGCGTGAGAGAAAGTAGCCTTAACCTCGGCATCCGTATAAATATCCCAGTTGACCTTGCCACCCGCAGCCTGAAACCTGGCGAGCATGGCATCGGCTTTGAGTGCTGGCCTACCCTGAATGACGTGGTAGTCACGCGCTGCGATGGCAGGGTGCATCCCTTCAGCTTGGGCTATCAGCATGAGTGCTACCGCTTGCTCAGGTGTTTTCATGCCGAACAGACCGGACTTGGCAACCGCTACTGCCATGCGTTCAATGTCTGCAATGGGTACTAATGATGTAGTCATTTTAATTTGCCTTTGCTTTCTCAATTGCAATGTACGCGGCAGTTTCAGTACCACGCGAGATTGTGATAATCATGTCATCACCAAGGTGAATTGGAATGTCTAGCTGCGTAGTCAGATCATTAGCCTTTTTGAGTTCAACAAAAATATCATCCGTCATTGCTTTAGCCATTTTGTAGATGAGGTGCATGGGTGAACCTTCTGGAATCTCTAATACTTGATTACCCTTTTTTTCTGGAATCATTTTTAATCCTTTCTTTAAGATCTGATATTTCTACAATGGCCTCGGCAATCTCATGCTCTAGCCGGTTGATAGTCTGCGCTGCTGCCCACAATGTATGCGCTTTGGTTAGCACTCCCTCTTGCCTAGCCAAGTCGATACACGCCTCTGCTACCTTATTCATACCTTTGCCTTAAAAATAACAATAGCTGATGGAAATGGTGCGCTATTTTTATGCCCCCCAAACTTCAACCTACCGCGAATAAATATAAATTCACCTTTCGCGCAGTAGTCGTGCCACCACGCTGTATCTACTCTTGCTGGCAATAGGCATACAACCGTATGACCAAGTTGTGAAGTTTCATAGGCTTTTCTTACCCACTTACCTATCTCTCTACCGTAGGGCGGGTTCATCCAAACGCTTCCCGTCCATGCTTGTTTCAAACCGTCTTGCTCTTTAGAGTAAAAGGTTTTGCATTTAGCATTTTCTTCTGTAGCGCAAACGTCTAAAGTGAATTTGTGTTCCGCATCTAACGTATTAAAAAACTCTTGCGGGGTTGACCACATATCAGTATTACTAGAGAAGTGAACTTTATTCATCCATTGTCTTTCTTAACCTCAAATCATCTATATATAAATCTACAACTATTTTTGTAGCTGCTTCAAAACTAATTTGCATACTTTCCGCAACAGACATAATGTCCTTTACGAACGGAACTCCATGCCAAACGCGGCACAGTCTGCCCGTACCACCCTTAGCCTTACCTTCTGTCCTGACCAGAAGCAGAATCTCTAGTTCGCCCATCCTTCGTGCTACTTGATTAACATCTAAGCCAGTTCGCTCGGCAATGTCATAGATCGTGCCAGGCTTATCGAGCGCAGACATAATCAAAGATTGATGATCAACTGCAAGATCCGTAGCTTGTGCTGCTGCTGCATGGCTAGTATCAGGATCAGTTGACCGGACGCGGGGGAAGTTACTCGGAGTGCTACCGTAGAACAGTCTATGTAGGATGCTCATTTCAACAATTCCTCAAGTAAGAAAGAGCCGCTATTAACATCAAGGAAGCGCCTGTTGCCACCCCCAAAACCCAACCAAACATCATCGCCATTTCAAGTTCCCCCTTTCACCAAAAACCTACGACTGCCAGGAATGGTGCTGACAAACTGGTCATAGACTTTAGGCATACTGGTTTGGAAAGCCTTGGTATCGAACCGCTTGGATGCTGCGGCGGTTTTCCATGTGGCTAGAGTGTGCCCGTCTACTGTTTGGATCAGGCTAGTTTCACCCATATAACGCTGCACCCTACCCGTCAGATCTTCCTCTTGTTCCTCCAGGCGCTTGATGGTGTCCTTGATCTCGCGCAGTTTCTTGCAGACCATCTCTACATCAGTAGAGGCAACTTTGTAGCTGCCATCATCCTGTTTAAAGATTGCTCTCAAATCATCCGGATGAGAGGCTTCAGGTGGTGAGCGTGTCTGTATGTGCGCCCAGAGTGCGGCCTCTTGTTGGATCAGCGCATCCTTCATGCTTGCATCGACTTCAATCGGATAGATGCACAACTCCTGGCCGCCGAATAGGACGCAGAGTTTCACCATGTCTACGCCAAAGACTGCGGCTTCATGGATACATTGAGCGAGATCATTAACGGGTATCTTGGTGCTGCCATCATCACCAAACTTTCCACGCGCGTGTACGCTGTAATTCTTAATCTCATACAGGGTTTTGTTATCTTCTGAAACATAGTCAAAGTGTGAGCGCATCCAGGGGTGCATGGGATGAGTGCCTTCAATGTCCAGTTCCTTCAAGCGCACCTTCTCACGGTCTGCTACTGCTGCTGCGATTGGAGCCTGGAGCCTAAGCCCCCATTGCACATTCTCAAGGTGTCCAATATCTTCAATGGGCTTTTGTCCGGTCTTAATCAACCAGACTTCCGCATCACGACCTGCGGCAATCTTGCGAGCATCACCTGACCACATTGCGCTATTTCTATTCTCGGGGGAAAAGTCAGCCATGATTAATCTCCGTCTTTCATAGGTGAGCCATAGGTAGTGAGATTCTCTACAGGGCGGGGGCGAGGATCTTGATGGGGAAATGACTGCGCCTGGATGAAGTGGATGCCTTCTTTGGTGCAGGTTCCTGCAAACTCTTGACGCTCTACAGAGCAGAAAGGAAGTGCGGATTCGCCCGTCACGGGGCTGCGAATGTCCTTGCGAGCGCAGAGGCCGACAGAACTATCCAAGGGGGAGTTTGGATTGTCTTTGTAATGCTTACAGTTGATAC
>Ga0209087_1000869_pt1 | contig 18527 bp, 16 predicted proteins | sample S_130805_EF_Meta_FD_187321 | JGI IMG/M metagenome (GOLD analysis project Ga0209087, IMG submission 187321) | Freshwater microbial communities from Lake Simoncouche, Canada to study carbon cycling - S_130805_EF_MetaG (SPAdes) (version 2) | ecosystem: Environmental > Aquatic > Freshwater > Lake ... | reverse complement strand
ATAAGAATTTAAAGGTATTAAGAAGAGCAGATGCATTGGGAGTTCTCACAAGACAATTTGAAACCATTGCTGTTTCAGGAACTCATGGAAAAACCACCACAACCTCGATGGTGACAGTGGCTTTACAAGCCTGTGGTGAAGATCCTTCTTTTGCTATTGGAAGTGAACTTTCTGAAACTGGTTCAAACGCACACTTAGGAGAAGGTAAAAATTTTGTAGTTGAAGCAGATGAATCTGATGGCTCATTTCTATTTTTATCACCAAAAGTTGCAGTAGTCACAAATGTGGAACCAGACCATTTAGATCATTGGAAAACTTTTGACAAAATCGAGGCTGCTTTTGTTGATTTTTGTGAACTAACAAAAGAAAGAAATGGTTTTGCAGTTATTTGCGCCGATGACGAAGGTGGCAAAAAGCTAATCCTGCAGGCTAAAGGAAAAGGCGTAAAAGTCATTTCTTATGGCACTAACTCTGATAGTGATTTGAAAATTACCAATCTGCAACTAGGACTTCCAGGTCCTTCTTTTGATGTTAACTTTGAGGGTAAAAACCTGGGAAGAATTGAACTTAAAGTCCTAGGGTTACATAACGCTTTAAATGCAGCTGCTGCACTTTGTGTTGGTCTTGGTTTAGGTAAAGATTTTAATAATCTAAAAAATGGAATCTCTAAATTCACAGGCACTAGAAGAAGATTTGAATTTAGGGGCAGTGCCGATGGCATACGCGTTTATGACGATTACGCACATCATCCAACCGAGATTGCAGCCACACTTAAAGCTGCGCGAGATGTAGTTGAGAGCGGAAAGATTGTGGTTGCTTTTCAAGCACATCATTATTACCGCACCGCTTTATTTAATAAAGAATTTGGCGAAGCACTTGGCTTAGCTGATCAAGTTGTGGTCTTAGAAGTTTTTGCACCAGGAGAAGAAGCAATCCCTGGAGCAAGTGGACAAACTATGGCCTCTCTTGTGCCACTGCCTCAAGATCAAGTTGTGTTCGAACCTTCATGGTCAAAAGTAGCTCAACAACTTGTAAATAGAGCCAAACCAAATGACATCATCATGACTTTGGGTGCAGGAGATATTGGATTGTTGGCACCTGAAGTTTTAACTCTTTTAGAAGCTCGTCAGAAATCGTGATAAAAAGTCACATACGTCGAAGAATTATTTTCGTAGTAGTTGTAATTTCAGCGATATTCTCCACACTTCTTTACATCGGGTGGTATTCAAATCTTCTTATTGTTAAAAAGATTGAAATCAGGGGAGCTAATGAGGTTCCAGTGCAATTGATTTCAGATACTGCTCAAGTTTCTTTGAATACTCAACTTCTCAGAGTTCCGACCACAACTGTGGTTGAAAGATTGAAAACAATTTCTCAAATTGGTCGGGCTGAAGTTAGAAGAGGCTGGCCTTCAACATTAGTAATTGAAATTAATGAAAGAACTCCTCTTGCCATAACCGATATTCCAGAAGGAAGGTTCTTGGTTGATGTAACAGGTTTTCCATATCTTCCTGCACCAGCAGACGCTAATTTACCTTTAGTAAGTGGACCAGATGATCAATCAAGAGCTTCTAGTGTTTTAGTTTGGCAAAGTTTTCCAGATTGGTTGAAAACAGAAATCGTTTCTACTAATGCTGATAATCCAAATTCAATGTGGCTAATGATGACAAATGGACGAAAAGTTTTGTGGGGAAATGTTGAGAAGGCTCAAGAAAAAAGTGCTGTGTTGAAAGTGTTACGAAGAATGGCTGGATCTACTTATGATGTTTCAACACCAGAAGTGCCGGTAGTAAGACCTTAAAAGTCGTTTGTGGCTACGTACTTAATCTCTAGATATTCATCAATTCCTTCATAACCGCCTTCACGGCCTAATCCAGATTGTTTAACACCACCAAATGGTGCTGAAGGATCTGAAACTAAACCACGATTAAGACCAATCATTCCAACTTGTAGGGCTTCACTTACCTTTAAACCTCGAGCAAGGTCTTTGGTGTAAATGTAACCGGCTAAACCATATTCTGATTTGTTTGAAATCTTTAAGGCTTCTGCTTCATCTTTTACTTTTACTACGGCAGCAACTGGTCCAAAAACTTCTTCAGAAATTATCTTTGCATCAGCTGAAACATTTCCCAAAACTGTGGCTGGAAAATAACATCCTGGACCAGGAGAAGGTGTTCCGCCAACTAGTTGGGTAGCACCTTTACTAATGGCATCAGTTACTAATTCTCCAACTGAACCAACAGCTTTTCTGTTTACTAGTGGAGCAAGACTTGTATCAGTAGAAGTTCCATGGCCCACTTTTAAAGCACCCATACGTTGGGCCAATTTGGTTACAAATTCATCATGTACTTTTTCTTGCACAAAGAATCTATTTGCCGCAGTGCAAGCTTGACCACCATTACGCATTTTGGCAATCATGGCACCGTCAATTGCTGCATCAATATCTGCATCATCAAGCACAATGAACGGAGCATTGCCGCCTAGTTCCATGGAACAATTCAAAACTCTTTCGGCTGCTTTTTTCAATAACATTTTGCCAATTCCAGTGGAACCTGTGAAAGATAATTTGCCAACTCTTTCATCTGCTAGGGCTGCATCAGTTAAAGGACCTGGTTGATTTGTTTGCAAAACTGAAACGGTTCCAGGAAGCGCGCCTGCTTCTAACATGATCTTGCTGATTGCCAATGCAGTTAGCGGAGTTTCTGATGCTGGTTTCAATATGGCTGCACAACCTGCAGCAAGTGCTGCACCAACTTTTCTGGTGTACATAGCTGCTGGAAAATTCCATGGAGTAATTAAGAACGCAATTCCTATTGGTTGTTTATAAGTCAATATTCGGTTAGCACCACTTGGTGCGTTTCTAATTGATCCATCAATTCTTACTGCTTCTTCCGAGAACCATCTAAAAAATTCAGCAGCGTAGGTAACTTCGGCTTTGGCATCAACCAAAGTCTTTCCGTTTTCTAGTGACATCAACATTGCTAAGTCATCAGCTTGGGCGATCATTAATTCATAAGTTTTTCTTAACACTTCACCACGAACTCTGGGAGCAGTTTTAGCCCACTTTTCTTGAGCCACAACTGCAATGTCTAAAGCTTTTTGTAAATCAGCAACTCCAGCATTAGCAACTTTTGTAAGCACTTCACCGTTGGCAGGATCTGTAACATTAAATGGTTCATTTGAACCATCAACAAATTTATCTCCAATTAATAGACCGGTTGGAACTTTAGAAAGTAGTTTGGCGGTTGCATCACTATTTGGATTTGCAACTGAATCTGGAACTTGCATAACTTGACTTGTCATAATTAAATCCAATCACTAAACAAGGTATTTTTTACCTTTGGGGTTGGTTTAGAAAGGAATATCTTCATCATTTTCACTAACTTCAGCCAAGGAAGCCGCTAGTCCTAATGCCTTTGCAACACGATCATCATTACTAATCAAGGGAATTGATGCGTTTTCAATTATTTCCCCGGTCTTCAAATCAACTTGTAGTCCACCAATATCGGCTTTGACTAGTTCTGCATTTGCGAATTCACACCATTTACTTACTTTGCACCAATTACAAGGCGGATTAGCAGAAGGAGCAAAGAGTGTGTCACTGGCCCAATTATCAACTTGTTCAGCTAATTGTGACCAAGCTGAGAGTTTTACTTTTTCATCATCACAGTCCCAAGAAATGGTTTTACACTCGTCAGGAGAAATTAGTTCTAATTCAACTCGTTTGTTTTTGTATTCACCAAGTTTTTCCATGACATTTTTTGGGATGGCATTTTCGACCATGAGTCTGATAGCCAAAGGTAATTGAGGGTAGATATTGAAGTAAATTTCATTTTCTAAATCTTTAATGTTGGAAACTGTTTTCATTTCTCGCCACACCAAATCATCACCATTCTTATAAATAAGATCTGGTCTAGTGCTTATTGAAATGTCAGCATCAGTATCTAGTGCTTCAACAGATATTTCGGTTGCTACTTTGGATGATTTATTTATTGGGCAAGTCAATTGGTGTTGGGACAGAAATGGCAAGGCAACATTTGCTTCATCTTGATTCCAACCAAGTTCAGTAGCAATAACTCCAAGACTTGAATTAGTCGGTAAATCTTCTTTAGAACATTCAAGAGATCTCTTGTGTGCTTGTTCCAGCCAGGCGTGAACTAGTAATCCTCTTTGTTGAGCTGAGTTTTGACTTTCTGGTTTAGTTCTTAAACCCAGTTCATCTTGTAAGAAATATTGACGAGGACATCTTCTGTAAGTGTGAAATTTAGATGGTGAATATGCCTTGGGCCAAGGAGCAAATGCTGTAATTCCTAATAGTCCTGGACGATTAGGCAATGTTGCACACATTGTGTTAGCGCGACATCCTCGACAACTTGGTCCAGGTTTTTGTGTTCCACCTTGAACTCTTTCAATAACAATTGGTAGAGCTTTTTCTTCAAACATTTTTCTAGCTTCAATAACACTTGCTTCTAAGACAATTGCTTGACTTGAATCAAGACAGCCAATTTCTCTGATTCTTACATGCTCAGCAGGTTTTAATACTTTATAAATTGGATCTCGGGGAGAGCTCCAACTTGGTTCACTGTGCGGAACTCCATCAGCAAGAATTCGTGCAATCACACCAGCTCTTACAGGATTTAATGGAGTTAATCCTGCTTTAGAAAACTTTAAGGCTCTAAATTCTCTAATTTTTCCATCATTAGAAGTTAAATAGATTCCCCAAGCAAACCATTCAGTATGAGAATTTTCTGTTTCATCAAATGCTTGAATAACTTCTAAGTCTGTGAAATCTATGTTGTGCGCTAAATCTTCCTTTCTTGCTTTTTCCCATGCAGTTAGGTAACCAATTAGGGCATCTATGGCCCATAGTTTGTGAGACTTCTCAACCTTGCCGCGAGTTTTACTAATTGCTTCAGTGATTGCATTTTCTGCAATTTCGTCCATGTCTTCAAATTCATGAATTACTTTGTCGTTGTTAATTGTGGCAAGTAATGCATCGCGCACAATTCCAAGTGGAAATGATTCAAATGGGGGATAGCGAAGTTGCATATAGCCTTCACCAATTTTTGCTGCTGGACGGGATTTAAGTGAAATAAAATCATGACAGGCTCTGTTTTCTTCAGCACCAACTTGTGAGGCAGAAATTCTTAAGAAACCTGCGTTAGTAACTGGAAATCCTGGATTCCATTCTTGTGGAATTTGAGTTGTCATTGTGCTTCTTCACCAAAGGGCAGCATTTCCATTCCGGAATTTGCATTACTTGATTTAGATCTAACTCTTTTTTCAAGATTTAGAGTCTGAAGTAAGTCTTCTGATTCTTGTGTTCCAGGAATTGGAGCTTTTGCAGTTTTGGCAGGACAAGCTTTAACAAAGGCGCAAGACTTACAAGGACTTCCCGGATTTGCCATCCAGGTTTGTTTCGTTAAAGAAGAATCCATTTTTCTTCTGGTGGTAACCAAATGTTGAACAGCTCTATCAAGTGCTGATTTGTAAGTCGGTCTTCTAACACGATCTCTACCTGGTAAATAAATTAGTTCTACTTCACCAACCTCTAAACCATTTTCTTTTAAGCCTGCGGCATAAAGCATTACTTGACGAAGAGAATCAGTTAAGTATTGAGGTGCTGGTCTTTTTGATGTTTTGTAATCAGTAATTCTGACAACGCCATCTCTAGTCATTCGATCAAGGCGTCCATAGAGTTTTACTGATTCAAAAATGGCAGTTACTGGTCTTTCCAGGTCTTCTAAATCAATTTCTAATTGGGTTGGGTCTTCAAGATCGAAATAACCTTTGAGGGACTCAGCACTCTTATCTTTAAGTGTTACTAAATCTTCTTCGGTTAACCAAGACTTGTTGTTGTTTATTACAACTTCACCAGTGTCACGAAGCATGTTCCAAGCTGCTTCTTTGGTTCTATTCTCAGCTTTTATCTTGAGAAAGTTTTCTAAAACATCGTGAACTAATGTGCCAATGATTTGGGGTAAACCAGCAGGCTCTCGCCAACCTGCAACAGAGGAAAACCAATAGGCAAGTGAGCATCTATCAAAGCTTGATAATTGGCTAGGGGAGACATGATTTGGTAACTGATTTCCAATATCAGCAACTTTAACGGCAACTAACTTGTCATCAGCCATATTTTCTAACTTCTAATTATGTAGAGATCTTTCATCTACATCGACTTAACAGCAGCAACTACCTTGGACAAAGAATCTTTAGCATCACCAAATAACAAAGTTGTTTTGTCGTTGAAAAGTAATTCATTTTCTACTCCAGCAAAGCCTGGTCTCATGGAACGCTTCATGAAGACAACTTGTTCTGCTTGATCGGCATTAAGAATTGGCATTCCAAATATTGGCGAAGACTTATCAGTTCTTGCAGCTGGATTTACAACATCGTTTGCGCCAACTACTACAGCAACACTGGCATTAGCAAACTCTGAGTTAATCTCATCCATTTCCTTTAGTTGTTCATAAGGAACATCTGCTTCAGCAAGTAAAACGTTCATGTGTCCAGGCATTCGTCCAGCAACTGGATGAATTGCATATTCAACTTCAACACCTTTCGAAATAAGTAAATCAACTAGTTCTCTTAAAGATTGTTGAGCTTGAGCAACTGCTAATCCATAACCTGGAACAATAATTACTTTTGTAGCGTAGGTAAGCATGATGGCAATGTCTGTTGGTCCAGCACTTTTAACTGGACGATCAACTGCAGCAGCAGTAGCCGTTGAAGCTTTTGCGGTAAATGCGCCAAACAGTGTTGAAGTAAGAGGTCGACCCATTGCCTTTGCCATCAATTGAGTTAGCAAAGTTCCTGATGCTCCTACAAGTGTTCCTGCAACAAGCAACAAAACATTGTCTAATACATATCCACTTGCAGCCACTGATAAACCGGTGAATGCGTTTAACAAACTGATCACAATTGGAACGTCTGCTCCTCCTACTGGAAGTACAAACAAAATTCCCATTACTAATGACAAAGCAACCAATGTCCATAACGCCCAGTTTTCTGGGTTGATCATTAAATAAACTGACATGAAAACTGTGGCTAATGCTGTACCAATAGTTATGAATCGACCTAAAGGCAAAACAACTGGTCGAGAAGTCATGAGTTCTTGTAATTTCAGAAACGTAATAATTGATCCAGTAAATGAAATGGAGCCAATGACCACTGTAAAGACAGTTGCAAACAAAGCAACAAAACCGTCTGTTGCTCCAGCTTTTAAGAATTCAATTGATGAAACCGCCATCGCAGCTCCACCACCAACACCGTTAAACAAAGCAACCATTTGTGGCATCTGAGTCATTTGAACTTTTCTGGCGGCAATAAAGCCCACCAATGTTCCAAATGCAACAGCAATCAAAATAAGTGGCAAATGTTTTAAATTACTTTCTGAGAAGAAAACAATTGCTACTGCAGCAATTGCGCCAATTGCTCCAATGCGATTACCAAGACGTGCAGTCTTTGGTGAAGATAAAGCTTTTAATGCCAAAATAAATGCAAGGGCTGCACCAAGGTTTGCTAATTGTGACCAGGCTGGAATCATTTTTTATCACCAGCTTTTGTTGATTTCTTTGATTTAAATAGTTCAAGCATTCGATCTGTTACCACAAATCCACCAACCATGTTGATGGTTGCTAATACAACAGCAAAAAGTCCAAGTATTAATTCCAAATTGTTGTCAGCGTGCCCGGTCACAATGATTGCGCCGACCAAAATCACACCGTGGATCGCATTTGCACCAGACATTAGGGGAGTGTGCAAAATAGTGGAAACTTTAGAAACAACTTCAAAGCCCACAAAGATACTCAAAATAAATATTGTTAATAAGGCAATTTCGATGCTCATCTAATTACCCCTGTCCTAATTCGGTTTTAACGAATTCATTTGTTATTTCACCATTGATAACTAAGGCACTTCCTTTGACAACTTCATCTTCTTTATCTATAACGATTGCGCCTTCTTTAACGATGAAAGAAAGCAGAGAGATTACGTTTCCTGCAAAAAGAAAAGAAGCATCAGGAGCCATGGCAGAAGCTATGTTTTGCCCGCCCCAAATTTTCACACCGTTTACATCCACAATTTGACCGGCAACTGAACCTTCAACGTTGCCACCATTTTCAGCTGCCATATCTGCAATAACAGATCCATATTTCATGCCTTTAAGCATTGCTGAAGTTACAAGTCTTGGTGCTGGTCTTCCAGGAACGGCTGCTGTGGTTACCAAAACATCTGTGGCAGTTATATAAGGAGTTAATAGTTCTTGTTGTAATTTTGTGCGTTCTTGATCCATTTCTTTGGCGTAACCGCCACTTCCTTCAACAACTGGAAGATCTAATTCAATAAATGTGGCACCAACAGATTTAACTTCATCTTTGCTAGCAGTTCTTACGTCATAGCCAGAAACTATTGCTCCCAGTTTCTTTGCTGTTGCCATAACTTGTAAACCGGCAACACCTGCTCCAATAACTAAAACCTTAGAAGGTCTAATAGTTCCAGAAGCGGTCATTACCAAGGGAAACATTTTTGGTAACAGTGAAGCTGCAGTAACCATGGTGTGATAGCCAGAAACGGTTGCTTGAGAAGTTAAAGCATCTGCACTTTGAGCACGTGAAATTCGTGGTACAAAATCAAACGACAATAATGTCGCTTTGGCTTTAGCGATTGCTGCAATATTTTCTTTATCTCTTTTAGCTTGAGCAAAAGATAAACAAACTGCACCAGGTTTTAGTGAAGTTGAAAGATTTGCAGGAAGTGTTCCTACTGATGCAACAACATCAGCATTCTTAATTGCACTAGAAATATCTGTAGTTACTTTTGCGCCTGCTTCTTGATAATTTTCATTTGTAAAGAGGGCAGTTAAACCCGCATCACTTTCTATTGTGACTTCAAATCCAAGTTTGATTAATTTGGCGATAGTGGCAGGGGCAGCAGCTACTCTTTTTTCGCCAGATCTTGTTTCTTTCGGCACAACTAATTGCATGGAAATTCAAAACCCCTTTTATTGATTTTCTAGTTTGTTAACCCAACTCTATTGACTCTGTGTCTGTTTTTGCTTGACTACTTATATATGAGCAACACGCCGAGTCGCGTGCTTGGTGAAGTCCCAATTGACGTCTAAATTCTCTTCGCTTAACACACGCAACAACTTTTAGCCTCAAGTTGAGGTTAAGAGTTGAAATAGGGGGAAATAAAAGTGGTTGCTCCGCAAAACTATCTCGCAATTATCAAAGTTGTCGGCATTGGTGGCGGTGGCGTTAACGCAGTAAATCGAATGATTGAAGCCGGATTAAAAGGCGTTGAATTTGTTGCAATAAATACCGACGCACAAGCTCTATTAATGAGTGACGCTGACGTCAAATTAGATATTGGTCGTGAATTAACTCGTGGATTAGGGGCAGGAGCAGATCCTTCAGTTGGTCGCCAAGCTGCCGAAGATCACATTGAAGAATTAAGAGATGTATTAAAAGGCTCTGACATGGTTTTTGTTACTGCTGGAGAAGGTGGCGGAACAGGAACAGGTGGAGCACCCGTTGTAGCAAGAGTTGCAAAAGAAGTAGGCGCTCTAACTATTGGTGTTGTAACTAAACCATTTAATTTTGAAGGTAAGCGTCGTATCACCCAAGCAGAATCTGGTGTTGAAGCTTTAAGAAATGAAGTTGACACATTAATCGTTATTCCAAATGATCGACTACTTTCACTTTCTGATCGAAACATTTCCGTAATTGATGCTTTTAGACAAGCAGATCATGTACTTCTACAAGGAGTAAGTGGTATCACAGATTTAATTACCACTCCAGGTTTAATCAACCTTGACTTTGCTGACGTTCGAAGTGTGATGGCAGGAGCAGGAACTGCGTTAATGGGAATAGGTTCTGCACGAGGCGAAAATAGAGCCGCAATTGCTGCTCAAAATGCAATCGCATCGCCATTGTTGGAAGCAGACATTCAAGGAGCAAAAGGAGTACTTCTTTCCATTGCTGGTGGATCTGATTTAGGTTTGTTTGAAATTAACGAAGCAGCACGTTTAGTGCAAAACGTTGCCTCAACAGAAGCAAACATTATTTTTGGTGCAGTAATTGATGACACACTTGGTGATGAAGTAAGAGTAACTGTGATTGCGGCAGGTTTTGCTGATAAAGATTTAGCATCAGTGCGCAGAAGTTCAATTCATGCAGTTACAAATTCAGAACCTGAAATTCCATCATTTGTAGCAAGATCAACAGATGACACAGGACCACAACCTGTGATTGGTTCAACATTTAATGCCTCAACTGCTTCAACTCCAAGAAGAGTTGTTTTTGATGACACGCCAAGTGACGATCTTGATGTACCGGATTTCTTAAAGTAGCTAAAACATGTCGGTGCCTACACCGATTTCATCTGGTAAGTCAGGCAAAGCAAACTGGAGTTTCTTTGGCCGCCAAGGTGGAATCAGCAAAAAACCTTTTGATTCTTTAAACGTTGCTGATCACGTTAAAGACAACGAGTCTGATGTTTTAAAAAACCGAGAAATACTAGCTGAGCATTTAGCAATGCCATTGGTTTTTATAGGCGCAACTCATTCACCAAATGTGGTTAACGTTAAGTCAGAATTTCCTGAAGTTCATCCTGATACAGATGCACTAGTTACTCGAGAAACAAATTTAGGTTTAGTAATCATGTCAGCAGATTGTGCACCAATTGTTTTAGTTGATCCAATTGCCCATGTGGTTGGAGTTGTGCATGCTGGATGGCAAGGAATGTTGGTTGGGGTAGTAGCAAATGCGGTTGAAGGAATGTTTGATTTAGGTGCAGAACCAGAAAACCTAAAAGCAATTATTGGACCAACAATTAGTGCTAAGAACTTTATTGCCACTCAGGAAAGATTTGATGAAGTTAAAGACATTGAACCCAGTGCGGCAGTTAAACTCGCTGATGGTCAGTTAGCTGTTGATATCCGCAAAGGCGTAAAACATCAACTTGCCCAATATCAAATCAAAACCACAGACCTAAATATTTGTACCTTTGATTCGTCAGATTTGTTTTCATTCAGAAGAGATCCAGTAACTGGAAGAAATGCCACCGTTGCTTGGTTAAGTGAATGAGTAATCGCTTAAGCGAAATTCAAAGCAATCTAGAAATAATCCAGGCTCGTATTGAGAGTGCCTGCACCGTTGCGGGCAGAGATATTTCAGAAATCACTTTGATAGCCGTGACCAAGACCTACCCGGCAAGTGATGTTGATTTGTTAAAACAATTGGGAATTGAAAATGTTGGAGAAAACAGAGATCAAGAGGCATCCGCAAAGAAGTTGGAAGTAAAAAGTGAATTCAAATGGCATTTCATTGGTCAATTGCAATCCAACAAAGCAAAATCAGTAGTTAATTACGCGGATCTAATTCATTCCGTTGATCGTTGGTCTCTAGCTAAAGAAATTCAAAAAAGTGCTCAAGGAATAGACAAAATGCAACAGGTTTTGATTCAAGTAGATCTAGATCAGTCAGGTCCAGATCCAACAAGAGGTGGCATTTGGCCAGCAGAATTAAGGGAATTAGCGCAATTGATAAATCAGGCAAGCCATTTGGAATTAAAGGGTTTGATGAGTGTGGCACCTTTGGGAGAAAAGCCCGAACTTGCTTTTGCAAGATTGAAAGAGATCAGAGTTGATTTTTTGAAAGAAAATCCTGGGGCCCAGATTTTGTCTGCTGGAATGAGTGATGATTTGGAATCAGCTATTTTGCATGGGGCGACACACCTTCGAATTGGCTCTGCCTTACTCGGGGAAAGACCAAAAATCGGGTAACTTTGTCTTTAGTCACAGGCGTAACTACTGCAACTTAAGAGTTCGCAAGTGACACACACGTATGTAACCAGGAGGAAGATATGCCAAAGGGCTTTCGCAAAATGGCTGTCTATTTAGGTTTAGTTGAAGATAATCAAAATTATTTAGATGAAGAAATTGAAGAATTTTATGAAGAAGAAGCCCCAGCAACTCCTCGTTGGTCACCAACACCAAGAACTTTTTCTACAAATGGATCTACTGCGTTAGCTGAAAGACCAGAAGTAAGAATGACACCACAAGTAAAACCAGTTATTGCAGAACCAGTTTCTCGTATCACCACACTTCACCCAAGAGCATTTAACGATGCTCGAAGAATTGGTGAAGAATATCGTGATGGAACTCCAGTAATTATTAACTTGTCTGAAATGGATCCAAGTGACCAAAAGAGAATTCTTGATTTTGCTTCAGGTTTAGCTTTTGCTCTCAGAGGAACCATTGAAAGAGTTACCAATTCTGTTTTCTTGATATCACCAGCCAACGTTGATCTTGGGGCAGAAGCTCGCCAACAAGTCGCGCAAGATGGCTTTTTTAATCAAGTTTAATTTAAACTAAATCTCAATGGGTTCAATAATTGCGCAGTTACTTCAGTTATATCTATTAATCATGATCGGTCGTTTGGTTTTTGATTATGTGCAAATGTTTGCTCGTTCTTGGCAGCCAAAAGGTTTTGTCTTGTTGCTGGTTGAAACTATTTATTCGCTGACTGACCCTCCATTGAATTTCTTTAGACGCTTTATCCCACCTTTAAGAATCGGTTCCGTTTCTCTGGATATGTCGTTTCTAGTTGTGATTATCCTGATTCAAATAGCCATGGGCATATTTTCCTCCCTCTAATTACCAGTTTCGAGCATTAGCAGGGTAGATTAATCTTTGTAAATTGACTCTTGGAGTGGATAAATGGCATTAACACCTGAAGATGTTGCCAACGTCGTCTTTGACACCACCCGCATGCGTATGGGTTATGACGTTGCTCAAGTTGATGAATTTTTAGAAAAAGTTGCTGATGAAATCGCAAGTTTGCAAAATGAAGTAGAGATGGCACGTAGAGGAACTTCTCTTTCTAGTTCACAAAGTGTTGATACTAAATCTCCCGTTGAAGTTTTAACTCTTGCTCAACAAGCTTTAACTGCTGCAACCAATGAAGCAGAAAGATTAGTTCGAGAAGCAAGAGCAAGGGCTGCATCTATTTCTTCCAGTGTTGAATCAGAAAAAGCTCAAATCGAAGCTCAAATAAAAAGACTTGAAGCAATTGAAATTGATTACCGCAACAGACTTAGAAATTGGTTATCAGGAATGCTTACTGATTTAGGGGCACAATTAAATGACTCAATAGAAAGCACTGAACCAGTTAACGTCATTACAAGTGCTCCAGAAAACCAATAAAGATTCTTTAAGCTTTTTCAATCCAGATTTGAACGTTTAAGTCTTCATCAACAGTCGTAGGCTCAGCAGCACCTTTGGCTTCAATAAATTCAAGTGCCAGAACTTCACTCTTAATTACTTCTAAGTTTGCAAGTATTGAAGCCTTAACTTGATCATCTGTAGTGTGATATTTCAAATTGATTCGATCTGATACTTCGAATCCAGAATTCTTTCGTGCTTCTTGAATCATTCTGATTACTTCACGTGAAATTCCCAAACTTCTCAATTCAGCTGATATCTCTAAGTCAAGAGCAATGGTTTCGCCATCTTGACTCATCACAGACCAGCCTTCTCGTGGAGTTTCAGTGATGATCACATCTTCAGCGGTAATTTCAAATTCTTGTCCCTCAACTTTGATCAAAGATTTGTTGGTTGTTCTTAATTCTTGAACCAAAGCTGCCGCATCAGAGTTTGAGATTTCTTTGGCGATTAATTGAGTTTCCTTGGCATAACGAGAACCAAGAGTTCTAAAGTTTGCTTTCACGGCAACATTTACTAAATCACCGGTTTCACTTAAAGATTGCAAATCAAGAATGTTTAATTCCTCAGCCAATTGATCTCTTAAATCTTGAGGGACCTTATCCCAGTTCTTGGCTGAAACTAATGCTCTAGAAAGTGGTTGACGATTCTTTACTTTTCCTTCGGCGCGAGCACCTCGACCTAGTTCTACTAGTCGTCTGATTAGTCCCATGTTTTCAATTAAGTCGGTTCTTATTTCTGATTTATTTACCTCTGGCCAATTGCCTAAATGAACAGATTGCAAAGAGGCATCCGTGGTTGTTCTGAACATGTCTTGCCATACGCGCTCAGTTATAAATGGAACGAAAGGAGACATAATTAATGTGATTGTTCTTAAAGCTTCATGAAGCGTTGCTAGTGCTACAGGATCGCCATCCCAGAATCTTCTTCTGTTTCTTCTGACATACCAATTAGACATATCATCAACCACATCAGCAAGAACTCGTCCTGCTTTTTGGGTATCAAAGTTTTCTAAGGCACTTGTAACTTGTAAAACTGCATCATCAACCAAACTTAGTAACCATTGATCAATTTCTGGTCTTTCTGTTCTAGCAATTACTTTGTCACCTGGTTTATAAGTTGATAAACGGGTGTAAAGGGAAAGAAACGAAGCGGTATTCCAATAAGTCAATAAAACTTTTCTAGTTACTTCTTGGATTGCAGCATGACCAACTCTGCGTGATTGCCACGGAGAACCTGAGGCCAACATGAACCAACGCACAGAATCTGCACCGTGTTCATCCATTAACGCAATTGGTTCTAAAACGTTTCCTAAATGTTTACTCATCTTGCGACCTTTTTCATCCAAGATGTGACCAAGTGTGACAACGTTTTTGTAAGAACTTTGATCAAAAACTAAAGTTCCAATTGCCATTAAGGTGTAGAACCATCCACGGGTTTGATCGATTGCTTCACAAATAAAATCAGCTGGATAACTAGTTTTAAACAAGTCTTGGTTTTGTTGCGGATATGAAAGTTGAGCAAAAGGCATAGCTCCTGAGTCATACCAACAATCAATTACTTCTGGAACTCTTGTAGCAGTTTTTTTGCACTCTGGGCAAGAAATTGTGATGTCATCAACAAAAGGGCGATGAGGATCAGTGTTAGTGACATCTTTGCCTGATAATTCACTTAATTCATTTAATGATCCAACGGCTGTTTGATGTTTGTCTTCACAAATCCAAATAGGTAGAGGAGTGCCCCAATATCTGTTTCTGGATAAAGCCCAATCAATGTTGTTGTTTAACCAATCGCCATATCGACCGTGTTTGATGGTGTTGGGAAACCAATTAGTCTTTTCATTTTCTCGCAATAATGCATCTTTAATTTGAGTTGTTCTGATGTACCAAGAAGGTTGAGCGTAATACATCAATGGTGTGTGGCAACGCCAGCAATGAGGATATTGATGTTCGTAAGCCAATTCTTTGAATAAAATTTCACGTTTCTTTAAATCTTTAACAATGTCTTTGTCAGCTTTCTTAAAGAATTGTCCAGCGACAAGTGGTGCATGTGGTGCAAAGTGACCATCTGCTTGTACTGGATTTACAACAGGCAAACCATATTTTCTACAGACTTGTAAATCTTCAGCACCAAAAGCAGGGGATTGATGAACAATTCCTGTGCCATCTTCAGTTGTTACATAATCTGCCAAAACCACACTGTGCAGTGCTGCTGGTGCATCATCTTCGAAGAGTGATTTACCAAATGGAGGTTGGTAGTGAATTCCTTCTAAATCTTTACCTTTAACAGTTTCTTTTATGGTTACTTCTTCACCTAAGAGTGCAACTAATTCTTTGGCGATAACAAAGTGTTCATCATCTACTTGGGCAATCAAGTAATCGATTTTTGGCCCAACGGCAGCTGCGGTATTGCTGATTGTGGTCCAAGGAGTGGTCGTCCAAACCAAAAGGGAAAGGTTCTTGTATTTCTTTGCTAAATCACCATCAAGAACAGGAAACTTAATATAGATAGATTGATCAGTTATGGTTTCATAACCAAGAGCTAATTCATGATCTGATAAACCTGTGCCACATCTTGGGCAATATGGGCTAACTCGATAGTCAGATACCAATAAACCTTTTTTGTGAATTTCTTTTAAAGACCACCAAACTGATTCCACATAACTTGGATTCATAGTCCAATATGCTTTGTCGAAATCAACCCAATAACCCATGCGAGAAGTCATGGTGGTGAAATCACTAACGTTTCTTAAAACAGATTCACGACATTTTGCATTGAACTCAGCAACACCATATTTTTCAATATCGTTTTTTCCAGTGAAACCTAATTCTTTTTCAACGGCTAATTCAACTGGTAATCCGTGACAATCCCAACCTGCATAACGAGGAACGTAATAACCTTGCATTGCTTTAAATCTTGGAAATACATCTTTAAAAACTCTTGCTTCAACGTGATGCGCACCTGGTTTGCCATTAGCTGTTGGAGGACCTTCGTAGAAGACCCAGGATTTCTTTTGATCTCTTTGGTTTAAAGATTTGTGGAAAATTTCTTCCTTTTCCCACATTCCTAATACTTCATGTTCCATTTCAGGAAGGTTGATTCGATTGGGTACCTCGCGATACACGATTAGAACACCTTCCTAACTTTGTTCAAGGTTAAATAAGAAAAAAACACGACTCTCGTAGTTTATGAGAACCCTCGGGAGCGTAGTGTTCACTAGGTGAAGAGTCGCACACATTTACAAGAATTAATGCTAAAGATTGCTATAGGCGTAATCGCTCTAGATTTGTTAACCAAAGTCTTAGCTGTGCGATATCTGGAAAATCGTCCCAATGTTGTCTTGGTTCCAGCAATATTTGGGGAAAACGCAGGTCCTTTGTTGCAATTTACATTCATTAGAAACTCAGGTGCAGCATTTAGCTTAGGAACAAGCACTACCTGGGTATTTACGATCTTGGCTTTCGTTATTGCCTTCTATATATATAGAACAGGTAAAAAAGTTGTCCGAATGAGCTGGGCCATTTGTTTAGGTGCGATGCTGGGCGGAGCGATTGGCAATTTGATTGATCGCTTATTTAGATCCCCAGGAGTATTTCGAGGAGCCGTTGTTGATTTCATCCAGATTCCCTATTGGGCAATCTTTAATATTGCTGACATGGGTGTAAGTATTTCAGCAGTGGTAATTGCCGGTATGACTTTGTTTGGCAAAGATCCATATCTTAAGAGTGAAAAATAATGAGTGATTATTCTCTCGTTGTTGATGAAACCCAAGATGGGTTAAGACTTGATGCACTTCTTTCGGTTACTTTTGAAATATCTCGCACCAAAGTTGCTTCCGATATTGATGCAGGTTCAGTTTTAGTTAATAACAAATTAGCTTTAAAATCTCACAGGGTAGCAACAGGAGATAAAGTTGTTTATAACCCAATTATCAAAGAAGCAATAAATCCTGCTGATCAAGTTGTAAATATTCCAATACTTTTTGCCGATGAAGATGTTGTGGTAATTGATAAACCAGTTGGGGTAGCAGTTCATGCAAGTCCAGGTTGGGAAGGTCCAACTGTTACTGCTTCAATTGCAGCTTTAGGACATCGAATTTCAACAAGTGGTGCACCAGAAAGACAAGGCATCGTGCATCGATTAGATGTTGGTACAAGTGGTGTGATGGTGGTTGCAAAAAGTGAATTAGCTTATGAAAGTTTAAAAGATCAATTTAGAGATAGAACAGTTAAAAAGATTTACCATGCTTTAGTGCAAGGACATCCCGATCCTTCTAAAGGAACAATTGATGCACCAATTGATAGACATCCACAAGAAAATTACAAATATGCAGTAGTAAATGGTGGCAAAGACAGTGTTACTCATTATGAAACCATTGAAGCTTTTGCTGGAGCATCCCTTTTGAAAATTGAATTAGAAACTGGACGAACCCACCAAATCAGAGTTCACATGGCAGCAATTAAGCATCCTTGCGTTGGAGATTCGATGTATGGAGCAGATCCCAAGTTGGCTGGCAAACTCGAATTGCACCGCCAGTGGTTACACGCCACTCAGTTAACATTTCGTCACCCAAAGACAGGTCAAGATGTGACATTTAACTCCGCCTATCCTCAAGACCTCACGTTAAGTCTTACTCGCATCGCCGAGGCTTATCAGTAAAATTGTCAGAAGTAAGACATAAATTAGTAATACAAATCTTCCCCTTTGTATTCCAAAGTCGAAAGGACCTTTAGTTAGTCATGTCCGATCGCGACTCATTTGTTCACCTTCATGTTCACACTGAATATTCAATGCTTGATGGAGCCGCTCGTTTAAATCCATTAATGACAGAAACCAAAAGATTAGGTATGCCTGCCATTGCAATTACAGATCACGGAAATCTTTATGGCGCATTTGATTTTTATAAGAATGCTAAAGAACAAGGTGTTAAACCAATTATTGGTATTGAAGGCTATTACGCACCTAATGGTCGAAAGTCTCGTGAGATGTTGGATTTTGGTGGAAGTTCCAAGAGTGAAGATCAAGAATTTGGGAGAGGTAAATCTCCTTACACTCACATCACTATGTGGGCTACAACCACAGAAGCAATGCATAACTTATTTAGAATTTCTTCACTTTCCAGCATTGAAGGCTATTACTACAAACCTAGATTTGATTATGAATTGTTTGAAAAATATGGCAAAGGACTCATTGCCACAACAGGTTGTCCCTCAGGGGAAGTAAATCGCTGGCTACAAGCAGGAGATGAAAAGAAAGCCCGTGAAGTTGCAGCCTCGATGCAAGAAGTATTTGGAAAAGAAAA
>Ga0209087_1000868_pt1 | contig 18533 bp, 16 predicted proteins | sample S_130805_EF_Meta_FD_187321 | JGI IMG/M metagenome (GOLD analysis project Ga0209087, IMG submission 187321) | Freshwater microbial communities from Lake Simoncouche, Canada to study carbon cycling - S_130805_EF_MetaG (SPAdes) (version 2) | ecosystem: Environmental > Aquatic > Freshwater > Lake ... | reverse complement strand
CGTACTCGGCGGCGGGGATGCGGCCCATGGCGGGCATTGCGCGTCGAATTTGCATGTTCACCCTCCCTACGGGCGCCACCCTTGTGGGAAGGCACCGACCCCCAGTCTACCCTGCGCCACCCCCCTCGCCGCAGGGTAAGATGGCGGCTGACTTGGTGGCCATCGTTCAATGGTTAGGACCGTGGTTTGTGGAGCCGCAGATGAGGGTTCAATTCCCTCTGGCCACCCCACCCCCATAAAGGAGCGCATATTGCCCACAGCCGCACCTCGTCGCCGCCTCATTCACGACCCGGGCTTCCTCCGCCTCTGGACTGCCGAGACGATCAGCCACTTCGGCTCCAGCTTTAGCAACCTGGCGATGCCGATCGTTGCCATCCAACTGCTCAACGCCGGCCCAATGGAGATCGCGTTGATCAATCTCGCCGATTTCCTCCCCTTCCTAGTCTTTGGGCTCCTCATTGGCGCACTCGTCGATCGCCTGCCACGACGCGGCGTCCTGATCGTTGGCGACCTTGGCCGCGCCCTCCTACTTCTGACGCTGCCAATCTCCTACGCGCTTGGGGTCCTCTCCATTCCGCAGTTGGTGATTGTCGGACTCTTGCTCGGCACCCTCACCGTCTTCTTCGACGTCGCCTATCAGGCCTATCTCCCGTCGCTCATTCCCAAAGAGGACCTCGTTGAGGGGAACTCAAAGCTGGAGATCAGCCGCTCCGCTGCCGGGCTTCTTGGGCCGAGCCTTGCTGGCGCACTGATTGCCATTGTCAAAGCGCCTGCGGCGGTGGTGATTGACGCCATCTCATACGTCTTCTCTGCCCTCTTCATCTTCTCGATCAAGCCCCATCACGAATCAGTCGCCGAGCTGAATGACGCCGCGGCACCAGCTGCGATTAAGCCGCGCGCCTCGCTGCGATCTGACATCGCCGCTGGACTGCGCTACGTCTTTGGCCACCCTGCGTTGCGCACGATTGGTGGTGCAACCGCAACCTCAAACCTGTTTGGCAGCATTGCCGGAACTGTTGAGATGCTCTTCGCCTACAACGTGCTCGGTCTCTCTGTCGCCCTTATCGGCTTTGCGGCGACGCTGGGTTCCGCTGGTGGGCTCATCAGCGCCGTGTTCGCCGATAGAATCTCCAAGAAGCTCGGCGTCGGCCGAACCATCGTGCTCACCATCCCGTTGGGCGGACCGATGCTGGTGGTACTCGCCTTCTGTCAGCCCGGGAACGACCTGTTGAACGCACTCGTCATCGGCGGCGGCTTCTTCGCCGCGGCTGCGTCGGGCACCCTGTACAACATCAACCAGGTCAGCTTGCGCCAGGCGCTCACCCCACCCGAGATGTCTGGGCGCATGAATGCCACGATGCGCTGGTTCGTGTGGGGAACGATTCCCATCGGTGCCTTGCTCGGCGGGATCATCGGCACCAACCTTGGCCTGCGCGAGGCGCTCATCATCGGCGGCATCGGTGGCAGCTTCGCCTTCGTCCCCCTCCTCTTTGGGCCGGTCTGGAAGATCAAGGAGATGCCGACGGGGGTTGCCCAGAAGTAGCGCCGCGCTCGCCCACTGCCCCTGCGCGCTGGTAGACTCGCGGCGCGGCGGGATGCCCCCATAGAGGGGCCAGCCAGCGAGGAGGGTAGTTATGGCCACAGTGTCGTTCCAGGGTGTCTCCAAGAAGTACGGCGAGGTCCTCGCCGTCGAAAACCTCTCCCTTGAGATCAACGATGGCGAGTTTATGGTGCTCGTGGGCCCCTCAGGCTGCGGCAAAACCACCTCGCTCCGCATGATCGCCGGGCTCGAAGAGATCACCGACGGCACCTTGCTGATTGGCGACAAGGTCGTCAACGACATCGCGCCGAAGGACCGCGACATCGCCATGGTCTTCCAGAGCTACGCCCTCTACCCGCATATGACCGTGCGAGACAACCTTGCCTTCGGCCTGAAGCTGCGCAAGATTGAGAAGGGCGAGATTGAACGCCGCGTCAACGAGGCGGCGGCGATCCTTGACCTCACCAAGCTCCTCTCACGCAAGCCGAAGGAGCTCTCCGGCGGCCAGCGCCAGCGCGTCGCCCTCGGGCGCGCAATTGTCCGCGAGCCGGCCGTCTTCCTGATGGACGAGCCGCTCTCCAACCTTGACGCACAGCTGCGCGTGCAGACACGCGCCGAGATCTTGCGCCTGCATGCGCGCCTCAAGACCACCGTCGTCTACGTGACGCATGATCAGGTCGAGGCGATGACGATGGGGACGCGCATCGCCGTGATGAGCGACGGGAAGTTGCAGCAGGTTGGCACTCCACAGGAGCTCTACGACCTACCAGTGAATCGCTTCGTCGCTGGGTTCATCGGCTCACCAGCCATGAACCTGCTGGAGGCGACGGTTGACGGCCGTCACGTGAAGGCGGGCGATATCGCGATTGAGATCAGCGACGCGCGCGCCAAGGAGCTTGAGGGGCGCACCAGCGTGACGATCGGCTTCCGACCGGAGCACCTCGAGTTCGGTAAGGCGGAGAAGGGTTCAGCGCAGATTGAACTGACCGCTGACGTTGTTGAATATCTCGGTGCCCAAGAGTTGCTCCACTTCTCGACGAAGAGTGGCGATGTGCTTGCCCTTGTTGGCTCAGAGCACAAGACACCGCGCGGCACGAAGGTGCAGCTCGGACTCTCTCTCGAGAAGTTGCACCTCTTCGATGCGGTCACCGGCGCCGCAATCCGCTAAGTAGGCAGATCGGCATGCGCTTCGGTGATGATGCTCTCGGTGCACGCCTTGACGCGCTGCTAGAGCCTGGCGACCTTAACGAGGTCGTTGTCGCTTCGGACCTGGTGGTGCAGGCGGCGTACATGGAGTGGCGTCGAACAACGGTTGAGCGCATCAACGGCGAGCAACACGTGCGCTACATCGTTGGCCACCCAGGCGCTGTGGCCATCCTTGCCATCGACGCGCCGAGCGAAGCGGCCGTTACGCCGGTGAGCGAGCTGCTCTTCGTTCGCCAGTTTCGCGCCCCAGTGGGGCAGCTCCTCCTTGAGGTGCCAGCTGGAACGCTTGACCTACATGACGGCGTCACAGAGAAGCCGCAGCTCGCCGCGGAGCGCGAGCTTGAAGAGGAGACGGGCCTCCGCGCAACGACCTGGCGGCACCTTCGGAGCTTCTTCACCGCCCCAGGATTCACGAGCGAGCGCATGGAGCTCTACCTCGCCCTCGGACTCTCGGAGGCTGGCCCGGGCGCCCGCACTCCCGACGAGGATGAGGCGATTGAGGCGGTCCGGCTGACCATTGCGGAGGCGGTTGAGGCGGTCCGCCGCGGGGCCATCGTGGACGCCAAGAGCTTGGTCGCCGTCGCCGCAGCGGAGCGTCTCGCCACCCCCTAGCCCCCGCGCGGCTCGTGCGTAAATCCCTCGTGAGTTGCGATATCCGCACCCCCATCCCCCCTACGGTGCTAGAATCGTACCCACAGCGGTCCGCAATGCGGAATCCGCAGAGAAGGATGTATGGATATGGCGATCGCACCACTTCGGCACCTCGCGCCAACCTCGGCGCCGGCTCCCCATCGGGCGGAGCCACCCGTCGGCCCCACCGTTCAGATTGACCCTGCCCGTATTCGCGAGCTGACCGCCCGCGAGTCCGAGCGACTTGACGCCCGTACACAGGCCTCCGCTGCCGCCTACGAGCGCGCCAAGCGCTCCCTCGTTGGTGGCGTCTCGTCGAGCTACCAGAAGCGCGCACCGTGGCCGATCTACCTCGACCGCGGAAAGGGGCAGTACGTCTGGGACGTCGATGGCCACCAGTACCTCGACGTGCACAACGGCATCGGCAGCATGGTCCAGGGGCACGCACATCCGATCATCACCGAGGCCGTCGATCGACGCATCCGGCTCGGCTCGCACTTTGCCGCACCGACAGAGGACACGTACATCGTTGCTGAACATCTCGCTGCCCGCTGGGGTCTCCCCCGCTGGCGTTTTGTGAACTCTGGCTCCGAGGCCACCATGGATGCAATTCGAATTGCCCGCGGCATCACGGGGCGCGACGGTGTGATGAAGATCTTCGGCAGCTACCACGGCCACCACGACTCCGTCATGGTCGACATCAGCCTCTCGGTGTACGAGGGAACTGATCGCGAGAACTATCCGTCGATTGCCTACGGCAAGGGGATCCCTGATGTTGTCACGCAGATGACGACGGCAGTGCCATTTAATGACGCTGGTGTTCTTGAGCGACGACTCACCACACTGCAGAGTGAAGGCCGTCTCCCCGCCTGCTTGATCATGGAGGCCGCAATGATGAACTGCGGCGTGATCCTGCCAGAGCCTGGCTATCTTGCCGAGGTTCGACGCATCACCAAGGAGTTTGGCGTCGTGTGGATCGTTGACGAAGTGAAGACCGGTCTCACCGTTGCCGCCGGCGGCGCAACGGAACTCTTCGGCATTAAGCCTGATCTCGTCTGCCTAGCCAAGGCACTCGGCGCTGGCATCCCAACGGGTGCAATCGGCGGTAGTGACGAGATGTGGTCAATGGTCGACTCCGGCGAGGTCTACATGGTGGGCACGTTCAATGGGAACCCGCTCGCCATGGCGGCGGCGCGTGCCAACCTGGAGCGCGTCATGACCCCGGAGGCCTACAAGCATCTCGGTAGCCTCAATAGCCAGCTCCTCGATGGAGCCCAAGGGATCATTGACCGCTACAAACTCGCCGCCTACGCGGTGGGGATTGAGTCCAAGGGCGTCATTACTTTCGCGAAGTCAAAAGTTGTGGACTATGAGTCGTACAAGAGCGCCCAACAGAAGGAGATCATTGATCTCGTCTGGCTCTGGAATATGAACCGTGGCATTTTCAGCACCCCGGGTCGCGACGAGGAGTGGACGCTCTCAGTGGCGATGTCTCCCGCCGATGCTGATCACTACCTCGGTGTGTTTGAGGAACTGGCCGCCGAACTGACGCGCTAACTCTCCTCGCGGAGGAGTCGCAGGCGCTCATTAAGCACGGCGGTCGCCGCACGAACGCTCCCCATTAGTTGCAGCGTCGCCACCAGGGTGAAGGCCCCGCCTGCGATCATGATCACACCCCTCACCCGCTGGGCGGTAACGATGTCAACGAGTTGTGCCTGCACGTTCGCGTTCAGCGCTTCACTAATGCCGAGTGATGGCTGGGCGTACACCCAGGGTGCTGCTGCGCCGCCCAGCAACCACGCGCCAAAGAGTAGTGCGGCGATTGCGCCGCCGTTGGCAAACGGGCCATCGGTGATCAGGCGCGCCACGCGTGCGCGGCGCACGAGTAGCGCTACTAGCCCAACCCACACCGCATGCCCCGCGAAAACGAGGAGGGCGACGGGCGGCGCGGCAATGGACTGGGCGAGGAGGAGCGGCATCCACGGGAGTACCCCGGCCAGGATGGCGAGACGTCGCTCGCCACGCGAGAGCAGCCCCTCGTGTTGTAGGCGTGCGGTCCAGCCGAGGACGGCAAGGCCAGCGGCTACATCAAGGATCACCGCAATGAGGCGAAGGACAGAGAGGGCGAGTTGCTCACCAAGAATTCCTGGAGCTGAGGCGACGGGGTCGGCGGCGTAGGCCAGGATGTTGTCGCCGCTACGGAAGAGGAGCCAGCCGCGCAGCGCGAGCACCAGTGCGCTGGCGACGATGGCGCCGGTAAAGATGGTCTCGTTCTTCGGGAGGAGGCGGCGTGTGGCCACGCGCAGCGCCTACCGCGCCGTGCGCGCGCGTGCGCGTTGCTCTGCTGCCAGGAGAGCGCTCTGCAACTCTTCGCTGAGCTGTACCTTGGCGATCGCCTGGCGTAGCAGCACAGCCACCGCACTGAGGGTTACCCAGCCTGCGGCGACCCAGATCACCGCGTGATGTTCGGTATGGGAGCTGATGAGCCCGCCGATCCAGAGCGGCGCGACCAAGATGGAGAGTCGCGCAGCCCAGCGGGCCGAACCGCTGTCGGCGTTGGGTCTCGATGCTCCCGTGCCGCCGTGCGCCTCCGCGAAGCTCAAGGTGTGCCCAACCAGCAGGCGTCCAGGCTGGCCGAAGAGTGGGCCAGGGAACACCGTGAGCGCAACGGCGCGGTTGATGTTGGCGAGTCCGACTGCGGGATGCGGTGCGTTCAGTGCGTGAGCGTTTCGCAGGCTGGCGTGGAGCCAACGCAGCATGAAGAGCCAGACCACTGGGATGACAATCAGCAGGAGCGTGTTTGCCATGCGTACCGTGCCGAATGCGCGCGTTGCATCCTCTTCCGTGGCGCGGTTAATGGCCACAAGGTCGAGCACCGAGAAGTAGCCCATGATCGTCCCCGCAGCAATGAGCGCTAACAGGGCCAACAGGAGGAGCGCACGTCGCGCCGTTGCCGCCTTCGTGGCGGCGGAGAGGTAAGGGGTCACTTGCCGCTAATGCCCTGTTGTCGCAAGAAGCGCATCAGCCCATCGCGCTCGAGGAGTGCGAAGCGTCGCAGCCGCGCCGCATCGACCGGTGGGATTCCATGCGCTGGATCGGCAATGTTCACGAGGAGTGCGTCGACTGCGGCAAGCATTGTTGTCGGTGAGCCCCAAAGCCCGAGTGAGGCGCTCCGGGTAACAAGGTCGCGCGCAAACGTTGCGTCCGCAGAGCCAAGTGCAAGGAGCGCGGTTGGCACTTGGGCCACATAGGGCGCAAGCAGCTCATGCTGCCACGGCCAAGCGAATCCACTCGCGGCAGCAAGTGTCTTGCGCACGCTCCCGTATCCGTCAGCGAGAAGGATGCGCGCCCATGCGACACGCTTCGCCGCAACGTTTGGCGCTGCTACTTCGGCGGCAAGGAGCGAACGTTCGCCGCGGTCACTCGGATCACGCAGCGCCTCGGCTGCGAGCCGCTCCTTGATATTTGGCGCGCCAAACGATGCTGCGCGCACAAGGAGCGACCAGCGGTGATCTTGATCAATCTCGACGCCGTCGAGTGGCGTCTCGCCCACAGCAACCTGCCAGGTCTCCTCAACATCGCGTGGCGTGACCGACGCCATCACCATGACGCGCGACCAGACGATACGCATCCCCTCGCTGCCACCGCGGGCGAGACGCGCACGTGCGGCATCAACGATGAGGCTCCCCCAGCGCTCGCGCTCGCCGTCAGGGAGATAGCGGAGCAGGAGGCCACTCAGCGTTGACTCCACAACGCCCTGCACGATGGAAGAGTCAACTTCATGCGGGAGGCGGTCAATCAGCAGTTGCGCGTAGCGTGCCGCCGGGTAGCGGCCGTCGCGTACGAGCTCGTACATCGCCATCCAGGTGAGCTGGCGCAGGAGCCCGTCAGGGATCGCCTCGAGCCGCGTCTCGGCGAAGCGGAGCGCTGCCTCGTCGAGGGCGAGCTTACCGACGGCGAGATCATCGTGATTCGGAATCACGGCAAGCGGGAGTGGCCGTCCGGCGGCGCTCGGCACATCGGTGCGCGCCCCTGTCACAAGGGCTTCATGTGACTCGATCGTCACAGCCTGCGCATCGCCCGGGTAGAGGAGGGCGACGCGAAGGAGGTGTTCACGCAACACGTTGTCCCCCGAGACGACCTCTTGGGTGACCGTCAGACTGCCGATCGTGCCGCTAGCGCTGGGGGTAATCAGGGCGCCGAGGCGATTTGGTCCACTGGTGCGCAGCCACTGTGCCGACCAGTCGGCGAGTGAGACGCCACTCCCCTCCTCAAGCGAAGCTAGGAAGTCGGCGAGGGTGGCGTTGCCAAACGCGTGTCGCTGGAAGTGCAGGCGCAGGCCCGCAGAGAAGCCGGCTCGGCCGAGGCGGGCGCCGAGCTGCTTGAGCACGGCACCCCCCTTGCCGTAGGTGATTCCGTCGAAGTTCAGGAAGGTTTGGTCCGTATCGGCGACGGTACCGGCGATCGGATGCGTTGTTGGCGAGTCGTCTTCGACCAGCGACCAGCGCTTCAGCTGCACGTTGAACTCCTGCCAGGCGGTCGTGTGCTCCGACCCTTCGGTCAGGCAGAGGGCGGCGGCATAGGTGGCGAAGGATTCGTTGAGCCAGAGATCGTCCCACCAGCGCATGGTGACCAGGTTGCCGAACCACATGTGGGCGATCTCGTGGAAGACCACCTCGGCGAGATCGGTCAGGTCGCTTGGTGTTGGAGTGCTGAGGAAGATATACCGCTCCGTATACGTGATAAGCCCGACGTTCTCCATTGCGCCCACGTTGAACTCTGGGCAGTAGACGTGGTCAAGTTTCTCAAATGGGTATTCGCGGCCAAAGAGGTCACCGAAGTAGGTGAACGCTTGGCTCGTCATCTTCTGGAAGAGGTCGTACGAGAGGTATTTCTCTAGTGAGCCACGCGACCAGAGGCCAACCTGCACGGGAGTTGCTCGACCTGGAATCGGCACCTCAAAGCGTCGCCCTACGAATGGCCCCGCGGCGAAGCTAAAGAGGTAGCTCGCAAGTGGTGGGGTCTCGGCAAAGGTATGCAGTGTGCCGCTAGGTCCCTCGGGGCTTGTCGCAGTCTCGGCGCCATTTCCGAAGACGCGCCATGCGGCGGGCGCCACGACCGACAGCGAGAGCTTCCCCTTGATGTCGGGCTGGTCAAAGAGTGGCGCCATACGGTGCGCCTCGTACGGCTCAAAATTGGTGTAGACGTATTCCGCCTGATCCTCTGGGTCAATAAAGCGGAAGACGCCATCGCCACCGGTGTCGTAGGCGTTCTCGTACGACACCTCGAAGAAATTTTCGGCACCCGGCTTCAGTCGGGCGGCTGGCAAGGTGAGGCGATACCCGTTCCATTCAGGTGACTCAATGGCCACGCCATTCAGCGTGAGGCTGTGGATGGTGCGTCCGCGGAAGCAGAGGAAGACCGGGCCAGTGTGCCCAGCGGCGAGAGTGAAGCGAGTAACGATGTGCCCACGGAAGGTTGCCGCGTTCGCGGCGAGATCGAGTCGGAGCGCGTAGCGGACATCGGAAACGGCGGCGGCACGGGCGCCAGCCTCAACCTGCGTCAAAACATCGCGGGCCTCGGCTCCTGGGGTTTCAATGGTTAGGCTCACCGCCAGATCCTAGCGCGTTGCTGGGGTGAGGGCGGCGCGCCAAGCGGTGAGATCCACCTCGCGGAGCCGCGGTGAAGCGGTGGCCCCTGATGGTCGCCCGCGCTTCCCAATCGGCTGCCCATCAATCTCGTGGATGTCGGCGGTGAAATCGATCGGCCGCACGCCCGAGATGGCACTTCCAACGGCATAGGTGTCCACGCGCGACCCTGCCGCCTTGAATTCAGCGATGCGCTCCAGTGAGAGGCCGCCCGAGATAACGATCTGCGCCGCCGTGGCCCCCGCCGCATCGAGAGCGGCGCGCACCTCTGCGACAAGGGTAGGGGTGACACCGCCAAGCTCACTTGCGCGATCGAGTCGCACGCCACCAAGCTTGCTCCCTAGGGCTTCAGCCACGCGCGCGGACTCCTCGGACTCATCGCGGAAGGTGTCAACGAGCACAATGCGTGGAACATCAGACTCGATCTGGCGATCGAAGGCGAGTGCGGCCTCAACGGTATCTCCGAAGACCAGCACCAGCGCATGTGGCATGGTGCCGACTGGTAGCCGGCCGGCGCGCGAGCTGCCAGCTGTCGTCGACGCGCTCGTCGCGCCACCAATGATCGCGGCGTAGTCGAGCCGATCCGCAATGTTCGGGTGCACGTGCCGCGCGCCGAAGGCGATCACGGGCGTTGGCGCAGCCGCATCAACGATGGCGCGAGCGGCGGTGGCCCATCCGGTGCCGTGCGCCATCATCCCCAAATACGCTGTCTCAAAGCGCGCGATTGATTGGTATGGCGCACGAATACGCAAGACGACCTCTTTTGCTTCAATTAGATCGCCATCCTTGAGCGCCCAGACGGCAGCGTTACCCGCGGCGACATCCGCTTCAAGTACAAGAGCGAGAAGGCCCTTTGCCTCATCAATGCCGCAGAGGGTGGCCCCGGCACGACGACAGAAGACCTCCATGGTCACGACCGGATTGCGCGCCTCCCCCGCGAGTACGCGCTCCGTGCGCAGGAAGTAGACATCGGCGTTCTCGCCGGTCAGGAGGGCAGGAAGCGGTCTCGGGACGGGTCGGGTGGGGCGATCAAGTTCAGCCATAGGCGAAGCATAGCCCTGCGGCGAGAGGTCGGAGGCTACCCCTCCAGGCGATCGGCGAGATCTGGGGCGGCGCGCAACAGGGGGGCATTCCGGCGCGGTGAGCCGTCGTCGGCGGGGATTCGGCCGCCGATCCAGATCCATGCGGCGGTCTCGTCGAGGAGGCGATCCGCAATCAGCACCGCGCGGGCGAGCGCCTCGATCAGATCGCCCTCGGTCGCCTGTTCGGCGCGCAGCTCAATGCTGAGCACCGGACGTCCATCTTCGGCAATGCCGAACTTTGCAAAGAGGTACTTGTCGTTCCACTCCAAGAGGCGACGATACGCCTTGCGCAGGCCGTCACCGAGTGGTGGCGCCAGATGTGCCCACACCACAAGGACGCCACCAGGGCGTGCATCGTGAATGAGTGAGAGGCGCAAGCCACGTCGGCGCTCCCCATCCAGCTCCAGGTCCCACACCGTTGCGTCATCGCGTCGGTGCGGCGCGGGTACTACGACACCATGCCGTTCAAGCAGCGCGGGGATCGACGCGACCTGCAGGAGTGTCATTCGCCTACCGCGCCGTGCGGCGCTGGTTCCAGGTGCGCCCAGCCTTGATCGTTGCGCCAGCCTTCACGCTGCCCGCGTCGGGCCAATCGCTGAGGCTGGCCTCAGCATCTACCAGCACATTTCTGCCAACGGATGCATTGGCTGGAACTTCAGCCTGCTTGCCAATAACGACGAGCCCGGTCGCGAGCATCTCAGGGTTCGCACGGTTCGGTGTGCCTGGCAGCTCGCCAACGCCAACTTGTGCGTCGCGCCCAATGCGTACCTCTTTGTCGATGATGGCGTGATCAATGACGGCGCCAGGTCCAATCATGGCATCGAACATCACGATGCTGTCACGTACCACCGCACCGCGCCCAACGTGCACGCCAGGTGACAGGACACTTCGCTCCACAATCCCTTCAATCACACAGCCGTGTGAAATCAGGGATTGTTCGACGCGGGCATTGGCGCCGATTCGTGCGGGGGCCCGCTCCTCGGAACGGGTGAGGATTAGCCAATCGCGTTCGTAGAGGTCGAGCTCGGGCTTCGGCTCGAGGAGTGCCATGTTTGCGTCGAAGTATGCGGGGAGGGTCCCCACGTCTTGCCAGTAGCCGCGGAAACGGTGGGCCATCACCTTTGCGCCACCGGCGAGCATTGCTGGCAGCACATCAGCGCCAAAGTCGGGGCGCGACTCATCGAGCCACGCGGCCAGCGCATCGGCGGTAAAGACGTAGATCCCCATGCTGGCGAGGCGACTGGTTGGCCGCTTCGGCTTCTCTTGGAACCCGGTGATGCGGCTCCGCTCATCCATATCAACGACACCCATGCGGCGCGCATCATCGAGGCTGACCTCGCGCACCGCGACGGTCACATCAGCACCGCTGCGGCGGTGCGCGGTGAGGAAGCGCTCGTAATCCATTTTGTAGATGTGGTCGCCGGCAAGCACGAGCACGGTCTCGGCACCGCTCGCCACCACTTCACGAAGGTTCTGCAGCACCGCGTCCGCCGTGCCGCTGTACCAGTTGGCGGTATTGCCACGGCCAACCTGCGGCTGAAGGAGTCGTACGCCGCCGATCGTGCGGTCGAGATCCCACGCTCGTCCGCGCCCAATATGATCGTTCAGGGATCGAGGGTTGTACTGCGTGAGCACCAGCACATCATCAATGCCGCTATTCACACAGTTTGAGAGGGTGAAGTCGATGATTCGATACTTGCCACCAAACGGCACCGCAGGTTTTGCGCGAACTCCGGAGAGCACGCCGAGCCGGTTCCCCTCTCCGCCAGCCAGGATCACCGCAACCGTGCGATCAGTACGCAGAACAGGCTCCTCCGGGTAGGTACTTCTGAATACAGACGTACTTGCCGTTCTGTATGAGTGAGAGGTGAAGGTGGGGTCCTGTGACATTTCCCGTTGAGCCAACGAAGGCAATCAGCTGCCCTGCCGCTACGATGTCACCCACCTTCACGCGCCACTTCGGCTGACTTGAAACCTTCCCATCGCCGATGTGTCCGTAGATTGAGACCATGCTCTTGGAGTGGGCGATCCAGATCCAGGCGAGCGGGCGCATCCCCTTCCACACCACGCAGTAGCTGCAAATGCCCGAGATCATGACCTTCCCAGCAGCCGCGGCATAGATTGGCGTTCCTGGAGCGGCCGAAATATCGAGACCATTGTGGAGATACGGATACCCCTTCGGGCAGGTTGAGCTCTTCGGATAGATTGGCCAACTCACGCAGCCGAACTTTTGCGAGATATATGGTCGACTTCCTCCAACTGGTTTGACGAAGCCTGATCCGTTATGCACGATCGGCCACGTCCAACCGCCCTGGTAGACGGTGGGGAGGCCAGAGCCGAACTGGCCCTTCAGGAGCGCGTTCACCGTTGCGGTGACACGCGCCTCTTCGGCCTTCAGGGCGGCGACGGCAGCGGCAAGCTTCTTCTTATCGGCAATGACCTTGTCCATGGCCGCCTTCTGCGCAGCAATCGCCTTCTTCTGCGCTGCGATTGCCGTCGCGAGACGCGCCTTAGCGGCATTCAGCAGAGTCACCTGCTTATCAAGCGCCGCCTTCTGCTTTGCGGCAGCAACGCGAAGCTTCTCAGTTTCGGCACGATTGGCTCGGACCTGATCTTCAATCTCCGCGAGACGCGCCGCATCTCGGCTAATGCCGTCCGCGAGCTTCACATCTTCTGCACCAAGAGTGTTGAACCCGGCGATGTCGAGCAGGATATCGGTAAAGCTCTGGCCAGAGAGCAGGATCCAGAGCGGTGGTGTCTGGTCGGCGATGTAGGCTTCACGCACTCGAGAGGCCAAGATCGCCTGTCGTGCTGCAAGGTCGCGCGCCTTCGCCTGTTGCGCCTTCACCAGTCGACTGATCTCTGTATCAAGAGCGTTCACTGCAGCGTTGAGCTTATTGAGTCCAGCCTGTGCCTGCTGCACGGCGGAGCTCAGTTGTGCCACCTGTGTCGTAATGCTCGTCAGTGTTGCGGTGTTCTTCGCCAGGGCAGCGCTCGTTGAGGCTAGCTGCGCGGTGAGGGCGCCCTGTTGTGCGATGAGTGCGTCGAGTGCCTTCTGTTGGGCGGCAAGTTGTGCGGCGAGCGCCTTCTGTTGGGCAAGGGCGTCATCCAACGGGTCTCCGCGAACGGGTCCAGCCTGCGCCAAGCCGAGGCCAACAATAAGGAGGGGGATGGTGAGCAGGACGCCGAGTCGGGCGCGCCAGGTGCGTTGCTTCTGCGCAGGCGGGTGCTCCATGTGTGACCTCCTCTCCTCCGCTACGGAAAGAGTATCAGCCTCAGCGACGGACGCCACCCCCCATGGCCAGCTCAACGAGCGAGGTGTGCGCCGCTCCCGTGGAGCCGCGACCGGCGAACGAGGCAACGCTGCGGCGATAGGCGGTCCCGGCAATGTCGAGATGCACCCACGGCACGGTCACAAATTCACGCAAGAAGAGGCCGCTGCGGATCAGTGATGCCTCGCGCGTCCCCGAGTTCTGGAAGTCGGCCGACCAGGTCGACATGTTCTTCACGTAGGCCTCCGCCAGCGGGTACGGCCAGTAGACCTCCCCTGCTCGGCGCGCCGCGAGATGGAACTCATCAAGGAAGCCGGCGTCAGTGCCGCAGGTCGCGGCAACCTCGCCGCCATACGCGGAATAGGCGATCCCGGTGAGTGTGGCCACGTCAACAAGGTGCGTTGCCCCGAGCTCTCGTTCGGCGTAGTGCAACGCGTCGCCAAGGATGAGGCGCCCTTCAGCATCGGTGTTAGTGATCTCGACACGCTTTCCGTTAAGGGCTGTGACCACATCGCCTGGTCGTGTGGCGTTGCCGCCAGGCATGTTCTCAACACAGGCAGCGACGGCATGAATCGGGCGACCTGGGTCAAGCTGCGCAATCGTTGCTGCGGCTTCAAGCACGGCGATCGCGCCATTCTTGTCGTGCTTCATCTCTTCCATCTCGGCGGGTGGCTTCAGCGAGATGCCGCCCGTATCAAAGCAGACGCCCTTACCGACCATGGCGAGGCGTCGGCCAAGAGGATCTTTCGCGCCAGGCTTACCGCCAGAGAGCACGACGAGGCAGGGAGGATTCTTCGAGCCTTTACCGACGGCGAGTAGCATGCCAGCGCCCATGCGCTGCAACTGCGCCGCGGTGATGATGGTGGCGCGCAGACCAACGGAGCGTGCGCGATCGCGCGCCTCTTCGGCAATGCCGAGTGGTGGCATCTCATTCGCCGGATAGTTGGACCAGCGTCGTGTGCGCACCACGCCGCTCGCAATGATTTCGGCGCGACGAGCGCCCTCTTGTGCGGCCGCGAGATCGGTTCCACTTGGCACGATAACTTCGAGCACGGTGAGCGCGGCTGGTTGCGCCTCAATCACGCTCTTTCCGCCAATCCCTTCATGGAAGGAGCCGTCAATCACGCCGCGCACGATGAAGTCGACGGCGATCACCGCGGCATCGCTCTGCTTTGTGGCGTTGGCGGAGAGGCCTGGTCCGAACGATGGACCACCCTCGGCGCGCAGCGCGGGTGAGGTGCTGGTCAATGCAGCGATGATGCCGGTGGCATCAATGGTAAGCCGCGTGACCTTGCGCCCTGCAAGTCGACGCGTTGCCGCAGAGGCCCAGCGCTGGAGCTCCTGTCGACCAAATTCGGCGCGGGCGCCAGCGCCAACGAGGAGGAGGTGATCGGCCGGAAGGCGGCCAGCACTTGTAAGGGTGCAGCTGTAGCGGCTCCCAGTCCCCTCGCCAATCGCGCGGAGTGCTGCAACTTGTCCGCCGCTCTTGCTGTCAATCTCACGAAGATATGGTGCGTCGAGCTGGTCACTAAAGACTGGAGTGACGAAGACGCCCGCCTTGGCCGCAGCGCTCTTGGCTGTGATGATGATCCGCATCTGATCCTCCTCGCGCCGGTGACGCCTACTGCTTGCTGATCTTGCGCCTCAGGTAGCCGAGTCGGCCACCCATATCGACCGGGGTGAACCCGAGCTCGCGCTCGACCGCATCCGTAGCGCCGATGTTATCTAGTGCCAACTGGCGCAACTGGTCTGTTGCAACGGGGAATGGGAGGCGAATCGCCTCAGAGATACGCGCCACGAGGGTGATGAGTGGCACCGGCATCGGGATGATGAGGCGGCGCTTCCCAAGTGCACGCGCCACCTCGCGCGTGATCTCGGCGTACGTCCAGTAACGTGGACCGCCAAGCTCGAACGACGCCTTGATGCTCCCCTTCGGCGCGTCGAGCACCTGCACGATGGCGCGGGCCACATCGCCAACCCAGACCGGCTGGAAGCGGCTCTTTCCATTGCCGGGTACTGGCACCGCTGGCGCGGGAATCTTGACGAGTGCCGCAACGATGTTGAAGAAGCCGTCGCGCTCACCCCAGATCAGGCTCGGCTTGAGGATCGTCCAGTCGAGCGATGAGGCGCGAACGAATCCTTCGCCGCGCGCCTTGGAGCTCGCGTAGTGCAACTCCGGCCGCTCCTGCACACCGAGTGCACCGAGATGAATGAAGCGCGTGATGCCAGCCGCCTCGGCCGCAGTGACGATGGTGGCGGTGCCCACCGCATTGACGCGCTCAAGGTCGGCGCCGTCGTTCCAGTCGCGTGGCAGGGCCACAAGGTGCACCACCGCGTCGCAGCCAGCCATCGCTGCGTCGAGCGAGGCGCGATCGTTCACCGTCCCGATCCTCGTTTCAAGTTTGCCGGGCGAGGCGGCTACGCCCGCGAGCAAGGCCGTCGATCGTGCATCACTACGTACAAGGGCGGTGACGGAGTGTCCGGCGCCAAGGAGTGCTGGGAGCACGTGACTCCCGACGAAACCCGTTGCACCGGTGAGAAAGACTCGCGCCATAGAACCTCCCTATTCGCTTCCTCGGCCTCTTTGGGCCACCGCTCCACTCTATGATGCACCGATGTTTGGTGCACTGCTCGCGGGGATGTTCGCAGGCTACGCAATCGCTGTCCCTGTCGGCGTGATCGCCGTGCTCATTATTGAAACGGGGATGATGGGCGGCCTCCGCCGCGGGCTTGCCGCCGGCGCAGGGGCTGCAACCGTTGACCTCCTCTTCTGCTCGTTGGCGCTCGTCGTTGGCGGCCTCCTCAACCAGCTCCTTGCGGTGGCGTTAGCGCCACTCCAGGTCCTCTCGGGCGGGATTCTGATCTCCATCGGGGTGCGCGGGCTCCTCTCGCTCCGCGCCTCGAGCACCAGTGCCGACGCGGCTACCGACCCGCGTGTGCGTGGGAGCGCACGGCAGCTCTACCTGCGCTTCATCGCCCTCACCGCAATGAACCCTGCGACGGTCCTCTACTTCTTGGCGCTCGCTATTGGGCTCCCTGGTCTGGGGAGTGACCCGATGAACGCTGTTGCTTTCACCCTCGGCGCAGCGGGGGCGAGCCTCTCGTGGCAACTCTTGTTGGGGGCGATCGGTGCCGCTGCAGGTCGCATCCTTCCTGAACGCGCCGTCACCGCAACGCGCATCGTTGGTCAGGTGCTGATCATTGGGTTCGGTATGAGCATCGCCGTAACGGCGCTGCGCAGCGTCGCTTAGCCGATCACCACGTTGCGCTCCGCAGCAAGATCACTTCGTAGCGGGCGATCAATCAACACGCGGATGCGATAGCGCAGCGTCAACTGCGCTCCCTTAACTCCGTCAAACACGGGTGGGGCGTCACTCGGAATCTCAAAGGTGACGAGACTCCCCTTCGCTAGGTCACTCGTCTGCAACTCTGCGGCAGCAATGCGCACCGGCGGCGCCATCTTCACGTCAACATACAGTTCGACACGTGCGCCGCGGCCACCAGAGGCGCTCGGCCAACGAACGTTGACCTGCAGCGCGCTACCCGGAGCAATCGGTGGTGCCGGTTCAACATCCATGGAGACCTCGCCCTCGGACCAGGCGGCCATCATTGCCGATGGCCCAAGCGACATCACCCCGGAGCGCAGCAGGTCTGGGTTCTGCGCAACGTTGACCACGGCGGCCACGCGCTCGTCACCGCCTGCGGCGATATCCCACTCCACCTGGAGCGTCCACACGACCATGTAGGCACCGAGATGCACAGAGGGTGGCCCGAGTTTTGGAGCGGGCGCAAGGATCTTGAGGTCAATCTCGTCGCCCGGGGCCAGCGTTGCTGGCACGGCGATCTCCATCAGCGGCACGTTGGCGAACTCGCTAGCAAGCACTTCAACCCAAGTTGTGGTGATTTCCTGATCGCCGTTCTTCTGTGTCTGCATTTGCGTGACCTCGCGCACCAGGTGTCCCTTTACAGCAACGCGCGTCCCTCGCGCCTTGATCTCCTTGGTCGCGCGAACACGAAGACGGGCATGAATCTCACCACCGACCAGGCTCCCAGGCGTCACCTCTATCGAGCCCGAGAGCGCGTCGGTGCACGGCGTCAGGAGCTCAGCCCCGGTCAGGAATGCGAGTGGGTGTGCGCCGTCGCGTGCCGCCAACGCCTCGCCGTTCAGTCGGTCGAGTGGCGCCGGGAGCGACCCGGTCTTTCCTGCGTGGCGCTCCCGGCCCGCTGCGCGCCAGAGGTCGAGGAAGCTGCTAGCCACGTGCAACACCGCTCGCAGTAACTGCAGCAAGGATGCCCGCCATCTCCGCCGCATCGCGCGCGACCCAGGTTGGGCGCTGCGCCGCTGGAAGGTCGTCGATCTGCACAGCGCCAACACCTGCGCCAACACCTGTCATCAAGAGAATGGAGCGACACCCCGCAGCGTTCGCCGCAGCGATGTCGGTCGCAGGAGAGTCGCCGATCATGATCGCGTCGCGAATATCGCTCCCATCAAGGGCTGCCGCTTGCAGCAGTAGGTCGGGGGCGGGCTTGCCGATTGCCGTCGCGCGCACACCGGTCGCCGCCTCCAGCGCCGCCACGGCTGCACCGGTCCCCGGTACGAGTCGACCTGGGTCGGGGTAGTTGGCGTCGCGATTCGGCACGATGAGTGGGGCACCGGCGCGCACCGCGTCAGTAGCAACGGCAAGGTCGTGCCAATCAGACTCGCGATCGAGGCCCACCGTCACCGCATCAACCCCCCAGGCGGCGAGTGACTCTGGTCCATCGAACTCTGCGGTGCGGCAGGCGTCGAGCCCAGCGTCGCGCAGCTCGGCGGCGAGGCCCTCTGCTCCGTATACCAGGATGTGGCGATACCCCGCGTCAACAAAGTGCTGCGCCACGGCTGAGGCGGCGGTGATGATGCCGTGCGTTGAGAGGGGTGCACCACACGCCTCGATGCGTGAGCGATACTCAACGCGGCGCAGGAAACTGTTGTTGGTGACATAGATCACGCGGTCGCCGCCGGCCACGCGCTCGGTAAGGAGCGGGCCGACGCCAGGGACCGGCTCACTGCCGCGGTAGACAACCCCGTCAAGGTCAACACAAAGGAGCATGAGGCGATGGTAGATCAGGAGCGCGTCACCCTACGCAACGCGAAGCGCCTGCTGGTGGACGGCAA
>Ga0209087_1000866_pt1 | contig 18549 bp, 30 predicted proteins | sample S_130805_EF_Meta_FD_187321 | JGI IMG/M metagenome (GOLD analysis project Ga0209087, IMG submission 187321) | Freshwater microbial communities from Lake Simoncouche, Canada to study carbon cycling - S_130805_EF_MetaG (SPAdes) (version 2) | ecosystem: Environmental > Aquatic > Freshwater > Lake ... | reverse complement strand
TTGCTCTAACATAGCAAGCGCACCTAGTGCTGTACCTGGAGTTGCTCTAACTTTCTGCATTCTACCTAATGGATAACCTTTCTCATCAAGTTCTACTGCAAGTAGTACTATATTGTTGTCACTGTCGTTGTAGATTTCATCTACTAGTTTTTGCACCTTATCAAGGTGGCATACACGTTCTTTACTCATCTAATGATTCTTTTATATGTGGTTCTGCTTCTTCAATCATCTCCACAATAGGAGATAGTTTGTCCACTAGTGATTTAATAGTCTGATAATAGTGGCTACTACGAATAGCAGCCACTTCATCATTATCTACTTTCTCTACAGCCACAATAATGGGTGTGATTGGAGGACCATTCTCACCCATATCTATGTTTACTTTTTCAGCAATCATATTTTTATCTAGCTGTTCATTCATCTCAGTGAAATGTCTATTAAACTGATAGAAGATAAGAGATATCTCTCTGTTGTTTAAATCTTTAATTTTCATAGTGCTAAATTAGCAATATTTAAATTATAGAAGTTTGAAGGTAAAAGTTTTTCTTCAACCCACTTGTCAATAATATCAACAGTAGTAATCTTCAACTCCTTCAATGATGGTAGAGATACATCTTGTCCATCCTTGTAGAAGTCTAACTTCACATGTGGAAATATCACAGCTAGTAGTTTGTTGTAATCACCAAAATACTTTTGATATTTTAGTTGGTTTACAATCTTTGTTGCTTTGCTGTGGTCACGAGTTACTTTACTAATGTCAATCTTAGACATAGTCTTTACTTCCTCAGCACTAAATGCTTCCATACCATAGAATAATCTACGATACATGTTTCTCTGAATAACATTCATCTCAAAGAAGTTCTCACTTCTTCTAGATTGTTGTTGTTGATTTGCTTCATCATATCTAATGAATGAAGACTTCTTACCTTTAACTTCATAGTTAATAGATATTCCATTTTTTGTTGCAGTGATGGTTTTCATAGTTGTCTATTTGTTTTTTAATTGTTTTACTAAATAATGAATTAAGAATGCTGGCAATGTAACTGGTGCTAATAGTACAACAGCCCAGTCAATAGGTTCCATATGACCTCGTACTCCTAGAATAACACCCATTAGTACAAATGCTAATGAATAGCATAATAGTATGTAGCTTATCATCCTAGTTGTATTACATTCTCTTTACTGTTGAATCTTCTTACCAAGTAATAGTGCTTGGTATCACACTTTGTAATCTCATTCTTGTAATGCTTCATCACATCTCTGAGTTCGACAAACTCTTTATCAATTACTTCTCTGCTAGATTTATCTACAACTCTGAAGAAGTATTGATTTTTAAATTCAGCAAAGTCTGGATACATCTGCATTGACCTTGCAATTCTAGCTCTGGCATCTTTAAGTATCTGCCACACTTCTTTGTTTAAAATCTTGAGCATAACTAATAGCTTTTTAAATTTGTACATATAGTTTTAGGTTTTGATTGTCTTTGTAGTAGCGAAACTTGCAAATATTACAAGTTTTGATAAAAAAGCAAAGGGATGATATTGCTACCACCCCTCTGTCTCTATGAACACACTGCACTTGCAGTCAGGACAGGATTCGAACCTGTATGAGTTTCTTTCACCTCTACCCCTTGACAGGGCTGCGTCTCTCCAATTCCGCCACCTAACTTGGTATTTTTTATCTACATAGTGGTTCACCTTCCACTTTACTACCTACATCATATGCAGGTAATTATTTACTCCCTGTAGATACAGGATTGCCTCAACAATATTGGCTTTGTCTGCATAAGGAATGATATCCTTATAGCTTTTCTTTAATACTACAGCATGGTTGTTTGTAGATTTGTTACTCTTCTCAAACTTGCCATGAATGTAATTGTTGTCTGGTACATCTCCAATGTGAAGAGCAGCTTCTGGCGCATAGGCCAACAATTCAGTAATCTCACCTAAATAGATAGATGTTAACTGATTTTTTGTCATTTTGCTTAACTCTTCCTTGGTGTAATTAACCACTGTTGTGTCTGTGGGGGTCTGTGCAAAAGCACTTGATGCCACAAACATTACTAATACTACTAATAGTTTTTTCATTTGATTATGATTTAGGTTTAAATTCTTTGTCTAGAAACTCTAATAAATATTTAGCAAATGTAGTTAATAGTTCCACTCCTTGAAACTCAAACTGTTCTAAACCATTAGAGACAGCATTTTCATACTGTCTCTTTAGTTCAAAATACATTTCTTTTGTCCACTGCATTACTTGAGTTTCTTAATCATTGCTAGTAATGCATCTAATTCAGAAGATATTTCAGTTTGTTTCTCCTCTGCTTTTTGCTCAACACTATACACACCACGAATAACTAAACTGCGAATTAGTGCAGGTGAGCCATTTGCTTCAAGATGCTCAATAAACTGTGATTTTTTATCACCAGGTGTATTGATTCTTAAATTAGCATATTCTTCTGCTAATTCACCATTGTTCATTGATACACCACATGCTGCAAACATATCATCTGCACTGTGGTCAAAGGCCAAGCCTTCTTTTGTTGTCTCATTTGGGATATTAGCAATAGCCCATGAAATTTGATCTTTGGTAAGGGTGTTATCACCTGATAACAACACCTCCATAATTGCTTGCTTGCTCATAAGTATAATTAATTATGTGTGTTCCCAACAAGAATCGAACTTGTAACCTACTGCTTAGAAGGCAGTTGCTCTATCCAATTGAGCTATGAGAACAAAACAGGGGGAACTAAAACTAATAACATATTCCCCCATGAAACCTAAAAACTAAATCACTTTCTAATTCTACGATCAAGCACAACATTCCATGCTTCAAACTTTTCGTAGATAGTATCTTTACCATCTATGTACATCTCAACACTGATTGTATCACATGCTGGTTCAGGTACATTTGCTATATAGTAATACCCTGCTTGACCTTCACATCCTTCCATATAAAATACAGTGACGGTATCACCACGTAGTACACCAAGGCTGTCTATATTCTTGATATTCAGTTTTCTACCTGTCTTCAATACTATTCCTACCCAATCATTACTAACAAGTTCATCTTTGTCAGCTACTCTAGTGCAAGAACTTATGCTTGCTATTGCTCCTACTACAATAATAGTAAGAATTGCTGCCTTTATAAAGGTAAAGGCTAAATCTTTTTGAAATAAATTCATTTTATAATAATATTATGTTTGAAATGTTTTTGTTTTTGTTAATTCTGTTGTTATCTATCTTACCAATACCTTGAACATATTCATTATCAGTGTATTGCCAAATAAAATAATCAAATGATGGCTCTCTATGAAAGTCACAAATCCAATATTTGTAATCACTAAAATCATCTTGCAAATACTTTTTATAGTAATCATACTCACAGTAGATAATAGGATACACACCATATTCTTTGTAGATTGTTTCACAAAAAGACTTGGCTTGTTTTACAATCCAGGCTTTATCTTTCATACCTTTTCTAAACTCTAAATCAAGCACAGGGTACAAATCACCCTTTTGTAGATTACTTGCTTTAATAAAGTTTTTTGCTTGAGCTTTTCCTTTAGTTTTATAACTAAAGAAATGATATGCACCAACAGATATATCTAATTCTCTTGCTTTACTTTGGTATTCTAGATACTTACTATCTTGGAATGTCGCACCTTCTGTTGTTTTAAGATAAATAAACTGTGGTTTATTCTTTTGAGCAAGTAAGTTCCAATCTACATCACGCTGATGATGAGATATATCTATACCCCATACAAATGGCATATCATTAGTTGGAACAACTCTTTCATTCTTAACAACAGAACTATAGGCTTTCACTAATTGTTTTTTTATCATTATCTTATTGAAAGACAACAATGTAGCTGCAATTAAAACTACACCACTAATTACAAGAATCTTTTTCATTCTTTAGTTTTTTTCTGTTATAGGTTTTTGCTGAAGGTTTTACTTTTTGAATCATCTTCCTTCTTATGATTTGGGCAATATGCCTCTCGCTTAAATCTTTCATCTTGATTATCTGTGTATTATAAATTAATGCTTGATTATATCAAAAATAATTTGTAACTTCTTGCTAAGAGCAATCAGATTACAAGATTTGTACAACAAAGGGGAATATTTTTCTTTATCCCCCTTTCTTTTTGTTAGTTACAGACTGTATGCTTTTCTGTCATAACACTCTTGAGCATACTGCATACTTTCAGTGTCATCACATAAAACAACTAATGCTCTTCTGCGTTCAGCTCTGGTCCATAAGAACAACTTGCAACATTGATTATCAAATTCAGCATCATAGATGCCGTCTTCTAAATCCTCGTTTGGTTCTAATGTAGAGAACAAATCAAATCCTACAATTTCTTCTAATTTGCCGTGCATATAAGCAGAGCTGAAGAAGTGAGCATCCTTTTGGTAAAGGTCAAACTTCTCACCTAATTCCTGATCACTATATCTAGTGTCAGGGATAATTGTCAATTTAGTAAGGGAGTTCATGTTCCTCCCTTTGTCTATCACACCACTCATTCATTTTGAATACATAGTCCTCATCATTACATAATTGATGAAACAATGCATCACCAATAGGAGAACAAGCCTCTCTTAAATCGTAGAATTTGGTGATGTCACCTTTGTTAACCCTTGCAATCACATTAAGTGCACAACTTTGAATATCATTCAAACTGTTTGCAATTGATTGAGAATCAAGGCTATTCTCGTGGATGTGGTTTTTTGCTACATTAGCATAGTTGACCACATAACTAATAAATCTCTGTGTGCTTTCTGGTGTCATAGACAGTTTTATTTATTATTGTTGTTTTTAATTGAGCCTGTGCTGTACCCCCAATAAAGGAACAACAGCATTAATACAAAGAAGAACCCCATATTAATGGGATTCTTCTAGCACTGATTCACGAACTTCTGGATGATTACTCCAGTCAATGTACTGTAATACAGTAGGTGGCATTATGTAGTATCCATCACCTTTAATCATATAACCCTCTTTGTCTTTGACAGAGTAGATTATATCACCAACAGATAATGACCTAATTCCCAACTTACTGTATTCTTCATTGTGGTTCTGACATTTTGAAAAAACATCAGACAAAGACTTTGCATTTAAAAAATGGACAGGAGTATATTCATATACACCTCTTTCACAATTGTGGTTCATTGCACCACCAAAAGGCATGTATACAACATAATTGTCACTTGCGTCATGTACTTGTTTTACTTCATCTATTAATCTAGAATAAGCAACAATTACATCATCCATTTCATCCTGCAAACTTTGGAATCTGGTTTTGGTATGTCCTGGAGGAACTTCACTCCATTCACCATTAAACCTTACTTTCTTGGTGATTACTTGCATCACCTCGCTCAATTCTTCTAGTAGGTTCATTTGAGCATCACCCTGATTTTTGTACTGTGCCATATATGTGTGTGTTTTAAGAGTTATCAATTTAATTATCCTTTGCAATAGTTGCAGTATCATTCTCTATCCCCGTTCATACCACAACTATGCATTGGATTGTTATCCTTCGTATGACTGATTTTCAAGTGAATTCAAATCACACTCATTCTTGAGATCAGTGTACAAATGTGGAGGAATGTCAGGTCTTGACATATGACACCACCATTCAGAGCCATCATACTCTTTACGCTCCATCCAAGTCTGGTCACCAAACCATATGGTTCCCTGTAGTTCCATACCACCATAACCTGCATCATACATAAAGTCTAACTTACTTAATAAGTTATCCCAATCTTGTTGTGTATAACAAACTGGAAGTTTTAACTCCTTTGCAGGTGGTGGAGTTTCATCATACATCTCCCATAAGGAACAAGGAGAGTAAGAGATTTCTAAAGCAACAACAGACTTGTTACCTATTACTCTTAATAATTCTTCTTTGGCATTTGTGTTTGCTCTTGACATATTTTTAGTGTTTTGTGTTTTACACCTAAAACTTTACCACCTTAACTCACAAGAGAGTATAGCATAATAAAGAAACTGGTGTCCTCAACAACTTGGAAAGTTATTAAGTTTTTTAGTCAGGGCTGGTTACCCAAGGCCTGGATACTGTATTACTGTAAGTAGTAACAATAGTAATAGATAGAAACAACAAACTAAGTCTGCTAATGTGTTAGTGATGCTACGCATATTACTGTTTAGGGAACTTAAGAACTATTGTACTATATTCTATTGCTATCTACTGCCAGTCAAATTTGTCAAAATGTGAGAATGTTGAGAGACTGTCAATGATACACTGGTTGGTGTACCATTGATAATCAATCACTTACAGAGATTTAGCCTCCAAAGTCTGCACCATCTGCAGTAGTCTCAGCCTCAGTTTCCACTGGGTCTGTATTGATGGCCTGCATAATGCTGCCTTTCTCTACTTTGACTAATGGCTTAACTGTTACAGCTGGGTTCTGCTGCGAAGGTTGCTGAATAACTGACTTCTTTAATTCAAAGTCTTCAGAAGACACTGCTTTGTAGACATCAATTAAGTTGCCTTTCTTGTCTTTTGCTTTGCTTTTCTCAAGGTCAATCACATTACCTTCAAACTGTGCACTGAAGAATAATGGTAGACCATCTTCATCTGCAACAAAGTTTTCTGCTTGTGTTGTTTCGTAATCTTCAAGCTGTTCTGGTGTAGCTTGAATTACTTTGTACACATAGACAGTAACCCAATCGTTAATCTTGTCATTGTACTTTCTGTACTTGTTGATGCGTTTTGCTTTCATCTTTTAATATGTATTAATGTTAATTCCAATCTTATGTTGTGAAGGTATAACTGCAGCGAGCGCAGCGAGCGTAATGCAAGAGACAATCAGAAGGTCTGACCCTCTGACTGTCTGAAAAGCTATCTCTAATTACCAACGACTTCCATTCTGCCATTCCTTTAATGTGCAGCTGCTTTCGTATGCTTCCAGCACTTCAGTCTCATTACCATCTTCATCTCTTACTCGTTTCATACCTGAATACTTGACAACCTCAGTATACTTGTCATAATCAACAACATACTTATGAATTATGCCTGGTGCGCATTTAGCATGTGCAATTCCTAATACTGGTGATTCATAGACACCCAACAACACCTCAGTTGCAACAATGTAATTGTCAGTCTGTGAAATAATATCCATCAGTGCAGTGATAGTCTCTGGACTGCTGAATGATGTTCTTAATGCCTTTTCAATGATCTTTGAATGCTTTGCAAATTCTGTGTTCTTTTTCATATTTTATTTTGAGTTTTTATTTCAGAAGGACAACAAGTCTGATGTCAGAAGGACAACAATTCCTGCTGAATGATATGTTGTGAAGTAATAACTGTAGCGAACGCAGTGAGCGTATGTATCCCTGTTAAGGGATGCCAGGCAGAGGCCTGAGCCCGAAGCATTAGGAGAATGCTTCAGGCTCTGTGCCTGCCAAGTCTGCCTCAGCAGAACTGAACTCCTGCGTAGCAGGTTCAGGTTGCTGTGCAGACTCAGACTGCTCCTGAGCAGGCTGACTTGACACCAAGCTCAAGGGCTTTAGCCCTTTGAATGGCTTGGGCTTCTGGCGTTTAGCCTGAAGTTCAAGACGTTCAGCTTGGGTTAGCACGTTGTGAAATTTTGCATAGCTGCCTTTGGCAGATTGCACAATTTCAATAGTGCAGGTATCAGAGGAAGCATCAAGCGTCCTATGCGTGAAAGTCAGTCCGTCAGGACTTACTTGAGCAAATGGGATGCGCTGTTGCGACTGATACCATTCAATGTGTGAATTGACGTAGTCAATCACATCAGGTGAAACCTGATTTACATTGAATGAATAAGTGGCTTGGCCACTGTTTGAGTTGAAGTTGATTAAACTTCCTTGGTTTGTGATTTTCATAATGTTTGAATTAAAGATGTAGGTTGAAAGCTGTAAAGCAATAACAGTAGCGAGCACAGCGAGCGTGTTTGTTCTGCAAAAGCAGAGAAACTCATTTGTTAATGAGTTCTCTGTATTTTGCATAGATGGCTTTGACAGCCTTGTCATAGCCATCTTTCAATGATGCGCTGATAACGTAGTTATCAAGCATCATAGTAAGGTTCTTAGGTGATGAATTCTTCATAGCTGAATAGATTAGAGTTAGTACTGACTGATTTGTTGTAAAGAAATAACTGTAGCGAGTGCAACGAGCGTATGCTCTCTCTGTTAAGAGAGATGCACTATGCTGATAATGCATAGCGATTGTCAAGATAGTCATAGACTTCTTGACCAATAGCTATCATTAGCATGATGCTGGTGAAAAATGCGAAGATGCAGAAGGGCACGGAGTGCACGACATCTGAGTATTTTACACTGAACAGGATTGCGATGCTAATCGCTAATACTGTAAGTATCACTGCAGTAGCAATGATAGTAGCAAGGATGGTTTTGATGAGTTTCATAAGATAGATAGTTAACTGAACCTCACGTTGTGAAGACATAACTGTAACGAGCACAGCGAGTGATGTGTGTTGTTTGTCTTAGCCAAAGAATTCTTTTTATGATCAACCAGGATTTGGCAGCTTGCCTGCCTAAGCATGGGGGTACCCAGCTCTCCATGCTTGGTGGGGGAGGCTTTGACTAGGTCCCCAACACCTTCTCCTATATGCAATATTTTAGGGGGGGATACTAACAGCTGTTAATAATTATTTTAAAGTTAAATTTGCAAGATTTAAACTTTATATGTATATTTGTAGTATGACATTCATTATAGGATTTGTATTGGGTGCTGTAGCAGCACACTGGTACCACACTAAAGACAAAGGAAATGATGGAAAAGATTTTGCTTAGTATAGTTATACTAAACAGTGTAGTCATCATTAACCTGATCATTTATTACTTTACAACATATAAAAAAAATGGAAAATCAAACTAAACCAGAACCATCAAGAGAGCAAATCATTGAGTGGTACAAGAATGAGATTGAGTTAGCTTCCCTTAGAGCTGAGCTTTCTAAATTACAGAGAGATGCTACAGTATCCGAGGCTGAGAGATTACAGGCTGTTATGGTGATTGCACAGATCACGCAGCAACCTCCAGCAGAAGATGGGCCAACAGAAGCACCTAAAGAAGGTGAAGCAAAAACTAGATCTTTAAAAAGAGATGCTCCTTTAGAGGAAGTACATTAAAAAACAAGGGGAGTCACAAGCTCCCCTATTAGTTTATTATGGACATAAACAAAATAACAAGGAAGATTAGATTAGATTCTATGCACACTGCTGTTAAGTATCAGCTTATCACTGAGCTTGTGTTCTTAAGAAAGCAGACCATCATAGATTCTGATCTTACATATCTCACGCTATTAGTGGAGTGGGGTCCCATGCCATTAAAACAATTCTGTAATAATGTAGTGGTGTATTTATTTGGAATTGAATCTATGACTGATGTTGAGAAGCACCCAGTCAGAGTGCAGAATGTGCGCAATAGATTAGGGGTTCTGGAAAAGCGTGGATTAGTGATAAAAGATGGTAAGGGTAAGAAGATGATATCTTTCAGCCCTGCTATTAAGTTAGAATCCACTGGAAACATATTATTAGAATATAACTTTTTATACATTGAAACCAAAGAAAGTAAAGGATTTAATTCCAGAGTTGAGCCAGAAACTGCAGCTCTCTGAGCTTGAAATCAAATCAGTGTTGGATATCTATTGGGATAAGGTTAGAAAGAATTTAAGTTCTATAGAAAATAACCATGTGTATTTAAAAGGACTAGGTACATTGTATCTTAAGCCATGGATGGTGGAGAAGAAGATTAAAGTGAATGAGCATATAATAGATAGATACATTCAGAATCCAACAACAGGTGGCCTCACCATTCTAAATGGTCTGATGAAAGACAATTTAAAATTGAATGATGCTAAAGAAAGACTAACTGAAGAATCAATTAAAAAAGAAAACATCAAATATGAAAGGCGTAATCAGAATCTGGAAGGAGAAGAACAAAATTCTTGAGGGCATTAGGAATAATATTTTCAAGAAAGCTGATGTAGAACACATTGCAGCTGAGAGGATAGAAATATGCTCTACTTGTCCTCACATAGATACAGAAGGTAGCAAATGTATGGTACCAGGTACTAGTCCATGCTGTGGATTATGTGGATGTTCACTATCTTTAAAGACAAGATCTTTATCGTCATATTGCGATGATAAAAGATGGGATGCTGTCTTGTCAGAAGATGAACAAGAATTAGTTGACAGACAAATATCACTAGAAGATGATACGCTATGATACGATTTGATCCAGAAAAACACTCTTATATTGATGATCAATCTCAGGTTTACTTGAGTTCTACTAAGTTAATTGGTATGTACAAGCCACCTTTTGATGGACCAACAGCTGCTGCTAAAGCAACTAAGAATAGAAAGAGTAAGTGGTATAAAATGCCAGTAGAACAAATCTTAGAAGTATGGAATCAAGAATCTAATCGCAGTCTTGTATTAGGTAATTGGTACCATGACCAGAGAGAGAAAGATTTGCTCAGTTGTAAAACTATTTCTTATAATAATTTTGATCTTCCAATTTATACCTCTCATTATAATACCGATGGGTATAAAATAGCAGGAGATCAAAAGTTAGTAGATGGAATTTATCCAGAACATTTTATATACTTAGCCTCTGCTGCTATTGCAGGACAGAGTGATAGAGTAACAATCTCAGGTGGTAGAGTGGACATCCTTGATTATAAAACCAACAAAGAAATCAAGACTCAAGGATTTAAAAACTATGAGGGCATAACACAAAAAATGTTATTTCCACTCAGCCACTTGGATGATTGCAATCTGAATCATTATACATTACAGTTATCATTGTACATGTATATTATATTAAAGCATAATCCAATCCTAACTCCAGGCAATTTAACCATTCAACATGTTATCTTTGAAGAGGAGTTTGATAAAGATCCTTATGGATACCCTCTCTATGTAAAAGATGAAGAAGGTAATCCAGTAGTTAAAAATGTAGTGACCTATGATCTTCCTTATTTAAAGGATGAAGTAATTACAATGTTAGAACATTATAAACAAAATAAAAAATGAAATTAAAAGGTAAAAGAGTATTACTGTCAAGGCCAGTAATAGAGAAATCTGCAATTGAGTTAACTCCAGAAGTTCAAGCAAGTCTTGATCAAGAGAACATGAAGAAGTGGACACACTTAGAAGTGTTTGCTATTGGTGATGCAGTCACTGATATTAATGTAGGTGATGTAGTGTATCTTCCTAAAGGAGCTATTGAACAATGTGATATCCTAGAAGTAGAAGGAGAGGTGAAGTTGATGACTAGTGATTTCCAAATTGCTATTGTATGGTAAAACTATTTGATATTGCAAATGGGGTGGTGATACCATCAGAACATTGCTACACTCTTAAAGATCTTAAGGCTGTTATGGATAACTATCCAGACAATCATGTAGATGTTTATGCATATATCTTTTATATGACTTGCCCTAATCCAGAATTAAATCCTTTCTTTGATGTTGTAGAACATGAGAAAGAAGAACTAGTTATGCGGCAATTAAAGCCTACATTCACCGCAGAAGATGCGGTGATTGTTAGAGCTATTACTCTATGTCAGAAATTATATGAGACACCAACTCTTAGATCTTACATGGGTATCAAGAAGATGTTAGATAGACTTGCTATGTATATGGAAACAGCACCTATTGAAGCTGGTAGAGATGGTAACATCATGGCTCTTGTTAATACAGCAGCTAAGTTTGAAGATATCAGACAAAGCTTCAAGGGTGCTTACAAAGATCTTATGGAAGAACAACAATCAACTGTCAGAGGAGGACAAAACTTAGCATATGACCAATAAAGACTGCTTGTATGACTGGTTATTTCACTATAACCACTACACAAAAATGTGGGCTGCATTCAGAAGAGAAGATAGTAATGAATACTTTTCTAATGGTGAGAACCCAAACTTAAAAGTTTATAAGTCTACTAAAGTAGAAACACTCATTGATATACTTATCAAGTTTGAGTGTGATATTAAGAAGATTGACAAGATTCAAAATAACTAATGGATTACTTCATTAAAATACCTACCTATAATGCAGATACCAAACTCTGGTCTTACACGCTTTACAATACGAGAGAAGAATTTGTTCAATACCTCAAATCCATTTTCAAAGAACCAGGCAAATATGAATTTGATGAAACCAGCTTCTTATTCAATGAACAGGCTAGAGCCTTTAACAAAAATAGATTTTACTGTGCGGCCCCTGTTAGATCAAAAGACTTCATTCATTACTGGGATACAGAAAAAGAAAAATGTAGGATGGGGGTTATGTTCATATCTAAAGGTAAGAGTTGGTACCTTAGTAGGGACTATTACATGTGGCTTAACTTCCTTCCTATCTACAATAAAGAGATTGCTAGGTTTGGATTCCCAGATGTAAGAGATGCTCAGTATCACATGGCCTTGTATGAAGACCTTGCAAAGTATTCATATAAGCATGTAGCTATTCTAAAGAAAAGACAGATAGCATCTTCTTATTACCACGCAGCCAAGATGATTAATGGATTTTGGTTTGAAGAAGGTTGGATTAATAAGATGGCTGCTTCTCTGAAAGACTACATTAATGAGAAAGGTACATGGAGGTTTTTAGATGAATACAGAAACTTCTTGAATACACACACTGCTTGGTACAGGCCTTCACAACCAGATAAGACATTTAACTGGGAACAGAAGATTGAGATTAGTCAGGGTGGTAGAAAGAAAGATGTTGGATTAAAGTCAGTAATGCTCGGAGTTACCTTAGAGAAGGATCCTACAAATGGTGTTGGGGGTCCTTGTTCTTTTTTCTTCCATGAGGAAGCAGGGATTGCACCAAGAATGAATGAGACTCTAGAGTACTTGTTACCAGCTTTGAAATCTGGTATGATTTACACAGGTATGTTTGCTGTTGCAGGATCAGTGGGTGACTTAGATCAGTGCGAACCACTGAGAGATGTCATATATAATCCTGATTCTAAGGATGTACTAGGGGTGGAAACCAACCTAATGGATGATCAAAATCAGATTGGTGTATGTGGTTTATTCATACCTGAGCAGTGGTCCATGCAACCTTGTATTGATGAGTATGGTAACTCATTGGTGGAGAAGGCATTAGAAATGATCATAGAAGAAAGAAAGATTTGGAAGAAGACACTAAAAGCTAATGATTATCAGCTGAGGATATCTCAGAAACCAACTAATATCCAAGAAGCATTTGCTACAAGAAGTGCATCAGTTTGGCCACTCCATTTAGTAACTCAACAGATTAGAAGAATAGAGGATAGAGAATATTACTGTGAAGCTGTGGAATTAGAATATGATCCTCAAGGTAATATAGAATCTAAACCAACTAAGAGATTACCTATTAGTGAATTCCCTATTTCACCTAGAACAGAACATAAAGAAGGTGCAATTTTAATATGGGAAAAGCCTATGAAAGATGCACCATTTGGTACATATTATGCATCAGTGGATCCTGTGGGCGAGGGTAAGACAACTACATCTGATTCATTGTGTAGTATATTTGTTTACAAAAGTCCTGTACAAATAACAAAAAGAAAGTTAGATGGTAGTGTAGAAAATGCTATTGAGGGAGATAAGTTAGTAGCATCCTGGTGTGGCAGACATGATGATCTTACTAAAACACATGAAACTCTAGAGAAGTTGATTGTATATTATGGAGCATGGACAATAGTGGAAAATAATATATCTTTATTTATCCAACACATGATTCATAAGAAGAAGCAGAGATACTTAGTACCTAAATCACAAATCTTATTCTTAAAAGATTTGGGTTCTAATAATAATGTGTTTCAAGAGTATGGTTGGAAGAATACAGGAACATTATTTAAAGGACATCTTATATCTTATGGTGTACAATTCCTAACAGAAGAAATAGATCATGAGACAAAAGAGAATGGAGAGATTGTAAAGACTACTTATGGTGTGGAAAGAATCCCTGATCCTATGTTGTTAAAAGAAATGCAGCAGTATAGAGAAGGATTAAACGTGGATAGACTAGTTGCATTCTGTGCATTAGTGGCCTTTGCAAGAGTTCAGCAATCTAATAGAGGAATGCCACATAAGGTTGAAACTGAAACAAATCCTAGAATAAATTCGCAAAAGTCATCAAATTTGACTAAATTAGATAGAAGCCCATTTCGTAATTTAGGTAAATCTCACAGTAAAACAGAACAGAGATTACCTAGACAAGCATTTAGAAATTTAAAATAAACAACCTATGCCATTAGTAATAAACGCAATGCAAGCCAAGAAAGGTGTAAAAAGTGATTACACCAGAATGGGTACATTAACTCAGCCTATTCAATTCCTACCTAAACATCAGAAAGATGGTGAATGGGGATGTTGGAATATGGACTGGTTTGAGATGGAAGGTCTTAGACAACTAAGAAGAAATGCTAGAAAGCTTTTAAAAAACTATAAGATTGCAAACAGCATTATAGATAAAACAGATTATGTTGTAGAAGAAGATAATGAATATGCAGATCTAATTGATACATTAACTAGAGAAGATGTATCAGCATTAGAACTTAAGTTCTATCCTATTATCCCTAATGTTATTAATGTAATGGTTGGGGAGTTTGCAAAACGTACAGATAAAGTTCAATACGTCAGTACTGATCAAGCATCTTATAATGAAATGCTTGAAGCAAAGAGAGGAATGATTGAGCAAACTATAGTTAAACAAGCTGAAATGGAATTAGCAATGAACCTTATTAATCAAGGTGCAGATCCTGAATCAGATGAGTTTAAGCAAGCAATGTCACCACAGAACATTAAACAGTTACCACAGATTGAAGAATTCTTCAAGAAAGATTATAGATCAATGACTGAACAGTGGGCGGTGCATCAACATGAAGCAGATGTTGAAAGATTTAAAATAAAAGAATTAGAGACCAGAGCATTTAGAGATATGCTTATCACTGATAGAGAGTTCTGGCATTTTAGAATGGATGAGGATGATTATGAGATTGAATTATGGAACCCAGTTCTTACATTTTATCACAAGTCTCCTGATATTAGATATATTTCACAAGGTAATTTTGTAGGTAAAATAGAACTTCATACTGTCTCTGATATCATTGACAGATATGGTTATTTAATGGATGATGAACAACTTAGATCTCTTGAAAGCATTTACCCTAAGAAGGCTGCTGGATATCCTATTCAAGGTTATCAAAATGATGGTACTTTTTATGATGGTACTCGTAGTTATCAGTGGAACACTAGTTCTCCTAGTCTTGGCTTTAGGCAGTTTACCTCTGTCAATGACTATTTCTTGGCTGCTGGGGATGATATCATCACTCGTATCCTCAATGAAAGCGAAGACTTAGCAGACTTTGGTACATATCAATTACTCAGAGTAACAACATGTTATTGGAAGTCTCAAAGAATGGTGGGCCATTTAACAAAGATGGATCCTGAGACAGGAATGAAAATGCAAGAAGTTGTAACAGAAGATTATGTAATTACAATTAAACCTGAATATGATACTTCTGTAATTAAACAAAAGAATGGAGAAACCTTAATACAAGGTGAACACATTGATTGGATTTGGATTAACCAAGTATGGGGTGGATTAAAGGTTGGCCCTAACAGACCATCTTTCTATGGTAATGCTGACTACATGGGATTACAACCTATCTATTTAAATATTCATCCTGTTAAGTTTCAATTCAAAGGTGACTTTACTTTGTATGGTTGCAAGCTTCCTGTAGAAGGGTCAGTGTTTACAGATCGTAACTCTAGATCTGTATCTATGGTTGATAAGATGAAGCCATTCCAAATAGGTTACAACTTAGTTAATAATCAGATTAGTGACATCTTAATTGATGAGTTAGGTACAGTTATCATGTTGGATCACAATGCTTTACCTAAACATTCAGCTGGTGAAGATTGGGGTAAGAACAACTATGCTAAAGCATATGTTGCCATGAAGAACTTCCAGATATTACCATTAGACACAAGTATTTCTAATACAGAAAATGCTCTTGGATTTAATCATTACCAAGTATTGAATCTTGAACAAACACAAAGAATGATGTCAAGGATTCAGCTTGCTCAATACTTCAAGCAGCAGGCGTATGAAGTAATAGGAATTACTCCTCAAAGGATAGGTCAAGTTAATTCTCAAGAGACAGCAACAGGAGTAGAGCAAGCAGTGAATGCAAGTTACTCTCAAACTGAGATGTACTTTGTACAACACTCTGAGCATCTAATGCCAAGAGTACATCAAATGAGAACAGACTTAGCTCAGTTCTATAACTCTCGTAGACCATCTATAAGATTATCTTATATGACATCTATGGATGAGAAAGTAAACTTTGAGATGAACGGTACTGAATTGTTATCCAGAGAGTTAAATGTTTTTGTATCTACTAAAATTAATCACAAACAAATCTTAGAGCAGATCAAACAAATGGCTATTCAGAATAATACAGCAGGTGCTAGTATCTATGATCTTGCATCATTAGTAAAAGCTGATTCAATGGCCGAAGTAACTCATGCATTAAAATCTATTGAGCAAAAAACAAATGCTCAGCGTCAAGAACAAATGCAGCAAGAGCAACAAATGCAACAGCAACAAATTCAAGCTGCTCAACAATCTCAAGAAGCTCAACAGAAATTTGAGGCTGAACAAGCAATGCTTGACAGACAAACTCAAATTCAAGTGGCTGAAATCAAAGGAGCAGGATATCAGACAGGAGATGTTAATGCAAATCAACAAACTGATTACCTTGATTCTTTGGAATATCTTAATAAGAAAAGGCAAGAAGATGATCTCATTGGTATCAAAAGAGAAGCTGAGGTTAACAAAAATAATAGAGAAACTCAGAAGATGAATCTCAAACAACAAGAGCTTCAAACTAGAGAAGACATTGCAAACAAACAGCTTCAAATAGCTCAAACCAATAAAAATAAGTATGATAAAGGGAAGGCTAAAAAATAATTAGCTATATAGTGCAAAATATTTTTTAAAACTAATGCCTTGATAACTCTTTAAAGTTTAAAATTGCATATATTATTAATAGGCAGTCAATTAAAACCAACAACATATGCCAGAATCAAATCAAAACCTAGATCTTAATCTAGATGAGTTCTTACCAATGCCAGGTGCAGAAGACATGCTCACAGCACCAGAGTCTACAAAAACAACTGTATTCTCAAAACCCAAAGATATTGACACTACTTTCTTAGAAGCCAAAGAAGCTCAAGAAGAAGGTGAAAAATCTAAGGAAGAGAAAACAGGAGAATTAAAACTAGCAGAGTTAGAAGCTGTTAAAGAAGTGATATCAGACTTATTTGATGAGACTGATGATACTCCAAAAGCTGCAGCTGGTAGACCAAAAGTTGACAAATCAGGTTTAGTAGATACATTCTCTAAACTAATTGAAGAAGGTATGATTGTACCTTTTGATGATGAGAAACCTTTGGAAGAGTACTCTACAAAAGATTGGAAGGAATTACTTCAAGCCAATTTTGAAGATAGAGAAAATAAAGTAAAGCAGGAAGTACCTGCATCGTTCTTTGAGTCACTACCTAATGAATTAAAATATGCTTACAAGTATATTTCAGATGGTGGTCAAGATTTAAAAGGATTATTCAAGGCTCTTTCTCACGTAGAGGAAGTAAGACAGTTGGATCCTAATGATGACAATGATCAAGAGTTCATTGCTCGTCAATATCTAAGAGCTACTCAGTTTGGCAACGAAGATGAAATTGATGAGGAAATTGAAACTTGGAAAGATCTAGGTACGCTTAATAAAAAAGCTGCTCAGTTTAAACCAAAGTTGGATAAGATGCAACAGCAAGTTGTTGAATATCAACTTAAACAACAAGAAGAGTTTAAACAGCAACAGCAGGAAGCAGCTCATCAGTTCATGGATAATGTTTATCATACACTAAAAGATGGACATTTAAATGGGGTGAAGATGGATAAGAAGACACAAGCTTTCTTATTTACTGAGTTAACTCAACCTAAGTATCAATCTTTACAAGGAAGAAATACAAATCTATTAGGACATCTACTTGAAAAGTATCAGTTTGTAGAACCTAGATATGATTTAATTGCTGAAGCATTATGGTTATTAGCAGATCCTGATGGATATAAAAAGAATATTCAAGTGATTGCTAAAGCAGAACAAGTTAATGATACAGTAAGAAAATTAAAAACAGAGGAAGCAAGAAAGATTTCTTCCACAATGACTGAAGAAGAAGAGCCAAAACCAGCTAAAAGGAGTATACCAAGACAGCAAAATATATTTAAACGATAACCTAATACTTAATAAAAACTAGAAAAATGGCTACACCAGTAATGAACAATGGCCTCTTCTTGCGTGATACTCAGTATCAAGCAAGTTCTCATGTTGACAGTTACCATCTTGTCAATATGTTACGAGGCACAGAACCGATGGATATGGGTCCAGTTGACCTTTGGGCAATGGCTCAAAAAGTAGAGATGCCTCTTTATCAGATGGCTTCTTTTGGAGGTAAGAACACTATTATGGTGGACAACCC
>Ga0209087_1000865_pt1 | contig 18550 bp, 11 predicted proteins | sample S_130805_EF_Meta_FD_187321 | JGI IMG/M metagenome (GOLD analysis project Ga0209087, IMG submission 187321) | Freshwater microbial communities from Lake Simoncouche, Canada to study carbon cycling - S_130805_EF_MetaG (SPAdes) (version 2) | ecosystem: Environmental > Aquatic > Freshwater > Lake ... | reverse complement strand
CGCCAACAATTTCACCCACTTTTTTGCCCATTCTGGTGCTTCCCGTAGCACTAATTAGCGGAATATTACGATCGTTGGTTAACCATTCCCCAACTTTACTTCCCCCTTGGATAACGCAAAACAATCCCTCAGGAATTTGATTTTCTTTTAAAACATCTGCCAAGATATTCTGCACAGCTTGCGCAGTTGCAGGTGTTTTTTCGCTAGGTTTCCAAATACAAGCATTGCCACAAATGGCAGCAATCATTGCGTTCCAACTCCAAACCGCCACAGGAAAGTTGAAGGCAGAAATAATGCCCACAATTCCCAAAGGATGCCATTGCTCGTACATTCTGTGGTTGGGACGTTCACTGTGCATGGTTAAACCATATAACTGACGACTCATACCTACAGCAAAGTCGCAGATGTCGATCATTTCTTGAACCTCGCCCAAGCCTTCTTGAAGGCTTTTGCCCATTTCATAACTCACCAAAGAACCCAAACTGTCTTTGTTTTTTCTAAGTGCATCGCCAATTTGACGTACAACTTCGCCGCGTTTTGGTGCAGGCCATTGGCGCCAAACTTTTTGGGCTTCAAGTGCTTTTGCAACAACTGCATTGTAAGTGTCTAAATCACATTCTGTTACATTTGTAATTATTTGATTGTCGACAGGACTAAAATCAACAAACGATGAGGTATCCTTGCAGGCTATATGATTCAATCCGGTACTTGCACTCGGAATGGTTTCGTTTATTTGTAATTGAGATAGAAATGATTTTTTTGTCATGGCAACACAAAAATAGGTTGTCACTTTTAACAATTTATCATGTAAGAATTATTTATTATTCTTTTCTCATGATCAAATAGACGGCTCCCAAAAGGAATCCCAGTCCTAAGAAAATGTTCCACGATAATACTTCTTGGTCCATCAATCCCCACATGACGGCGGTTACCGGAATCACAAATGTATTTGTTGAGGCCACCAAGGCTGAAGTATGTAAAATGAGATAATTAAAGAGCACCATACTCACCGCACTTCCCACAAAACCCAAAATGAGTAAATATTTGAAGCTCGACCAAACAACGTCTGGTTTGTTCACCCAAACACTCGCAATGTCTGATTTCCAAATGATAAAAACATAAAAAATGGCAATAAACACAAATGGGTACGCAGTTTTAACCATAGAGGGCAAATGACTTAATTTATGTTTGATAATATTAATATTATAACCATACATAATTGCAGCCATTAAAGGCAAACATGCTCCAATTGGGTCCATTTTAAATCCCCCCTTCAATAGACTTGGTCCAAACAAGAAGAATGCACCCACCATGCCGGCTACTACGCCCCAAATGCCATTTTTAGTGAGTTTGTCTTTGAAAAACCATATTCCCATAAGCAGCGTAAACATCGGAGTAAATGCATTTAAAATGCCGCTTAATCCGGAAGGAATTCTTTGTCCTGCCATTGCAAAAAGATAAGCAGGAATTGCATTTCCTATAACGCCACTGATAAACAAATAAAAGTAATCTTTTGGTTGAACCACAAGTACTTTAGAATGCTGATCTGGGTTTAAATGTTCATTGATAAATGGTTTATGGTAGGGCTTAAAAACGCTGTATTTCAAAAACCAAGGCAACAAAAATGCGCCTGCCATTGACAATCTTAAACCTGCTACTTGAATTGGACTAAAAGCTTCTAGTCCTCGTTTGATCATGATAAATGAGCTACCCCAGATACAGCCTAACAAAATAATTAAGAAAACGGGCAACCATTTATATTTCACCTTGCAAAGTAAGTGCTTTTTATTGGCGCATTGAAATGTGTCCCTAAAATTTCCGTAATTTGTAAATATGCGAATGAAAATTATTGCAATTTTGTGTTTTCTGCAATTTGGAAATATGTTCTCTCAAATAAATGAGGATTTGATTTGTGCCGAAAAAAACAGAATTATCAATCGCATTCAAAAACGGGGTATTTCTAACATTCATCACGGTTTTGAAATCAACTATCATCGTTGCCATTGGTATATAAATCCTATCAAAAATGCCTATTTAAGGGGGAAAGTTCTTTTTCAGTTTAGGGTAGTTGACAATGAAGATTCGCTTGGTTTTGATTTGATTTCAGGATTAACAATCAATTCCATTTCCTATCATGGTTCAAATATGACATACCGCCGCAATGGCGATGCTGTTTATGTAAAAAAATCAGGAGGTTGGAAGTATAATGATCAAGATTCTTTTGAAGTTGATTATGAGGGATATCCTGCAAACAACAACGGTTTCGGTGCATTTATTTACGACAATCATAAAACAGGACCTGTAATTCATACATTGAGTGAACCTTACGGTGCTTTGTCGTGGTGGCCTTGCAAACAAACGTTGCACGATAAAATTGATTCGATAGACATTTATGTGCATACCGATAAAAGTTTGAAAGTAGGATCGAATGGTTTGTTGGTTGAAACAATCTACGAGGGCGATACCAACCACATTTATCACTGGAAACACAGATATCCAATTGTTAGTTACTTGGTTGCAATGGTGGTTACCAACTACGACGAATTTACGCAGTATGCTCATCTTGTTGGAAGAACAGATTCATTGCCTGTTTTGAATTATGTTTTTCCTCAATTTACCTCAACGGCCTATAAAGAAATTCAACAGGTATTGCCCATGCTGAGATTATTCGACAGCTTGTTTGTACGTTATCCATTTGTAAAGGAAAAGTATGGACATGCTCAGTTTACTTGGGGTGGTGGAATGGAACATCAAACCATGAGTTTCATGGTGAATTTTAGTTTTGATTTAATGGCCCATGAATTGGCCCATCAATGGTTTGGAGACATGGTAACATGCGGTACTTGGCAAGATTTGTGGCTTAATGAGGGATTCGCAACCTATTTAACCTGTTTGGCGTTTGAGTATTTGAAGGGACCTGAGTCAGCAAAGGATAGATTGCGTGGCATGAGAAATGACATTACAGGAGATCCGAACGGGGCAGTTTGTCCTGCCGATACTTCAAAGGTGAATGTGCTTTTCAACGGTAGATTGACATATAACAAAGGTGCATGGGTTTTGCATCAGTTGAGAAATATCATTGGCGATAGTGCCTTTTTTGCAGGATGTAGAAACTATTTAAGTGGGGCAAATGCCTATGGACTCAAAAATTACATGGAACAAGCTTCTGGAAAGAATTTGGCCGTTTATTTTCAGAGATGGTTTTATGGTGAAGGATTTCCTTATTTAAAAATCAATTGGAAACAAAGGGGACGCAAAGTTTCGGTTTCGGTAGAACAAACTCCTTCGAATATGATGGTCCCAATTTGGTATGTGAAAGTTCCAATGCTATTTAAGAATAAATCGCAAAGCCAATTATTTGTCTGGGAACCGCAAAATTTGAAAGAGAATTATGATATTGAGTTGCCATTTTCAGCCGACACTGCAATATTTGACCCAAATGTGACAGTGCTTGCAAAAGCCAGTGTTGGTGGCATCAATGTTGATCTAATTCAACCTGAAGAAATTGTGATTGCTCCTAACCCTGGAACGGATGTGGCATCGGTGTTTTGCAGAAATGCAAATATGACAAAAATTCAAGTATTTAATAGTTTGGGTCAGGATATTTTTAGCATTGATTTTGGCAATCAAGGTCAAAAGTTTGTTGATTTGAACACCTCAAAATGGTCAACAGGGGCTTATAATATTAGGATTAATGCAGGCAATTTGGTATATTCGAAGAAATGGTTAAAGTTTTAAAATCGGTTTTATTCTTTTCGGCAATTGCAATGTGCGCCTTTTTGGTGTCTTGCGAGACTGAAAAAACACCTCCAACCAACACTACTCAAAGCAATGGTGTGGTATTAAACTTTGTTGGTTTAATCAATGGAGACGATATTTTTAGCAGCACAAAAATGTCTGGTAAGTTTGGTGGTGAATTATTTTCGGTTACCAATTGGTCTATCTTGGTTTCACATTTGGCATTGGTGAAAGAAAATGGCGATACTGTGCAACTTGGCGATGGATATCAATGGGTAAGTTTTAAAGATGCGCGTACTTCATTTAAATATTTGAATATTCCAGAGGGAAATTATAAAGGTATTTCATTTATGTTGGGTTTAGATTCAGCAATAAACCACGGAGATCCTAACAAATGGCCGGCAAATCATCCGTTGAATGCATTTACTACTGGATTGCATTGGGGTTGGTCTGGTGGATATATTTTCCAAGCCTTAGATGGCAACTACACCAAAGATTCTGTTACTTCAACTTCTAATGGATTTAGCTTCCATGCAGCAACAGATTTAATGAAAACCAATTTCAATTTGCCCTTTAATTATACAGTTGATAAAAGTGTAAAAACTGCAATCATTGAATGTGCGGTTGAAAAAATGTTTGATTCTCCCAATCCTATTTTATTTAAAAATACTTCGGTGAGTCATTCTGAAAGTCCTGCAGAAATTATTCTAATGAAGGCTATTTTGGAAAATGCTCAAAACGTATATAAAATTACGAAAGTTCAATAATTTAGAAACTTTATTATGATGGGTCGGGGTGGATTTAAAATACTATTCGCAACTTTAACTGTTGGAGCCATTTTCTTGGCCTCTTGTAGAAAGGAAGATGAGAATGCCAAACACAATCCTACAAGTACCTATGTTCCTACCAATATTGACCTAGCCACAATATTTCCGGCAGAATTGGGAATGCCTTCATTGCCTTCCGACAATCCTTTAACAATTGAAGGGGTCTATTTGGGAAGGATGCTATTCTACGATCCAATTTTATCTTATGATAGCAGCATTAGTTGTGCCTCTTGCCATAAACAGGAATTCGCTTTTAGTGATCCTGTGGCTCTTTCTCGTGGTGCTTTTGGATTAAAAGCAAAACGCAATGCACCGTCATTGTTCAACTTAGCATATAGCAAACATTTCTTTTGGGATGGACGGGTTACCAATTTGAGGGATTTGGTATTTGAACCCATTCAAGCACACAATGAAATGGCAATGACATTGCCAAAATTGGAAGGAAAATTAAAGAATGTAACGCGTTATATCGATTATTTCAACAAAGCTTTTGGGCACGCACCGAACCTTGTAGATATGTCGAAAGCCATTGAGCAATTCATGTTGACCATTGTTAGCGATGGTTCTCGGTTTAATAAGTTTTTCCCTGGAGATAGTATTCAACTTTTCAATATGTCTGAATTGAGGGGTGCCCAAATTTTTAATGGCTTGGTGAATTTTGATCCCGTTACTAAGGTTACCTCTGGTGCCGACTGTTTTCATTGCCATGGAGGAGAATTGGTACAGCAACAGAATTTTAATATGGGTGGTGTTGCCAATAATGGTTTAGATGTCGTACTTACCGATTTGGGTTATGGAGGAATTATCAATGATCCTAAAAAATACGGAACATTCAAGGCACCTTCATTGCTGAACATCGCATTAACAGCCCCTTACATGCACGATGGTAGATTTAATACTCTCGATGAAGTAATTGAACATTACTCAGATAAAATGAACTTTAATTCGCCTAATATCCATTCTTTGATAAGTTCACATGGCGGAATTCAACTGAATTTATCTGCCGAACAAAAGGCAAATTTGAAGGCATACTTAATGACAATGACCGACAATAAGTTGATTACGAACCCTGCCTTCGGCAATCCTTTTAAAAAGTAATCAATATCCCAAAACTGGGCTCAACCAACGCTCAATTTCTTTTACCGACATTCCTTTTCTTTCGGCGTAGTTCTCAACCTGATCTTTTCCAATTTTACCTAAACCAAAATACTTGGAGTTTTCATTGGCAAAGTAAAATCCACTAACACTTGCAGCCGGCATCATTGCCATACTTTCGGTGAGGGATATATTTAAGTTGAATTCAGAATTGAAAAGGTTGAATAATGTAGATTTTTCAGTGTGATCTGGGCATGCTGGATAACCTGGAGCTGGTCTAATTCCTACATACTTCTCATGAATGAGTTCATCATTGGAAAGGTTTTCGTTAGATGCATATCCCCAGAATACGGTTCTCACTTTTGCATGTAAATATTCAGCCAAACTTTCAGCCAATCTGTCTGCCAATGATTTGGCCATGATACTGTTATAATCGTCATGATTGGCTTCAAAAGCCTTCACAATTGGTTCAAGATTTAACCCAGCCGTAACCGCAAATCCCCCCATAAAATCAATTTCATTTGGAGAAATGAAATCGGCAAGTGATAAATTTGGAACACCAACCGACATTTTGCGTTGTTGACGCAAGAAATGGAATTGGCTAATTTGTTCAGTACCCTCAGCATTTAAAACCACAACATCGTCGTTTGTACGTTTAACTGGCAATATGAAATAGGTTGCTTCGCATGCAATTGGTTGGGTATTCTCCCATTCATTTAGCATTGACTGGGCATCATGGAAAAGTTTGGTAGCTTCTACACCTGCAACCTCATCGGTTAAAATATCTGGATAACGTCCTGCAAGTTCCCAAGTTTGGAAAAATGGAGTCCAGTCAATTGTTTCCCTCAAAACCTTTAAATCTATGTCTTTCAATTGAAAGAAACCAACGTTTTTTGGTTTTGAAACAATTCCGTTGTGCGGCAATTGGTTTGCCAAAGCATTGGTATAAGGAATAATGTCTTTGTTTAACTGGCGTTTGGCATGAGATTCTGCCAACTCAGTATATTCTTGACGAAGTTTTTCTGAGAATATTTGATAAGTATCGGGACTTAACAATTGTCCAGCAACAGGAACTGAACGACTTGCGTCTAAAACGTGAATAATTGGATATTGGTACTGAGGTGCAATTTTAACCGCAGTATGCACCCTAGATGTAGTTGCACCACCAATGAGTAATGGTTGTTTCATTCCCAAACGCTGCATTTCAGAGGCAACGTGCACCATTTCATCGAGGCTTGGCGTAATTAAACCACTCAAACCAATGATATCGGCACCCCATTCTTTGGCACGCGCCAAAATTTTATCGGCGGGAACCATAACACCCATGTCTTCAATTTCGTAATTATTACAGGCCAATACAACCCCTACAATATTTTTGCCGATATCGTGTACATCTCCTTTTACTGTTGCCAATAAGATTTTACCTTGTGCGCGGGCATTGGGATTGTTTAGTTTTTGTGCTTCTAAAAATGGTTGCAAATAGGCAACAGATTTTTTCATAACTCGGGCAGATTTAACCACCTGTGGCAAAAACATTTTACCTGCGCCAAATAAATCTCCAACATAGTTCATTCCCGCCATCAAAGGTCCCTCAATAACACCCAAAGGGTCATTGAGTTTGTCTAGCGCTTCTTGGGTATCTAGGTCTATAAATTCGGTAATTCCTTTTACAAGACTGTGTTTAAGACGTTCTTCAACAGAAAATCCTCTCCATTCTTGTTCTTCAACTTTTTCAACTTTTTTGCCTTTAACAGTTTCAGCAAATGTTACCAAACGTTCAGTAGCATCGTCTCTGCGATTCAACAAAACGTCTTCAACATGGGTAAGAAGGTCTTTAGGGATTTCTTCATAAACCTCAATCATACCTGCGTTTACGATTCCCATATCCAAACCAGCTTGAATGGCGTGGAAAAGGAAAGCAGAATGCATGGCTTCTCTTACAGGGTCGTTTCCTCTAAAAGAAAAAGAGATATTAGAAATACCGCCACTAACTTTAGCTCCTGGAAGATTTTGCTTAATCCAACGGGTGGCATTGATAAAGTCAACTGCGTAATTGTTATGTTCGTCAATACCGGTTGCAACGGTTAAAATATTTGGATCGAAAATAATGTCATTGGCATTGAAGTTTGCTTTCTCAACCAACAAATCATAGCTGCGTTTGCAAACAGCAATTTTTCTCTCGAAAGAATCGGCTTGTCCAGTTTCATCAAAAGCCATAACCACAACCGCGGCACCATAACGTTTTACGAGGGATGCTTTTTTCAAGAAGGCCTCTTCTCCGTCTTTGAGGGAAATTGAATTTACAATTCCTTTTCCTTGCAAACACTTAAGTCCTGCCACAATCACCTCCCATTTACTGCTATCAATCATGATAGGCACACGAGAAATATCTGGCTCAGAGGCAACTAAATTCACGAATGTTGTCATGGCTTGCACACCATCTAACATTCCTTCATCCATGTTAATATCAATAATTTGAGCGCCATTTTCAACTTGTTGACGCGCAATATCTAAGCCGGCATTATAGTCGCCATTTAATATAAGTTTGGCAAACTTTTTACTTCCTGTAACATTGGTTCTTTCACCAATATTTACAAAGTTGATATCGGGAGTTAAGGTAAACGGTTCAAGTCCACTTAATCTTAGATATGGATGAATAACAGGTTGGGTCACTTTGTTTTAAAATAGGGTAGGCCATTTTGTAGGATTTGATTCATGCATCAATTGATACACAGAGGCAAAAACTTCATCGGCACTGGGTTTAGAAAAATAATCACCGTCACTACCATAAGCAGGTCTATGTGCTTTAGAAGTAATGGTTAATGGTTTGCTATCTAAATATTTATAAGCTTCTTGATTTTCTAAAACTTGTTGCATCATAAAAGCAGAGGCACCACCAGGAACGTCTTCATCTAGGAAAACCACGCGGTTGGTATTTTTAATGCTTTCTACAATTGAATGGTTTATATCAAATGGCAATAAGGTTTGTGCATCAATAATTTCCAAGCGTATACCCACTTCTGCAAGCATATCTGCTGCTTCGGTAGCAATGCGACAACATGAACCATAGGTTACCAAAGTAACATCTTCACCAAAGCGAAGTATGTCTGGTTTTCCTAGAGGGACTGTAAAGTCTGCAATATTGGTAGGCATTTTTTCTTTGATACGGTAACCGTTCAAACATTCAATTACCAAGGCAGGATCATCAGATTTCAAAAGGGTATTGTACATACCAGAAGCTTGGGTCATGTTTCGTGGAACACAAACATGCATTCCTCTTACCGCATTGATGATCATTCCCATTGGAGAACCACTGTGCCAAATACCTTCCAAACGGTGTCCTCTCGTTCTCACAATAACCGGAGATTTTTGTCCACCTTTGGTTCTGTATTGCATGGTTGCCAAATCATCGCTCATTGGTTCTAAAGCGTATAGCAAATAATCGAGATATTGAATTTCGGCAATGGGTCTTAATCCACGCATCGCGGCACCAATACCTTCACCCAAAATACTCCATTCGCGAATACCTTTATCGGTAACACGTAATTCGCCAAATTTCTCTTGTAATCCAGAGAATCCTTGGTTTACATCACCAATTTTACCTACGTCTTCACCAAATGCGAAGATTCTTGGGTCGCGGTCCATGTTTGCTTCAAAGCAAGCACGAACAACTTGGTATCCATCAACAATTTCATCTGAATATGTTGCAGGAATTTCTTGCACATCAAGGGCATTATATTTGCTTTCACTCGTTAGGTGAGAGCTATAACGGTTGCCATTTAACTCGTTAAATTTCAATAAGTAATCTAACAAAGGTTGGCGGGCAGCAGGGTTATAACCAACTGTAATTCTTAAGCATTTGTGCAATGCATTTCCAATATCGCGGCGAATTGGATCTTTGATACTTTGCAAAGCCAATGAAATCTGCTCAATTGCTTCACGCTCAATGTTGTTCACCATCATGGTGTTCATCACAGCAACAAATTCGGCAGTTTCGCTTTTTATAGAACTTGAAAAATCTGTCCAAGCACTTTTTTGCGCATTTTTCACATAATCAGTGGCAGTTTTTTCTAACTCCTCAAGGGTATTTTCATTCGCCAATTGATTGTCTAAAATCCATTTGCGCATTTGGGTAATGCAATCAAAATCGATTTCCCATTGTAAACGTTCTTTAGACTTATATCGCTCATGGCTACCACTGGTAGAATGTCCTTGAGGCTGAGTTACCTCGGTAACGTGCACCAAAGCAGGGGTGTGTTTCGTACGGCAAACATCGGCGGCTTGTTTGTATGCATTGCAAAGCTCAGCATAGTTCCAACCGCGTGCATGAAATATTTCCATCCCCGTACCATTTTTATCGGTTTCAAAACCTTTTAAAATGGCAGATATATTTTCTTTCGTAGTTTGATATTTTGCAGGAACAGAAATTCCGTATCCATCGTCCCAAACACTCATTAACATTGGGACTTGCATTACACAAGCAGCATTTAGAACTTCCCAAAAAACACCTTCCGAGGTTGATGCATTTCCAATGGTACCAAAAGCAATTTCATTTCCTTTATTTGAAAAATCAGTAAACTGATGTAAGTCTTTGTTTTCTCTGTAAAGTTTTGAAGCAACTGCCAATCCAAGTAATCTCGGCATTTGTCCTGCTGTAGGAGAAATGTCGGCACTCACGTTAAAACGGTCCGACTGGGTAAGCCATTCGCCTTTGTCATCGAGCAACCGGGTGGCAAAATGCCCGTTCATGCTCCGACCGCCGCTGGCTGGTTCTTTTTCTACTGAGGGATCTGCATAGAGTTGTGCGAAAAATTGTTGCACGTTGGAAAGACCTTTTGCAAACATGAAAGTTTGGTCGCGGTAATAGCCACTGCGCCAATCGCCAAGTTCAAAAACTTTAGCCATTGCCAACTGGGCAACCTCTTTGCCATCTCCAAATATTCCAAATTTTGCTTTGCCTGTGAGTACTTCTTTCCTTCCTGTTAATGAAGTCTGTCTACTTTCAAAGGCAATGCGATAATCGTCAAGAACTTGATTTATAAATGCATCTTTGCTTAGTTCTTCTGGTTTTTTTACTACCTCTTGCATTACTGCAAAGATACGCAAATAAATTAGATTGGAATTGACCAAAAATGTCAATTAAAAGTTTAATTTTAATTAAAAGTTTAGTTAAGAAAATTAAACGATCTCTGTTTTATGAACGGTATAAAGTGATTTTTTATTGTGAATAGGTTTGTCGAAATGAATCAACTACTTGTTCTCAATTTCGCTTCCTTTTCTATCTCAGGGCGCTATTTATTTTGCTTGAGGAATTAGTTGTGAATTGTCTCGTGGAAAAGTTTTTTAGTCAATGTATCTTTCTATATTTTACATTAAATCCTTATTTTTTATATGACTAACCTTAACTTTGCGGCATGCCTGAATTCCAATTAGAATCACCATTTACACCAAAAGGTGATCAGCCACAAGCCATAGAACAATTGGTGAGGGGTATCAATGATGGCATTAGGTCACAAACCCTCTTAGGAGTTACAGGTTCGGGTAAAACCTTTACTGTTGCCAATGTAATTCAGCAAACTCAAAAACCAACCTTGGTGTTGAGTCATAATAAAACCTTGGTAGCCCAACTGTATGGAGAATTCAAACAGTTTTTCCCTAATAATTCGGTTGAGTACTTTGTAAGTTATTACGATTATTACCAGCCGGAAGCATTTATTCCTACCACCAATACCTACATTGAAAAGGATTTAAATATCAATGAGGAAATTGAAAAAATGCGTTTAAAAACAGTAGCAACTTTACTTTCTGGAAGAAGAGATGTGATTGTTGTTGCCAGTGTAAGTTGCATTTATGGTGCGGGTAATCCTTCTGATTATGAGAATACCATCATTCGTTTGAATTTAGGACAACGAATTTCCCGTCAGCAATTATTATATCGTTTTGTAGAAAGTTTATATAGTAGAACTACGGCTGAGTTTAAACGATCTACTTTTCGCGTAAAAGGAGATACGGTAGACATTCATTTGGCTTATAATGATATTGCTTACCGTATTATTTTCTTTGGTGACGAAATTGAAGAAATGTATAGTTTCGAACCAGAGTCTGGTAAGAAAATTGAGAATTTAGTTGATTGCGCCATTTATCCTGCACAAATTTATGTTTCTCCAAGAGACAGACTTGAATCGGTAATTTACCAAATTCAAGATGACTTGGTTTTGCAATTGGAAGAGTTCAAACTGCAGGGCCGCCATTTGGAAGCCAAACGCTTGGAAGAGCGTGTCAATTTCGATTTAGAGATGATTCGCGAATTGGGTTATTGCAATGGTATTGAAAATTATAGCCGCTATTTCGATAGACGAAATGCGGGAGATAGGCCATTTTGTTTAATAGATTATTTCCCTAAAGATTTCCTTTTGGTGGTGGATGAAAGCCACGTATCTATCCCTCAAATTAGAGCCATGTATGGCGGTGATAGATCTAGGAAAATGAACTTGGTGGATTATGGTTTCCGTCTGCCTGCTGCATTGGATAACCGACCTCTTCAGTTTGAAGAGTTTTACGGCATGATCAATCAAGCGATTTATGTGAGTGCTACGCCAGCTGATTTTGAATTGAAAGAATCTGAAGGGGTTGTGATTGAGCAATTGATTCGTCCTACAGGACTTTTGGATCCTGTAATTGAAGTGCGTCCTTTGGATAACCAAGTGGATGATTTGATTGAAGAAATTGACAAGCGTATTGCCATGGGTGATCGTATTTTGGTTACCACTTTAACCAAAAGAATGGCCGAAGAATTGACAAAATACCTTGCCAAATTAAACATTAATGTGAGTTACATTCACAGCGATGTGAAAACAATGGAGAGGGTTGAGATTCTCCGTAGCTTGAGATTGGGTGTGATAGATGTTTTGATAGGTGTAAATTTATTGAGGGAAGGACTTGATTTGCCTGAAGTAAGTTTGGTGGCCATTATGGATGCGGATAAGGAGGGATTTTTGCGCAGCGAAACCAGTTTGGTGCAAACCATAGGACGTGCTGCCAGAAACGACAGGGGAAAGGTAATTATGTATGCAAATAAAATTACCAAGAGCATGAAGAAAACCATCGATGAAACGAACCGCCGCCGTGAGAAACAAATTGCATACAATACAGACCACGGAATTACACCTACCACGGTAATCAAGTCGAAAGATGAAATATTCCGTCAAACTGCCGTTGCCGATGGGGTATTCAGCGATGACCCGAAAGCATATAATTTCTATGAAACAGAAATGTCGATTGCTGCTGACCCAATCATTGCTTACATGGATAAACCTGCCTTAGAAAAAGCGATTCTCAAAACAGAAAAGGACATGCACCGTGCTGCCAAAAACATGGAATTCATGGATGCTGCGCGCCTCCGCGACGAATTGGAAGTTATGAGAAATAAGGTAAAAGAGATGGCTTAATAAATAGCCTACATCTTTATTCCAATCTTTGCAGTTCTAACATCACTTACACAAAAGAATCCGCCTACTGGGGGTGGGTTTTTGGGATCCTTTATTTTAAAGCTGAAAGGGTTGCTCGGATCCGTGAACGATACTGAATAGAAACAATAATTTGGAATGTTTACAGGAGGAGTTGCAAACAATCCGCTATTGCGGTTCTCATTGGCAACCAAACTTAACCAGAAATAGCACAATTGATTGATTGAATGGACTTCAATCCTCACCTTGTCTCCATCGAAATAAGGTCTATCAAATTGGTTGAGTCCGCTGAATCTTTTTGGGTAAATGAATAAACCTCCATCTTGTTGAGGCGATCCATTTCCCATGTCTTGAGATATATTTAACCTACGTACTTCATTAATGAAGGAATCATTTCTAAAGGTTTTTATCCAATAGTAATTGCCTGGTCCTGTTAAGTCTTTGGCAAATAATTCTACAAATTTTCCGGGTTTTTTTTGTGGGGGACCATTGCCTTCTGTTGGAACGGTTCTTATGCTATCGAACTTGACAATTGTAGGATTCATGTGCGAAAAGCTCAATAGCGTATCTTCTTTGGTAATTACCAACAACGCATATGTATGACCTATTGTGAATGTATCGCCGGTATTTTTATTTGGTTTCCATTCATAATTTCCGTTTGAGGTATATATGAATGGGAAAATCTTTAATGTGGCTGAATCTGCAACAATGACTGTGGCATCTGTAACTGGAGGTTCTGTATTACTCGAGTCGAAGTAGTTGATGCTTTTTGTTAAACGTATTTTTTGAACCGTATCAAGATTATTTACAAATGCGTCAATGACAAGTTTCACTTGTGACTGTGTAACATCTACTTTAATAATATCTTCGCATGATCCCAATGTTAACATCGCGAATAAAATGAAGCTGATTTGTTTGATTGCTTTCATGTGTTTTATCTCCATTTGAAATTATAAGCTATCGCTGGAATGAATCCCCCAATAACACTGAATTGAATTGCTTTATTCTGACCTAAATTTCCATAGTTGGTAGAGAAATATATGGAAAATGGATTTCTTCTGTTGTATGCATTGTAAACAGAGAATACCCAGCTAGATTCCCAATTTTTCTTTTTCTTAATATTGTAGGTGGCTGATAAATCAAGGCGATGATAATTTGGATTCCTCACGTTGTTTCTTGTATTGTTGCCGGCATCCGGAATGGTATATCCTTGAACATTATATTGCCCACTGTAAAATGTAGTAGGCGTCCCAGAACTAAATACAAAGTTTGCTGCGAATTCCCATTTATCGCTGTGTTTATATTGTGCAACAATATATAAGTTATTCAAACGATCGAAACGGTTTGGATACCAATTGCCATTGCTAATACCTGTAACTTGACGTTCACTTTTAGATAATGTATAACTGATCCATCCGGTAAGTTTTCCTGTATTTTTCTTTAAATACAATTCCAAACCATAGGCCCTTCCTTTGCCACTAAACAACTCTCCCTCTAGATATCTGTTGAGTAATAAATTGGCGCCATCTATATAATCAATTTGATTTTGTAATGCTTTGTAATAGGTTTCAACCGACGCTTCGTAATCGTTTTGACCGCTAAAATTTTTGAAATATCCAATTGTTAATTGGTCGGCAATTTCAGGTTTTATATTATTTGTAGATGGTGTCCAAACGTCGAAAGGAACACTGGCAGCAGTGTTTGAAATCAAGTGTAAGTTTTGCACCATGCGGTTATAGCCTCCTTTAATGGAAGCAGATTTGTTTACTGCGTATTTGAATCCCACACGCGGTTCCCAATTGAAATAATTGGCTATCACTTCATTATTACCCGCAACACTGGTTGATGTTACAATTTTTCTTTGTCCCACCAAAGGATCTTTGAATGTGTAATAATTACCCTTACCCAAATATATGAACTGACTCACTCTCAATCCTGCACGAACCGAAAATTTGCCAGTTGAATTGATATCGGAAGTTACATAAGCGGCGTTTTCCATACCGTATTTGTCGGGCAAACTGAAACTTCTAGATTCACCATTTGTAATTGAAGTGGCATTGCCTGGGATAAATTGATAATAAGTACTTTGTACTCCGGTGCCTATTTCAACTTTGGGACTTAGGTAATATTTCAAATCGCCTTTTGCACTGTTATTGATGATATAACTATACCAATTAAATGAGGCATCATTTGAACCAAATTCAAGGTTATATCTATAACGGCTATAGTAGTAGGTAAAGTTAGAAAATAGTTTTTTGTTAAAGATATGATTCCAACGCGCAGTTAACGTAGTATTTCCCCATTTCACACCAAATGCATTGGCCGCATAAAATATATCGTCACCAATGTATGATGAAATGAATAGGGTATTCATGGCATTGTAGTTGTAATTCAGTTTGGTTGTGAGGTCATAGAAATAGAATCTTGAATCTTTCAAACCTGAATTTAAAAATGGCTTGGCCAAAAGATCAACATAGCTTCTTCTTCCTGAAACCATAAAGCTTGCTTTGTTTTTTACGATTGGTCCTTCAAGTGTAAAGCGACTGAATATTGTGCCTACACCGCCATTGGCTTGGAATTGTTTTTTATTTCCATCGCGGGTAATAACTTCTAAAACAGAACTCAAACGTCCACCATAGTTTGCTGGAATTCCACCTTTGATGAGTTGAACATCTTTTACGGCATCGGGATTGAATATGCTAAAAAATCCGAATAGATGGGCAGAATTGAAAACAGGTGCTTCATCCATCAGAACCAAATTTTGGTCGATTGCCCCACCTCTCACATTAAAGCCTGAAGCCCCTTCACCAACAGTTGTAACACCAGGTAGAAGTTGAACGCTTTTAATCACATCGGCTTCCCCCAAAAACGCAGGAATCTTTTTAATGGTTTTTCCGCTAATTGTTTGGGTTGAGATATCTATCTTTTTAACATTGTCGTTCTTTTTGGCCCGAATATTTACCTCTTTGATGGTTTCGGATTCGGGAAGCAAAACAATGGTAATTTGTTTGTTTTTATTTAGTTCAACATTGAAGTCGTATTGATTAAATCCGCCAGCCGTTATTGAAATGTCATAATTGCCTTTTTCTATGGTAAAACTAAAAAATCCGTAGTTATTTGAAACAGCTGATGTTTTGTTGTTTTTGATAGAAATGAATGCATTGTTGATGGTTTCTCCATTTGCACTGTCTTTCACAAAACCACTTAACGTGTATTTCTGTGCTTTGACCTGAAAAAAGATTGTAAAAAATATGAGAATTAAAACGGCTCTGCGTAACATTTGGTACAAAGGTAAAATAACCAACGTTAATCTTTATAAAACATCGTTTTAACTACTTAAAAAGGCGATAAATTTTGTGAAAGGTTCGACAAATGGCGTTTTTTATTTGGAGGGACGATGTTAGGTTTGAATTAAACAAAAAAAGGTTGCTTCAGAGCAACCTTTTAAAATTTATGAAATGTTTAATTATCTGTCTTTCATTTCCACGAAAGGACGTGGAGCTTCGCCGGTATAAATTTGACGAGGACGTGCAATTGGTTGTTTTTCTCTGCGCATTTCTTGCCATTGGCTGATCCAACCTGGAAGGCGGCCTAAAGCAAACAATACTGTGAAGAAATCTGTAGGGAAACCTAAAGCTCTGTAAATAATTCCAGAGTAGAAATCAACGTTAGGGAACAACTTTCTTTCAACGAAGTAAGGATCGTTTAACGCAGTTTCTTCAAGTTTCTTAGCAATTTCAAGAATTGGATCGCTCACACCTAATTTTTCAAGAATGTCATCACATGCTTTTTTGATGATTTTAGCACGAGGATCGAAGTTTTTGTATACACGGTGACCGAATCCCATCAAACGGAATGAATCGTTTTTGTCTTTTGCTTTGTTAATCCATTTTTCAACGTCGCCGCCATCGTCTTTAATTTGCTCAAGCATCTCTAATACTTCTTGGTTAGCACCACCATGCAATGGACCCCAAAGGGCGTTAATGCCGGCAGAGATACTGCTATATAAATTTGATTGGCTACTTCCAACCATTCTTACGGTGCTAGCAGAACAGTTTTGTTCGTGGTCGGCATGAAGAATGAGAAGTTTGTTCATGGCACTCACAATTACTGGATCTGGCACATAATCTGGTTCAGTAACTTGACCAAAGGTCATGTTCAGGTAATTGGTAACATAGTCCATATTATTTCTAGGGAAAACAATAGGATGACCATGACGTTTTTTATAGATCATTGCACAGATGGTAGGCATTTTAGCAAGCAAACGTATCACAGTACGGTTGATTGCATCCTCATCTCTGTGTGGATTTAAACTTTTTGGATAAAACAAACTTAATGCAGAAATCATGCTGCTCAATTGACCCATTGGGTGGCTTCCTGTTGGGAAAGCTTTGAACATGGCTTCTAGACCTTCGTTTACCAAAGTATGTTCAGAAATTTTATCTTCAAAATCTTTCAGTTGCGCTTCTGTTGGAAGTTCACCATGTAGTAGCAAATATGAAACTTCTAAAAAGCTGCATTTGTCTGCCAACTCTTCGATGCTATAACCGCGGTGTCTTAAGATACCTTCTTCACCGTCTAAAAAGGTAATTTTACTGGTTGTGGCACCTGTGTTTTTGTAACCAATGTCTAAGGTAATATAACCGGTTAAATCTCTTAATTTATTGATGTCAATTGCCTTTTCTCCTTCAGAACCAAGGATAACGGGTAGTTCAATTTCTTTTCCCTCTAGAATGATTTTTACTGTTTCAGACATGTTAGTGTTTGGCTGTTTTTTGAAGTTATGCAAATATAGATTAAACAAAGGTCGCCGCAAAAACTTTGGTCGAACAATTGAATTGTTTTGAAGGGAAGTTTATCACAAACTATCACAAAAATGTTGAAAACTCCCATTGTGGAGTCAAAACAACTTTTTTAGAGACTATTTCGATGCGTTAATTTCGTCGATGCCTTTTGCAGTTAGTTGAAATCTGGTTTTCTTAATTCCATCCACATCAAAGCTATTTTGGCGTTGATTTGAAGCATTCAAAGATTGTATATACCCATAGTGAAACAATTGACGAATAATATCAATGCCTACTTTTTGGGGAAGCCCCGATTCTTGAATAATGTTTTCGGCGTTTTCTGCGTGAATTAAAAGATTGAGAATCATTAATTCATCAGCCCCAATTTCAAACATTGTTTAATCGAATTTTTCTTGTCGCATCTGAGGGAAAAACAACACTTCTTGAATAGAAGATTGGTTGGTAAGCATCATGGTTAAACGATCAATACCTACACCCAAACCACTGGTTGGTGGCATGCCATATTCAAGGGCTCTAATGAAATCTAAATCCATAGCCATTGCTTCCTCGTCGCCTCTAGCAGCTAACAACAGTTGCTCTTCGAAACGTGCCTTTTGCTCAATAGGGTCATTCAACTCAC
>Ga0209087_1000861_pt1 | contig 18626 bp, 18 predicted proteins | sample S_130805_EF_Meta_FD_187321 | JGI IMG/M metagenome (GOLD analysis project Ga0209087, IMG submission 187321) | Freshwater microbial communities from Lake Simoncouche, Canada to study carbon cycling - S_130805_EF_MetaG (SPAdes) (version 2) | ecosystem: Environmental > Aquatic > Freshwater > Lake ... | reverse complement strand
GAGTGCGGATACGGTCCCCGCGAATGGACATCAAGCGATGTCGATCTCCTTGGCGAGATAGACGTCCTGAATCGCATTCAAAATCTCGACCCCATCCTTGAGGGGCTTTTGAAACGCTTTGCGACCAGAAATCAGTCCCATTCCACCAGCTCGCTTGTTGATGACCGCCGTCTTGACCGCTTCCGCAATGTCATTCTTACCGGAAGCTCCGCCGGAATTGATCAAACCCGCCCGGCCCGCAAAGCAGTTCAACACTTGGTACCGACAGAGATCGATCGGATGATCCGAAGTCAGCTCAGAATAGATCCGAGGATCGGTCTTACCATAATCACTTCCCGCCATTTTCAAAGCAAGATACCCACCGTTATTTTCAGGAAGTTTCTGTTTGATGATATCGGCCTGAATCGTTGTTCCTAAATGATTCGCCTGACCCGTCAAATCGGCCGAAAGATGATAATCCTTTTCCTTCGTCTTGAATGCCGGATTCCGAATATAGCACCACAGAATCGTGTACATCCCCAGCTCATGAGCGATTGCAAAGGAACGGGAAATCTCTTCGATCTGCCGCCCCGATTCAGGAGATCCAAAGTAAATCGTCGCTCCTACACCCACCGCCCCCATATCAAATGCCTGCTTAACACCCGCAAACAATTTTTGATCCGCCACATTCGGATAGGTCAGCAGTTCGTTGTGATTGATCTTTAAAACAAAGGGGATCTGATGTGCATACTTTCGGGCGACCGCACCCAACACCCCCAAAGTCGATGTGACCGCATTGCATCCTCCTTCGATCGCCAGTTTCACGATATTTTCCGGATCAAAATAGTCGGGGTTAGGGGCAAAGGAAGCCCCTGCCGAATGCTCAATCCCCTGATCGACCGGGAGGATCGAAAGGTAACCTGTCCCCCCCAATCGACCATGATTGAAGGTGGTCTGAAGATTCCTTAATACGGAAATCGAGCGGTCGCTGTCCCGCCAAACCCGACTTACAAAATCCGGCCCAGGCAGATGCAGCCGTGACTTGGCCACCGTTTTACAAGCATGACCCAGCAAGCTCTTCGCCTCCGATCCCAACTGTTTTTCGATTTCTGAAAATTTCATAAGAGTAGATTCCCTTTTTTCTCCCTTCGGGTCAATCCCTCGCCCTTCCTCCTATCTTGCCCGAAGGGTTGATCTGCCTACCATTCAAACAGATGATTCGTTGGCTCTCTTTGGTGATCTTGGGACTTCTTCTGAACGGCACCGGGCTCTCCCTTCTCGCTTGGGCTGCCTACCACAAGTTTTCCGCCGGCGGAGACTGGTTTTGGTCCGGCACCCTCGCTCTCGCCCTTTGTAATGCTGGCCTCTGTTGCGTGGTGGGGGCAAAAAAGCCCGGAAAGTCGTCTCTCTGAATTCCCATCCGCATCCCCACCCGACTCCTCCCGATTACGGCAAAGTCGATCTCGTTCCCTATAATGATTCCGAGTACCTCCGCTGGTCGGAAGGCTTTGCCTTTCGCCGTCGCCGGGAGCGCCAACGCGAAGGCAAAGTTCGAATCGAGCCAGCTGCCCTGTCCGTCATCAGCTTTGCCGCAGAGTTCGGAGTTCGCTCCATCCTGTCCCGACACTTCCATCTGGGAGAACGTCGCATTCTTCGTTACCAAGACCCGGAACATGGAGATCAACTTCGGGGTCGGCACCGTTTCCGGGAACTTGATGCCGTCGCTTTCTCCGGCGGCAAAGCGACTGCCGTATTCGAATTCAAACTCAGCGGACTAGGGTCCGCTTCCGCCGTCTCTCGCGCAGCAAAACAACTGCGCTCCGCTGCCGAAATGATCCGTCAGGGTTATGGTCATACCCCAAAAGTTGCCGTGGTTCTCATTCATGCAGGCGAAGGTCATCCTGATCTAGGAAAACCTGGAGGTCGTTATGGGGTCCGCCCTGTTCCTTTGGAAAAAGTCCGTCTCGATCACCTGCCCGACCAACCCATTCCATGCTTTGTTTTCTCGATGAAAGAAGCGATTGATGAAGCTCGTCGGATCGGACACCAGGTGGATCATGAACTGGAACGTCGTGCCGCCCGCGAAGGCAAACACGGACTCCAGTCCGCAAAACCTCGTGGCCTTCGCTTGCCGAAGCTTCCCATTGGCGAACTTCTTGCCGCCATCAGTTGGATGAGCCGCGGATTGGTTCGCGCCGTTACCCATGTCACCCGTAAAGTGACCCGACGCCGCACCTCCTCCCACTACGGCTCTCACCGACGCCGCCACCTTGGGGGAAGAGGTCGACGCCGATAAGCATTCCTACTTGGTGTTTACGTTACAAACCGGCAACCCCGCCCGCTTCAAGGAATTGGGTTCTTGGGAGTTGATATCCTCCTGACTCACCATTTCGATTTTTTCTCCTCCGATCGAAACCACATCTACCCTCGTCGGTCCATCCGCATGTGCAGGAGTCGATACCCAAGGAGAAAATGCGTGCCACCATAGCCCCGCCGCCACCAAGGCCAGGAGCAGTTTCGTTATCGGATCGGTTCGTAGTGTCAGGTTTTTTGTTTTCATCCTTTTGGCTTATCTCATCTACCGCCAAAATCACGACTCGATTTCACCCCCCTTCGACCTATCGTGACGAGATGAACCCGACCCTACTCCTCACCCTCCTTTCCCTCTTTCTTGTACCTTGTCTGGCACAGGAAACTAACCCCGCCGCCCGTCTTCCGGCCACTCCACCCCCAGCCTCAACGAATCCGACAGCGGCCACTCCATCGGATGAGGAGATCATCGTCGATCAAGGCGTGCAGATCTGGAAAAAAGGGAAACCCAAAAAAGCCTACCGCACCTTGGGCTTCGATAAGCTGGATCGCCAAAAGGGATTCTATGCCGCCCAAAACAAGATCGCCCGGGGAGTTCTCGCTCGCAAAGGCAATGCAGCCATCATCAACTCGATCCAAAACTCCATCCGGGCCAATTTCGACCTCAACACTCAGGTCGAACAACTTGATGGGATCGATATTCGTTACGAAATCATCCTGCTTCAGCCGTAACGTGCGGCCGCCTCTTTTCACCTTTCTACTCTTGGGCATCCTGCTGGCTCTACCAGCCCAGAGCCAAGTTGTCCCCGTTCAGGCCAACATCGACGCCCAAGCCCAACGCCGAATCCAACAACAGGCAGAGCTGGCTCGTCGGCAACGCAGGATCGAAGACCATCTCCAACGGATCGTCCCTGCGCTCGACTCTAACATTCTATCCGGCTCCAAAGGGAATCGGACCACCAGCCAGGCCCTGGCTGCTATCTTTTCCCTTCAAATGGAAGGAGTTTCACCCCGGGAAGCTCTTCGTCAGGCCGCCGACTGCTCCGCACTTCCCTCGGAAACTACCCGCGCCCCCTTTAACTATCTTTGGAACTGCTGGGAAACGAATCAGAAAAAGATAACCCCCTCCATCGCACAAAGTATGCGATCGGGTGAACCAGCCCCCTTTGCTATTCCCCCTTTTCAGCCATGAGTCCGCTCTCTTCTCCTCCCAAGGGATTCCAGCTTCACTCCCTGCCTACCGGACCCGCTTGGATCCGCCCCACGTTCAGGAAACCCCTCCTCACCGCATGGCAAAAATTGAATCCCAAGACCCCTCTTCGCCAAGCTGCCCGTCGCCACTCTGAGCATCGTCTTTTTCCGGGACGTGCACCCGTTGTTTTTTTGCCGATTCCATCTTCCGTTGGGATCGTCGTACGCCCCTGTGTGCATGGAGGTCTTTGTGGAAAATTCACACGCGACCTCTACCTCAATGCCAGCCGGGCCAGTCGTGAAATTGATCGTGCCTCCATCCTTTCCGAAAAGAAGATTCCCACTCCTCAAATCCAAGCCGTTCTTTTTTATCCTGTCGGCCCCTTCTGGAGAATCGACATCGTCACCACCTATCTCCCCGAAAGCAGTGACCTTGCCTCCTTCCTTTCTACTCGCCCCAAACCGGCCGACCGTGCCCGAGTCTTTTCTGCTGTCCGTCGGCTTTTTCAAAACTGCACCAGGCAAGGAATCCGTCATCCCGACCTCAATGCCCGAAACATTCTCCTGGCTGGATCTTTTCAGAAAAATCCACAAGCCTGGCTCCTTGATGTGGATGCAATTCTTCTCGAGATCGGATCCCCCACCCAAATCGAGAGTGCCAACCGAAACCGCCTTCTCCGTTCTCTCCTGAAACGGTCCCGTTGTGGAGATTTAGGCTACTCAGAAAAGGAGATTCCCGCCCTTTGGCGCGAACTGTTCCCCAGATCATGAACCTTCCTACAGAACCCCGCATCTGCATCGTCCTCCTTAGCGCGGTCGGAGACGTCGTCCACGCTCTACCGGTCGTCAACGCCATCAAACGTCATCGCCCCAAAGCACACATCACCTGGATCCTTCAGGAAGCCGGAGCCTCCTTAATCCAAGGTCACTCCGCTGTGGATGAAATCCTTCTGTTTGAACGAAAAGCCGGTCTGGCCGGCTTTGTCAAAATGGCCATGGAACTTTCCGAACGTCCATTCGATGTCGTCCTGGACCTCCAGTGCTACTTCAAAGCCACCCTCCTGACTGCCCTTTGCCACGCTCCGATCAAGATCGGCTTCGACCGTGCACGCGCCCGCGAATTCAACTGGCTGGCGACCAACACAAAACTCTCTTCCCGACCTTTGAGCCATGTGCAGGATCACTTTCTCGAGTTTCTCGATGTCATCGGAATTCCACGGGAACCTGTCGAATGGAATATCGGCCCGTGGCCCTCAGAAAAAGAGTGGCAGACCCACTTTTTCCGTCATCTTTCCGGTCCACGAGTCGCGCTCGTCGCGGGCACCAGCAACCCACGGAAAGATTGGACTCCCGACTCCTGGGTACGACTGAACGATGCCCTGCACGAACAGTTCGGGCTTCAGACCATCCTTGTGGGCGCCCGTTCGCCCCGAGAAACGGCACTCGGAGAAAAGATGCTCCGCGAATGCCTCCATCCACCCAAGGAAGCTCTCGGTTGTGGCCTCCGAAGACTGGTTTCAATCCTCGACGGATCCGACTTGGTCATCTCGCCAGACACCGGCCCTCTCCATCTTGCGGGTGCGCTAGCCAAGCCGGTCATCGGTCTATATGGATACAACAGCCCCGCTCGGGTAGGTCCTTGGCGCCAAGATCCACGCCTTCTGATCGACGCATTCCATCTTCCTGGGGAAAAACCGAAAATGACTTTTCAACACCGCCCCGGGCGCATGTCTCAAATCACGGTCGAAGATGTTTTGGCGAAAGTCGAAATCTGGGAATCGTCCCGATCTCAGAAACGATAGTAGATTTCTGTCGCCACCGTCCAAAGAGAGGAGGTGGTCGGTGTCATGAGTTCTGCTCCCCAGGCAAATCTCCCTTCCCCCCGCCAGACCAGCTCCTCAGTGATCTTCACTCCCAACGTCAGGGTGTAATCATAATAATCCCCGCCGCTGAGACGGCTCGACTGAGTGATCGCATTGTTACTGGTATGAACATACTCCGCCCGTCCAGTCAGAGATACAGGATCCAAAATGTACCACGTCGAATAGAGCGCACCCGTGGAATATGTCGTCGGGGCCTCGGGCACGCTAGGATCTCCCGTTCCAGATCCTCCGGTAACATTAAACGTTAACTTCCATTTATCCTTTGCAAAAAGTGGTGACCAATCCCCAATCACGTTCCACGCGTAGTAAAAGTTCTGATCCAGATCGAGACGGGCATTCGATCCATGGGTACCTGATGGCGTCGTGTAAAATCCAGGCTGGAGGACAGCATTGTCTTTTTCATTACGGATTTTCATATACGTGAATACACTGCACTCATCTCCCGTGTTGCCCGAATTAAGGTCGTTGGCAGCTCCGGAGCAGTTTCCGACCCCCACCCCGATATCAAAGAGCGGATCGGGTGCAAAAATGGCCAAAATCCCAACGTTGTCCTGGGGCATAAAAGCATCCGCGATTCCAAAAGTGACACAGGGGTTGTCCGGACGCCAAATCGTTTCATAGCCGATGACGGCTTGGAATTTTCCTACCCACAGCTCCAACTGGGCATCAGGGACCCAAATCTTGGCAAAAGCCTCTCCCACATAAAGGGCGTTGCTGTCTGGCCCAGAGGGTTCGCTAGCCGTGCCGGCAGCCGCATAGTACGCGGCATCTTCCCCTAACATCACCCCGAATTGGAACCCAGCGTCAAAGGAGTTTTCTCGGACGACAGGCTTTTCCAAACGAAGCCAAAGTGCACTAAGATTCATATCTCCCTTGGGAACGGTATCGGTGGGAAAATCGAGTGGATTCGTGGCGCCCCCAGGCCCGAAGTTATATAAATACGTTCCATCCACATAACCGGAGAGTTTTAAGGGTTCCTGCTTGATGGGTTGAGTCGACTGGGCCAGATCTTCGGCTTCCATATCTCTTTCAGGAGCTACGCCACTTTCCCGCTCGGGAATCTGAGCACCCACCTGCATAAGAAATGCAAAAAAGCTCAGGAGAGCAAAAACAAAGAAAAACCTTCTGTTAGCCAAACAGACCATCTCCGAAATTATTCCTTAACGATGTTTTAGTCAATGAGACTTTGTCTCATTTAATGGGAGTCCCCTATATTCCACAATAAGGCTGGACTAAAAAGGTGGGGCTCGACGAAAAAGCCTCTGCATCTTAATTTCTTCTCATGCCTTTCCTCCCAATACTGCTCTCCCTGTTTCTAGGTTTAACTGCAATTCATGCCGAACCTGCCACCGAAAAAACGCTGTTTGAATCCGACACCAGCTGTATGTCGAAGGAGGAGGTGAAAATGTATATGGGACGCGATCCGGATCAGGTGATCACCCCTCACCTTTGGCGCTACTCGGGGAACTGGAGTTCGAAGAAATTTGGCGAAGGAATGGACACCTACAACACAGTAGATCTCTCTTTTGGAATGTTGACCGACTCCCACAAGTACGGTGTCACTGGTTACTACTGGAGCGTTCAGTAGCGATTCAGAGATTCGATTTCATCCCGCTCTACCCCCCACTCTCTGGGTCGTAGACTGCTTGGATTAATTCTGACCGGTCCAGAAAACGTTTGTTGCACTTGTTGGAATTTCGCTCTTCTTTCGCGTTTCCACATGGGCATCCACGAAACAGATATTCACTGAGGCGGATGAATCATTGGTATTCCGAGTAGGTGGATGACAGCAGTAGGGCATGAGAGTGGAAGCAACAGATCCAAAGCCTACTCCAGAACTCCAACTTCCATCCATGATCAGGGCCATCTTCGATGCCGAAGAAACTCGAGCAACGGGTATGCCCCCTGCCGACGCACTATACGCATAAGTTGTAGCATTGATACCAGCAGGGGTCTGGGACTTCATGGCACTGGGACAGTACCAGAATGAATTCTTCCCTTGATTGACCGAATAGGCAGTGGCCGTAGGCGCCAGTCCAGCCTCTACTAAAAGAGTTGTCCAAGGTTTTGAACTCGAACCACTTCCTCTCCCCGAAGTTTCAAGAATCACGGGAAACATACCGCTATCTGTAATATAAGTATTCAGGCTCTGCCCTAAGCCCTTTAAATTTGAGATACATTTAGCCCGATTGCTTGATTCCTGAGCTCGTCCGATAGCCGGAATCGCCAAGCCAGCTAGAAGTCCCACGATCGCAATGACCACAAGAAGCTCCACCAGCGTAAAAGCCCGACATGTCCTCCAAATCGTCCCCCGAAACATTGTGGACAGACCCCTAGGGGAACTGCCACAAATACCCGATGATGCATGTCCTATATGAAACATTTCATATACCTATCACTTGAGTGCTTTTTCGCAAGCGAAAAATAGACTTTTTGATAGTACTCTTGAGCAACACCAATTCACCCCTGCTTTTCAATGCTGGCCACACGCCCCCTTCATCCATGTCCCAAGGCCTATCACGACAGTAGATAAAATCAGCAGGGCAACACCTGCTCCAATCAGCCGGTGAGCTTTTTTGCTAGCCCCCCTCCACTCATGAAAAGTCCAACCCCACATGGTGCTAAAAATGATGATGGAAGCCATGTGCAAGGTCCAACTCGCAAAACTGAAAGACCCCATCCGGCTCTCCCCCATCGTATAAAAGAAGAATTGAAAATACCACGTCACCCCCGCCAAAGCGCAAAACAGATAATTCCGCAACATAGGAACCCGAAGATCACTGGATGCCGAACCTTTCTGGGCGCCTCCTCCCCCATGTTCACTCCCACCCGCTCCACTTTCGTGAACGTGCTCCGGCCGACACTCTTTTGAGAAATACTGATACCCGGTTCGATTTTTCATGTTCAGGAGAAGACACCAAATAAAGTTTGTGGTAAATCCCCCCAGTAAAACCACAACGAGCTTTGGTAAACCGGTCCAGAAAGTCCCGGTTCCGCAGGCAGCAGAAGCAACTCCAATGGGTGCTGCCGCTGTTAACCCAAAACTGAAACAGGCACTTAGAATTCCACAGAAGGTCGCCACCAGAATCCCCTTCCGGAAGTTAAATTCAGCGATGGCTTTCTTTTTTTCCTCCTCCGGCATCTCCCGCTCTTTGGTAAGACCGGCATACGCCGCCACCGCGATTCCCAGAAGACAGAAGAAAACTCCCAATAGGGTGACCTGACCAGGAGCCGTCGCGGCAATCTGGGAAAGGGTTTCCGGAACGGGGATTTCAGGAAAGAACTGTTTAAACAAAGGCGGCATCAATGTCCCAAAAGCCGCACAGTAACCAAGCGCAACGCCCATTCCCAGCGACAGCCCCAGATAACGCATAGTTAGACCAAAAGTCAGTCCACCAAATCCCCAGAGAACGCCGAAGAAATAGGTCCAACCCAACGTGCTCAGACTTTGTTGCGCCAGAACGGGCAACAAGTCTCGGGTCAGCAGGAGAGCAAAAACCCAGGGAGCGATGATCCAGGAAAAAAACCCACCAGCTAACCAGTACGTTTCCCAAGACCATTTCCGAACTCCGCGGTACGGCACGTAAAAAGAGGCGGAAGCAAGCCCGCCCATCCAATGCAAAATTACACCTAGTAGTGGTCCCATATTTTCTCCTTAACAAATTTGAATCATTTCAATGCCCAGAAGTTTGGCAAGCTTTCCAAGCTTGCTGGCGATGTGGCCAACGCCAACGGCACAATGATGTGCCGGACCCTGGGCATTCCAGTTTTCCACAAAACGACGCGCTCCGATCGGAAAGCTATAACGGCTGTTGGTATTGCCGATCTCAAGAATCGGCCCCGAAACCGATTCACCCTCGGAGACCAAAAACTTCAACGATCCATCTGCATACTCCACAACGGACAAAAGAGTGACCGGCCCATGGCGCACGCTCATTTCCACGGAAAGTCCCCTGCCCACCTTTCCATGATAAACCTCCAAAGGACGAACCTTGGTTTTACCATCCGCAATTTTGATATGTCCTGGGCCATCATGCCCCATCAGGACAACGTCCTCACGCAGATCCAGAGCATAGTACTCGGTGAAAGAACCTCCCGCACCAAAACTATCCATGATCTTCATCGCTTGCGCGTTCTTAACCTCATACTCCCCTGCAACCGGAATTCCCCGGGCCGTAAGCAAGGAATTGCCGAGAATAACGGAACTCATCACATCCTCGTGCTCTTCCTGCCCTGTCCCCATGTGATAGTAAGCAAGGGAACCTAGTTCTTTCTGAGCAACCAACCGATCTAGGGCAACCGAGGTGCGAGCAGCGCGCTTCAATTCTTCATGCGAACAATCAGGCTGGATCTCAAATGCGCGCTTGAACTCGGCCAGCTTGCCGGCGATCTGCTTGGTAGTTAGACCACGCCGTAGGTCAGCTAACTCCTCAACCTCGAGAATCTCAATATGCCCCCCAAAACAGCCAAGTTGGCGTGTCGTATCAGTGTAGATATCCAACATGCCATTGTAATAGTGCCCCAACAGCCCAAGCCGATTGTGAGCCATGATATGGGCAACGTGAGCAGCCTCGATCCAGTCATTGATTTCTGCCCATGCGGGATCAGTCGATTCCAATGTGCCCGTCACCTGATGAAAGGGAATCCGGGCCCGGTTGAAGGCATTTGCAATCTCAGGAACGGGACACGCAGAGCAGTAAGCCAGCCATTCACCGGTCATTTTGGTTCGGCTGCCTAGCTTATTAAAGGAGGTGTAATCAATCGCTTGGGTCGGTTGAAGATTCAAAATCACGACAGGAACTTTGGCCCTCTGCACCACGGGCAAAACGGTCGAACTCAGGGCATAGGTGGTAACGTGAAGAAAAATGACATCCACATCATCCCGTCTGAAAGTGTGTCCAGCCTCCATGGCTTTTCCCGGAGAATCAATCAAACCAAGATTCACCACCTCTACCCCGGGCCGTTGAAGACGGGCCCCTACCTGCCCCACATAACCCTCCAGCCGTTTTTTAAGTCCGGGGAACTGAGGCCAGTAGGCCTCCAGTCCGACTCCGAAAAGTCCGACTCGAAGCATGGGCGAAGTTGATTTCATGTGACTTACCCTTTGAGAAAATATCTATCGGAATAGCTGGAACTTAAATCCTTAAAGCGCCCCCTCTACAATGCCTCTAGCCTACTCCTGCCTGGGAATCCATCTCTGCCAATCAATCGTGGTGCGGGTTTCATATTCCCTCGGAGCAAGGTTGACCTTCAGCCAAGCCACTGGGTCTTTTTGAAATTCAGCCAGCTTTTGCTTCATTTCCGGGCGACCCCCCTGATTTTCCAAATCCTTTTTCAACAAAGCCTCCAACCGCTTACTCACGATAGCGAATTGCTTGGGGTCAGCCTGAACCAACCTTGCATCCTGAGCCGCTAGAGTTTCGAGAAAATGAAGCCCCTTGGACCGGAGGGAACGCCCGGTCTGCCAGACCGTTTCACGCTGAGTCCGGATATCTGCCTCCCTTGGGGATTTTTCCGCCAAAGCCTTGTCGTAAAACTCCACCGCACGGAAAGACATCGCAGCCGCTTCTTCCAGACGAATTCCAGCATCCTCAAACAACCACGGATGGGCCTTCGGTTCGTCCGTCAGCATGAAATTGCCCCGTCGATTTGCCTTCCAGATGGGAGTCTCCCAAGTGGAACTCAGGATGACGACAGGTTCCCAGCTGTGTGAACCATTCGCCCCCCGGTCCAATCCCATCGCGCCGATCAGATAGGTTGTGTCCCAAGGATAAACCTCCAATGACTGCGCCACATACTCCCACGCCTGGAGAAGCAAAGGAGCCGCCTTCTCCCCATAAGGAGCAGCCACTTCGTCCAAAAGTGTTTTTAAAGGAGCATCCGGAGTCCGCACCCACGCCTTCAACATCGCCGCGTTGACCGAGAACGTAGTCGGGGAAAATCCGTAGTACTCCTTGATGGCCACCACCCCTTTCATCTCCCGCCAACCGTTCATCTGCTCATAGATCAACCTGGGAAAAAAATCCTCAATCAAATACAGGGGCTTGTAAAAAGTGTGATCAAATTCGCCCATCACAGGAATGTTCCGCTCCAACGCCAGCTGGACGAAACGCCGAACCCCGAGATCCGAGTAGAACGACCGATCGTTGAAAGGATAAACTTCATTACTCGTCGACGGATTAAGAGATAAACCGAATCCCTCGGCCTTCACCTTCCCCAAAATCGACCCCACCTGCCCCTTGGTAAGTTCCCACGGTTTCCACCACATCGTAGTGCCGGGACGACAGGAACGCATTGTATCGTTCAACATATCGAGAAACTGGGGCAGCCTTTCGTCTAACGGAATGCCGCTACACCGGGGACAAGGCCCGTATTCGCTACAAAGCCAAGCCTGTTGATCAAACGTATAAACCATCACGTCGTTCACTTCAGGGAAGGAAACCATGAAGTCTTTCAGGAGTTTCTGATACTTCTGCTGAACCTCGGGGTCCAAAATACATGCGGGCCGCACGGGATTAAAATTCACCATCTTCGGAATCCCAAACTGGGCCATCGTTCGAAGCCCGTGTTTCTGGGCCTGAGCGATACGAAACTTGAATTTCTTCCTTTGATCCGCATTCAGGTCCTCAAGATTGATCACCTCATCCGCCGGCTTTCCTCCCCAAGCGATGCTCAACTGAACCATATTCACCCCCAGAGCCTTAATCTGTTCAAGTTCGTCATCGCTCCAACTGATGTCGGGCACGGAGGGATTGCCCACGATGCCAATAAAGTATTTAAATCCAGCAGGCCCGGTCGATTCCGTCCTCCAACCTGTTTCACTCAAACAATCCAGACTCATGACCATAAAAGCCAAAAGAACAACCCCACTCACCTGCTTGTTTACGAACTGATCGATCCTCAACCGCCCCACAATCCCAAGAACCAGTTTTGTTATATGAATCATTTCGTATACATAGCGATTTTTACTACCCTATCAAGCCTTAGCTTCCCGGGTCACAAGCAAAGTACTCAGCCGTATGTCCTCCAGCGCCCCTGTCTTACTGATTCTTTGAAGTCGCCTTTTCACCCTGGCCAGACTGCAAAGAGGCTCGGCATCGGTCGGTGCGATCCCTCATTTCCTGAAGTTTGGCAGAAAAATCCGGTTTCGAGCTCAGATCCACCGTTTCTCCGGGATCCTTTTTCAGATCAAACAACTGCTCCACCACCGGTTTCTGGTCGAAAAAGCGTATGTATTTCCAATCGGCCGAATGCATCCCCTCACTCGGAACGATCCTCCCATCTGCCGTCCACGTGAATTCATGATAAAAGTCTTCCCTCCACGGAATCATTTCCCCACCAACCAGTGAAGCAAAGCTCCTGCCCTGCATCTCGCTAGGGATCGCAAGACCCGCCCATGACAAGAAAGTAGGCGCAAGATCGATATTCAGAATCATCTGATCATGTGATCTTCCTTTTTGGGTCTTCGGCAACCTAGGGTCATAGACGATCAACGGAACTCGGAGCGACTCCTCATACGGCAACCACTTCCCCCAGAAGCCGTGCTCCCCGTAAAAATGCCCGTTGTCAGATGTGAAGACGATGATGGTGTTTGTATCCAGCCCCTGCTCGGTAAGGATCTGCCGCAACTTTCCGACCGTCTGATCGATCGTCGACACAAGCCGATAGTTTTTCCGTATCTCATCCGCCAGCCTCCTTGAGTCCTTCACTAACGAAAGACCGTGGTCCGAAGCCATGGATGCCCTGAGAAACGCAGGCTGCCCCATAGCATCTGACTCAGTCGCTGTGGCTGGAATGCGAGCCGTATTGGATCGATACATTTCTGCCATATCAGGAGGGAAATCGGACCAAGGATCTTTTGGACCCCGAAAAGCAATCGCCAGCAAGAAGGGCTTGTCGCGATCCCGTCCCTCGAGGAATTGCATGGTTTTGATCGGAACAATGTCCCGATCGAAGTGCACAGGATGTACCATGCCAGCAGACCCGACACGGGGATCAGAACCTTTTGGCGGACAGGTACACTTGATCTGTTCCTTCGAATTCCGCCCATCATTCATGACGAAAGGGCAGTCGTTCTCGTGCCAATAGTTCCCGTGCAGACGGTCTGCCCCCCAATAATCAAACAGCTTCATCCCCATCCGGAACCCCTCCTCCCCGGATCCGACGTCCCACTTGCCGATATAACCCGTCTCATATCCCCCAGCTCGTAAAACTGCCGGATAGGTTACATCTGGATTCTTGGGTGTTACCATGGCAGGCAGGTCACCTGAACCTCGCGAGCAAGGATAAGCACCCGTAAGAATCGCTGCCCGACTCACCGAACAAACGGATGCCGTAACAAAGGTGTTTCGAAAGAGTGTACCCTGGGTGGCCAAACGATCGAGATTAGGTGTCTGGATGATAATGTTTCCCATGCAACCCAACGAATCCCAGTGCTGGTCGTCCGTGAGCAGAAAAACAATATTCGGTGGCTTGGTTTCAGCCGCATACGAATCGGGGACTCCGGATAAAACAGATAAAACAAGAAATACAATGATAGCAAGGGGCTGAATCATAAAAAGAATCGCACCAAGCAAGGAGTCAACAGAAGCCGACTGCTTGACGCTCATACCCGTCCCCGATTTAACAAACGAAAGATTGTTTATTTCCCCGACCAGACAGACAGGACAATTTTTCCGGGTTGCTTTTCCGTGTCCACATCCAACGAATATTCCATGGAGGCATCCGTACCCTGCACTTTGATCAGTTTCGAGTTATCAATCCAGTACCGGACATTTCTAAGATTCTCCTCTGAATTCGGAAGGATCAGTTTCCCTGTTCCGACGAGGACTATCTTTGCGGCCCCAGCTTCATGAATCGAAAGCCCCTCCGCATTCACGGTTCCCGAGTCAATCTTGAGACTTCCCTCGAACCCATTGTGCCCGAGTAGAAGCACTCCTCCAACTTTCAGGGTTCCACCGGCAACCTCGGTCATGCCGGCATGCCCATTATTGCCGGTCACAAAATTGCCCGCCGTGGTCAGATCCCCCTCCTTTTTGATTACCAAACTCCCCCCAGCCATAATATAAACTTGTCCAACGGTACTGTTCCCTTTCGTGCTTACAACTGGGGCAACGTTGGTGGAGCTATTTCGAATCACCGTATTGGCAACACCCTTCGCCGAAGGAAGGCCCAAACTCCAGTTCACAGAATCAGCCCATGCGTCACTGGCAGCTCCAGTCCAAACCGTGTCCACTTTTGCGGACGGATCAGCAGAAAAAACATGGCTGATAAACGCAAATGAAAACAGAGCAGATGTAATTTTCAATTTCATAATAGGACAATACGAAATGTTTCTTATAAGTGCAAATCCATATGCTCCCCTTCTCGTGGACCGAAATGAAAAACCAGAAAAAGGAGAACGATTTAGACAACAAAAAGCCGGCTCAAGTTGTTTGAGCCGGCTTTTGCATGAAACAGATGAATGATTTTTACGCTTAGCTTTTTCTCCGGAAGCTCCGAGTGGCGACCAAGAGAGCCAAACCCATTCCAAAACTGGCAAAAGTGCTGGGCTCAGGGACAGCAGTAACGACCAGTTTTCCAGCTTGGCTGGCCGTATCCACATTCAACGTCCACCCAGCAAGACCGTTATTTGCAGTAATCGAATTATTGTTAATCCAATAATTGATATTACCGAGCTCGCTTATTGCTGCAACGAATGAGCCGTTCGCCCCGATGTTCATCCCCGCTCCTCCTCCTGGATTATAGATTGAGAATGTAGTCGTCGATACAGTCCCTCCTGAAATATCAAACTTTGCTCCTCCAGCAGTTTTGATTTCGAGAAAGTTGGCGACAATATTACCACCTGAAATGTTGATATCGCCATCGAAACTCCCACTTCCGACAAGCAAATTGCCAGTTTGGAGCAAGCCGCCGGAAACATCAGTCACACCGCAGTTGTTCCATTGACCTGTCACGTAGGCATTCACCAACAGGCTTCCACCCTGAACTACGCTCAAAGACGAACCCTCTGTCAGGTAGACCTGGTTTGCCGTGTTGCCCAGGGTGTTCACGATCGGCATCTGCTGAAGATTCGGCCACGGTTTGACAATGGCATTTGCCGGTGATGCTGCTGCAGGACTTCCACCAATCCAATTGTTTGCGTTACCCCAGCTACGATCACCGCCGGGGGCGGAGCCGTTATTATTGTTCCAGTACACATCGGCACTGGCCTTATTAATTTGGGTAACCAGGATTATGGTAGCGACAATTCCAGATAAGATTTGTTTCATATGAAACATTAATAGTCACGTTTGCTATTTTGTCAAGTGGTGCATTTTAGATTTTTTAAATTTTTCATATATTGTTAATGGTCATATGTTTGCATACATACAGATAAGTACATTTTGGCTCTCGAGTTTGCTAATCTTAATCCACAGATTCCGTCCGCTTCGTAACGGTAAAATAGTACGATCGGATTCCATTCGCAGGAATCTTCGCATTCGATAAAGTCGCCCACCCGTTCTCGATTTTCAATCCGTCTTCTGATTCACGAAGTTGGGTTGTGCCTTTTGGCAACCGCACTTGAAGATTCCGGACGCAACTTTGGCTCGAACGGTTCTCAATCTTTACCTGAACTCGATCAACCGAAAATTCACCCGAAACCAGTAAATTCCCCTTGGAGGCAAGGTCCTGAAACGACACCCCTTCCTTTTCCCAACTCATGGGAATTGCGGGAAAAACCGTGATTTCCTTTTCATTATCCGGTCCAAGCAACATCTGGGTTAGATTGCAGATGAATGCCGCGTGTGCGGCCACCTCCGGTGTCTTTTTGAAATCCTCGAAATCTGCCACCAGCTCGCCGAAACAGGTATCATCAAACAGGGTCACTCCGGGTTGGAGAAAGTTTTTCGCCCAACGAACGGCCTCTTTTCCATCCCTTAGCCTCGCCGCAATCACCCCCATCCAACCGTTGTTAAATGTGTAATTCCCTGTCTTGGATGTGCGGAACAGATCGTAACTATCGCGGACGATCGGATCATTATCCGCAAGCACACGATAATACCATGCGGGACTCAGCCAGGTGGAATCACCCGATTTTTCGTCCAACTTTGCCCCCGGTCCTACCGCCAACAGTTTCTTCCCTTTGTAATCGGCCGTGGGAATCAGCACTTTATCAGCTTTCTCGGCCCAATCCGGTTCCGCAACTCCTCTCCGAACCGACTCACGCAGACCGAACAATGTGCCCGCCTGCTGCACTGTCGCAGGCATACTTTTGTTCAGATAGGATTGAAAATCGTCACGCCACTGGAGGTCCTCAACGGAAATCTCCGTCGTCTCACGTAGAATCTTCTTGGCCAAACCCTCGCAACTCTCGTCTCCGCTCCAATCGACATAGTTCAACGCCATTAGCGCCGCATTATTCCCCGAGAAATCCTCATGAGCCCAAATTCCCTCCCCCGTCGTCGGTGGAAGCAGAATAGTACCGTCATAACCCATAAGGGGGCCAAACTTTGCCCCTTTCGAATATTTGACCGAAGTCTGATGCAAAGTGAGTCCCTCGCTGGCGTATTTTTCAGCTCGCGGTAGCACCCGCTCCAGCCAACCCACGACCCGGCGAGCTTCCTTAAAATGGTTGCCATAGAGCAACGCCATCTGATTTAGAACTAAGTCATATTCGGGACAGATGGCGCCCGCAAAACTCTCGATGCTTGTCCCATTACACCCTGGCGGGACATCAGTATTACCAAAAAACACCCCCATGTAATAGGTCGACCTAGCAAACCACTTCTGTAAATCGGGATCCGGCAGGGACACAGCGGATCTCTCATAATACTCTTTCCACCATTGAGCGGTCTCTTGGCGAAGTGCTTGAAATCCTCGGGATTTGGCTGCCTCAGCCTTTTTCCATGCGGCCTCTACCGCGTTGTTGCCTTCATACGATGAACTAGGAGCAATATAAAAAGTGATACTCTTTCCAGCTTGAACCGACCCTAACTCCAGCATTTTTGCATCCACAGAAGTTTCCACCCCTTCAACCGCAATCCCCAACGCAGCCGTGCAAGATTTCGGCCGCTTCGCCACGACCACCAGCCCATCTTTCTTGCTATCGCCCTCTCCTTTCCAAGGATCGTGAGCTTTAGCGTATACCCCGCCGTTCAGATAGATCCGAACGTTTTGATTGATTCCCACGCCGATTCGAAATGACATGGATGAATCGGCTTGATCAGTTACTCGAATTACGAGAATCCCTTCCGGCGTGATAAACATCTCCCGATGGCTTTGAAAAGATTTCGAGCCCTTACCATCCTTTTGCAGCCCCAGATCAATCTCAAGAAATCCAGTGGTGATATCGAGGTGGTGCCGAAAGGTCGAGACCTCCATAGGCTCCATTTTTTCCCCATATCCACCCTTCAGATCGAATGGGAGATGACGATGACCTTCCTCATCCCACCAGTACTGGTAGGTCAGATAAGGGAGGTGCTTCAGATAGCCGTTCGTTTGCGTCAGCACAGCCCCCGTTCGGGTAAATCCGTCGGGTCCAACCCGCATCATCGTTCCCCCAAGGCCCAGGCACTCGTACTGGTACTGGGGATGCTGAAAGCGATCCATCCCTTCCTTCACAAAAGCCGCGTCCTTCAGAGTTTTTCCCCAGATGACTTTTGCGGGTTCAAACGCGTTCGCGACGTCCTGCGTCAGCACGAATGCAATTGCTATGACGCCTAAGACCGAAAGAACCAAAAACCTCCCGGATGTAGGATGAAATGAGTTAATTATTTTTTCTCAAAGAACTCGTTGGGTGATGTAATCGTCCAGTTGGCAGCGCTTCCCCAGTCCGCCCAGTCCTGATTCTTGCCAGATTGCGCCCAAGGCAAGAAATAGGTTTTCAGGAACTTCTTTAGATCCGTATCCAGCATCCGAATCGCAGCCCCCATCGGTTCTTCAGTCCCCATGTTTTGCTGATCTTTCACCATCACCTCCCTGAGCTCCTGAACACTCCTTTTATTAATTTCAAGTCCATACTGGGAGGCCCCACGGATCAGGTTGGCCAGATTCGTCTCTCGAAGATGGTAGGCATAGGCCAGCACACGGATGCGGAAAGCCTTTAACTCTTCGATGCTTTTCCCAAATGTTGTTTGGAAGGGGTTGGGGATTTTATTTTGAACTGATTCGGCCGTCTGAATAGCTTGTTCCAGTTTGCCTGCCGTTTGCTCGAACCGCATTTGCACATCCTCACACATCCAGAAGTTGGGTGCCGCTGTCTCGTCGGTTCTCATGAAAGCA
>Ga0209087_1000857_pt1 | contig 18643 bp, 17 predicted proteins | sample S_130805_EF_Meta_FD_187321 | JGI IMG/M metagenome (GOLD analysis project Ga0209087, IMG submission 187321) | Freshwater microbial communities from Lake Simoncouche, Canada to study carbon cycling - S_130805_EF_MetaG (SPAdes) (version 2) | ecosystem: Environmental > Aquatic > Freshwater > Lake ... | reverse complement strand
TCGCGCTGCTTCTAAACTTGAGAAGTCAGATCCAAGTTGGTTTGGTGTTCCACTAATCACTGAAACTCCAGAACTAAAGGAAAAGCTACAAGCCTTCCTTGAAGCCAATAGAATTCAGACTCGCAATTACTTTGCTGGTAATATTCTATTGCATCCTGGGTATAAGCACCTCGATAACGCAGCCGATTATCCAAATGCTAACAAGGCATTGAGCAACGTATTCTTTGTTGGATGCCCCCCGCATTATGGTGAAGAAGTATTTGCCTATTACGAAAAGGTCTTGGCTTCTTGGGCAAGTGAAGTTTCTGTTCACGAAGTAAAGGCAACTGGCGGATATTAATGGAAACTTTCACTTACTCAACTGACTCTATTCAACAAAACTTTATAGAGGCAGTTGTTGCGAAGATAAAAGAAGTGTTCGGGGAAGATATCGCTTCCCCTGAGCATGAGCCTATTCGATTCAATTATCAAATGTCTATCATAAAGTCGATGTTAAAATGACTATACAAGTATTCGGTGGAACTGGTTTTGTCGGGAGTGAGTATGTTAGAACGACTCAAAGCGAGTGTATTATTACACCGCGAGAAGATTATAGCGTTCGGGCTGAAGATGTTGTTTATTTTATTAGCACTGTTGATAATTATAATGTACATACCGATCCTCTGGTGGATATCAATACTAATCTAGTAGTGTTGATGAAGGTGCTGGATAATTATCGTAAAGTTCAGCAAGCCGATACTGGATGTTTTAATTTTATCTCTAGCTGGTTTGTATATGGCCAGGACTCTGGGTTTGGCGGAAACGCCAGAGGAATTCCAGAGACTGATCTATGCGATCCAAAGGGATTTTATTCTATAACAAAAAGGGCAGCTGAACAGTTGCTAATCTCTTACTGCGAAACCTTTAATTTGAACTATCGTATTTTGAGGTTGTGTAATGTTCTGGGAAAAGAAGACACGAAAGTTTCTGCAAAAAAGAATGCTCTACAATACCTCCTCGGAGAACTCAGAGGTAATAGACCTATTGATCTATATGATTCAGGCTATTTCTATCGCGACTATATTGATAGCAGAGATTGCGCTCGAGCAATTGATTTGGTCGTAAATAAAGGCGAGAAGAACTCAATTTATAATATTGGAAACGGAGAGCCCATAGCTTTCGGCGACCTTTTATGGTATGCTCGGGATGAAATGGGTTCAGCCAGCGAAATTAAAACGATCGAGCAAAAGGCATTCCACAAGAAAGTCCAGTCATCTCGGTCGTTCTATATGAATAATTCTAAGCTGAAGGCTCTAGGATATGAGCCAAAATACACTATTCAGCAGACCATCGACGATATCATAAGCTGAGAAAAATACTAAATAGAACATAATCCCACAGAGTGGAGTAACTATGTTCTCATTTAGTCAGTTTCTTACCGAAGCCACCGCAAAATTAGCTGGCGGCATCCAACATCTCGAGCATCCTGCAGACCGCACCTTTGATAGCCCTGAAGCGGCGCATCATGCAGTCAGCACTTTAAAGGGTATTGTTTCTGGTAAGACTCCAGTTACTCGCAAAATCGATGATAAAATGTCCTTCCAGGCTGTTCGTACGCCAGAAGGAAAGGTCGGCGTCAAGTATAAGGGTGCTGGCTCTACTTACAATTTCTCTGAAAAAGATATAGAAACTCAGCACGGTCACAAGCCATATCTTGCTGGTTCTCTCATTACTCTACTCAAGCATGTTGGCAAGGTTCTTCCAAAGAAGCCTGCAGAGTATCAGGGCGGATATATGTCCAACCCAGACACTCGTCATGAAGAAGGTGGACACATTGGCCACACTCCAAATACGATTGAATATCACACTCCAGTGAATTCCGCAGAAGGGCAGAAGCTCAAAAAGTCCAAAGTGAGCATGGTTATTCACACCGAACTCAAGGGACCACAAAGAGAAGCCCATCCTATTACTAGCATGGCTGGCTTCCAAGAACACCCAGACGTTCACCAAGTTCAGCACATTGTTTCTGGTAAGGAACGTGAAATTCATCCAGCTGATAAAAAGACAATTAACGCTCATCTATCAGCTGCTCAAAGCCTGATGAAAGATCATGGTCATGCACACCTTTCTGGACATGAAACTTCTCTTCGCACTTATATCAATTCCACTGTGCGCAACGACGAAAAGCCAAGCACTGCTGGTTATAAGGCTCATTTGGGAGCTGCTCACGATAAGAAGATCGAGGCAGTGAAGATGGATACGACTAAAGATGCAAAGACTGCAGAAAAAAATGCAGCGTTGGCTCATATTGATAAGAACAAGAAAGCCTTTGACAAATCATTTGAGATTCATCACCACGTTCAGCAAGCAACCAACCATCTTGCAGATGCACTAGATAAGTCTAGTGCTAGTGGCGGTGGTTTCCAGACTCGTATTGCTGGAAAAGCCTCTGGAGGTGAAGGGTATGTGGGTGGAGGATTGAAGGTTGTCAATCGCCCAGCATTCTCTAAAGCAAACTTCGCAAGAAGTGCATCATTAAGAGCATCTAAATGAGTAATGCTACTTTTGCATTCGGAAGATTTAATCCACCAACGGAAGAAGGGCATGGAAAACTAGTCTCAGCTGTACAAAGGCATGCTGAAGAAACTGGTGGAAGGCACTATATTTTCCCAACTAAGTCGCAGGACAAGAAAAAGAATCCAATGTCGCACGAAGATAAAGTCGGTGCGATGAAGAAACTATTCCCAACTGCTAATATTGTTTCACACAAAGACGTACACACAGTCATTGATGCAATGAAACATCTAGAAAGCAAGGGACACACTCATGTAACTATGGTTGCTGGGTCTGATCGTGTCGGCGAGTTTCAAAAGTTATTGAACTCTTACAGGGAAAAAGAATTTCCAAAGATCAAGAAGGTCAGCGTTGTGTCTGCTGGTCATCGTGATCCAGACGCAGAAGGTGCTGAAGGAATGTCAGCATCAAAGCTGCGTGAACTTGTAGCGGCTGGAAAGAAAAAAGAATTCGTCAGCCATTACAGTGATCCAAAAATTGGTGCACATATACATGATAAGGTGAAAGAAGGTATGCAAATGAAAGAATCGGTTTCTCCAGTCGGCATTTTCTTACTCGGTGGTCCAGGAAGCGGAAAGGACTATGTCCTCAAGAATATCTTCTCTCGTTTTGACTTAACTGAAGTTCAGGCTGATCGGATTCTATCTGGTTCTGCGCATATCATAGAAAATAATCAAAATATTGTAATCAATGGGATTGCTGATTTTGATAAAATTGAAATGATCAAGAATATTCTTGAAGGGTACGAATTCGATTATGTGCATGTTTCGGTAACTAACAAAGTCAGCCGCATTCGCAACTCCATGAGAAATGATCCGCTGGTAGAAAATAAGCGCATTGAGAAGTTTTTGAAAGCTGAAAAGCTGTCGGAAAATTATAATTGCTTTAAGTTCAACAATTCGATTAATCTACATGAATCTTCTGACATGGAGCAAATTATGTTTGCTTCTCAGATTGAACAGCTACTAGAAAGACTAGTAACTTTTGGATTAGAAATAAAAGAATCTGTTCCAAAAGACAAAAAATCTGGACTACCTTCTAAGTATGTTTCTGGATTAACACCAGCTGAGATTGCTGCAAAAAAGAAACACATCGAGCGTAATGCAAACTTATCTGATAAAGATCCAGAAGCCTATAAGGATATGCCTGGCGACGAGAGAATTCGCAAAAAAGGAATTCCTCAGTCAAAGCATACGGAAAAGTATCATGACATGTATGGCGAGGCTTCTTCTCCTGCTCAACAAGCAGCGATTGCTATTAACATGAAGGAGCGTGGAGTCAAACCAAAGAACAAAGAAGCTGAACTAGACGAAGCCGCATCAGATAATTCTTTATCAGCAAAAGCTAAAAAATCTAGTATATCTATTGGCACACTTCGCAAAGTTTATAATCGCGGAATGGCTGCTTGGAACTCAGGTCATCGTCCAGGAACTACTCCACAACAATGGGCTATGGCTCGTGTAAACTCTTATATCACCCATGGTAATGGAACGTATGGTGGAGCAGATAAAGATCTACATGAAGAAACAGATATCGACTCACTATTTGAAATGCAGTTAGTTGGAACTGACTCATATAGAGACCATGCACTATCAACGACTCCAGGCCAATCAATTGAAGAACCACTAGCAGATAAAAATAGCTGCGTTTGTGGTGGCAGCGGCGCATGTGAGTGTGAAGACACACCTGCTCCTAGTCGCACATTTAAAGACCTTAGAAAAGAAGCTAAAGATAGCACAGTAGATCTACAGCCAGAATTAAGCAAGGCTAATAAGAAAAAGAGATCCGTTGCTGCTCCACGTGGTTTAGATTCTACGATGCAGGGACTTCCAGTTTCTTCTCGTTTCAGTGCGTTTGAATCTAAAGACCCTGCATTAAAAGAAGCAATTCAATATCACCTAGACAATAATATCTCTATCACTGAAAACGTATTCCGTCCAGGTTCAGATATGTTCTTCCAATTAATCAGTGAGACAAAACGTCTTTATACTGAAGGCAAGTACACACCAGTAGATGAATACGAACAAGATTTGCTTAAATCAGATATTGGTGAAATTGCTGAATATGAAGGTCAACCAGTTGTTCTTGATTTCCCAATTGAAGAAACAATAGAAGAAGCATGCTGGACAGGTTATGTTCAGAAGGGGATGAAAAAGAAAGGCGGCAAGATGGTCCCTAATTGCGTTAATGAAGAAGATGAGACTAGTGGTCAAGGCATCGGCAAGCCATTCCGCTCAAACGGTGGTGGTGCTGTGTATGTCAAGAACGCAAAGGGTAATGTGATCAAGGTCAACTTTAGTCAATCTGGAATGAAGAAACGTATTAATGAACCAGGTCGTGTTCGTTCTTTCGTTGCTCGCCATCATTGTCTAACAAATAAAGACCGCACTAGCGCATCCTATTGGGCATGCCGCTGGCCACGCTATTTTAGCAATACGGGACAGCAATGGTGGTAGATGATTTTCCATTTGATTTGAATGCTGACGACAAACCATACGTTCAGCAAAAACTAAATAATGGTAGTATTATACGGACTTTTAATAAAGATGTTTTGACTGAAGAATTAGTTTGGCATCGTGATCGAGAAAATAGAATTGTTGAGGTTGTGGAAGGCGAAGGCTGGGAAATCCAGTTTGACGATAAACTTCCAGAGCCTCTAGTAAAAGGGAAAGAGTATGTTATCCCAGCATACACTTTTCATAGAATTAAACGGGGAACGTCGGATTTAACACTTAGAATTACGGAAGTATGACATGACAACAATTCAAGATTACGTTCAAGAAGCTACGACTGCAGCAGGCGCTGATGCGCCAAGCAATCTGGTTTCTCAGTTGCGTCAAGTGATGGCGGATAACTTCGTTTTCTATTTTAAGGCGCATTCTTTTCACTGGAACGTAGAAGGTCCTAATTTCCCACAGTATCATGAATTTCTAGAAGGCGTGTATACTAATGCATTCGCTGCGGTAGATCGTATTGCTGAAGAGATTCGTGCTCTTGGCGAATATGCTCCAATGTCATTAAATGAACTCATCAACACCTCTTCTCTAATGGAAAATACTTCTCAGAGAAATGCAATGAGCATGTTCAGTATTCTTTCAGACGATAATCAGAATATTCTTGGTGGTCTATTGGCTACTCAGAAAATGGCAGAAGCCGCGAATCAGGTTGGTCTTGCAAACTATCTACAAGACCTTTATGACTCTCACAAGAAGCTGGCTTGGATGCTCAGCGCAATTCAGAAGTAAGGTAAACTAATATGGCAGACGTAAAAGTTCCAGCACTCCTTCACAAGATGTCAGTATCTTCTCAGAAGGCATGGTATAAGAAACACGGTATGGAAATGCCTGACGATACTGGTGGTAGATCTGCTGCTGCAGCAAAAAAGATCAAGTTGCAGCCAAGAAAAGTAGTAGAAATTGAACCTGATTCTGTGCGTGCAATTAATGCTGCTCGCCAGAAAAAATACATGGAAAAGGGCGGTCGCCAACCAATTGGGGCTGCTGGCTCAGGTGGAAGCAGTGTAATGGCTGGTTCTAACATGTCAACTGCGAAGGGAATTGTCACTGGAATTAAGGCAGGATTTAATCCAAGACTCTCTTTAGATCCATATGAGTCAGAAAGAGCAAAAAAGGTTGGTCCGCGTTCGCTTAACCGTAAAGATACAGGTCGTCTTGGTGAAGGTGCAGAGCAGGTTGAAGAAGCAAAAGACATCCAAGAAGCATCAGTTACTGGCAATCCAGGATATGGTAATGGATACCATGGTAATATTGAAGCACGTGATGACAAAGAGCGTGACAAGAGATATTCTGCGGCGCACACCTATCTAAAGAAATTCTTGGGAGAGCGTGGACATCTTAAGGATGCAAAACAACCAAACAAAATGGTAAAGCATTTCCTAGATTCTCCACATGGTCGTCATCTTGCGAACAGTAAAATGTCCGAGAAAGATGTTGAACATAGATTTACTACCTTCAAGAAGGTATACGATCCATCGATGCACGAAGAAACCTCGCTAGACGAAGCAAAAGTCGACCACCGTGAATTCGCAACAGCTGGTATTATGCACCCAGACATGGCTCATGCGCCACGTATGAAAGCTGGAAACATGACCGACTTCTACAGTCGCAAGAACGGTGACAAGCTGCATGGGAAGATTCTCAGCAACGATAATAAGACTGTGCGTATTGAACATGAAGGCAAAGTACACAAGTTCGATGTTGATCGTAGTCTACCAACTTCCATGTATAAGGAAGATAAAGACGACCGTGAGTATGGTTACGAAGGCGACATGGCTATGTCTCAACTAAAGAGCATCATTGCGAATGCTCAAAGACTCCACGACATGCTAGAGCCAGAGACGGATCTTCCGGAATGGGTACAGAGCAAGATTACTCTTGCTGAAGACTATGTCGTTACAGCTACCAACTACTGTGCTGGCGAACTAGATGAAGAAGTAGTGGTTGAAGGTTCTAAGGGTAAAACTCCAGAAACTAAGACTGAAGTAAACCTAGCCAAGAAACATGGCGATCCAAATAAGATTACTTATGGTGATGTAATCCAAGCACGAATCCAATCAGGAATCCAATTAGCTAAAAACAAAGCACTAAAGAAGGGCGACTAAGATGAAGCACATTGTAAAACTAACAGTTTCAAATCCATCACACGATTTTATTTCAATGCGCTCGCGCATTAAGCAGCAGGATTACATCACTGAAGCCAGAAATGAGTCTGAAGCAATTAATCGTGCCGCTCGTCATTTCCGCACTCTAGGATTCAAAGTCCACTCAGCAGTGATTGTTGAGCAGAAGGTAGAACTTCCTGAACCAGTTGCTCTAGCAGAAGCAGTGGACTATAAGGCTCTAGAAAAGCCAACGATTGCTCGCATCAAGAGTGGCGAAACAAAGCCAGTTGATCGCACGGATTATAATGTTCCGCCTGGAATGCGCAAGGGGCCAATTGATAAGAAGGCTGCTCTCGAGGCATTTATTGCTCGTAGAAAAGAGACAGTAACAGAAGAAGCTGCTCCTCAGTATATTGAAGAAAAGCTAACTGCTGCTGATCCTGCTTCAAAGTGGATTCATGACTTTGTTCATTCGGACAATCCTAAGTTCGCTGGCAAGAGCAAGGAAGAACGTATTCGCATGGCACTTGGTGCGAAGTATGCATCAAAGCGTCATGCTGGGGGTATGGCTGAAGAAGTCGAGCAGATTGATGAATTAGATCAGAAAACTCTAAAATCATATATCAATAAAAATATTAAAACTGGTAGAAGATCTAGCACTAAAGGCGATATTGGTTTGTATAGAGCAACACGAAAAGTTGCTCAGAAACAAACAACACCTACACTAGACAAAAAAGTAGGAAAGATGAGTCAATCGAATCAAGCAAAAAATCCGTATGAATATGATGCTTCGAGGGCTGAATTGAAGACTAGAGGAATCCATTACTTTGGTGGTCGCAGAGTTAGAGAAGAAGTCGAGCAGATTGATGAGTCATCTGACTATTCATTAAAGCATACTGGCACAACTCACCCTAAAGATGTTACAGATGATTATGATCAACCAGTCAAGGCAACTCATAAATCTTATGATATCTTTAACAAAGATCAGAAAGTTGGTGAACTAGAACATCATCATGATGATGTTAGCGGTCATTTCTATGGCGGAAATCTTCATGGAAGAAACTTTCCATTTTCTAGAAATAACACTTTTGACAGTGGCAGAAAGAACGATGCACACTCTTATCTCGACTCAGCACTGAAGTCGAAGTGGCACACATCTAAGTATGGTACAACTAACGAAGAAGTCGAACAGACAGACGAGGCTCGTAAGATGAGCCGCATTGAGTGGCGCACTGGAACTCCTGGTGATGTTGCTAAGAATCACCAAAAGATTTACAAGAAGTTATTATCAACTGATCCAGAAAAAGCCGAAAGATTCCTAAAAAGCGTAAAGGGTATGAAGAAAGAAGTTCAAGAAGAAGCTGAGCAGATTCAAGAGAATCCTGCCATTATTGCAGCTATAGCTGGTGAATTGCTCGGCGGTGCAGCAGAAGGGCTTGCTGCTAGAGCAGGAGCTGGTGCTATTACTCGTTCTATTGCTCGCAAGGCTGGACAAACAGTAGGAAGTAAATTGGTAAATAAGAAAGACCAACAAGCAAACGAAGCTGCTGATCCAGGCGAGACAAAAGTGGTAAATAAGGCAGTAAAGACAAAAAAGGCTTCAGCCGCTGCTGATAGAATTGTTAAGATTGCAAAAAGTAAACCGAACAAGGTCAACATGGACCCAGAACTAAATCATAACGTCAAGCAATCATCACGCTACTAAGGGTGTAAAATGTTAAAGTTTAATGAATTTTTGAAAGAAGAGTACTCTGATGTCGATGTTATTGACATCGACTCTAAGCTATTAGAATCAAACAGAGCCTCTATCAATAGTGAGCTAGATACACTAACAGAGAAGCCATATCAGAATGCGCCAATTTTCTTGGCGCAGTTGCGTGGTTGCCTAGAGCGTTATGGAATGTTGCTGCCTGCTGAGGCAACAGCGAACTTCCTGAATCTAGAGGCTGAGTTGGTTTATTCACTTGGCTCAACGCCATTACATCTGTACATTGTTTTTGATACTAGCGATGACGGATTTGTTGATGGCTATGCTCAAATCGTTGATGAATCGGAACTATCAGAACTATTTGATATGGATAAAAATGAAATGCTATCACATGATCCTATTAAACAGCGTTCATCGACTTTTTATGCTAAAAGAGATGATGATGCTGGTAATAATAATGAATATGGCGGCTCTGCGGAAACTACTGTAACGTGGTAAATATGTTTGATGATTTAAATGATTTAAATGTACTACTGTATGCTGCAAAGTGTTATGATAAACCTAACTGCATACTAAGTGAATTCGATGAAGATTATAAAAAAATAAGATATATCAAGCGATTGCTTCAACGTTATCGTTTGACGGGTTTTATAAAAGAGCGATTAACATTAAATCATCTTATCATAACTCAAAACGTTTTTGGAGTCGAGGCGACTACGAGGATGTTATTTTTAAGAATGAATAAAAAAGATTACAGTGCATTGAAGACGATTCTTATTTTTACTTCATCAATGCCAGTGATTGTAAAGGGGATTCGAGGAGAAGATATTATATCCAGCGATATCCCGATTGATTTTAAATTGGCAGGAATTTTGAGAGCACTTTAAAGTTATTAACTACATATTGATTAATAGAAAATAAACTTGGGGACACAGATGCTTAACTTTTTACAATATCTCTTATCAGAAGCAAAAATAAAACCTATTTCAACAAATAATCCTGCTGATTCAGCTGGTAAGATACATGAAATTCTTGTTGGTAAGCATTTAAATAATGGTTCTCATCCTGAAGATTATCGTGTTGAAGGTAAGAAACCTGAAGATATACTTCATGCTCATGCTAAATCTTTATTTGGTCAGAAATATGCAAAACACCCTGAATTTGCAAAAATGGACCGTGCAGCTAAAGAATCCGCAGACGAAATCAGAAAACATTTAAAAAAGCATCACGGGATTAATACTATTGGTAGAGTTGCATGGACATCTCAAGCCAAAGATCACCATAGTGAAACTGGCGTGCATGACCCACTATCTAAGGCGGATTTAATCGTTTCTGGAACACACCCTAGTGGCGATCATACAAAAGCAAAAAAAGTTTCAATCAGCCTAAAGTATAAGCACAAAAGAGAAAACAAATCTGAATCTAAGACAGGGTACTCAAATCCTGGAATGAAAACACTTAGTGCGCATTCTGGTAATACCGAAGGGATTGAGAATGAAACTTCAGTTAAAGCTGCAATAAATTCACATAGCGATCTCTTAAAGAAACATGGAATTAAAGCTAATACAGAAGAAGGGCATGAGGCTATTAAAAAGAAGTCAGCAGCAGTTCAAAAAGAAATCAAAGATAGTTCTAAGGCAATCTCAAGAGCAGTTGCAGATCAATATCATGCCGGATTAGTTAAAACTTATCAAGGCGATGATGAAATTAAAAAATACATTAAAAAAAGCGTTGGAGCTAATGGGCATATTTCTGGTGGAAATGAGCAAGAAGGTAAAACTCATCTGCCAACAGTATTAGCTGCAACCACTACAGGTGCTCGCAACCATCACAAAATTGCTGATGCAGAAACTCATGTTAATAATTATCTATCACACTTTCATAATCTTGAATTTGAGAGAAGAGGTAATGGGGATGTTTATGTTAAAGGTACTCATAAAGGTACTGGAGAAAAACATAGCATTCATCGCGTGAATATTAGAGATAAGGGGAAGGCAGAAAGAACTTCCGTCAGCGCAAACGTCGAATTATCTGCAGAAGGGAATAAATCTGTTGATACATCGAAACATCTAAAATGAAAACATTCAAAAAATTTGTAAAAGAAGACGGAGCAGCCCCAGCCATGTCAATGGGTGCTGGTATACAGGGATTGAGTTCTGCTCAAGGCAGTCCAATCGCTGGCTACGATAAACCAATGATGGGTGGAAAGGTTCTTCGCCGCAAACCACAAATGACTGGACTAAAATCAAAGAAAAAGTGAGGATAAAATGGATTTACTACAAACAGCAGATCAGGCTCTAAAGAATTGGATTCTAAAGGTAACAGTTGGAACGCTCGCAGCAATTGTTCTTGTTGTCGTGGCGATCCTCATGGTTGGAGTTTTCCTGCCAAATGAGCAAGTAGATAATAAAGATATCTTCGCTATTATTGGACCAGCATTCAATACAGTAATCGGCGCATTCGTCGGGTTGCTTGGTGGAATGCAGATTGCAAAGATGGGCGAGAAGAATGAAACTCCTCCAGCAGCACCTCCTGAGCCACCAGTAGTTGAAGAGGAAGATGATGGAATCGACCATTCAAAGCCTCTACCAATGGACGAGCATAAGGATGACAGCCGCTGGTCAGATGATCATCATGAAGAGCATCTTGCCGATCATGTGGCCAAACATTCTTGAGGTGAGCGACTATGAGTCTTAAAAGTTTACAAACAAAAATGAAGTTGGTTCCAGACGGAGTCTTCGGTGCAGGAACGCTGAAGTCTGCAATGGATTTCTACAAGCTGACTCCAGTTCGTGCTGCGCATTTCTTTGCGCAGACTGGACATGAGTCAGGCGACTTCAAGGCATTCGCCGAGAATCTAAACTATTCAGCTAAAGGGTTGCGTGGGATCTTCGGGAAGTATTTCCCTACAGATGCCGCTGCTGCACAATACGAACGTCAGCCAGAAAAGATTGCCAATCGCGTTTACTCATCACGCATGGGTAACGGTGACGAATCTTCTGGTGATGGCTGGAAGTATCGTGGTCGTGGTGCATTGCAGCTGACAGGTAAGTCTAACTATCAGGCATTTGCTGATTCTTGCAAGCGTGCAGACGTTATGACCAATCCAGACCTAGTGGCTGGTGAACTGGCATTTGAATCAGCAATGTTCTTCTTTGAGAAGAACAAGCTCTGGGCAATCTGCGATCAGGGCGTCAATGATGCCTCGATCCTTTCATTGACCAAGAAGATCAACGGTGGAACAATTGGACTAGAAGACCGCAAGGCCAAGACTCTTAAATACTATTCTTGGATTAAATAAAAGAGAACGCAATGCTCGATAATAACAAATATAATCTAACCATGTGGCAGGGGTCGACTTTTGGTCTTTCAATCACTGTGAAAGATTCAACGGGAACTGCTCAAAATCTAACAAGCTATACTGCCAGAATGCAAATGCGACCAAGTTATGACTCTGGAACGGTGACTGAAACATTGACCTCAGCTAATAGTGAGATTGTTATTACGGCAAACACTGGAACAGTAAATCTAACACTTGCTGCAACTAGAACTGCAAATATTTCAGTCGATATGACAAACGGTAAACCACCAAGATCTTCATATGTGTACGATTTAGAGTTAATTGATAGTGGTAATACAGTATCTAAAATTCTTTATGGCGATGTAACAGTATATGGCGAAGTTACAAGACTATGACCGATATTGCTCAGCCTCTGAGCAACACTGTAACAGTCATCGTTAATGAGACAACTGGTGTAGCGACAGAGATAAAAGGCAACACAACTAATGTTGTCGTAAATAATAGTATTGGGAGCGTCCAAGTCTCTCCAGCAAATACTATTTCCGTCGTTCTTGCTGAACCAACTCGCGTCAGCGTCGTTGAAGTTTCCACAACAACAAGCACAACCGTAGCAGATTCAGTTATTCGTGGAGCACCTGGACCAATAGGACCAACAGGTCCTTCTGGTGGTCCACAGGGACCACAAGGTCCTCAAGGTGTCACTGGTGCACAAGGTCCTCAGGGACCACAAGGTCCATCTGGTGTTGCTGGTTCTCAGGGACCACAAGGTGTCACAGGATCTCAGGGACCACAGGGTCCTCAAGGTGTGACTGGTGCACAAGGTCCTCAGGGACCACAAGGCGCGACTGGAGCACAAGGTCCTCAAGGTGTGACTGGTGCACAAGGTCCTCAGGGACCACAAGGCGCGACTGGAGCACAAGGTCCTCAAGGTGTGACTGGTGCTCAGGGACCACAAGGCGCTCAAGGTCCTCAAGGTGTGACTGGTACTCAAGGTCCTCAAGGTCCTCAAGGTGTTACTGGAGCACAAGGTCCTCAAGGTGTGACTGGTCCTCAAGGTCCACAAGGTGTTACTGGAGCACAAGGTCCTCAAGGCGTGACTGGTGCTCAGGGACCACAAGGCGCTCAGGGACCACAAGGCGCTCAGGGACCACAAGGTGTGACTGGAGCGCAGGGACCACAAGGTCCTCAAGGACCAAGTGGCGCAACTGGGACGGGTCTACAGTTAAAAGGCGCAGTTGCATCATCATCTAATTTACCAGGATATCCTAATTCATATAATGGAACTAGCGGCGATGGATATGTAACTACAGATACTGGGCACTTATGGACTTGGAGCGGAACTGCTTGGGCTGATGCTGGTAATATTACTGGTGCTCAAGGTCCGCAAGGTCCGCAAGGTTTGACTGGTTCTCAAGGACCGAGTGGTCCTAATGCAAACGCAGCTTATGATCAAGCAAACTCTGCATATGCTGCTGCTAACACTAAATTGAACCTTTCTGGTGGAACAATTACTGGTAATCTAAACGTTCAAAATAGTATATCCGTAACAGGCAACATTTCCGCAAGTAGTGTTAATGCGAACGGAGTTTTATTAGGTGTCGGTAACGTTATCTCAATCGGCGATTCTATATCCGTAAATTCAACCGCAAATCCAGTTAATACAACTTATGTTGCGGCTAATGTAGTTATTTCTGGCCCAACGCAAACGACCTATAATGTATTCACTACAACTTCAGATTCTGCGATCACTATAGACAGTTTTCCTTCTGCGAATTTTACGACCGTCAAATACATTATTCAGGCGAAAAATGTAGACGGATATCATTCTACGGAAATGTTTTGTATGCAAGACGGGATTTCCGCATATTTGACGGAATACGCTACTCTTTTTAATAATTACACTCTAGGGACTTTTTCTTTAGTAATTTCTGGCTCTAATTGTAATTTAATTTTCAGTCCAAATAACCCAAGTCACAATATTATTACTATTAAACTCGTGAGAACGGCTGTAACATCTTAACCTTATAAATACAAGAGATTCTCAGGAGATTTTCAAATGGCAACAATTTCAAAAACGTTTAGCGTAAAATCAGGTATTGATATTGCGAATACAGTCGTTATTGACTCGAATCGTAATTTGAGTAATATTCAAACCTTAAATGTAACAACGGTAAACGCTAATAGTTTTGTAACTGGAACAGGCTCTCCGATTCCTGGAACAGACCTATTTACTCTCGCAAATACTGCCAATACCACTGGTAATTTTGCTTACGGTCAGGCTAATGTAGCCTATAGTCAAGCTAATTCCGCTTATGTTCAAGCGAATGCTGCTTACGGGCAAGCTAATTCTGCTTATGGACAAGCTAACCTTGCATACACAGCAGCTAACTCTGCTCAGACTGCAGCAAATACTGCAAACACCAACGCTCTAAATGCGTATAGTCAAGCAAATACTGCTTCGAGTGATGCTATAAATGCGTATGGTCAGGCCAATATAGCCACTACTCAATCTGGATTAGCCCGCAGTCAAGCCAATACTGCTCGTGATACTGCAAATAATGCGTATGACACCGCCAATTCATCTTATACAACAGCTAACTCTGCCGCTAATACAGTTCGCGTTTCTGCTAATGGTGGGTCTACTCTTTCTGGAAAGCAACTAAACTTTGTTAATAGTTTATCGATTCTAGTTTCTGTGACTCCTTCTGGTGATGGAACTAATGCGAATGTTACATTTACGACTAGTGGTGCAAGTGCAGGCGATGCTTATGCTCAAGCTAATGCCGCTTATGCTCAAGCTAATGCTGCTTATACTGCAGCAAATACGGGCGGTCCTGCATACGGTCAGGCTAACCTTGCATATACTGCTGCTAACACTGCTCAGACAGCGGCAAATACTGCCAATACGAATGCATTGAATGCATATGGGGCTGCAAATACTGCCAATACTAATGCGCTCAATGCATACGGTCAGGCTAATCTATCTTACACAGCTGCTAACACTGCTCAAACTGCGGCAAATACTGCCAATACGAATGCATTGAATGCATACGCTGGAGCCAATACTGCCAATACTAATGCATTGAATGCATATGGACAGGCTAATCTATCTTACACAGCTGCTAACACTGCTCAAACTGCGGCAAATACTGCCAATACTAATGCGCTCAATGCATATGGACAGGCTAATCTAGCATATACGGCTGCTAACTCTGCTCAGACCGCAGCTAATACAGCAAATACTAATGCGCTCAATGCATATGGACAGGCGAATACAGCTAATAATACAGCTGCTGGTGCTTATGATGCTGCGAATAATCGCGTTTTAAAGACTGGTGATACGATTTCCGGAGACCTCACGGTTCAAGGTAATCTATATCTAACTGGCAACGCAACATATGTTAATACAGTATCGATTGTCGCTAATGACTCGATGATTCAATTGGCATCAAATAATAATTCTGATGCAGTTGATATTGGTGTTGTCGGTAGATACAAAACAGGTGCAACACCGTTAAATACTGGTCTTATTCGTCACGCTTCTGATGATTTATATTATCTGTTTGATGGATATGCACTTGATGTAACCAATAATGTTATTGATGTTGCAAGTTCTAACGTTGCAACTCTTGTCGCAAATCTACAAGCCAGTAGTATTACATTAGTTGGTAATGTAGTAGCAACAGCCGCGAATACGACTGCCGCTTACGATCAAGCCAACGCTGCATATGGTACTGCTAATACTGCAAATACAACTGCTAAAAACGCATATAGTCAAGCTAATGCTGCTTATGCGGCTGCAAATACTGGTGGTCCTGCATATGGTCAAGCAAATGCTGCATATGCTCAAGCTAATACTGCATACAGTGCAGCTAATCTAGCCTATACAGCAGCTAACTCTGCTCAGACAGCTGCAAATACTGCCAATACAAATGCACTGAATGCATATGGCGCTGCGAATACTGCAGCAACTAATGCTTTAAATGCATATGGCGCTGCGAATACTGCAGCAACTAATGCTCTAAATGCATACGGTGCTGCGAATACTGCCAATACGAATGCATTGAATTCTTATGGTCAAGCTAACCTTGCATATACAGCAGCTAACACTGCTCAAACAGCAGCTAATACAGCCAATACAAATGCACTGAATGCATATGCTGGTGCTAATACTGCCAATACGAATGCATTAAATTCTTATGGGCAAGCTAACCTTGCATATACCGCCGCCAACTCTGCTCAGACTGCAGCGAATACAGCAAATACGAATGCATTGAATGCATATGCCGCAGCTAATAATCGCGTATTAAAGGCTGGCGACACGATGACAGGTCAGCTGATTATTAATACAGCTGGCAGTGGATTGAAAGTAGGTAATGCAAATGTTACTGCGTCTCTTGCTGTTAATTCATTAAATGTTGTTACAAATACAACAACTACTTCAAATAGTGGAACTAATATTATTGATGCTTTTGGTATTACTGAACTAACCTCAGCAAAATATTTTATTCAGACATTAAGTGGTTCTGCATATCATACAACTGAGTTGATCGTTGTTCAAGATCAAACAAATATTTGGTTAACTGAATATGGTACAATATTTACTGGTGCATCACTTGGTTCATTTAGTGCAGACATTGATACTGGTGTTGTAAGAGTGTTGTTTAATGCAACAGCAAATGTTAACACAGTCAAGGTTGTTCGCTACGGTATTATGTCGTAATAATAATAACATATATACTATGCGCCTAATCGGATTAGGTGCATTTGATTTTTCTGAATTTAAAAATTCGGACATTAAGAGGATAGTGAATCTGAATGTCACCACCAGTAAGCACAACAAGCAATAATACATTCAGCGTCAAAAATGGGCTGAGCATTGCTAATACCATCATAGTTGACGCGAACCGCAATATCTCGAATATTGTGAGCGTCAACGCCAACACTCTTTATTCGCGTTCTGGTGTCAACGTCACTGCCCAAGCAGCTGGTGCGTATGCAAAAGCCAATTCACCGATTACTATTCGCGAAGTTTACGCTGGTAATAGCACTGTAGTCAATACCTTTACAAATATCAACACAATTCAGTTTGATGCCGATTCAGGCATGGCTGTTGTTGATAATAGTTCAAATACTGTAACGATTCAGCTTAATAGCACATTCAAATACTGGACAATGAATGGTTCTCCTGGACTAACAGCTGTTGGTCTAGACACGGTGAACTTTGTTGGTGCGAATGGTATTACTATTTCTGCTAATAATAATGCGTCTCCGAAGAGAATTACGTTTGATTTTAATGGTGCAGGCGGAACTGGACCTCAGGGTCCTCAAGGCGTTGCTGGTTCCCAAGGTCCGCAAGGTGTTGCTGGTGCTCAGGGTCCGCAAGGACCGCAGGGTGCTATTGGATCACAGGGTCCACAGGGTCCACAAGGTGTCACTGGCGCGCAAGGGCCACAAGGCGTCGCTGGTGCACAAGGTCCACAAGGCGTCGCTGGTTCGCAAGGACCGCAAGGTCCTAGTGGTGCTTCAGTTACTGGTGCGCAGGGTCCACAAGGTCCATCAGGAGCATTGACTGCATGGGCTGTTAAGTCAACCACATACACTGCAGTTAATGGTGATCGTTTAATTGCTAATACATCTGCTGGTGCGTTCACGATTACTCTACCAGCAACACCCGTTACTGGTGCTTATGTCGTAATCACTGATGCAAATAATTGGAGTGTTAATAATCTAACAGTCGCACGTAACGGTTCAACAATTGAAGGATATGCTCAAGATCTTGTACTAGATCAGGCGGGTGTGACTGTTGAGTTGATTTATGATGGTGGTACGTGGTCTGTTACTGCAACAACAGGTGCACAAGGTCAACAAGGTGTCGCTGGAGCGCAAGGACCGCAAGGTCCATCTGGCCCTTCTGGTGGACCGCAAGGACCGCAAGGTCCATCTGGCGTACAAGGTCCACAAGGACCGCAGGGTGTTGCTGGTTCGCAAGGACCACAGGGTGTTACTGGTGCTCAGGGACCACAGGGGCCATCTGGTGCTTCTGTCACAGGCGCTCAAGGTCCACAGGGTGTGACTGGCGCCCAAGGACCACAAGGTCCATCTGGTGCTTCTGTCACAGGCGCTCAAGGTCCACAGGGTGTGACTGGCGCCCAAGGACCACAAGGTCCATCTGGTGCTTCTGTCACAGGTGCTCAAGGACCACAAGGTCCGCAGGGTCCATCTGGTGCTTCTGTCACAGGTGCTCAAGGACCACAGGGGCCATCTGGTGCTTCTGTCACAGGTGCTCAAGGACCACAGGGGCCATCTGGTGCTTCTGTCACAGGTGCTCAAGGACCACAAGGTCCGCAAGGCGATACAGGCGCTCAAGGTCCACAGGGTGTGACTGGCGCCCAAGGACCACAAGGTCCATCTGGTGCTTCTGTCACAGGCGCTCAAGGTCCACAGGGTGTGACTGGCG
>Ga0209087_1000856_pt1 | contig 18669 bp, 21 predicted proteins | sample S_130805_EF_Meta_FD_187321 | JGI IMG/M metagenome (GOLD analysis project Ga0209087, IMG submission 187321) | Freshwater microbial communities from Lake Simoncouche, Canada to study carbon cycling - S_130805_EF_MetaG (SPAdes) (version 2) | ecosystem: Environmental > Aquatic > Freshwater > Lake ... | reverse complement strand
AGCGCAGCCTTCTGCAATGTTAATACTGTCTATGTCGGTATTGTTAGCTGGAGTGCTATCAAATTCTGAAATCTTTGTCTTTGCCATTTTTTAGTCCAATAGAGAAGGAGCAACAACACCAGCGCCTACTTGTTGTTGTAATGCTTGATTGCGTAAATATTCATCGAGTAATTTTAAACGATCTATCATCTGAGCTTGCTGTGCAGGATTTACAGAGTAAAGTTCTGGAGCAAGAGTTTCAGCAGTTCTAGCTCCTGGGCCTGTAACAGATCGCAATAAATAATCTATACCGCCTTTTACAATACCCTTTTCTGCCATCTGTGGTACTAACTCTGTGCCACCCTCAAACTCTTTTGCGGCCTCTGTTCTACGCTGAGTAGGACTGCCTCCTGTGATCTGAATGTCAGTAGAACGAATAGCTTTTTCTCTACCTAATTGCAGCTCTAGATTTTTGAAAGCATCATCGCCAATTAATACTTTGATCTGATCTCGTTTTTCTGGAGATCCAAAGGTACGCTTAATTTGATCTATGCCATCTGCGCCAGATTGAATTTTGGTACGAATAGCATCATAAGCACCAATAGCAAAACCATCTTTTTCTGCTGGATTTAAACCATCATAAGTCTTTTTAAGTGTACGAGCATCAATATCGAAAAATCCTCGACCATTTTCAATAGCATCAAATACTTGTGTTGGCCCACCAAATGCTTGTCTAGCAGCTTTATATTCAGTAGGTGCTTGGCTATCTACCTCACCCATAAACTTGTTACGAATATTTTTAAGAGAATTAACTTCATCTTTTCCTAGACCAGATGCAGGAGTCTTGCTCCAATTAATTTCATCGTCTATACCACGCTTAACATAGTCAATTGTCTTAAGATCAAAGCTATTGCCTTCTGGTTTTAATGGTGCTAATGGAAAGCCTTCTCTTGTAGCAATTCTGTTAGCCCTAGCGTATGCGCTTTGAAAAGCAGGATCTAACATAATATTATCTATGGTCTTACTGCCAATAGATACAGGGCTTGCATAAGCGGCATCATACAAAGGTTTAGAAGTAGCATTTCTTAATTTAATAATATCGTCTGCAATTTCCATTGGGTCTTTATTAATCTTAAAGGCCTCTTGGAAATCGGTAAGAATACGATTTCCTGCTCCAGACTTACGCTCCTCTGCCAAGTTTTCAGCAACTACTCTTGCTCCTGGGTAACTTGCAACAGTTTCACCTAGTTGTTTAGTGGCTTTACCACCAAACTCCATAATTGTTTCTGGCTTGTAACCTGATAATCGAATCTGATCCATTGCAGCTTTAATTTCTGGCAATGTAAGGCTATCTCTTTGTAGAGCTTGGATAATTTTGGTATCTGCTTTGCGCTGTACAGCATCTCCACTCATGCCAAAGAAATCAGCAGTTTTTCCTGTGATATTCTTAACAATAGGAATGTCTTTTGTAGCATCAACGATAGTCTTAGCTAGATCAGGTATGCCTAGTTTTTCAGCAACAGCCTTAGTAGCACCAGTACCAGCTTTCATGCCAGCAAGAACTACAGGGGCTAAAACTGCGCCTTGTATTGCGCCTTTTTCTGCGCCTGCCATTCTTTCACCTTCTTGGGCAGTACCAGCACCAGTTAATGCGCCACCAGCAGCACCAGCTCCAGATGTGCTTGCTACTGTGCTAAAGCTAGATGGAATCTTGGACAATAGATTAGCTACTTGTGGAATTTTTCCACCCATTTGTACCGCAGTTTTACCAGCAGCAAATGCTACAGGCAAGCTACCAGCTATCTCAGATGCCATAGCTTGATAAGGCTTTTCTGCCTCATATTCTTGTTTTGCAAACTGAACCGCAGCTAAATTTTGTTCGTATGGCTTTTTGTTCTTAAGGGTCTTAATAACAGCCTCAAACTCATCACCAAATCCAAAAGTTAAACCTTGAATACCAGCCTCAATATTGCCATAGGTAGATGTTGTGCCTTTGGCCTTTGAATAGTTTTCAGCAGCACTTTTAAAGCGAGATGCTGTGTAGCCCTCTGCATTTAAATATTGATTAATCTCTGCTGGCTTAACATCAGGATTAGCTAATAATTTGTCTACATTACGAATAACTTTTTCAAACTTTTCGTATGCCATTACTCTAATCCTCTATCTTTTTTAAACTGTTTCATATCAAATGGAACATAAGATTTACCAGCAGCAGTTTTCATTGCATTTTGAGTTACTTCTCTGGCTAAAGCCTTTTGTGCAATTTTCTCTGGTTTATCTCCTGGCATTGGAAAATAAGTTCTAATCTCATCTTTCATTTCATCTGTACCAATAACTGCTCCAGACTCTTTACGCAGATTTGCACGAACCCAGTTTTCTTGAGCTTGTCTATATAGTTGTTGTTGTGTAGAGCTGCCAATATTTTCTAAATATCCACCAACCAAAGGAATATTTCCTAGTGCTTGAGTTCTTGCAGTTGGATACATTGTGCCAACATCCTTACCAGCTAATTGTTGTGTGGCTACTTTATCTTCAATATCTTTAATTAATTGGTTTGATAACTCCATACGCTGTGCAAATCCAGCAGCCTTTTGCTCTGACTCAGTAGGCTTACCACCTTCTGCTCGTCTATCTGCTCTATCAGCAGCAGCAATCTGACGAGTAATATAAGCATCTTCCATTTTTGCTAATGGCTCTAAACGCTTATAAGCAGTTTCTTCATCAATTACACCAGACTTAAACCCTTGTTCTAACTGAGCCGCCAAAGTCCTTACTTGTGGGCTTGTAGCTTGTGTATATGCAGCGAATGGGCTAGGAGCTTGTGCGCCACCACCAGCCATAAGTCCAGACTGTCTTAAAGATTTCATGCTATCTGCAATATCCTTGATAGCACCAAACTGTCCACTAGCTTGTAACTGAGGGATAATCTTAGCTAAATCGTAGTCATACCCTACTAACTGTTGAGTTGCTGGAGTTGTTGTTACAGCAGGGCCTACCTCTGATGGGATTGCAGTTGTCATGCCTGGTACTGTTTGATACTTAGGAGTTGCTGCACTTGCATATAATTGCTTTAATTGTTGAGCCTCTTTTTGCTTACGCACTAATTCTTGAACCTGAGTAGCTCTAAGCATATTCTGTAACGCAGAATCTACTTGTCCTTGGTAGCCAGTTTGAAATCCTTGTAAGGCATCGCTAAATCCGCTACCTTGCGGCATAAGAGATGGTGCGCCTGCTCTAGAAAATGCTGCGCCTGCGCTTAATAATCCAGATGCAAGTGCTTGGTTACGCAGAGATGACATATCATCTTCTGATAGTAAGCCTTCGTAATAGGATGGAATAATTGCCATATTTGCCTCAGATTAAAGATATTCTAGGTTGCTTGAATTGCTGTCTGTCTTGCAATAAAGATAATAGAGCAGTAGTTGTATCTACGCCTTGACCTTTACGCATCATTGCTTGCAACTGAGCCATTCTGTTTTGATCTGCTTGTTGAGCAGTATTTTGCTCTTGCATCTTAGAGCCACTTTGTGTAAGTTGGCTAAGTGCTTTTTGTTGAGCTTGTTTCTTTAACATATCTGTTAATGTTTGCCCAGATGCTTTTTGAGCTAATCCTTCTTGCTTATATAAACTCTGTTCATTATTGTTAAATAAGTTATCTAAGAAACTTGGATTGCCAGCATCAACGCCATTGTAATTGGCAAGAGAGTTTAAGTAGTCTGGGGTATAAGATTGCATTGGTAATTGAAAGGCCTCTTGACCAGCAAAAGAACCAGACCCACCATCTAACCCAAGGCTAGATAAAAGACTATTCATTCCACCAGATCCAATAGATCCTTCTGCTCCAGAAGATCCACCTAATTGAAATAGATCTCCACCAAAAGTTCCACCGCCACCAGCACCTAATGAGCTTAACATTCCACCACCGCCAGCAGTAGTGCTACCTTCAGCAAAGTAAGGGATGATCTCAGGAGCAAATATGGCAGCAGTAACGGCAGCAGGCGCAGCCCATCCAGAGTCAAATGGCATCTCACGCTTTACAAATTTATCAGTATCAGCTAAACCACTACCAATTCCGCTAAAAAGATCATCTAGGAAGTTAAAGTTCATAATTTTTCCTAAACTAAATCGTAGCGAACTTGTTTAATGCCATCTGCACGAGTAATAACTGCCTGTGGAGCAACTTCTTCCACTTCGTGAGCCATATAACCAATAAACCTTCCATGACCAGCTTGGTCTTTCCACTCAGGTTTATAGTCAAACATATAAACTGGTAGATTGTGTTTTCCGTTACCAATATTGACAATATTTTCTTTTGTACGAATATCAGAAAATGCTGTATATAACTGTGCGCCTGTACCAGCAATACCTAATAAGTTACCTAGACCTTGTTGTCCTGGGTTAGAGTAGATAGGCTGAGTAGAAGTAGAGATACCACCACTAGGTGCGCCATATACGCCACTTAAGAATGATTGCAATTTAGCCTGTGGAAGATTTTGCTCGTAGTTATAACGATTAATTTGGTCTTGCAGAGCAGTCTGAGCATAACCTTCTCTGCCCTGTCCAATTGCTAGTAAACGCTGAATATCTCCGTAGTCTGCCTCTGCCATGCCAGGCGCAGCAGCCGTAGCAGCAGCCTGTCTTGCTCTTTCGTCTGAGTAATTTTGATAGGCTAGTTTGCCAGCAGTATCAGTTAAGGCATTAGCAAAAGTACCGCCAGCACGATCTGTTAATTGACCATAAGCACCAGAGCCATAGCGACCAGAACTAGCAGCTTTAGATGCTACATTTTGGATGGCATCATAGTAGGATTGTTGAGCAGCCTTGGCAGCAGGATTAAATGCGCCTTGAAAGAAAGGGTTTCCACCTAGATATTGTCCTTGTACATTAGCTAAGTTTTCAGCTTGCGCTGCTCTTAGTAATGGACTACCAGCCGTAGCTCTTTGCTCACCAGCTTGTAATGCAGATAATGTAGTTCCTGTGGGGCTAACATAAGTTTGCCCTGGGAAATAAGATGGGCCTTGATCTTGGTATAGTCGTTTTGCTTCACCTAAACCAAACTCTACATAAGGCTTGAGCATTGGATCAATTTCGTTGCGAGTAGTAGTAGTTCTATCTTGAACTTGTTGTCCACCACCACCGCCAAAGATCCCACCAATTGTGCTTGCTATTCCGCCCATATCAAATATCCTTTATCCATTTTCTAGGTCTAAACCCATATTTTCTTGCTATCACATCCCATCCTTTACGATGAGAGTCAAAAGTTACTGTACTTGCTCCACCAGCCTTGGCGATCTCTAATAGAGCTTGCCAACATGGATCAAGATTATGCTCAAAATAAGAACACCATATATGTAGATTATCGCCTTGGGGTTGCAGAACCGAAAAGCCTACTATTCGGTTGTCCTGCGAGAAAGCCCATAAAAGAGCCTTGTTATTGAAACATTCTACATATACATCCTCAGGAATCCACCCCTCAGGAGTCTTACTTAAAATCTTTAATAAACCTTTTCTAACATAATCCCAGTACAGCCTCAAATCCTCTGGTTTCACATAGATTTTTTGCATACCATAATTTTACCTACAATTGGTAGAAAAGTGGTAATTATCCAACTATTACATATCCATAAGTTTTACTTGCCGTTGAATTGGCAAAATGGGTAAGTGTTGCGCTGCCATTTGTCTGTGCGCTGACATATACATTGTCTAAAGAATTAGGGGCTACATATTGCATAGTTGCTATAACTGATGGTGTTGCTGGTCTTGTTGGGCTAGATTCTGCTGGAGTTTGTTCTAATGTAACCCCTGTATTTTCTGTTCGCCATACAATTTCTACATAATCATTTGCCACTAATTCTACAAAATAATTTATAGCTGCAATAACATGACCATAAACTCCAGCACTTTTTCTTGCTGGAACAGTAAATTTACTATTTGATGCTGTAATATTAGTGCCGTTTTTTCTAAACCAAATATCTACATCATGCTGTGCATTATCTGTATTTTCCATCTGTACGCTAAATTGCAGATTATAGATGCCAGCATTTCTTACATTTAAGCGACTACTATTAGACAAATAGACACCATTAGAAAAATCTGTAGTGTTAAATGTCATTGGATACGCAACTGTAGTGCTTGCTGCCGATTGATCTGTAGAGTCTTGAAAAGCACCATAAGGTGCAGTATCGGCAAAGGCAGCAGCCGACTTAGGCACTAGCAAGATCATAGAATCTCTGCTTATTCTAGGATCGCTAAGAGTAGTAGTTGTTGCGTTTCCTGTGGCTAATGTAACAGTCCCAGTATTGTTGGTCTTACCATCCATCATGCCATTGACGATCTCTGCTACAGCTCGTTGATCGCCACCAGCAGGGGGAAGTCTACGGAACATTACCGACCACCCTGTTGCGTTAAATCTATCTCTACACCAATAGCCGTTTTCCAGTTAGATCCGCTAGGGTAAACCCTTACTCTATGGTATTTTCCACCAGAGCGCAGGGATGTCCTATTCTCTGTGTCTGCTGCTACGGCAGTACCAAAGCTAGGAACTTCGCTTAACAAGGCTCTAGAGGCTACAGAAACGCTTGCAGAGCCATTATCTACCTTTGGCTTGGCTAACATAATGATTGACTGATTGCCGTTGCCTATATCGCCTGTAGTAATGTAGGCAGACTTATTAGAACCAGTAAAAGTAACAATTTTGGTATCTTTTACGCCAGCAAGAACAAACTTACCGCCAGCCCATAAACGGCTATCAAATGAAGTTTCTATACTGTCCATTGTTCCAAAGGTATCTAAGCCTTCTAAGGTTATGCCAGCCTGTGATGCGCTACCTAAATAGCTAGAAGTAGTTTCTGCCTCAGACCATTTTTTAGTCTGAAAATTGTAAATAATAAGACGCTTTTGGGCAAAGACATCTGTAAATTGCCAGATGACTAACTTACGGATTACATCAATGGTGGCACTCATCTCGTTTAATTTAGACTGATCTACAGCATTAAAGAAAAAACGATCTACTTTTTCTGCTCCGATAGGAGTTACTGTTTGCCCATCGCAGACATGGAATCCATCGTCTGATAGGAAGAATGTTAGGTTTCCAAACTGGGCTATAGAGTTAGACTCATAGCACCCAATGTTTCTAGCAATAGTGTCAAACTGGAAGAATAGTGGCGCACCTACATAAGACATTCTAGAGATAGCTCTCTCTAGCAATACTAAGCCGTATTCACCGCCTGTAATGCCACGAATATCTCCACCATCAGGAAGAACCTGGTCATCTGATTGGCTTGTAGCACCAGCAGTCCAATCTGTTTCATCGTTAATATCAGACCAATAAACCTTGTTTTCTGATCCAGCCACATTAGCAGCTACTACAAAATCTCGTACTGTAGTTACAAATTTAGCAGTAGGGGCAGCAGCAGCTAGATCAGCAAATAATGACGAGCTACCTAAATTCCATACTTGAAGTTTTCCTACTCCATTGGCTGCAATAAGGGATGGCCCATATTGGGTAAACATCCAACGATTTGTGCCTGTGTAGTTTCCAGTTTTAGATACATTGTCTAAAGCTAATGTAGTGGAATTAAATTTATATAACTTAGTAAAGCTACCAGCAAATAAAGTAGATGTTCCACCATACTTAGTAACAAATACATTGTTAAGACTTGTATCGGCTGCGCCTGATAGATCTACTGTATTCGGGAATGGGCCATAACCTATTGCTTGGGGAACAACATTATAGGCGTCTTGTATAGAGCCAGTTATTCCAGCTTGGTCTGGTAGCCATTCGCCAAATTCTACTATTGAGGTAGCCATGTATTACTTCCTGTTGTTTTGTCTGTCCAAGTGTTACTTGTAACGCTTGCATCTGTCCATGTATTAGAGCCTACAGAAGAATTGCTCCATTCCTCACCAATTCTGTATCCAATAGCAATTATAGAGGCTATGCCTGTAATTGAAGAGTTTCCAGAGAATACTGCGTTGCCGTTTGCATTGACTGTACCAATGCCAATTAACGATCCTTGTCCAGCAACAATAATACCGCCTAATCCTGTAATCGTTCCAACTCCAATAACAGCACTTTCAGCGTTTTGTATCCGAATGGCTACGGCACTTACTGTACCAATTCCATTAATGGATATTTCGCCATTTTGAATCCTAATGCCTAATGCAGATGTAGAGCCAACTCCGTTAATCGAGCCAATGCCAGATAGGATTGCAATAGGAGTTCCATTTGCTGTGCCTACTCCCTCAACTGATCCAGCACCCTCTGTAGCCAATACATCGCCTACCGCATAGATATAATCCCAGTATCCATACTCTACATATTGATCTGCAAAAGCCATTACTGAATAGCTTGCTCAAAATGAGTTAAATCGTAACCAGCATAGTAGTCACCTTTAGCAATTTGAATTTCAAGATGTTCTTTATTACGCTTAACTGTATCTGCCCAATCTTCAGCAGTCATATCTTCAGGCTTACCAGCGTTGAGTAGGTTTACGCTATCCATTGCGGCATCGTAACTGCGTTGTACTTCTTGTTCAGGTGTAAGTTCTAACATTTTATTTAGCCTTTAATTGGTCAATTTCTGCTTTAAGTTCTTGGATAGCTGACACTAATGTTGCTACTAAGAATGAAGTATCAATGCCTTGATATTCAGGATTACCTTCTTTATCTAAAGCATCTTTTTCACCAGTTACTGCATCAGGGAAAACTTCAGCTAATTCATGAGCAATAAATCCTTGACCATCAGAGCCATCCACTTTCCAGTTATAGGTAACTGGCTTTAAAGCAGATAATTTATCTAATGCCCCTGACATTGGGGATACATTTTCTTTTAATCGGTAGTCTGAAGTGATGTTATAGGATGTTGTAGAACCAGTAACAGAAATTGAACCTACTACTGTTGCACCCCTTCTAAATCCAACAATAGCACCATCATCTGCATACCTAGCAAAATCTACAATACGGCTTCCATAGTTGGCAAAAATACCAAGACTTACCGTTGCAGTTGTGCTACCTGCATTGATAGTATTTCCTACTGTCCAAACACCATTATTGTCACAATATCCTCTAGGATTACCATCACCATCAGATAACACAATGTAGTTACTTGCTGTACGGATGTCTAGACCGCCTTGATTGCCGTCATAACCACCAATAATAGTGTTTTTAGCACCAGTAGTTACATAATAGCCACCGCCTGTTCCATCAGACTTACATCCTACAAAAGTATTTCCATTTCCAGTTGTTGCACTATAGCCAGACCTATGTCCAATAAATACATTCCAAGAGCCAGTAGTTAAACTTAAAGCTGATTCGTAACCATTACTTACTGTTCCTTGTCCAGTAGTGTTTGCATATAAAGCCTTATATCCTGTGCTTACCAATCTATCGCCTGTAGTATTTGTATAAAGTGATTGATAACCTACTGCCACATTATTAGATGCGGTGGTGTTTACATATAGTGCTTCAGTTCCTATTGCAGTATTTCTAGCACCAGTTGTATTAGCATCTAAAGCATTTGAACCAAAAGCCGAATTGTAAATACCAGTCGTGTTTTGTCTTAATGAACCATCACCAACGGCAGTACTGTTATAGCCAGTAGTGTTTAGTCTTAATGAGTTTCTACCTACTGCTACTAAGCTATCGCCTGTGGTGTTGGTATATAAAGATTGATAACCTACTGCGGTGTTATTAGATGCGGTGGTGTTTGCTTGAAGTGCTTCTTCACCAAAACCACAATTTCGACTGCCTGTGGTGTTTGAAAATAGAGCCGCATCTCCGACCGCCACATTGTAGTTACCAGTAGTGCTAGAACCTAAAGCATTATTACCTACGGCTACGCTGTTAAATCCAGTTGTATTAGCATCTAAAGCCCTGTAACCAACAGCAGTTAATGTATCGCCTGTGGTGTTGGCATATAACGCTTGATAACCTACTGCTGTGTTATTAGATGCGGTGGAATTAAGACCTAAAGCATCTTGCCCAACGGCAGTATTAAAGCCACCTGTTGTATTTGAACCAAGAACAGCACGACCAACACCAGTATTTGAACTACCTGTGCTAATGCTAAACAATGAATTGTATCCAATACCAGTATTACTTGTTCCTGTAGCTGAACCTTGAAAAATACCTACACCAACAGCAGTATTAGTAGATACAGCACCACCGCCTTTACCAACAGTAAGACCTGATATAGAAGCATCGTTAGCTAAAGTTAGTTTTGTGCCATCAAAGGTCATGTCTGCATCGTCTGTTAAGTTTCCACCTGTAGTAGCGTAGATTACTCGACCAGATGTAAGACCAGTATCAGTTAGGTCTGAGAACTTGCCAGTAGATGCTGTAGTAGCTCCAATAGTAGTTCCATTAATAGCTCCACCATTAATTGTTGCAGATGTAACTGTTAGTGCAGCAACAGTATTACCAGACTGAATTTTATCTGTGTTTAGATTAGTAAAATTAGCATCTACTTCTACATGAGATAAAGGTGATCCCTTACCACTTCTGGTAACTATCGTAGACATGATTTACCTTAAGCTAAAGTAACTGATACGCTAGATGTAGCAAACTTAAATACATCTCCACTTGCAATAGTTTTAGATGTAGTCAGCGCACCATAGTACAACATATTGCCAGTTGTTAATGCGTCAAAAATTGCAAAGTGAGTAAGTGTTCCCCATGAGCCTGTAGCCTGGTCAAACTCAACAGCAGCAGCAGAGTTAGTTGTTACTCCGTTAGAAGGAGCAGCAAAGGTGATGGCCTTACGAGCATATCCACTTCCAGTACATTCTGTGCCTGACCCTGCATCTGTTGGATCAGAAGTAAATAGCGCAGCATAAACTGTGGCTGGAGATGTATAAGTAGTATTGCGTAGAGTAGCGTTAATTAATGCGTTCTCTAGGTAGTTTGAGATTGCAGACATGATTTTCCTATCGTGATGTTAATTGCATTGTTAGTGGTACTCCAGCGTACTCTGAGCTTTCGTCTGAGCCGTTAATATCAGAAGTAGCTCTATCGTATAAGGTAGCCCAAGTTTGCACTCTGGCATCGTTCATAAGATAAGGCTCTGCCTCTGCTAAAGATGCGTAAAGCAAAGCATCTGGGAAGTTAGCTAGATACTCATTTGTAGCTACACTTGTAGATAATGGTGTTGGCTTGTAGTAGTAAAGCATCTCTAAAACATAAGCCGAGTCAGGAGTTGGTGCAAACTGGATCTCATCACCAATGATTGTGTAATACACAGGCAGACCAGACTCGCCAGCTCTAGCATTACGAGAGAACAAAGAAGGTGATAGATAACTAATAGTGTTTCTTGGATTGCCTTGGGTAAATATATCTCGCATCTCTAGAAAGTCTGTAGGCAGACCAACAGTAGAATCACCAGATGTCATTGTTGCTGTAGCAGACTTAAGGATTTGGCGAGTACGGATCTCTCTAGCCAGGCGAATCTCTGCAAAAGTAATAAAATCAGGAATGACCGCAGTCAAATCTGATCGACCTAGATAGTTGGCTATCGAAGTCTTTAGTTCTGTGTATGTTGCAAAGCCCATTAGGACACCTCAATATTATGCCAGCCGTATGTGTAATTACCTATGTGTCCTATCTCTAAACTCAGATCATGATCCACATAAGTATCTATTCCTGCATCTTTTGCTTTAATGCAAAAGTAAATATCCTCGCCTAATAACTTCCCATTTGGCAATTGCTCAAAGTAGAAGTAAGGCTTTTCCATCTTTTTAAATACAGAGTTTTTAATGAGAATGACACCACACCCTATGGCATCTACCTTCTCTATTCCTTTTTTAACATTGGAATAAACAGGCAGCCAAGATACAGAACCATCTTCCTCATAATTAATGTTTTTGGCAGTAGGCTTTACTGGCTCTGAGCGAGTAGTAGCGTTTACGCCAACAATGTCTTTATTATGCTTTAAAAGCCGAACAAGCGCATCTTTTGGAAAGCGCATATCAGCATCTATAAACATTAGGTAATCACAACGCTCATGGACAATAGAATCTACTAACGCATTGCGTTGATCGAATATTAGTGTTCCTGTAGATGTGTACAGGTTAATATCGTGTTTCGTATTCTTTGCTGTGTAATTAACTAATGCCGATAAGTCAAACGATGTGGATATTTCTACTTGCCCTCTTGCTGGAACGCAGATCCCTATCCTCATACTGTGCCACCCCTGGTACGAAATACTCGATTATCAGGGTTATTCAGCCACTTTACTAAAGCCTTTTGGTCTAGTATGTGGTAACCACGCATTATTCCTTCTTTGTTGAGAGTGTTAATAATCTCAGCAGGAAGTGAAGCAATTTTATTTTTAGGGTCGTATACGCTATCACCCCAGCCAGTTTTACCACTTCTAGCATTAAATTGTTCCTTTGTATGGTCTGTAAATTCACTTAAATCTACCTCTGACTTAATAACTATTCCACCATCGCCATCTGCGTATGCAGTACGGATAACTCCATCTACTACACCGAGATTGCCTTTTTTGCCTAAATCAGACATACATTCTCCTAGAAAAGGGGATCAGTTTCCCAATCCCCTTATTCTACATTACTTATGACAGATCGAAAACACCGCCATGTGCAGCCTCGTTACGAACTTCCAATGTGAACTCAGCCAAGATTTGTGTCTTTTCTGCATCACCAACACGAGCTAACTCGTTAGTTTGGAATGGGCGTAGGAAAGCTAATGCTGCATACTCAGGATCGAGGATGAGGGCATCACGACTACGCATGAAACGATCTGGAACAATTGACAATACGCCAAAGTCGGACTGATAGAGATCAGCACCAGCTAGGATTGTCGCTTGACCAGTTGTAGGCACTTGGTAACGCTGTGCAGCCAAACCAGTAAAGCCTGATACTACTTGCTTTTGTGTTGGGCTAACAAACAGAGTTGAAGGTGTACCACCAGCAGAGAATACAGATGCAATAACAGTCTTGAGCATTGCCTCTGTGAAGGTACGAGTTGTACCATCTGTACGAGTAGAAACACCAACAGTTACAGGGTCTACACCAGTTGTAGCAGTACCATTCTTGCTTGTATTGCTCTTAATGTATGAGAGCAAAGCACCTAATGTACGAGCTGTAGAGGCGTTACCAGCAGATTGACCTTGGTTAGCTGTGATGATAGTTTCCATATCACGCTTGATTTCAGAAGATACTTTAGCTAATTGATAAGCCTTCTCAGACTTACGACCAGCCTTGTCTACTGCTTCCAAAGTGCCAGAAACCATAACTGTCTTACCAACGATCTGAGTATAGTTACCCAAACGAGTTGTAGGAGAAACAGTAATGTCAGATGCAGTTGCACCTTCAACTAAAGCATTAGCAGTAGTATTAGCTGCCAATGAGTCAGTCTGCCACTCGTGATAAACAGCAGTTGCCTTAGTCTTGCCAATAGATGACATGATTGGGGTATCTGTTGGAGAGATAGAATAGATTACATCGGACAAATCTTCACGATTGCCGATTGATTGATATACCTGATATGTTGCCATGATTTAAATTCCTTAAATAAATTGTTCAAAAAGTTTTGCTGCATCAGCCTTCTTGCCTGTCTTTTGTAGGCGAGAAAACTGCTTTTTCATTTGTTCATTCTGTGAACTGCCAGGATTGGAAGTTCCAGACTTTAATACCTTTGGCGCATCCTGTACTTTCTTGACGGCTGCACCTTTATTACCTGATAGCTTTTCGTACATCATTGCGTTGTATAGCGTCTTAACTGCTCTTGGGTCATATACTTGAGCTAGTTCTTGGTCGCTAAATCCGATTGATTTTGCATAAGTACGAATGTCCCTACGCACAATTTCAGCTTTAGCTGCATCCCTAAACTCTGGTATAGCCTCTTTCAGTTGCTCTGCTGCCTCTGCAAGATGTTTCTGTAACGCTTGCTGTCTGTCGGCATCCTGCTGTTGTGCAAGGTTTCGTCTTTCAGCTTGTACGGCTTGAAGCTGCTTTTCCTTCTCACTACGCTCTGCTACCGCAATTGCATAACCTATAGGATCGGTTTCCTTTAGTTCTTGCAAGTTCTCTACATTGTTTTGGCTTTGTAGAACACTCTCGATAGCCTCTAAGCGTTGTGCGTAAAGATCACGCATCTTCTTAGATTCTTCAACTAATCCTCTTTCGGCCTCTACAGCCTTCCGAGTTTCAGCCAAAGCCTGAGTCTTTTTAGTATAGTCTGCTGTCCTACTGTAGCCACTTAGGAGTTCATCTTCTGAAACTTCGACTTCTTCATTGCCAACTTTGACCTTGAATGTCTTAGCTCTAGGAGCATCTTCCTCGTACTCTACAGTTTCTTCTGCACTTTCATCTTCGTAGGATTCGTCTGAATCCTGTACTTCAGTTTCAGTATCATCAGATTGCGATTGAGCTTGCGCTTTCTCCTCTGGTGAATCCATCATAGACAAAAATGCACTAGCAGCATCACTTACTGTATTAACACTTCCCTCTACAGGATTGGTGTTTTCACTCATGTTATTTACCTTTTAGGTCGTTAAAAAATTCGCCAGCGTTTCTCTGCAATTTGCTTATCATCAGCTAATGCTTGGATTGTCGCTATAAATTCATCCATCACTTTCAGTTTGAGAAAGTTCTTTTCTCGCACTTCTACATCATTTTCGTTACTGTCAAATATGTTGTTACGATACAACAGTTTTTGACTTTCGACAAGTTCTAGAAAAAACTCGTCTGATAAATAGGCTCTTGCTCGCTCTGACTTGTTATAAGACATTAGGGATATTAGCCGTTGGTGATAGTTTTGCGCCTAGTTGCAAAGCCTTCAACTGAGCCTCGTATTCAAACTCTTGTTTCTTAAGAGCCATAGTCATCTCAAACTCTTGCTGCTTAAGTCTGATCTGAGCCTCTGCCTTAACCTGGGAGATCTGTATATCATTCTGAGCTTTGGCGTTATCTGCTTCCATCTTAGCTTGCATTTGGGCTACATAGGCTTGCATTGCTGGGTCTTGTTGCTGACCTTGTTGTTGGCTTTGTTGTTGCATCATCTGCTCTTGCTCTGGGCTAATCTCTAGGAAAAACTCGTTAGAGTCCTTAAAGCCAGCAGCCTCAATAAAGCGACCTAGTGTCTGTCTGTAGTTTTGTAGGCTTACTAATGGGTTTTGAATACCAGCAGTCTTAAGGATTTCCTCTTGCTTGCTGAGAACCATAGCGATCATAGCCATCTGCTCTTGCTTGTTGCCTGTGCCTAGACCGACATTGATAGAGATATCAAAGCCATTAGTCCACTCTCTAGGATCAATAGATACATACTTACCACGCAAACGCACAATACGCTCTTTATCCTGATACTTGCAGAGCAATTGTAGAATCTTCTGGAATAGGTCTTTTACGCCTGTTTCAGCAAATACCCTAGCAATTAACTCAACTTTGCCTGCTGCGCTGTTCTGCATCATAGCAACTGCTGTAGCTGTGCTGTTCTGCAACACATCTGGATTAAGGCCGTTCATCTGGTCTGATACACCAGTTCTCTTAGCCTGTACAGAATCCAAGTATTCCAGTAATGGGAATGATTGGTTAGCAGTAGGTGGTACTGTCAATGGCACAATGGCTTGGGTATTTTTCATACGCACAATGCCATTAGCTGTAACAGTTAGTAGATCATCTAGGTTTACTTGACCTTCTACCACGCCCATTCTAGGGCTGTTAGTCATGTAGAGATTGTCTAAGATCTGACGGGTTACTGTAGATTTAATCAGTTGAATGTCTACTGCTCTGTCTGCCAGGCTATGACCAAAGAACTTGTGTGGCATAGGGATAGGGCAAATAGAACAGAATGGTACAAAATCTACTTCCTCGTTATCTAGGATGTCTGATCCAGCATAGGTAACTTTACGCAACTCAGCGATGCCATCGCCATCAAAGTCTACCTTGATGTAAGACTCGATTACCTCAATCTCTTGCATAGAAAAGTCTAGGCTTGCCTGATCGCTTGGCTGCTCGCCTTGATCGAAACGAGCCACATTCTCTTGGTTATAGGTTAAGTCTGCATAAGTAGGAAGGTTATCTACAATATCCTTGTCATACCCCATGGCAATTAACTCTGAGCGAGTAGCCAGCTTTCTATGAGCTACAAAAGGCGCATCAGCAATAGTCCTAGCCTTCTTAGAGATTAAGAACTCCTCTGGTGGCACATTCTCTACAATGACCTTGCCAGTTTTCTTAGTCTTTTTGAGCTTAACATCGTAAGAGAAGATAGCAGGAATCATCATACCCATAGGGTCTACGCCTGCTGGAGCTATCTCTGTAGTCTTTTGGTTTACGACTTCTACTTCTGGATCGTTGAGCAACATGGTTACTTCGTCTTGTGTCAGGTTTTGATACTTCTCCTTGCTGACATCAATCTTCTCATCCCAATAGACCTTAACGATTCCGTTCTTTTGCAAGAGCGCATCCTTAAACCAATTGTGCATAAGCAATACGCCATCGTTATCTCGGCTCATTACCCAGTTCACATACTCTGTAGCCTGCTTTGCTTTTTCCTCATCGCCTGGGCCTTTAGGCTCAAAGCGCACAATCTCATCTGACTGTGTAAAGATACGCAATAGTTGTGGCAACGCACCATCTACTACCTCGGCTACTTCGCCTGTAACGATCTGGCTACGACCTTCTACTTCATTGCCGTATTCGTAACGATTGTAGTATTCAAGGGCTTTTCTACGATCATCTGTAGTTTCGCTCTCGATAAAGCCAATAGCGTTATCTATCTCGGCATCAAGTATGCCTTTTAGTGTGCCTTCATCCATTAGACTATCCATTTATTGTTGATCTTAATTGCTTTGTTCCAGTTGTTCGGTTGTTCATCTAACGCTACAGCCACATATCTCCAGGCATCACTAGCATGGGAATGTTGATCGTGTAAGGGTTTATCACTAAACATTTTAGTATCAGGGTTTACATCATACCGATAATGTCTTAATGCTTGTAGACCTTCAGCACATCTATTCTGGTCAAAATAGCATCTGTTCATTAGCATACGAGCTGCGTTAATTCCTTCTGATATAGACAGTCTAGGGGTTATCCTTACTGGCAAGTTCATATTCTGCATAATATCTTTAACGCTCTTGCCTGTCATATTTTTGTTCTCAGCATCGTGTGGCAGCCAATGATCTCGATAGACATAGCCTCTATTCTGTAGAACTTCTACATAGTGATCTATAGGCTTTTGGCAGTCCTGATAAAAGTCTATGACCCTTACCTCACCGCCTGGTATCGTCTGCACAAACCAGATGCTAGTCATATCTGCCCAGCCAATATCCCAAAATGTAGATACCTCGATAGCCTTATCTTGGTTGATGTCCTTGATACGGCCTTCTTCTTGAGCTTTCCTTAGTTCTTTAGCGTATACAGCACCATCTAATACTTGCCTTGTATTGCCTTCCCATACATTGAGATAGGCATCCATATCTCGTTCTTTGAGATCATCCTTTTCCTCTTGTAGAACTTTAGGAAACCAATGATTGTCAGACCAGTTCACCTTTTGCGTTACCGCATTACTAGGTGGCTGCACTACAAAGCGTTTGTAGGTTTCATCCGTATCTAACTCAGGATTAAATGTAATCCAAATCTCTGAACCTTCTTTACGGATTGTAGGAATAAGCGTATCCCAGCTAGACTTACTGGTTGTTTGTGCCTCCTCAATCCAACAGACATCAACTCCTTCGAATGATTTTATCTTAGTAATGTTGTGCTTTAGTCCAGCAAATAAGAACTCTGTCCCATTCTTGCCGTATATCGCAGTATTCTGTATTTCGTAGAAGTCCTCTAGACCCATAGACTTAATCTGATCTGCTAATAGAGCATGAACAGAATCGCTAATAGAGTTTTGGAACTCCCTGGCGCATAGCACCCTTGTACTTTTTTGTAGACCAATAACTAACAATGCCCTAGCAACGCCCCATGACTTGCCAGAGCCTCGACCACCATAGAGAACCTTGTATCTGCTTGGTTGAAACAGAAACTCTAGTTTCTCTGGGAACTCTACATTAAGCTCCATCAGGCTTTTTTAGTACGATGTTGATTGTGTTTAGGGTTTCTAATATGCCACGATCTAAACCACTTATCTCTGTAGCTTGTACTGCCTTGCCGTCTACTCTATCTATTACTTCCTTGATAGCCCAAGGCTCGCCTTGTTCAGCAGCATCTACTAGCTTTTGTGCAATCATACGCAACTTGCGTGAATCCTCTTGTACAAGAGCTACTCTGAGTTGGTTGTAGAACAGCTTTCCCTTCTTGCCGTTCTGATTGCCTACAGGCGCACCACCCTTATTGGTTGATGCAACTTCTACATTATTGTTTTCTATAGCGTTTTCCATTCCATTCCTAACGGGTGATGGTTGATGATGTTGCTATTCTACAACAGTTTTACCACTTAACCTTATTTGCCCAGAACGCTGCGCTCATCTTACCCTTGGCAATATTTTTAGCATGGCGAGCTTTGAATGATTCGTTTCTAGCACTACCCTCTGGACTGCCTTTAACGCCTTGCTGACCAAATCGAATGGTCTTTACTTTATCGCCTTCTTTAGCGATTACTACATGGCTTTTAGTAGGATGATTAGGGGTTTTCTTTGGCTTGTTATAGCCTGCTACGCCTATTCTTTCAAATAGTTTGGCAGCATCCCTAATCTTCATTTTTTATAACGGCCTTTTTTGCTTG
>Ga0209087_1000855_pt1 | contig 18675 bp, 21 predicted proteins | sample S_130805_EF_Meta_FD_187321 | JGI IMG/M metagenome (GOLD analysis project Ga0209087, IMG submission 187321) | Freshwater microbial communities from Lake Simoncouche, Canada to study carbon cycling - S_130805_EF_MetaG (SPAdes) (version 2) | ecosystem: Environmental > Aquatic > Freshwater > Lake ... | reverse complement strand
TCGCTCCCTGTGGCGCAAACAAATCGATGCTATCCGCAGTAATTACTACGACACCTTAAATCGCATTAAAGCTCAAGGTGGATCCAAGATGGTCACCGATACTTCAACTGCTTTAAAGATCATGATTGCCGCCCAAAAGAAATCTGCTGCAGACTATGCGGCTAGTAAACCAGCAGCCTTAGCTGCAAAGGACGCTGCAAACCAAGTAGCTCTGGATGCCAAGAACGCAGCTATTGCAAAGGCCAACGCCACATATGGCACCTTCATCGAATCAATCGGCTACGGCGTCCTGATCCCCTAAAACTGCCCATTTCCACGTCTACATTCGCCCGCCGCAGGCGGGGGTAGTTGGTAATGAGCACCCCCTTTCATAGGGCAAGATTTCCCCATGCGCTTAGACCATGTCTCATATGTAACTTCCCATGATCAACTAGCCGACACAGTTCAACGCCTGGGTTCACGCCTTGGAAGCACCTTCGTAGATGGTGGTGTCCACCCACGCTTTGGCACACGCAACTTCACACTGCCTCTTCAAAACGGTCAATACATTGAAGTTGTCTGTCCACTAGATCACCCAGCAACAGAGCAAACCCCTTGGGGTAAAGCTGTGAGCAAGAAAGCACAAGAAGGTGGCGGTTGGCTTACTTGGGTATTTGCAACAGAAGATATTTCAAAGGTCGAAGAGAAGTTTGGACGCCCCGCAATTGAAGGTCACCGCACACGCCCAGATGGAACGGATCTAAAGTGGAAGCAAATAGGAGTTAATGAAATTACCGACTCCCGCGAACTTCCATTCTTTATTCAGTGGTTAACCGCAGATCACCCATCACAAGATGGAAAGGCAGTTGCTGCAATTGAGAAAATTACGATTGCTGACACGGATCAGCTATCAGACTCATGGTTTAAGACAGAGATTCTTGAAGGCTTAAACGGCACAGATATTGAGTTTATTGACCCGTCAACGAATGAAGGTGAGTCGGGGATAGTTGCGGTGCATTTGATGACGCCTAGTGGTGTTGTGAGGTTGGACTAGTGATGATACGGATCGATGATTTTGGTCTTCCCAGGAATGATCAAGGACGAAGTTTAGGTTTTAGACAATTTACCTTTTCAGAAAAGCTATTCCTACTTAACTTAAAAAAAGAAGTTTGATATGGGCTACATAGAAGACATCCAGGTTCAAACCAACAAAAGAAGATTTGTACAAAAGAGAATTATCAATTATTTAGCCAATTATTTACAGAAAGCGGAAACAATACTAGATGTGGGTTGCGGTCAAGGGGATTTCATTTCACAAGTGGAGGGGAGCACGCTTATAGCTCTAGACTTGGATCCTCAAGCCGAGAATTACTTACCCCAAAACATCCGATTCATAAATGGTGGAATGGAACGGCTTGCTGAGTTAGATTCGAATTCCATTGACGTGATCTGGGCTTCAAACTTTCTTGAACACCTGGACATGGAGGACGTCCTGAATTTCCTGAAAGAAGCTAACCGATTGATACGAGTCACTCCAGATTCAGGTTACCTAATTGTAATGCAGCCGAACTTCAGATACGCATACAAGAATTATTTTGATGATTTTACCCACAAGACAATTTTTACGGATAAATCAATGGTTTCAATCATGAAATTGACGGGATTCGAGGTTCAAGTTTGTGAGAAGAGATTCTTACCTTACAGCTTGAACTCTAAGAAAGCTAAATTTAGTTTCTTAGTTGGTTTTTATTTAAAGTCAAAAATTCGAATATTTAGTGGTCAAATGTTACTTGTAGCAAAGCCTTCAAGGGAAGTTTTTTCCTAAACTAATTTTACAAACAAAGTTGAGGCAATTAGTTTATTGCCTCAATGATAACTGACTGCAGAAAAGGAAATTTCTATAATCAATTAATCTGTATCTAAAAGTCCTCAAGACATGGATCAATTATCTCTTGAAAGCTGCCATATCAGCGTCAACCATAATTTCTGCAAGCTCTTTCCAATGAGTCTTTGCCTTCCAATTCAACTCTTTGGCTGCCTTTGTTGGATCACCAATTAGAGCATCAACTTCGGTAGGCCGAATATATTTTTGGTCAACCAAAACATGGTCCTGCCAATTTAAACCTACTCGCGCAAAGGATGCTTCTGCAAAATCTCTAACCGTTGCGCCAGTCCCTGTTGCCACCACGTAATCATTTGGCTTGTCTTGCTGCAACATCAGCCACATAGATTCTACATATTCCTTAGCATAACCCCAGTCGCGAACCGCATCTAAATTACCTAAGTACAACTTCTTATTCGAACCGTTTGCAATTTCAGCAACCGCCCTGGAGATCTTTCGGGTTACGAATGTTTCGCCCCGGCGTGGCGACTCATGATTGAACAGAATTCCATTCGTTGCATGCATCCCATACCCTTCACGGTAATTTACTGTGCACCAATAGGCCATCAGTTTTGCAGCTGCATACGGGCTTCGTGGCTTGAAAACACTTTCCTCATTTTGAGGAGGAGGCGTTGAACCAAAAAGCTCCGATGTACTCGCCTGATAGAAACGAGTATCAAATCCTGAAGAGCGTATGGCTTCGAGGAGTCCAACAGCTCCTACGGCATCGACCTGGCCTGTGTATTGTGGCATTGTGAATGAAACTTGCACATGAGATTGTGCTCCTAAGTTGTAAACTTCGGAGGGTTGAATTTCACGCAGAAGATTGGTTAGCCCAACTCCGTCAATCAAGTCGCCATAATGCAAAAACAATTTTGGGTTTGTCTCATGAGGGTCCTGATAAATATGATCAATCCTGCCCGTATTAAAGGTCGAAGAACGACGAATGAGGCCATGAACCTCATAATCTTTACTCAAGAGTAATTCAGCAAGGTAGGATCCGTCTTGACCGGTGACACCAGTGATTAAAGCCCTTTTCTTAGTAGCCACGAACTTCTCCCTCTGCTAAAGCGCCTACAAACCAAGCATATGTCTGACGTATCCCTTCCTCCAGCTCTACCGAATGTCTCCACCCAAGCGAATTTGCCTTGGTCACATCAAGTAGTTTTCTAGGTGTTCCATCAGATTTGGTTGTGTCGAAAACAATTTTGCCTTTATACCCAACAATCTTCGCAATCAGTTCAGCAAACTCCGCAATGCTTATATCTTCACCTGTGCCAATGTTGATTAATTCACCCCCAAGCTCCTTTTCAAGCATGTACCAACAGGCTCGTGCCATGTCATCGACATACATGAACTCGCGGCGAGGTTTTCCTGTACCCCACACAGTAACTTCAGTTTGTCCATTAATTTTTGCTTCATGAAACTTACGGATAAGTGCAGCTGGTACGTGGCTTGAAAACAAATCAAAATTGTCATTTGGACCATACAGATTGGTAGGCATCAATGAAAAATAATTTAATTTATCTTGATCGTAGATTGCTTTGCAGAGCCGAATGCCTGCAATTTTTGCGATGGCGTATCCTTCATTGGTGGGCTCAAGAGGACCGGTGAGTAAAGAGCCTTCCTTTATAGGCTGAGGAGCCATTTGCGGGTAGATGCATGATGATCCCAGAAATATTAAATTCTTAACTCCGCATTCTTCAGCACCAATCATTAAATTGTTCTGAATAATAAGGTTCTCAACCAAAAATTCTTTTTGAAATTTTTCATTTGCACCTATGCCACCCACACGTGCGGCGGCAACGATGACCGTATCAACATTCATTTCCATTAAAGAGTTTTTAACATTATCAAAATCGGAAAGGTCTAAATTCTTGCGAGATCTGACCACTAAGGAGTAATTGAGAGGGGCCGTTCGGACTAAAGCTTGTCCTACCATTCCCGAATGGCCTGCAACGAAAACTTTATGCCTGATCATTCATCTTTACTATCTCTTGATTTTCAAGCTTGAAATACTTCGAAGAAAATAGAATCAAAATATCGTGCTCAATGGTCCAACGAAGATCATGTTTCAACGCCCAGGCTATCAATACATTCAGACTCGGGTAGGTTTCGTATTCTTCACAAATTCCAAGAAAGCATCGAACATCATCTACAAATATTGAAACAGCGACCCCAGGTTGAATTAGATTTTCAATTGCCGAGAGTTCCGCCACGACAGGCGTATCTGCTAATCCTTTAAATGTGATTCCTGCAGAGTAATGACCATCAAGCCAAAAGTTCACTTTAGGGAACTTTTTTTCAATTATCTCATTTATGACGGAGGATAACTGCTCTTCCGAAGTTCCGAGGACAAGCTTAACATTTTCTTTGCCTTTGAATATCTTCAACGCTCGATCATATATTTGCTTACTTGGTTCAATCGAGTACACAAACGAATACTTCGATCTCAAGTATTCGGTCGTTTGTCCCATGAAGGTTCCTGTTTCTACCCATATTCCATCTAATGCATAACGATCAAGCACATTCATTTTTACTTCTTGTGGGGCTGGTGAACGAAAACTTCGAAACTTCCACTCGTTTATTGGATCCTGGGGTTGGTTTTTGGTTCTAAAAAAAACATGGAGCACCTCAATCATTTTATCGATTCTCATGTTCACCCGTGGCGATAGAAATTACTTTAGGCATTAATCGCGCTGTAAAGGCAAAGCCTAGATCTGAATTCGCAGTCACATTATAATCGCCACCCCAGGTACCGAGTAAATTACTTGTTCCACGTGGAAAACATGATTTATCCAATTTATCTTCAATGATCTCAAACCCACTTTTCACGAAGATCTCTTTCCACCACTCTTCAGGTTTTACTGTAACGTGCCAACAAGCTGAACCGCTGTGTTCGTGAAAAGTGGAAATATTTCCGACAAACAACGATTCTTGGCTTTTCAAGTGGAGTGCTATATTTTCAAGCACGGAAGGGAGATCTCTTTCAGAGATGTGTTCTAGAAATTCCCATGCTCCAATTAAATCAAACTTATGTACTTCATTATCTTTTAGTATTTTGAATTTTTTTGTGACATCACATGTAAAAAGATTATTTGGGATCAGATTCCAGTATGCACGTTTTGATCTTTCGGAATAGTCACTTCCCTCCAAGCCAACTGCTAAACAATTCGCTCTCACAAAGTCGTAAACCAGCCCACCTCCCGCGCAACCTATGTCTAGATAGTCAATACTTCTCTGAAAATGATTAAGTACAGATTGTACAAAGGCAGGAGAGCGAGTTTCGTCCTTTGCAGTCCCATGGGGGAAAAGATGATCGGCAGAATCCAGAGCGACCCTGTTTTCTGAAACAAGTTGAAAATTATTCAAGGTCACTTTTTCTTTTCCAAATTTCGACTCAATGTCATTAATCCGCAAGAATAAGTATGGGATAAATCTTGCAAAACCTCTATCTAAGTCAGAATTAAACTTTGTCTGAATCATGTTACTTTGATCTGCAATTTCATTTCGAATTCGTTTTTCCAATAGCTGTAAATCCGGAGCCAACGCTCTGGAAATCACACGATTAATCTTCTCTTGAATTCTGTTTTTAAGCACGCTAACTCGTCTCATTAGAATTGACTACATTGAACAAATACATTTTCCGCCCCAAAAGCTTATGGAAACATTAGTAATAAAATTGTATTGCACCGAGGTAACGATAGACTGTCGTAACGCATTGGACACTCTTGAAATAGGAGAAATAATGAACAAATCATTAGTGCTTGGAGGGGCCGGTTTTATTGGCACAAACCTAGTTCAATTGCTGCAGCGACATAATGAAGAAATCCTAGTCATTGATAAGTGCATTCTTGGAAACAAGCTAGAAGCCGCGAAAGTGGAAGTCGATTTATTGAACTTTGATCTCAATGATACGCTGCGTCTAAGCTCCGTCATACACGATTTCGGCCCAGACACAATTTATCATTTGGCTGCAAATTCAGACATTTCCAAGTCTCAAAATGACCCGGGAATAGACCTTAGGGAAACGCTCGGAACAACGACAAGTCTTTGCAAAGCTCTTGAAAGCTTCAGTCTTGCAAAATTGATATTTGCATCGTCGAGTGCTATCTATGGTCAATCGTCAGGAGTGATTACTGAATCAACTTTGCCTGATCCGATCTCTAATTATGGGAAGACGAAATTGATTAGTGAAAACGTTCTTCGTAAACATTTAATAGAACATGATTTGAAACATCTGGTGATTACGCGTTTTCCTAACGTAACGGGACGTTGGCAAACACATGGCGTCGTCTTTGACTTACTTTTGAAACTTAAGAATGACAGAACACGACTATCTGTACTAGGTGACGGTACGCAATTTAAGCCGTATTGTCTTGCAAGTGAACTTGCATTGGCACTATTCCAAATTTCTGAGTCAACCAAATTAGATTTGCTAGAGGTGAATTTATCCCCGGAAGATAGGGTTTCGGTATCAGAAATCGTAAATGAAATTTGTCTTCAACTTGAGACAACACCAGAAATTGAGTTTGGAAATTCAAGATCTGGCTGGGTAGGTGACGTTCCAGAGTATAAATTTGACACAAACACTTCGAATGACTACTTGGGTAAAGATTTTTTTAGCACCTCGGGAGAAGCAATTAGAGAAGCTATAAAAATTTTGATACAGGAACTAGAAGTCAAGAAATGTTAGAAAGTTTTCGTGTAGTTATTGTTGCTGGAGGTTTAGGTACTAGGAGCGCGAATCCAATGAAGCCTAAAATTCTCCAAGAAATTTCACCTGGCAGAACATTGCTTGACATGCACTTGAAAAATCTCAATGAAGCAGGCTTCAAAAACGTAACGCTGAGTTTAGCCGCATATGCCGATGAAGTTTTTACGGAACTCGAATTATTGAAGCCTCTCTATCCTGAGCTTGCGATCTCGATGGAACTAGATGAGCAGGCAGGTGGAACTCTTGGGGCCATAAATCAAGCAATTAGACATTCCAATGAGAGTTTTTATTTAGTAATCCTAGGAGACATAGCATGGAACTACGATTTGTCTATATTACTCTCAGCTTTTGAGCGCTTGGAAAACAAGTCCTTAGTCTTGGTGCACCCTAATCTTCACCCTTATGACTCGGATTTAGTTTTAATTTCACCTAGCGATGATACAAAAATACTTCTTAAAGGCACCGCAACAAGTGAGAGTGTTCGCTTCCCAACTAAAGCGATAGTAGGGATGTATTTATTTAATAGGAATAACTTATTGGACTGCTTAAACAAAATGGGTGAAATCACTAAGGATCTACTTCTCCCACTTTCAGGAAATGGAAAATTGGTGACACTGGTGACAACTGGATATTTTCATGATACCGGGACGCCAAAGAGGCTTGAAGATACGCAGAGCGCATTTAGGCGGGGAGTTTTTGCTCGGCGAAGAGAAAAGCCTACGCGGGCTATTTTTTTGGATCGTGACGGGACTATTTTCAATGATTCGCCCTTAGGAAGAACAAGCTTAAATGCTTGCGAAATTCCACTTGAATTAGTTAGTTCAATTCGAGAAGTAAATTTGGTTGGTATCCCAATCATTCTTGTAACCAATCAACCGGCAATCGCCAAAGGTCAGATTCTCATAGACGATTTTTTTTATACCCAAAAATTGCTTGAAGAAACTCTTGCCCAAGGTGGTGCTTTCTTGGATGATTTCGAGTATTGCCCTCACCATCCTGAATCTGGTCATGTCGGCGAAGTTGACTATCTGAAAGTCTCTTGCGACTGCAGAAAACCAAACATTGGCATGTTCAGGGCATCCCAATCCAAACACGAGATTGATTTAAACAATTCGGTGTATCTTGGGGACTCACAAATTGATGAAGAGGCGGCTAAGAAAGCAGGAATGAATTTTGAATTGTGCTCGTGGGATGGATCACTTGGTATCCCTACAAGTCAAGCGATTCTAAGATGGAAAGAAATTCTTAAATGATTATTACGAGGGCACCATTGCGCGTTAGTTTTTTTGGCGGCGGTACGGACCTACCGTCATACTTTGAACGGTGGGATAGCGAAGTAATATCTATGACTATTGGTAAGTACATTTACATAACAGGAAATCCAATGTTTCAAAATTCCGATATCCTTTTGAAGTATTCGAAACTCGAACGAGTAGGGATGGCAAGCCAACTTCAACATCCAATTGCCCGAGAAATCCTAAGAGAATTTAGAATTGATGGCTACGACATTGGTGTCACATCAGATTTTCCAGCGGGAACAGGTATGGGTTCTTCCAGCGCCTTCACGGTCGGATTACTAAAATTAATCTCAGAGCGATTGAACTTGGATATGTCCAAACTAGACTTGGCAAAGAGAGCATGTGAAATTGAGATTAATCGATTGAAGGAGCCGATTGGCTTTCAAGATCAATTTGCAAGTGCCTACGGGGGTTTGAATCGATTTCAGTTTAGCCAAGAGGGCACAAAAGTCACACCAATAACTTTAGAAGAGGAAGTGTTTGAAAATTTTTGTGGATCGCTATTTCTGCTTCCAGTTGGAAATCCCCGCAGTGCGGGGAAGATTCTAAGCGCCCAAAAGAATTTAAGTATGGAATCTGCCAAAGAACTAAAGTACTTACATGAGATGCGGTCAATTGCGAAACACTTCAGTCCCTCAACTTTTGAAAACGAGTATGATTTTGCAATGCTCTTACGCACAAGTTGGGAGCTCAAGAAGCTTTCCAATACAAAAGTGACTAATCCAATGGTTGATCAAGCAATTGAAATCGGTTTTTCCATAGGAGCGACAGCAGGGAAGCTCTTGGGAGCTGGAGAATCGGGGTTCATACTGTTTTTCGTACCCCAGTATGCTCGAGATAAATTCTTTAGCGATAGTTTAAGGATGAAGCTAGGATTAATTCAAGTGAAGCCAGACTTTGAAGGCGCAAAAACAATTTACTCAGATGAGGAGAAGCATGACTAACAATTTTGGGAGATACTGCGAATTGAATAGTCAGGCACTAATTGGAGTATCTGAATCCAAGCTCAATCAGGCCCTAGTAATTTTGCGAAAGTTGAGAGAAGAACGGCGCACGCTTTGGGTTATTGGTAACGGGGGGTCTGCATCAACAAGTTCCCACTTCGTCGCCGATTTGAATAAAACTATTTTGTCTTCCAAAAATGGCTCCGTTAGGACAATTGCTTTAGCTGAGATGCTTGCATTAACGAGTGCATATGCCAATGATGAAAGTTTTGAATTAGGATTTAGTAAGATGCTTGAAAATCTTGCACAACCTGGTGATTGCCTTATGATCATTTCGGTTAGTGGCACCTCTCCAAATTTATTGAAAGCCAAAGATTTTGCAAGTGCTTCTGGCTTAAATCTGATCTCTCTTGTTGGCTCACGAGGTGTTGATTTAGGAGATCAATCAACCGTGGGAATTGTGGTTCCGAGCGAGGACTATCAAATTGTGGAAAACGCTCACGTGGCAATTATGCATTGGTTCGTTAAGGCAATTTAATTATTGATTTTAAGATTTTCCTTGAAATTAGAATCGAATATCCAACTGTTTTCTGGACACCTGACTTTGACCAAAAAAGACGCCAGAAAAGCCCTAGGAATGTTTTAACAATCAGCAGAATTGCCTTCTTAGGATTAAATATTTTTCCTTGCCTTAAAGATTTGTTAATCCCAATTGTGAATTGTAATATTCTTCTCAAATTAAATCGGTAATCCAAAATCACCCAACTAATGTATTTTTTCTGTGGATTTTCGACCGCTGGAAACAGGTGTAAGTTTTTTTCCCACATATAAGTTAAATTCTTAAACTCCTTCACTTTGAATGCTATTTCATCTCGTTTTCCTTGAGTACTAGCTTGATGAATTCGAATGTGTACCACGCATTCAGGAACACCAAATACGCCTCGCAGCGCGGCAAGTCTCACCCACATGTCCAAATCTTCAGCCAGCTGGAGGTTGGGATCAAATAATCCGGCTTGTTTCAATTCCGACAGATATGCAATAACTGCTGATGCAGAGCCGGTAACAGGATAAATCAAGGTGTATATGTCCGAATTTTCGCGTAATTCCTTCGGGATTTGGAAGCGTTGACCGCTTGATTTTCCATCCAAGTAGAAGAAGCCGCAATGCACAAGTGAATAGTTCTCTAGTTTTGGCAATTGGATTTCCATTTTTTTTGGTTCCCAGATGTCGTCGCAATCCAGGAAGGCGACAACATCCGCATCAACCTGATTAATCCCCATATTGCGAGCCGAAGAAACTCCGTACCCAGGGTTTGTGAAGATTTTTATCTTTGAATTTTCATTGATTAAGTCTTCAACTATTTCCCGCGAATTATCGGTCGAATGATCATCAATAACAATGATGTGACATGGCTCTACAGTTTGGCTAAGCACAGAACATATCGCTTCTTTGATAAAATCTGAACCATTCTTAATCGGAATTACTACATCATAAGAATTCTTACTCATATACAAATCCAGTGCTGAGGAAACAGATCATTCGTTGGCTGAATTTTTTCAAATTCTTTTGTAAACCATTGGCGCGGCGCGATTATTTGGTCAGCCTGACTCAGAAATGCACCCCACCAAGAAAATGTGCTATTTGCAATAATCAATTTTTGTGCGCCCATTAAGAGCGCCATATCTTGCAATTGTGTTCCGCCTGAATGCAGCGAGGAACCATAATTCGCAAATAGTTCAACTAAAGCCTCTTCACGATAAAAATCTGTTTTTCGCTCTATCAGAAATTTCATTTCCTTTTTTTGAACGTTAGCGGCGTTGAATGCCCGCCTATAATAGTTTTCACCCAGAATTTCATAAATGCCTGCAAAATCTGGATTTAAGTAGTCTCCCCGACGAAAGTGAGCAATTGAGCCAGTCGGTACTATTCCAATCAACCTCTCAAACCACTTTGTGACATGAAGTTTAAATTCGACATGTATGTCTTTAAAGTGCAGAGGACTTTGCCAGTCTCCATCATAATGATTTTCACTTTTTCTCGCAAAGATCGGTTCCTTAAATTGGTATGAAAGTTCTGGTCGCTCTATAGTAGTTCTAGGCCCAGAGTTTCTACATTCCGCAAATCTAAACCTTTGATGAGCTTGATCCCACCATGGATAGACACTCCGGTTCAATGGAAACCCGAGACTTTGCAAAAAAATGGAACTAGCAGCGCGGGCGGATTGTAAACGTATAGGTGTGTTGTATTTCAATCCAATATTTATTGCAAATGCTGCCTGAAAAAGCTGATTTCCTGGTCCGCCTTTTATCTCGATGCTTGCAAGAGTTTTCATTTGAAATTCTGACTCTTCAACAAGCGGTGAGCGATCCACCTGGCGAGAGTTTGGTACCTAAGCCACACAGAACCAGGAAGTTCAGGAGCTTTCAGGGAAAGTTGTGCGGCACGGAATTCCTTGAGGGAATATCTACGTTCACCTAAAAAATCTCTTGGGAATACATAAGAGAGAATTAGCTCAGAACTCACTTTATAACACCCATATTTTTCCCAAAACTGCAATAAATGCGGGGCAATTTCCTCAATTAATTCTCTCTTGTAAAGATTTGACTTTGTTATTTGTAATTCATGTTGTCGGTAGTAGTAGATACTTCTCGGAGAGTATTTGATTCTAGAGGACGGATAACTTTGCATGGCAAAAATCCAATCCCAACTAGGAGTGTTTATACTATGCAAATCCCTATTCTTGTCCCACCACGTTCTTCTCATCAATATAGAGGCGTTCGCACCAAACGGCCCGATTCCCAAGAATTTAAAGTGATAGGCATGATAATTCGTGAAGTTAAAACCTAAACGTCTAGATCTTGGAAATTTAATCAATTTTCCGAGGACGACTTCACATTCGTCAGACTGAATAATTGCCAGTTGATTTACAAATTTGTCTTCATGAACAAGGTCATCGTCATTCATCAAAGAGACATAGGCATTCTTAAGTTGACTGCTACCTAAGATTAATGCTTCACAGTAGCTCGCTCCAGGGGAAAACACCTTGGTTATTTCAACATACTGCGACTGCCACAAGTTTGTGTCAAAATCACTCAATATTCCAGCGGTATCAACCAAAATGACATTTGTTTTGATTTTATTTTTATGTGTAGATTCAAAAATTGAGGTTAGACATTCACTCAGGAATGTTAGCCTGGAAACAGGGAGCAAAACATCAAGCACAATCGCCCCTTCTAGCACAGTTGATGTAGCATATTACATATGTTTTCGGTCTCGGTATTGATTCCCTTTTTAAGTGTCGATAAGTATTTGTTTGATTGTTTGGAAGGTGTGCTTTGCCAAGATACTGTCCAGCTCCAACTCGTATTGGTGCACGATTCTGCGTTAAGTTCCGATTCTTTGAATCACCTCAATGATTTCTTGTCGAAAAGAAATATTAACTATGTATTAGTAAAAGCGGAAAAGCGTGGAATGGCACCGGCACTCAATACAGGGTTAAGTGCCTGTATTTATGAATATGTTGCGAGAGTAGATTCTGATGACATTATGCTTCCAAATAGATTGAAGTCTCAAGGCGAATATCTCACAAACAATCAGAAAGTTGTGGCTGTGGGTGGCCAACTAGAGTTTATTTCAGAAGATGGATCCCCGGCTTCTCCACGGTACTCAAACTATCCAACTGGTGTAAAAGTTGTTCGTGAAGCTTTTGAACGTGGGTGTTATGTGGCCCATCCTGCAGTTACATTTAGAAAAACCTCGGTGTTAAAGTTAGGAGGCTATCGCGAAGAATTCAAATTTGCCGAAGATTACGATCTTTGGCTTCGCCTTTTGGATGTTGGAGAGATAGATAATCTTCCATTTCCAGTTACACAATACCGACAACATCCTGGACAAGTGAGCAATAACTTTGAATTGATTGAACTTTATTCTCTAGCCGCAAATGTTTCACGCGAATGGAGAAGAATAGGAATCACTGACATTCCCTCAATTTCATCTCTAATTAATTGGCCAGTAAGTGCCGTAAACCTCTCAGGTCGCCAGGAGTTAATAAACCTAAAAGCCAAAATGAGAAAAATAAGCAGACTAGAATTCATCATAAGTGCTCTGAGAATTGCATTCATCTTTCCACGAGAGACTGTAAGTGAATTGCGCTTTTTCTTGAAGAGAAGAATAAAGCGCTTTCTAAGAATCTAGTTCTAATTACCAAATTCGGGACTTGCATTTATACATGAATGTGTTGCCGTCGACTTGATATGACTTTTCTTGTTTAACAGCACAAGTTAAGTTTCAAGAAAATTAAACTCATTTAGCTTTAGAGTTTTGGTCCACCGATCTCTTTATGCGAAGGCATCGTCAAGAATGAAACAGCTTTAGAAGATTCAATTCGGATGGCTCACCGGCAACTTGGAAAGAGCAACGAAGAGCACATTTGATTTAGTACCAGAGGAAACTAGCTAAGCCAACAATCTAATCCACCCAAAGATTTCTAAGCCAAAAACCTTCTGTCAATTTGTGGCTTGGGCCGGGATCGAACCGGCGACCTAACGATTTTCAGTCGTTCGCTCGTACCAACTGAGCTACCAAGCCAAACAAGGTTCTGACGTCGGCCTCTTTAAAGTACGACACCAAAACCTTTGCGACCCGGACGGGACTTGAACCCGCGACCTCCGCCGTGACAGGGCGGCGCGCTAACCAACTGCGCTACCGGGCCTTAAGAAATCGATAAACATAAGTGGCTCTTATGTCACCTTAAAGCCTTTACAACTTACTTCTTTCTTACTGTTACTACGGTACTGCGTGCCCCCAACGGGATTCGAACCCGTGTTACCGCCGTGAAAGGGCGATGTCCTAGGCCCCTAGACGATGGGGACGTTCTAAGGCTTCGCAATCTTACCTGCCATTGAGCGTGCGACCAAACTCGATAATTAAGCACAAAAGAGCCGCTATCCCTTCGGATGAGGGGTAGCGGCTTTCTTGTTTAGAGGTATTTGCTGGCTTAGTTAAGTGCCCAGCGAACAGTGATTGTCACTGTCACATCTTGCTCACCTAGATCGATCTGCACTGCAGAGTCTGCTTCTGCCTTTGCCATCGGGAAGGGAGATGAGTAGACAGGTGAAGATTGCTCTTCAAGAGACAAAACCTTTCCTATTGATGTGCCAAGAAGTTTTGCATAAGAAGATGCTTTTGATTTCGCATTGGCAACAGCCGCTGCTCGTGCATCCTCAGTTGCAAGTGATGGATTAAGAGTTACAGGAACAACTCCACCTAACTGCACATTGTCACCACCTGCAGTTACAACAGCCTCAATAATTGAACCAGCCTTAGAAGCTGTGCGGACTAGAACATCAAATGATTGTGATGCGCGATAGCCAGTGATCTTTGTGCCAGCCTCTTGTGTCCAGTTGTATTCAGGATAGACAGAGATATTTGCAGAGCGGATATCTTTAGTTGCAATTCCTGCATCCTTAAGTGCTGCGCGCACAGCTGCAGCTGATTTGCTGGCAGATGAGAGTGCTGCAGCATTTGTTGAGGCAAGGGCTGAGACTGTTGCATTAAAGCGAACAGCATCTGGGACAACAGAGATCGTGCCAACACCTGTGACGGTGATGAAGCGGTTATCTGTAGTGCCGGCGCCATTGGCTGGGATTGCTAGGGCCACAACCCCTGCGACTGCAGCTACGGTGAATAGGGATGTGATTGTGCGAAGTTTTGTTAGTTTCATAGGATAAGTATCTCGCATTTGTTGTGATGGGCGTTAGTTATTGCTGGGAATAGTGGGAGAATTACCGGGTGAGCCAGTTCTCAAGCAAGTGCGATGCATCGGTGATGGGTGATGCTGCTGGGGTTTTAATGAGTGGTGGATTAGTGGCCTTTCCAACAGAGACTGTTTATGGATTAGGCGCTGATGCTTGTAATGCAAGCGCTGTTGCGCGTATTTACTCCGTAAAAGGCAGGCCTGCAGATCATCCTTTGATTGTGCACGTGCCGTCAATGGATTCACTGGGTGATTGGGCAGCCGACGTGCCCGCATATGCAATTGCATTAGCTCGTGATTACTGGCCAGGGCCAATGACTTTGGTGGTTACGAGAAGTGAGTTAGCTGCAGATTTTATTACAGGCGGTCAGGACACTGTGGGTGTGAGAGTCCCCAATCATCCTGTTGCCTTGGGATTACTAGAAGCCTTTGCAAAAGCCGGCGGTAAGGGCGTGGCAGCACCTAGTGCCAATCGCTTTGGCAATGTTTCACCAACTACTGCGCAAGCTGTCAGTGATGAGTTAAGTGATTACTTAGGGATGAGTGATGTGATTCTTGATGGTGGGGCGTGCGCGGTTGGTGTGGAGTCAACAATTGTTAATTGCACAGGGGATGTGCCAAAGATATTACGACCAGGTGCAATAACTGAAGAGATGATTGAGCACTCAACGGGGTTAGGTGTTTTAGATGCCGATGGTGTTGCAATACGTGTTAGTGGATCACTTGAAAGTCACTACTCACCAATTGCAAAGGTTGTCTTGGATCATTCCCCCTTGGCCGGCCAAGGCTTTATTGCCATGGCAGATATTGCAACGGCTGCTGGGGTTATAAGACTTGCTGCGCCAGCAACACATGATGAGTTTGCAAGGGTTTTGTATTCAGCGCTAAGGGCTGCAGATGAGCAAGGGCTAGACACTGTTGTTGTGCAACAGCCACAGGGCAATGGCATAGCTATTGCAATACGTGACCGGTTAATGCGAGCCGCACATACAAGATTACCCAGTTAACTCAATAGGATTTCACAATGATCATTAGCGCTGGCCAGTTTGCCATTTTGGGTATTACTTCCTTTGCGCTAACTGGCTTATTAACTTGGCCTGTGAGAGCACTTGCTATTCGGTTAGGTGCAATGGATGCACCCAACCTTGCCCGCAAGACACAGGCCACACCAGTGCCTTATTTGGGTGGTGTGGCAATCGCGCTAGGAATAACGATTACTACTTTGGCCGCTGTTTTTGTTGGTGGAAATAAAAGTGGAGAAAATGTAAGCCAGTTAAAGGATTTAGCGTTAACTGTTTTGTTGCCAGCTTTGTTACTAGGTGCAATGGGGCTAGTAGATGATCTGCGCTCGCTCTCACCATGGCCACGGCTGATTACACAATCTGTAGTTGGCAGCATTGTTGCCTTCATCATCGTGCAAGGCGGCACTGTTGGAACACCTTTTGGCACATCAACTCTTAACACAGCAGTTACTATTTTTTGGATCGTTGGTATTTGTAACAGTATTAACTTCTTTGACAACCTAGATGGGGCTGCATCAGGGGCTGTGGCAATTGCAGCCCTCGGCGTCTTTTTCATTGCCTTTGATCGCGGGCAGGAGTTAGTTAGTGCGCTTTCTATTGTTACAGCAGGTGCGACTATTGGTTTCTTGATGTGGAACAAGTCCCCAGCAAAGATCTATATGGGAGATGCTGGTGCGCTGTTCCTCGGAATCATTATTTCTGTGGCAACGATTCGTTTGAATCCTGGAATTAGTCCAACCTGGAAGTCTTTGGCGATTCCAGTTATTTTGCTTGCAGTGCCTTTGCTAGACACATGTGTTGCAGTGTTTTCACGTCTTGCTCGTGGGTTGTCACCGTTAACGGGGGGCAAGGATCATTTGTCACATCGTCTTGTGAGATCAGGATTAACCAAACCGCAAGCTGCAATAAGTTTGTGGGGCGCATCTGGGGTATGTGCAGGTGTTGCAATAGTTATCTACTGCTACCCAGATTCCATAGGTTCTACGATGGTAGGCATGTTTACCATAACGTGGTTAGTCGCATTAGGCCTTTTCTTGAAAACTGCCTCGCAGGATGAATAACTTTTCCATAAGCAATAAGTTTCGTTACATCTTTTTGATTCAGGCGGTAACTGTCTTTTTGCTCTATGTATACCTGCCTGGGCGGGTCTCGATGACCCTGACCGCTTTTCAACCAGACAGTATTAATTCCCTTTGTATGGGTATTACGAGATTTCAGCAAGACCTTGAGGGTGTTAATCGAATACTAGGTTCAATTTCAAAAACATTTTATGGATCTGGATTCAACTTAGCTTGCGCAAATGATTTGACACCTCCTTACCGAACAAGACTCGTGCTCTCGTTTTTAATTGGCATCTTTTCTATTTTAGGACCATGGTGGTTTGTTCTACTTCCTTCCATACTGATTTATTTCGCAATTGGCTTGGTATATTGGCTGATTATCAGCAAATACTTTAAATCAATAAATTACATGAGCCTGATTTGGTACCTTCCGTTCTTCTCACCGCATATTGGTTGGTTCTTGGCAAATGTGATGACAGAGGGACCGCTCTTACTATTTTTACTTCTGATTACTTATATAACGTATGTCCGCAGAATTAAAAATCAGAATCTTGAGCTAGCCATTGTCTTACTTCTTTCTGTTCTAAGTTTACTTTCTAAGCAATCGTGGCCATTGGTGACAGTGGTATTTGCCGCATATCTAATTAGACGTTTTGCACGATTTAGCGCACCAGTTATTTATGCCACAACTTTGCTCTTTTCACTAGCCGTATCTTCTTTAGCTAAAGCCCTTGGCAGTTCTATGTACGGAAAGGATTTTGGTAAGTGGAACGATTTGGCTATTTTTGAGAATCCGGGTGAAGCAATAAAAGGTGTTTTCTTAGGTTTGCGCGCGGATACAGTCCATCTTTTTGCTTTCGGAGATATTTTTGGAGTTGTCGGAATTTGCATGGCTATATGGATTATTGTGTTTAAAGTGCGGCAGCTAGAAATTAAAATCACCCTGCTATGCGCAACAGGTTGGGGTTTGGCCACCATCGGATCGGTCTATTTGGCTGATGGCTCCTATGGTCAAAACTGGCGATTCATGGTTTTTGCCTTTGTTTTAGCCTTCCCGCTTTATTTGATCGATCGGCAAATGCCACCAAAGGTTGATTACTCGGGAAAGAGTTAATCCGATACGATTGTGCTCGCAACAACTTTTTACGCTTAAATCCCGTAAAAGCAGTGTGCAGTGGGGCCTATAGCTCAGTCGGTAGAGCAACGGACTTTTAATCCGTGGGTCGTCGGTTCGAGACCGACAGGGCCCACTTAAATCTGAGCGTGGAAATCGCTTTTTTGATAATCAATTGCCATTTGGGTCATTCATCTGTCACATATCTGTCACTCCTTAGATTAATAAGAGGACAGGATCCGGGTTATAGGGCGACTCTTCTTCTATAATTAGCCAACGACGAGAGCAACTCCATATAACTCGACAAAGGAGAAGACATGTCTGATGCAGCACGCTGGATGATCGCACTTGCGTTTATTTCCCTGCCAAGTATCGCTTTTGGCGGTAACTTTTTACTATCAATTCTTAAGCGCCAAGTCGGCACAGAGAACATCACCGCCGAACAGCGAGATTATTTCCGAGCAGGACATGCACATGCTGGAGTTTTAGTTCTTCTAGCAATCGTTGCTCAACTAATTCTTGATAGCTCAAGATTTAGTGATTCGATTACTTGGGCGCTACGCATTGGATTGTTTGCTGCTCCTCTCTTGATATCTGGTGGATTCTGGAGTGGAGCGCCCAGGAAGCAAGGAGACAAACCAGGTGGTCTGATTAAGTTGATTCCAACAGGTGCAATTGTTCTGGCAATCAGCACACTCGGTGTGGGAGTTAGTCTTTTAATTCCAAAAAATTAATACCTAGCCACCGATTCTGAGATTGTCCGGCTTATAGGGCGACTCTTCTTTTCTGACATCTCATCTGAAATAATTGAGCCATGATGAAAGAAGGGAAGTAAGATTTGGAAGACAAGGCAACGATCGTCGATTCAGGAGATAAATGGCTAGTAGGAGCTCAGATAATTAT
>Ga0209087_1000853_pt1 | contig 18688 bp, 14 predicted proteins | sample S_130805_EF_Meta_FD_187321 | JGI IMG/M metagenome (GOLD analysis project Ga0209087, IMG submission 187321) | Freshwater microbial communities from Lake Simoncouche, Canada to study carbon cycling - S_130805_EF_MetaG (SPAdes) (version 2) | ecosystem: Environmental > Aquatic > Freshwater > Lake ... | reverse complement strand
ATGTGCAAGAGCTTCTTGATTCATTTATTAGGGCGTGGTATTTATAAGAGATTCTGCTAACGCGGCTATAGGCGTAGCCATTGCCATAGGCGTAGCCATTGCCATAGGCGTAGCCATTGCCATAGGCGTAGCCATAGGAGTAGCCATACTAGTCATACTAGCCATTGTCATAGGCGTATATAATTTCAAAACAAGCAAGACAACACTTGTAATAGACATTAATAGTATCATTAAAAATATTATGCAGATAAATGCAATGTAGGGAAACATGTAATTAAGAATATATTTAAATAACGGATCCACCACTTGCTTCTGAATCTTCTCACGATTCGTTGGTTCTTGAATTTTTTGAACAATACGATCCATTAACATATTAACCATTGTCCCGGGTGGAGATGACATATCTAACAATGCCCATTTAAACTTGAATTACTAGGGAAACGCAGAGAATGAGCTTTAATCCTCCTGTATGGGATCAAACCAATAGTCATTATGTAATTAATCTGCTACCAGTTGTTTCTGAAACTACCCAGGTCTTAATCAAAAAGGATACAAATGGAAGCACTACATTTAATGATCTTGACACAGTTGAAAATGTGACAGATGATATTATTCATAAATTAATTGATGAAGGTGCATCTGGAAATTGGTTTACTAAACTCCCATCTCACGATCAATTAATGAAACGTGTGAGACATACCTTTTTACGGCTTGCCAAGTATTCTGAGAATGCCGCGCTGCTAAATACCCTTCTTTTAACTCCTAAGCAAATTACACTTGTATGGAACCCGGCCGTCCACGTGGTATCAAGTCCACAGATCGCCTTTGATTCCGATTCTGAAGGATCCTCGGATGGAGATGAAGTGGAGGTTGCCGAATCCGAGTTACCTCCCGTTGAACTTGTAGATGATTCTCAACAATCACAAGAGGAATATTTATTAACGCGTCTCCGGGCTGCCAAGGCCCGTGTTGAGGCAGAGCAGATTCGTATGCAATATTTCGAGGCTACTGGCCGAATGCCTCCGGATTCCGATTCTGAAGATGAATAAATGTTATCTTTTTTATACAATGCTAACAGAATAAATGGCAGGTGTATCAACTCGTGACATTGTATTAGGTTTAGTTGCCGTGGCAGTTGTCTTATTCGCGGTATACCTCATTGATCCTTCTCTAGGTGGGCTTTTACGTCGTAAGGATGGATTCATGGCAACACTTTCTCCTGCATCTCTTGGAAATCAGCCCGCCGATTTCCCCGGTGCATCTGGTCCCGCGATGGTCAATGCAGTAATGCGCAATCCTAACAGAGCGGAGGGCTTCGCCAATCATGGTGGTATGGAGGGCCCTGCTGCCTTTGGCGATTCTGAGAAGCCCGAGGGTTGCTACCCCCGTGACCAGCTAACCCCTGGTGAGCTGCTACCCAAGGACCAGAACAGTGTGTGGTCTCAGCAGAACCCCATGGGCACTGGCTCCCTGAAGGGCAAGAACTTTCTAAGCGCGGGTGCTCTCATTGGCATCAACACGGTTGGCCAGAGCATGCGTAATGCCAACTACCAGCTGCGCTCTGAGCCCCCTAACCCCCAGGTGGCGGTGTCTGTGTTCAACCAGAGCACCATTGAGCCTGATACCAACAGGCGCTCTCTCGAGATTGCCTAATAAATTAGGCAATCATGACAAACCTCTGCGAGGTTCGAGATCGCGTAAGCCATTTCACGGCTTCGCCTATAAAGCGTGCAAAAAGCCCAAGCGTGCAAAAAGCCCAAGCGTGCAAAAAGCCAATTTATAAACGCATATAAGATCTCTCTAAGATCTTATATTGGTTTAGAATGGATACCCTAATATCAGGTGTCTGGGGAATGATTCACAATGCAACATCAAGCTATCCCATTGTTCAAGTGCGTAGTAAGGTTGATGGTCTTCAATACAATGTTCGTGATATGCCAGATAAACAACAGGCTGCTGACTTACTAGCACGTGTAAGAGCTAAACTACAGAAGCTCATTACTGTCCTCCGGCAAAGATATCCCGGTAAGCCTCAGATAATCCAGCTAAATGAGAAATTCGAAGCAGATCCAAAACGTTTCTATGAAGCAACTCCAGATTCAGAACATATTTCATACAGTGTAAACAAGGGTGACAGTATACACCTTTGCTTGAGACAACGCGATGAAGAAAAAGAATCACTCGTTGATGAAAATATCATGGTCTTTGTTGCCCTACATGAAATGGGTCATGTAATTACTTCTCCAAATTATGCAAGCCATGGACCAGAATTCTGGAATAACTTTGGATGGCTTCTAAGAGAAGCAGAAGCTATTGAAATCTACAAGTATCAAGATTTTCGTGCACATCCTGTGACATATTGCGGCGAAAAAATCACAGATCAACCTAAATATGATGCATCCAAGGATAGTCCAAATACTGGAAATCCTCTACAAATAGGAACCCTTAGATAAATTGTATGCGAGAAGCATACTAGCTAAAATTAACACATGACGATAGATGTCACTGGATCTAGGATCACAATTCAAATCCCTCCTTGAACCTCAATTAATGGAGGGATTTATAGATCAAACCTTAACATTAAAAATACACCGTTTCAGTCCCGGTCAATCAACGCCAACGACGTCTTCTATGACACTGGGTCCATTTCCAAGATGGTTCACCTTATATGAAGTCAAACTGGCCTTATGGAATACTACTCAGATAGGTAAGGGCCAAAGAGATCCAGCATTCTCGCCCTCACTTGTTTTCCTTGGAAAAAAGGAGACCGATTCCGAAAACTACAAGCCAATTGAGCTCGTGTGGAAGGGAATGAGTGGTAGTGGAAATGAACATTCCTTTGTCCTCCCCCCACCCCAGGAGTTAATGACAGGCCCCCCAGATGAACGCTTTGTTGATTCTGCAGGTAGCCAGAAATCCGTTGGAAAACTGAATCGTGTGAGAATGACACTGAACGACATTTTCGAATTAGATAAAGGGAAACAAATTCCAGAAATTCATGTATTCCTCTATACGGATTTAGTGGATCGTATTGTTGGGCCAAGACCTCTAGGAGAGCGTGATGTCTATGGGCGCATTGTTCCCTATTTTCCTTACCTAGATCCTTCGGATTTACCTGATAGCAGCGGAGCTTCAGCAATTACACCCATTATTGTGGCACAGGCAAATCAGACGGCTCTTGCACTCAATGAAATTCACTATTTAGATGAATTAGTTACAACCTTGGAAGGGGAACTACAGCTTCCCAAACTGGATGGAGTAAAATTCATGAGATGGGCATGGAATAATGCGCCGGCAGGGTGGGAAGGTCCTGCTATCTTATTCTTTGGAACACGTGTTACACATGGAATGCCCTATATGCGATTTTTTCCTGGATCTGGACAACCCCTGACTAAAATTCACGTAAAGGGAAGCCTACCTATTCCTGACTTGGTTGACCCTAATATTTTAATGACATGGAAACAAGATAAGAACCCAGATGTGGGCAAGGATTGTATGTATATGAAGATCGCCATAAATGAATCCTATGATTTACCTCTCTATGCCACAATGAGAGTATGGAATGATGGAACTTCCGACTTACTTATTCAGCCACCGAAACAAAAGAGACTCTTAGATCCGCTAAGTGACCTGGAATCTACGCCTGAGATTCTTGCATCGGCACTCGGTGATTTACCCTATGCTACCCAGAATCCATCACTGGCTCAAATAGACGTTGTTCTCAAGATTCGCATAAATAGGGAAGATGCGCCTATTACACGTGCAGTAATACAGAAACGCCTGAAGAATTTTGCATCTATCTTTCAGTCTATTCCTCCGCTACCAGATGAACAACCTCTGGTAATGTTGAGATTTAAGGGTGTCAGTAATTTTTCTAGTGAGGATCGTATCTTTGCATTTCTGACACAGCTATCCAGTAGTGAAATACTGGCGGGTGAAACGAACGAGGAAACCTGGGCGCCGAGGGTTGCAGATGAATTCCAGATTCCTCTTACGGAAGCCAGGAAGCAAGTGGTCTCATGGCTGGCTCAGAAAAACGAATATGTCTTGGCAATTCCTGAGACAAAGGATTATATTCTGAATAAGAATCCTGGAGTGGATATTGCAATTCACGCGCAACATCCGACCTATACTGCACACATCTATAGGGCAGAGAGTTTTGAAGTATATCAGACAATTACGAATCTTCTTGGAATTTTATTAACGGCGCCGGCGGATCGGTTCGTTGCTCCGAAGGCGACAGTGAGACCCATGGTTCTTACAGTGGCTCCTGGTATGGCTACAGGCGTGGCTGCAGGCGTAGCTAGAGGCGTAGCTACAAGCGCAGCCAAACCTCCTGCAGCTAGAGCTCCTACTCTCAGTTTAGCAAATACTCCTCCTTCTCCATTAGCTACTAGACCAGCAGCAGCTGCAGCTGCTGCTGCGGCTCCTTCTTTAACCATTCGTGCACCGGCTGCTCCTATAGCTCCATATGTTCCTTCACCTGTCTATATGCCTTGGGAACATGCTGCAGCAGAAGAAACTTTACCTTCACAAGTTGTTCAAGAAAAACCAGAGCCAATTGTGAGAGCAGGAACTCCTGCAGTAGATGGCCTAGAAGTTGGAGCAGAATCCGCAGTTGATGAACATGATGAAGATCTAGGAGAAATACCTGAGTTTATGAATGCACGGACATTTGTTGCTTCAAAGGGGGCTATTCCAGAGTCAAGTCCTCAAGTGATTCCTGTTCAAATGCCTGCTGAAGCTCCTGCTGAAGCTCCTGCTGAAGCTCCTGCTGAAGCTCCCGCTGAAGCTCCCGCTGAAGCTCCCGCTGAAGCTCCTGCTGAAGCTCCCGCTGAAGCTCCCGCTGAAGCTATTAAGAAACCAAGAACAATTAAACTTAGTAAGAAAGGAAGCGTCGCTGCTCCTTTACCCTCAGCTTTACCTTCGGCTTTACCTTCGGCTTTACCTTCGGCTTTACCTTCGGCTTTACCTAATAAAAATACAACAAGGAAAATAAAAGTAAAGAAACAAGTTACAATCGCTCTTCCAAGCGAAGCGGCTGCCCCCGAACCTCCTGCCCCTGAACCTCCTGCCCCTGAACCTCCTGCCCCTGAAGCTACTTTACCTAAGAAAAATAAAACAAGGAAATTAAAACTAAAGAAGACCCTTGTACCTTCAGCTTTACCTTCGGCTTTACCTTCGGCTTTACCTTCGGCTTTACCCGAGGCAACTGTAGAAAGTGAACAAGGATTGTCACAAGAATTTAATAATGTCTCTGAAGAAAACCTTAAAAAATTTGCAGGGGAATACACGAAATTAGCAGCTGCTAGAGATGCTGCTGCGCCTTTGCCTGCGGCTTTGCCTGCGGCTATACCTGCGGCTATACCTGCGGCTTTGCCTGCGGCTATACCAGTTACTTCAGGCCAAGAAACAAATGCACTAATCGCCGAACATTATGCATCTCTAGGCCAAGAGGTTCCTGAATCAGAAAGAGGTCTAGGAGCTGCAAATAATGCAGCTAAGGCCCAGGAATTACAAAAGATGCAGGCTGCATGGAAACCTGCTCCTGAAGATAAGGCCTGGGTAAATCCAAGGCCATTGAGTAAAAAGGATCGTGAAGTAGCTAAGGCTGCAGAAGAAGAAGCTGCAAAATATCAGACTGCTGAGGCTGAACGAATTGCTAAAGCGGAGCAAGCTGCTGAAGCTCAAAGCGAAGCTAGGGCTACCATATCAGATGCAGCTGCCCCTGCAGTGGCTGCTCCTGAAGCTGCTACTGAAGCTGCTCTTGAACCTGCTCCTGAAGCTGAGGCTACTCCTGAGGCTGCTCCTGAAGCTGCTCCTGAGGCTGAAGCTGAAGCTGAAGGTGAGGCTGAGGCTCCTGAAGAAGCTGAAGAAGAATTTTCTTTCCCAGATAATGAGAATATTCCTGAATTTATGAGAAGAAGAGGCGGTGGACCTGGAAAAAAGGCAACCCTCGTAATTCCTCCAGGTATGACCGAAGAAGATGTAAAAGCAGCCGAAGCATTCAAGAAACCAACCGACGATAAGGCAATCAAGGTAAAGAAATACTATATTGATAAACTAAAAATAGCAGATGCCGACGTATTCAATTATCCAACTGCCGGCACAGGAGAACGTGGTTATGTGAGCCACTGTGCAGCCAATGAATCTCGTCAGCCAATTGTCTTAGATAAGGATGAATTTGCAGAAATGAAGACAATATATGAGGAGGATGATGACATAGAATTCATTGTATATCCTGACGATGCTTCTTCCAGGAAATTTCCAAAGAGACAGCCAAAGACCGATGAAAATGCCTCAGGAACAATTGATGGTAAGGAATTTCCAAGTGAAGAAAACAAGGAAATTATAACCCTGGTGAAATATGGATCCAAGGCCAAGCGTGTCAACTATTATTTCTGCCCTCGTCTCTTTTGCGTGCGTGATCGCCTAATGGTTCGTTATAAGGATTTCAAGTCTACTGTAGATCGCAAGGGGGTAGCTAAACCCGCGAATTCATGTCCCTTTTGCAGAGGAATCCTAGTTGATCCTGATGCATTTGACAAGGATTCTGATCGCGACCCCAATATGACAGTTTTACAACGTAAGACTCGCCCTGGCTCTGAGACTGAGAGGCAAATCTATGTTGGATTTCTTGAAAAGAAGAAGAATCCTAGTGGAATGTCGTTGCCCTGTTGCTTTGCAGACCCCAATGAGCGATTTACCAGTGATAATAATGAGGAATTTATTCGCCTTGGCTTGAGGCCAATAAGTAAGGCGGAAGGTAAAAGAGCGGCTCCTGCTCGTGCTGCACCTGCTGCTGCTCCTGCTGCTGCGGCTGCTCCTGCTGCGCCTCCTGCTGTGGCTGCGCCTCCTGCTGTGGCTGCGCCTCCTGCTGCTCGTCCTCTCACTGCTCGTCCAGCTGCACCAGCGCCTCCTGTGGCTGCGCCTGCTGCTGCACCAGCGCCTCCTGCTAAAGCTCCAGGAGCGTCCTCATCGGCTTCTGCCTATGTATCCCCTGAGGAAGAAGAAGCTCTAGCTCAACCATTAGCAGATACCATAATGGGGAAACGTCCACCTATTAAACTAAAGAAAGCCAAACTGCAACAGCCAATACTTGCTCCTCTTTTAGAAGAATCCGAAGAAGGTCAACAAGAAACTCTAGAGCAAGGTCCTGAAGCTCAAGAGGGTCCAAGGCCTGCATTAGACAGTTCCTACGAACCAGATTTCTTCCGAGTAATCCAGGGTGTCAGCGTAAAAATCATCGTCGACGCATCCCGTATTCCTCTAGAAATTGTGATTCCCAAACCAGGCGTAGCATCTGATCCTAAATCAGGTCCACAAATTGGTCTCCTACCAGAAGCCCTCGACCTCTATTTTGAACAGGATTCCACCTCCGATAAATTCGCAGCCCGCGATATTGTCAGAAAACTAAAGCCAACTGCCAAGGGTTTTTTACGCCTCGGCGTAGATAATACTGATCTGAATCGTTCCTTTCTCTCGGCCCTTGTGCCAATTCTCTTTGATAAGGGAAATGCAAGAAAGGTCATAGATACATACTTTGACACAGCCATTACTCCAAAACGTTTTCTCCAAATGAATAGCGGCAATCTTGTGAATGAATTTCACTTGAAACCGTCAACGAGGAAACAAAATGAGATGCGATCCTGGGCATCTCAACAACTTGGTGTAGATAAACTTTCGAGCACAAATATTCCAGCAATTGAACGATTAATGAATTCCTACGAGTGTTTCAAGGATTACATGGAGAACCATGAACAGAAAAAAGATTATCGTCTTCTATATCAGGCGCTTGCTGAACCAGGATTTGCACTTAAGAGAGGACTGTTACTAATTATTCTGGAAGTATCCATTGAAGAAGTAACAATAAAGAAGGGTGAAAAGACTGAATTCAAGAAGGAAATTAAATTCGAAAAGGTAAGAAGTCCTCCATATCCTATTACCGAAGAGCAAAAACAATCGAATATTGCCTTTCTAGTTCATTATACCAAGGTAACTAGAGAAAAATATACTGATAAGAAAATCTATAAGAACTATGGCTGGGAACCTCTCATCTATGTCGACGGTGTAACTACTGCAGCTGGAAGTCGTCATAGGCCTAAGATGTTCTTTCAACAATCCGAGCGACCTTGGCCACCCGTTGTTGAGAAGAGAGTCCAGGAATTCTTTGATAATTGTTCAAATAAGCGTGGACCCTTTACCAGTCAGTTCGGATTTGACCCCTACGCCTTAATTGGAGCCAGTAGTCTGATAAAGGGAATCAGTATTGCACAGCCAAATGCAATTATTCGCGATTCCTACAACCACATGGTTGGAGTGGCTTACAAGGTCGATGATTCATCAGAAATGATTTCTATTCCAGTCTCAGATGATGGATCCATGCATTTGAATAGGAATACATTTTTCGATTGGGACGATTTCAAGCCTGCAGCCGCCGATGTAATTGTGGAATTCTACAGAAAGGTTGTTATGGAGAAATTCAGACCCTTTTCTGCCGCATATGCACCAAGACGTCTGAGAACCCAGGACGACATAGTAGTTGGTGTTGAATTACGAAACAAATTTGTGATTCCTGCTAAAGCGCCTGGAGCGCCGCCTGAAGGCCTAGATAAGCCTGAGCCAATTGAAATGTGGGAGTGGGATAATAATAAGACAATTGCCTACGATTCCAAGACAAGAGAGGCAGCCTTTGAGCATGCTGGAGTCAAGGATCCAAAGGAGGGAAGTTATATTAGATTAGAGACATCTAGTATTCAAGATGAGATTGAGGATGTTTATCAACATCTACGTCTCAGCTTTGCATCCTGGTTAGCCAGGCCATCTGCAGGGCGAGAAATCCGCGAGAAGCTCGAGGAGATTCTGAAGCGCAATGATTTACCCCTCTTTGAGAAAAGAAAACGCCTTGATATCTTATTAGAAGCTAAGGTCACTGGATGGCTGGAACCAAAGGAGGAAGGTCAGAAAACCGAGCTGGGATTCTTACGTGTGGACTGTGTAACCCAGCCCGAGTCAGCATGTAGTGGAAGATGTAAGTGGGTTACTAGTGGCCAAGGGCAAGGGCAAAACAAGTGCAGCATCCATACTCCTGCATCCATATCGCCAAATGGCAGTGTAATCAATGTGCCTAGAATGCTCTATCTACGCCTTGTAGATGAGCTAATTCGCTATGCCTCTAAACGTGAGGAAATATTTAGCAGAAAGGTGCCAAGACTCACTATTAGACAAGAAGCTCAGAGAAGCGGTGACCAGTTAATTATCCCAGAAGGTTCTGCAGACTGGAATTCTTGGTGGGAAAAACTAAGAGCAGAATGGATTGCTACGGAGGCTGAAGGTCCCAAGACATTTGAAGACCAATTTGAACCAGTGCCTTCCATATAAAGGCATAGCCTTCCATATAAAGGCACAGCCTTCCATATAAAGGCACAGCCTTAGATATACTATAATGAATAACTACGAAGAACAATTACTTACTTTCGTAGCATTTGGAGGCCTAGGGAATTTAATAGACGTAGTAGAACCTAATACAATTCAATCTGCCTATACAGATCTTCTTCAAGAAAGGTTAGCACCCGTAACATGGCCAGGCGATAGCCATGGTGCACCCTTATCCGAAGAGGAACTTCTGACAAATAAGAATTTACAGACTGCCTCCTTATTTAAGAAACTTAAATCTGATTTTAAGGAGGCTGGTAAATTTATAGAATTATATACAGACCAGAAAAAGGATCTGCAGGAATCTATTGTGAAACTGGAAACTGGATTCCAGGGCCTCAAGAATATGTGCGAAATTCATAATCCGGATGCAGTTGAAGGACTACTTATACGATATACTGATCTCCAAAGGGAAATGCTCTCAATTAAAACTAAGGTAAATGAAGAACTCGAAAAGAAGATTGCAGAAAAAAATGCGGAGCTTGGAAAGATTACTGAGAAACTAAATTCTCTACGCAAGGTTATTATGGCTGGATTAGATGAGATTGTGAAACCCGAGGATGCTCAGAAAAAAATGTGTCCCATTTGTTTTGAGAATGAAGTAAATACTGTTTTAGTTCCATGTGGCCACACATATTGCAAGGGCTGCTCAGATATTGATAGAAGTAGAAATGCCAAGTGTCCTCAATGCAGATCTGTAATTAATGCACGGGTAAAAATGTTTTTTACGGTTTAAGAAGCTTTTTAGAAAAAAGCTAGCAAAAATAGTTTATACTAGCTTTTTTCTAAAAAGCTTGCTTAATCATCCAAGAGGCACTCAATCGGCTTGAATTCCACCGGATTCTTCGAACCCATTGCAATGGAGCGCTTACGCGCATCCAGCATCCCCTCAATCTCCTTATCCAAGATATCTAGTTGAAACATCTGGTAATTTGTATTGTTAGGATGAAAGATAACAATACAAAGTTCCACTACCTTCAGACCATAGTGCTTCTGAAGAAACCACCTGTAAACGTTGAGCTGCAGAGTATAATGCCAGAAATTGGAATTCGGCAAATGGCTTGCAGGCCCCAGACCCTTCTCAAAGGAATTATCCTTCTTGATTTCCTTGGATCGCTTCCAATCATAGACCGCAAAGGCGCCATCCTTCCGCTTGAAAATCATGTCGATGCTACCAGTAAGCTTATGCTCCTCGTCCCATACCTCCCACTCAGTTCTGTAGGGCTCTAAGCTATCCTTGATATCAGTATAGAAGTTCATGTAATAGAGCCACTCTGGCGTGGCCTTAACATCCTCAGGAATATGGTTTAGAGCACCATTCAAGTGTTGCTCAATCGCCAGATGCATTGCAGTTCCCTTGCCTGAGGCCTCCTTACCCGAATCAGACCAAATGGCCTTAATTTCCTCGTCTGTTTTGCCATTGAGTGGATTCGTAGCCCACTTGGCTGACTTGCGCATTGCCTTCAGAGCAGCATCAGGGTCAAAATGGGGAAAGAAGGAATGCACGAATCCAGTTGTAGAAACAATGCCCTTGGAAGAGCCTTTCACATAGTATGTGTGAGTCTTTTCTACGAAGCGAACCTCCTTATCCCTCGGATGGGCATTCAGAAATCCAAGTGTCTGCCATGGCTCAGGCATATATGTATGACTGAGTTATGGTGAAATAACATGATCAATTTTTATAATATAAGTAATATATAGATGAGTAGTATTACAAAACAGTTTTCTCCACAGGCAAATTTCAATGGAACATATATTCTCATACATCCGGATGCACAAATCCATTTTTTTGGTCTGACCGAGAATGATATTAAGGTCGCATTAAAACTTATCCCTGCAAATATCAAATATTCTTTTGATGGAACACTATTTTCCACTGGAACATACCAAAATTTATTAAGTATTTTTAGAATTATTACTAACAATCCATCTATAGTATACGATGATGGAACAAATACTGCAACTAGCAATGGAATTGTTAAGGGAACCTTATTTCGTGATATGGGTAAAAAAATAGTTTTTTCAGTTGGTGGTCAGACTGCGTTTGTAATGACAAAGGTTCAACTAGTATATGGATCGCGTTCATTGGGAACAGGTGGAATTCCTGTAAAAAATGGACAATTCTATATTAATACATATGATACATCAAATAGCGTGTATGATGGAGGAGATACTGCAAATCGCATTGATGCAGAAGTATGTGTAGCACGTATCTAAGACTTTATTTATGCTTTCTTTTATATTTTCTAGACTTATTATTTCTCTTGTGATGCCTACTACCCCCACTTTTACGCGCAGTATGCGGCTTACGTCCTACAGCGATTCCCTTTGATACGTTCACCTTAGGGGGTGGTGGGTGGCGCGGAAGACCCGATGGGTCAGGATTCGGGCAATCACCTGTTTTCTGTGGATTCTGACAAAGTTCGCAAATTTTTACAGAACATGGCATAGGGCCATATGTGCAATCACTACAATTCCACTCAGGAGAACTCATAATTAGTATTTAGATTTTACTCAAACCCCGCGACCTTCATTATCGCCTTGCCCAGCTTATTCTCACCCTCCAAATAACCCTCCTTTGTTCTCTTACCACCATATTCACTAGAGGCAGAGCCAGTGAAGAAGAGCAGATACTTGCCCTGCTGCTTTGCGGCCTCCACAATCTTATGAAACCGGGCATCCTTAGTCCAACGCTGCTGCACCGCATTCTCCAGAAGCTCATCCTTCACTGAATCCCACTTAGGCTCATCAAACTTCGCCTTCCACTTCTTCATAGCGGCCTGCCTGGACTCAGCATGAATCTCCTTCATCTCCTCAACGAGCAAAGCTGCCTCACGAGCCTCTGTCAGAGGCTTAGCACCTGCACCTACACCAATCTCTGCCTGCTTCTGTCTGAGAAACTTCTGATGAATGGTGCCCTGGGAGCCAAAGAGACTCTGGGCGAGAGATGGCTTGTCCGTAGCCACCTTGTATTTCATGCCAGCAAGGAAATGCTCCATGGATGGGTAGATCTCACCCTGGGACCTTGGGTCAGGATCATTGATAGGGAAAGGAGATCCAGGAGCTAGCCAGCGCTGGGCTAACTTGTCGCCGATGCGGAGCTTGTCAATAGGGGCTGATTCGAGCTCAAACTGTAGGACAGCGGCAGCGTCATATTGCTTGCGGGCTGTAGCATTGCCTGTCACATTAGCAGCAGTGACAATATTGCCCTCCTCCTCGGCTTCCTCAGGTGACACGTAGGCTGAGGAAGATGATGATGCTCCTGGCTTCTTTACAGCCACGGTAGCTGCGCTTACAGGCACAGCTGCATTTGCAGGCCCAGCTGCGCTTACAGGCGAAGGCCCAGCTGCGCTTACAGGCGAAGGCCCAGCTGCGCTTACAGGCTCCCTCACCTCCCCAACCTCATTCTTTCTTCTGAAGACAAACCACCTGTTCAAGAAGGAGAACTGTGCAACTGCCGGCGTCATCGGAAACTTACGACCCGCCTTCGCCGCTGCCTTGTGACTCTCCTCAAAGAGCTCAGTGCTCTTTGCCAAGCCAAGAGCCGCCAGCTCCTCCTTTGAACACAGCTCCAAGCCAATGGTGGCCAGCTTGTCCTGGAGTAGCTTGAAGGGCACCAGATACTCCCTGTGAGGCATGCCAATACTGATGAACTCCACGTCTACTGGCATCCCAAAGGCATCATCGCCTGCAGGAATTTCGTCTGCCTCATAACGCTTGGTAATCTTCCACAGTGTTGTCCCACCCTCCTCACCCACACGAGCATCACGACCACGCAGAAAGTCAAAGGTCCGCTCACCATCAAAGCAACAACCAATGAAGAATCCACCAATCTTCAAGTTATCAGCGATATTCTGTAGGAATCCACCGAACTTCTCGGCTGTCTCAAAGAAGTAATGAGTTGCGAACATACAACTGATTACATCTGCCCCCATCTTGAATCTGTTCGACATCTCATCACGCACGTAAGGTGGCACTACGCCCTCAGGGGCCGTGCGACCCAGAACAGCCTGCAAGATAGCCTTATCATCCACCGTTGCACCGGCCTCACCGCTGCGCATGTTCTTTGAAGCATCGCCCACTGCAAACACCATCGGCAGAACCTTATCACGCCCATTGCGCAACATGGTCGAATAGAGACGCTGGTAGGCACCATGATTCGGATTATTAATGCTGTCACCAGCAATATCAATGCCCAGAACTGCCCCAGCATTCACACGACGCCACTTCTGGATATCCTGGGCCAGGCCCATTCCCAGATCAATAAGACCTAGTCCACCCTTCTTCATCACACCATTGTATAGAATCGACTCCTTGATGAACTTATTGTGAAAATCACGCAGGGGGCCAACGCGATTCATATCCTGCTCTGAAGCTGTGCGGTCGGCGTATTTCTGGGTAATTGCAGCTCTCTCACGCTCAATAGTGCTCACAGCGACAACCTCGGTCATATTGGGTTGCTCGGCGCCAGTGCGAACCATGCTGAGAGTCACAGGCTCATGAATGGAATTCCAGATACTCTGGGCGGTCTGATTGGAATTCAGGGTGCGACCTAGCTCACCCTTCATCAGACGCTCAGTCTTATCCTTGCGCACCAGCTTGGGGACCCAGCGCCATCCAGCGGGTCTGGATGCATCATAGGAAATCTCCACAATACTCTTGTCAGTGATAGGCTCATTAGAGTGCTCACAATACGCATATTCGTCACCAGTCTCAACATCGGTCTTGACCTCCACATAACACACATTTGCCTTGTCATCAGGAAAGTCCTCGGGCTGGAAGAGAACGGGACGATAGACATTCGCTCCAGGACCAAGCTCGGGCTTGAGAGGTTGCACTTGAAGAACAATCTCCCTAGGGTCCACCTTCAGCTTTCCAGGATTTCCACGAAAGCCAACGTGGAGCCTGAGAACCTTGTAGCGGATCTCTTTCCCTGAAGTCGGGTGAAATCCATTGTGAATTGCATCCATTGTGGTATCAGCGACTTTCTCAGTGACAACGAGGAAATCAATCGTGTTATCATGAGGAGGCTTCCACTTCATCTGCTCCATGAAATCGCCCTGGGGGTTCTCAGGAAGTGGAACTGAATTCTTTGTGAAAATGAGACCGTCCGTTTCGTAAATTCTGGGAGTATCCAGAATCTTCGCAGCCTGTCCAAAGATTTCGCCGGCTTTTGCAAACAAGAACTTTTTCGTGCTAACCAGAAGTTTTGTCTTGGGAGTTAGAGCCACGGTCTCCTTTGGCCCAGGAGCTGCATTCCACAGCTTCTCCCATTGTCGCATCTCATTGTATCTCTGAGGTGCCGTGGGAGAATCCTGATTGTAAAAGGGGAGACCATGGACATCTCGGCCACCAGGAGCAAAGTAAATATCGAAGATCAAGTATTGATGAATTGCCTCATTTGCTGAATTCTTGGTAATCCACTCTCCATCCACCAAGGAATTTGCACACTTCTCCACTTCCAGGCCTGTCTCGTAGACATTGGGGCCACTATCAATGAGATAGAGGTGACCGGTCTCATTCACATACCCCATTGTTCTGAGACCGTCGGCCTTATCTGTAACATTGTATCCCTCGCGAATATTTGGAGTGCCAGGCTCCACGAGACTCACCATATTTGCAAGTTCCAGGGTTCTCGTTGAAACTCCACGAAATTTATCGGTCTTTGTGAGACCCTTGTAACCAGCGAAAACCTGGCGCTTCACAGATTCCCGTATCAGCAAAGGACACTTTTGGATTCCTCTGAGAATTTCACCAATTCCCTTTACAAATCTTTGAATTGCAGAATCCGGAGTATCCCCAACTTTCCGTTCGAGCTCAACTTCCACTTCGTAAATTGGAACTTCTTTGGAAATATCATTTTGCGTGAATTTCGTTTGCCACCGGAATTCCCCACGGAGGTTCCTCTTGGTCTGCCGGACCATGGACAAATCGAATCTGATCCCGTCCCCGCGAAATGTCCAGCGCCGGAGAAGTCGGAATGCCTTCTGCTGAACCTTCCACTGATCCAGGAGCTCAGCGACATCTGGATCCTTGTCACCTAACTCGCGCTCACGGCGGGCCTTGATGCGGACTCCATACTCCTCCAGGTCAAGAGTGGCATTCTGGGCAGTTCGGTCTTTGATCATGGCGGAAAACGTCCTGCCTGAGAGGCGATCATCACGACAATATTGTTGTATTACTCCTAGACCGCTGAGGGTAATACGCACATGCTTGGGTGTGATGATGTTTAACTTGTCTTCCTGGGTTACAGAAGTGTAACCTCGATTCTTCAGTCTCTTTGCAATTGCTGCAAATGTGGTGGAGTTCACTTGGCCATCTTGACCTCCAGGGCCTCCTAGAGTAAAGGTAGCTTCCAGCTCCTGCTCGGGGTGATCAAGCCATTCCTGAGCAAGACGCTTCAACTGGTCAAACTCAGCCTTACGTATATCCATGGTGTGATCTATCTGCTTTGGGTTTGGGTTTCAACTTTAGGTGTATAAAATTATTAAATTACAATAGAGGTAAATGAAGATTAATAAGCAATATATGATATATGGCTTAATAGCCTTAGTAGTCTTAATAATTCTTTATTTCATGTCATCGTGGAATTTTTCTAGACCAACCATTCAATCTACCCATGCAATGAACCTGGATAAAGATAAGAAACGCTGGGAAACTCTGATGAAATCTGCTGCTGCAGCAGGCCTACCAATTGAACGATGGCCAGCGACCTATGGCAAGGACATTCCGTATGAAGACTTAAGAGAACTTGGTGTTGGCCATGCTCTCGTTAAACCAGATAGACATGATAAGAAAAATGAACGTCTTGTGAATCTGGGAGTCGTTGGATGTTTCATTTCCACGCGGAGGCTCTTGACTCATTTGTCTGAGCAACCCTTTTCTAATTCAGCTGGCCATCTTATCCTCGATGACGACATTGTAATCCCTGAGGGATTCTTACAAGCTTGGGAAGAAAAACGTCAGCTAATTCCGGCTGACTGGGACATCATTTACCTGGGTATCTGGGATATTACTGGTAAGGATGTGGCACCTGGAGTAAAGAAACTTCGTAGTGCACGGCCTGGAGAGAAGGCACCGAATGTTGGAACCTTTGCCTACGTCGTCAGACATGGTGCAATCAAGACTAAGATTCTACCATGGCTACGTTATATGTTTGATGCGGTTGATGAACAATATGTCCACAAGTTTGATGAATGGAATGTATATGGTGTTGAACCGAATATGATAAAGGTTAATGATGAACTGCAAAAGGCTTCCTCAATTAATGAAATTAATACTTAATGCCAAGTGCCTATGATAAAAGCTTCCTCATTGCCTTAGCTCTTCCCAAGTTCTGACGTAACACATCCTTAGAAAGACCAGCTGCTCTGTGCTGCATTGCCTCATATTCGGCGGTCATGGTTTTCATTGTTGCGGTTGCAGGCTCTAGAGGCCACTCAACCTTGAATCCATGCTCCTCCTGCTCCTCTAACCACTGCACTAGGGCATCCGAGGACCACTCGCTGGCATCCCATAAGGAATCCCAATAGGGTTCGCGCAGAATCCAGATTTGCTTGTAGCCGCCCTCACGAGGAAAGGCCTTATCATCCAGAAAAGAAACCTTCTTCTCCTTCTCATTATATAAGATCCAGAGTAGTGGATTATCCTGGGTATAACGCTCCATAGCAATCATGGCGGCCTTGGCTTGCTGGATCTCAGGTTTCTGGGAGCCGAACCCCTCGAGGGCCTTCTTCTTGCTGAGGATACGAGGGAAATCGAGTGTAGAGCAGCGTTCCTGCCACTCGGTAGTTGCATCCAGAATGAGACGCTGTCTCAGAGCATCTGGAGATACACGGAAGAGTGAGTCCTTGAGCCACATCCATGCGGCCAGGGGGTGCTTGGGTGAAATGGAATGCGTGGTCAGATTCCACTTAGGCACTTGGTCTTGTGCATCAGTGGCTATGCCCTTTTTACTCGAGGTGCCCTGCCGTTTAACAGAAAATTTACCATCCGGATGTGTTTCACACAACTGGATGAGAGATTTTGGAACTTCACTCATATTATATGTATATTGCGCAAGGGCTTTAGCCTAGATGAGGCTTTAGACCATTTAATGCTCAGTAGTCATGGTGTGAATGAGATTTGTTCTTTCCTCGAGATCTTTTGCATTCGACTTGCAGAACTTGAGAAATTTCCAGAGTGCCTGAAATACTGGGGCCGGAAGACTGGCGATATCAAAAAATATACCATTGGAATTCTCACTATGTGCACCTCCTTCACGCTTTAGAATACGATAGACCTCCTCAAGTTCGGGTCTTGATAGGCTATTTATCTCTTTAGAGAATTCTTTACGCTGCTCATAATCGTCAGCCATTCTACTCTTTGGTTGCCTCCTCTTCCTCCTCTTCCTCCGCGCCCTCTTCCTCTGCGCCCTCTGCACCCTCTTCCTCTGCGCCCTCTGCACCCTCTTCGCGAAGTAGCTCAGGCATCTCATTAGAACTTGTGGTATTCTGTGCCTGTGCTAAAGGTCTAACTTGTGTCGCAGAACCAGCGCCCCTAAAGATACCCACACTCACGATGAACGGGTCTCTCAGCTGAAACCTCGACTTCTGAATCTCCACGTTGATTCGGTCACCTACCTTCAGACTATCAAACTCCTCATCGCCCAGATGCAAGTCACGAGGAACCATGAGCCTAATTGCATTCTCGTAGACTGCATAGATACCCATCTTATTTGACTTGAGCACCTCCACCTCCACCATGGTCCCCTCAGGCGGATGCAGAACACGACCCTTAGCCTTCACCAGGAATGCCCAATCACCAGAGAATCGCCCAGAATCCACCATGCCAGTGGATCTTGTTAGAATCTCTAGGCTGCCAGGTAGCACATAGCCATTTGGGGAGCATCTCTGCTCAAGGCGCTCCTTGAGCTTCTCAAGAAGAATGTCGTCGACGGATTCAATGTCATTACGGAGGTCCTTGGGAGTGAGGTATACTTTTTCTTGAAAGAATGCTTCAGTCTCCATTGTGCCTGTCTAAATTAGGGTTAGATAGTCAATTTTAAACCCGCTAACTTGATTTGAATGAATGTGTAGTATAATCCCAGCTTATATCCCGATTATTAAAAATTCTAAGGTTATTATATATATTATGTGAATCATAAGGATTATTACCTGCACACTCTTTTAAAATCTGTATCTTCATATTATTATAATAATATACTCCATAGTTAAATTTATTGAAATTTTCTAGATGTAATAGTTCTGTAAAT